>PDVH01000045.1_pt1 | contig 34961 bp, 33 predicted proteins | sample 1369781 | NCBI WGS metagenome assembly PDVH01 (sample SAMN07795378, study PRJNA414565) | Alkali sediment metagenome, whole genome shotgun sequencing project. | isolation source: glacial lake sediment | place: Bosnia and Herzegovina: Donje Bare Lake | collected 2016-06
AAGCTCACCAGCGTCGTCCCCGATGATGGTCACACCGATTAACCTGTCTTCGCTAAAGACCGCTTTTACAAACCCATTCCCTTTAAGCTCTGTCCTCGCCATGATATTGGCTGCATACTCCACCCTCCTTGTTTCCACCTTTAAAACCTTCTCCAATGCCTGCCTTTCGGTAAGCCCGACACGGGCCACACTCGGATGAGTATATACCACGGAAGGTATTGCTTCCTCTCCGTATTTAATTAAGGACTCACCATTGATATAACCGGCAACAGCCCTGCCCTGCTGGATCGCCCGGTGCGCGAGCATTATTCCCCCGGTGACATCACCAACAGCATATATGCCTTCTCTGCTTGTTCTTTGATTCTTATTAACAATTATACCCTTTTGATCGTACTCGATGCCACACTGATTCAATTCATCAAAAAGCAAAACCGGTTTTCTACCGGTACATACCAGGGCATAATCGGCGGTTAATTCGAGTGTTTGTGTGTTTTGAATTGCTTTCAGATGCACTGCATTGGAAATCTCCTGGAGTGTTTCCATCCTGGTCGATGTGTGGATGGCAATGCCCAAGCGGGTCAGTTCCTGCCGTAAGAAACCAGCGGCCTCTTCATCCTCATTGGGAATTATTTGGTCTAATAGTTCAACAATGGTCACTTTAACACCCAACTCAGCAAGAAAGGTCGCAAACTCCACACCGATAATACTTCCCCCGACAATGATGACAGACTCCGGCAAAGTCTCCAAAGCGAGGAAGTTGTCAGATGTTAAGATGCGCTGAGAAGGTTTGATATAAGGCGGGAGCAGCGGCTCCGAACCCCAGGCGATAATTATATTATCAGCAATCAGACGTTGTGCATCACCCTGTGGCGAGATCCATATCACTTCTCCCGGATTTGCAATTTTTCCATCGCCGTATATAAGCTCAACTCCGGCGTCCTTTAAAGATTTCTGTACACCCAGGGATGAAGTGGTAACCATCTGCCGTTGGTGACGCTTCACTGCGGTATAATCAACTGAGACTTCCCCGGTAGAAATACCGAGGCGCTTAAGTTTCTTGATGTTCATGTATTGTTTACTACATGCCAGCAGCGCTTTTGTCGGAACGCAGCCCCGGTGAGTACATGTGCCGCCCCATTGATTCTTCTCAATAATGGCAACTTTTGTTCCCCTTCTGGCAACATATTCAGCCGCTGCATGGCCGCCGGGGCCAGCACCGATAACAATGAGATTGTATGTTTCGGACATCATGAAACCCTATCTATTCGATTTTTCGAACTCTCTGTAAAATACTCAACTTATCATTGCGAGCGACCGAAAGAAGCGCGGCAATCTTTTTATTTATCAATGATTTATAAGATTTCTCCCTTTGGTCGAAATGACAAATTGGAAATTTACCAACTTTCTTTCATCAGGTTTTCTGCGGCATGGTAGGAACTACGGACAAGGGGACCGGCTTCAACATGTTTCAATCCCATTTCATATGCCATCCCCTTGATCACTTCAAATTCATCAGGGTGGTAATATTTCATGACAGGCCAGTGATCGCGTGTCGGCTGCTGGTACTGTCCAATAGTTACCATTTCACAGTTAACCGATACCAGGTCATGGAGCAGCCCTGCAATGTCGTCCCAGTCCTCTCCAAAACCCACCATAAATCCCGATTTGGTGATGATTTTATTTTCACCGTACCGATACACCCGCTGAAGCACTTCCAGAGACGTGCGATAATTTCCCTGGGGTCGAATATCCCTAAAAAATGCGGGAACAACTTCTAAATTGTGGTTGACCACATGGGGATTGCTTTCAATGATGCATCTCAGGGCATCCCAATTGCCCTGCAGGTCCGGAATAAGGACTTCTACCTTGCATCCCGGCACTGCCCGATATAATCTTTCCACACAGCGGGCAAATATCTCCGCTCCTCCATCGGGAAGATCATCCCGTGTGACCGACGTAATAACAATATACTGAAGTACCAGTTCTTTAACAGCCAAGGCGAGCCGTTCCGGCTCACTTTCATCCACCCTTTCGGGTTTCCCGTGTCGAACATTGCAGTAGAGGCAGTTGCGGGTGCAGATATTACCCAGAATCAAAAAAGTGGCCGTCCCGGAATGAAAACATTCGGTTACATTGGGACAGTGCGCCTCCTGGCAGATGGAGTGGAGATGTAAATTGGACAGGATACCCTTAACATGTTTGAATTCCTGTGACGAAGGGAGTCTTACTTTCAGCCATTCAGGTTTCCGTTTGATCTGCATCTGAGCTCTGAACCCGCTTCTTCGCCTTGAATATACCAATAATGCCGAACAGTAAGAATATTGTCCCCATGATGAGCTGAGGAATGGCGGCATCAAGCTGCCCTGTAAAGTGAAACTGCATTATTGCCTGCACAAGATTCACAAGACCGAAAAAGAGAAAAAAACCCGGCACAACATAATTGAGAAGTTTACGGGCATTCATAGGTATTTGGGGAATTTTTTGCGCCTGTTCCGGGGTTGGAGCTGGAGCAGTTATTTTCGGTTTCACCGCAGCCGGCCTGCCGCTCAATTCCTCCTTTTCCTTCCCTGCAAGAGCCCATATGAGCCTGTCTCTCTCTTTCGGATCCTTTATATCTTTCAGTTTTCTAATGATTCTGTCTTTCTCCATATGATCCTTCTTTATGCAGATTTATCCTGCGCATAGATTGCCCCCTAACACCTGCCCATCCAGCATACATCAGGCTCCCTGGCCGCCTTGACATCGTCCAGGCGCCTTACCGGGGTAGTCAGAGGAGCAGACTTGACCATGTCCGGATTTTCTTTTGCCTCTGTTGCGATGGTAATCATGGTATCGCAGAAGGCATCCAAAGTTTCCTTGCTTTCTGTCTCGTTCGGCTCGATCATGATTGCCTCGGGCACAATCAATGGGAAGTATATGGTCGGCGGATGATAGCCATAATCCAGGAGACGCTTGGCAATGTCCGAGGTATGGACACCACTCTCCTTGACCTGCCGCCTCCCTGAAAAGACACATTCGTGCATACAGATCCGGTCATAAGCAAGATCATAATGAGCCTTTAATCGTTCTTTCACATAATTGGCATTCAGGACAGCTATTTCACTTGCCCTTTTCAGGCCATCCGGCCCGAGAGAACGGATATACGTGTAAGCCTTTACCATGACGTTAAAGTTACCATAAAAGGCCCTTACCCGTCCTATACTGTCCGGATAATCATAGCCCCAATCATAATGTTCTTCCTTTTTCACGACTCTCGGTATGGGCAGATACGGAACCAGGTTCTTTCCGACTCCCACAGGGCCGCTTCCTGGACCGCCGCAGCCATGCGGGGTTGAGAACGTCTTATGGAGATTGAGCTGAATTACATCAATACCCAGGTCGCCCGGTTTTGTAATTCCCATGAAGGCATTGGCATTGGCGCCGTCACAGTATAAAAGGCCTCCCTTACCATGAATAATTTTAGAAACTTTTTCTATATTCCTTTCAAAGAGACCCAGAGTATTGGGATTCGTGATCATCAGGCCGGCGACATTCTCTGTCATCAATTCGCGTAAGTGATCGATGTCTACGCCTCCCTCGGCATTGGAACGCACCGTGACCACCTGATATCCGCACAGGGCCCCCGATGCAGGATTAGTTCCATGGGCGGTATCGGGAATTAATATGTGCTTTCGCTTTTCCCCCCTCTTATCAAAATATTTTTTTATGACCATAACGCCGGTGAGCTCTCCATGGGCGCCTGCGGCAGGCTGGAGAGCAAAATCAGCCATGCCAAAGATTTCACTCAAATACTGCCGCAGTTCATGCATGAGCTGTAGTGATCCCTGGGAAAATTCGACGGGCGCATATGGATGGAGGCTGGTAAATCCGGGAAGTTTTGCCACATCTTCATTGACTTTGGGATTATATTTCATCGTGCATGAGCCAAGGGGATAAAAGCCGACATCGACACCAAAATTACGTTTCGATAACTGTGTATAGTGCCTGATCAGGTCAACCTCAGCCACTTCGGGAAGACTGACATCATCCCTGAGCAGGCCCTTGCTTATTATACTTTCAACCGCAACCTCCGGCACATCACATATCGGGACACTCGTGGCCACTCTACCTGCCCGGCTTTTTTCAAATATCAGTTCCATCAGTTCCCTCCAGTTATATCTCTATTAAGCAACAAATGAAACAATCCTGTCAATATCATCTTTCGTGAGCATTTCCGTAGCGCAGATGAGCAGGGTGTTTTTCAGTTCGGGATAATCTTTTTCCACTTCATAGCCGCCAATGATCCCTTCCGCCTGCAGTTTCTGATTAACTTTTTTGGGGTTAAGACATCTGATAACAAACTCATTATACACGGAAGCCGGGAAGACAACTTCCCAACCTTTGAGTCCGGAGAGTTTCTGCTTTAGATAGTGTGCCTTCTGTATGTTGAGTTCAGCTAATTTTTTGAGGTTTTTCCCCAGACTGGCTAGGTAAACACCGGCCGCCAGGGCGCAGAGGGCTTCATTGGAGCAGATATTCGATGTGGCCCTTTCCCGCCTGATGTGCTGTTCTCGGGTCTGGAGGGTAAGGACGAAGCCCCGCTTGCCTTCTTTATCCACCGTAGCCCCGGCAAGTCTGCCGGGGATCTTTCTCAGGAATTTATCGGTGCTGGCAAAGATTCCCAGATAAGGGCCTCCGTAGTTCATGGGGTTTCCAAAACCCTGCCCTTCCCCAACAACAAAATCGGCCCCCATCTCACCAGCCGGCTTAAGAATACCCAAAGACGTCGCTTCTGTAAATCCGGAAACCAGAAGTGCTCCTTTCGCATGCACCGCTGATTCAATCAGGGAGATTTCCTCAATGATCCCAAAGAAGTTAGGACTTTGTACCAGGACGGCAGCGGTGTTTTCATCTATCGCCTTTAGCAGGGCATCCCGATCAAGCTGACCGGATTTGCCATATGGTATTTCCACCACCTCATACCCGTTTGCCCAGGCATATGTACGGACCACCTGCCGGTACTCAGGATGGACAGAGCGGATGACAATGATTTTTGTCCGGATCAGGGTTTTTGCGGCCAGCACCGCCGCTTCGGCCATGGCGGAGGCGCCGTCATACATGGAGGCATTCGCTACCTGCATGCCCGTGAGTTTGGCGATCATGGTCTGATATTCATAAATTGCCTGGAGGATTCCCTGACTGATCTCCGCCTGGTAGGGGGTGTATGCCGTATAAAACTCCGACCGGGAAAGGACATGACCCACAACGGCAGGGATATAATGGTTGTAAACACCTGCTCCCATCAAGGTGATCGGGGAAATTGCGTTCTGAGATCCGATGCCTTTCATCAGTGTAAAGACTTCCTGTTCGGAAAGGGCGTGAGGTAAGTCCATCAGCTTCTTAATCTGATATTTTTCGGGAATATCGACAAAAAGTTCTGCGATCGACTTGATGCCAATCGTCTTCATCATCTGCCTTTGATCTTCTGCGGTGTGGGGGACATAATCCATGATGCATACCTTTCTCTTATGAGGTTAATGTTCAAGGTAAGGCGTTATTGTGGTTGAATACTTACACTGACATTTCAGGATTAATGCTTTTCTTCTTTTATCATCTCCGAGTAACCGGCGGCATCCATAAGGCTATTCAACTCAGCAGGATTATCCATTTTTAGTTTCGCCATCCAGCCTTCTCCAAAGGCATCCTGATTAACAAGTTCCGGATGGTTCTCAAGTCCCTGATTGACTTCTTTAACTTCTCCGCTCACTGGCGCATAAACGTCAGAAACGGACTTGACGGATTCCACCACTGCTAACTGTTCCATCTGTTTGACCTTTTTCCCGATTGCAGGGAGTTCTACAAAGACGATGTCGGTAAGTAACTCCTGAGCATGATCGGTTATCCCCATTGTAATCGTCCCGTCTCCGTTATCTTTCGCCCATTCATGTTCTTTTGTATACTTTCTCTCCGCTGGATTTGGTTTTGACATGCTTTCCCCCTCAATCTATTTTTATAACTCTCTCAGAAATCATTATTTCTTCCTCCTATAAAAAGGCAACCCCACAATCCGAGCTTTTGCTTGATGATCACGGATCTGGATAAAAATCTCTGTACCCTGCTCACTGTATGCTGCGGGGACAAAGGCAAACCCCACTGCTTTCTGCAAGGTAGGGGTAAATGTCCCTGACGTCACTTCTCCTATTTTTTTGTCGTTCTTGAATACTTTATACCCATGCCTGGCGATTCCCCTATCTTCCATCTCGAAACCGACCAGCTTCCTGTTCAGACCCTTTTCCTTTAATTGTCTCAAAGCAGTGCTTCCAACAAAGTCTTTTTCAAGGTTCGTTATCCATCCATAAATAACCTCCAAAGGAGTGATCGTTTCATCCATATCATTGCCGTATAACATCATCCCAGCTTCCAAACGGAGCGTGTCCCTCGCACCTAGGCCCACGGGTTTCAGTCCAAAGCCCGCACCGATTTTCAGTAGTTCATCCCAGATTTCTCCAATCTTCCGACTGTCCGCATAGATTTCAAACCCATCCTCACCGGTATAACCGCTGCGTGACACAAGCGCCGGAATATTCATAACTTTAGTATTCATAGAGTGGTAGTATCTTAAAGTGTTTAAATCATTTGCCGCAAGTTTCTGCAAAAGCATGTGCGACAGAGGTCCCTGTATATCCAGTTTACCTGTTTGATCGCTAATATCGGTTATTTTAACATCGGAAAAACCTTTTTCTTTTTTTTGTTTTGCAATCCATGAGAAATCCTTATCTTTCGTTCCTGCATTCGTCACGATCATGTAGTGATCCCGGTCAAATTTATAAACAGTCAGATCGTCAATGATGCCACCGTATTCATTCGTTATGACACTCAGTTTGAGCTGCCCTATCGCCTGCCCTTCTATATTTCTGCTCAATACCCATTGTAAAAGGTCAAATGCCCTTGGGCCTTTGACCTCAATTTCTCCCATATGACAGATGTCAAACAGTCCCGCTTTCATTCTGGTTGCGTTGTGCTCTTCAATGACATTGCTGTATTGAACCGGCATCGCCCATCCGCCAAAATCAATAATTTTTCCACCAAGTGTAAGGTGACGATCATAGAGGGGGGTTTTTTTCATGGATCATTCTCCGGAGATTTGTAAGAAGGTTTGTATCTCGCAAGTCTGTCTATCAAGCCAGCTCAGTGAATGAGCCTGTTTCTTACTTAAATAAAGTACTTATAAACGAGGGACCAGATTATGATAAAAAACGATGGAAAAATGTTTGTATTTTAAAAAGATTTAGATCCTGCGACAAGACATCTGCAGGTTGTTCATTTCAATTCAATGAGATTACGACATTACGGATAAATGTGGTAAAATGAGTAGCACGGTTTATACTATTTTTCAAGACATAAATGCCTCGCACATCAATATATGATTGGCTTCTCCTTTATTATCATCCACCCATGCAGTGATGTATTTCTAAAGAAAGTAAAGTGTTAAAGTTTGCCGGAAATTGCGTCGTCGGTGACTGGTTCTTTCTGTCGGAAAATCATGGCAAAGAAATCCTGCCTCTGCTTCGGAATGTACATTGCACCGTCATAGTCAATGATCAGCTTGCCCTCCAGATGATCAATTTCATGTTGCGCAACACGGGCGAGATAATCCGTATAGCGCTTGTTTATTTTACGCCCGTTCTGATCATATGCCCGGACCTTTATTTCAGGAAATCTGCTTACCTCGACCTGGATTTCCGGACATGAGAGACATCCCTCTGCCATCGTTACCAATTCTCCCCGGGTCTGGGTTATCCTTGGATTGATCAGGACATCATAGTCACTTTCGCTTTTTGACCAATCTTCCTCGTTAAAACCTTTGTTTCTGAAGATAATTATTCTTTTACTGATGCCTATCTGCGGAGCCGCCAGACCTGCTGCTTGATCCAATGCAAGGAAGGCATCGATGAGTTTTTTAATGTCCCTTTTTCTTGCTTCGTCAAAGGGAGCTACTATATCAACGCAGGGTCTCCTCAGGACGAGCATTCCCCCTTCATTTATTCCGTCATTGTTCCATACAGTTAAGATTTTCCCCTTGGACATGATTATCTCCCGGTAATATTTGTTTCATTTAATAATATAACATCTCCCGTCTATTATTTCAAGGAACTACCGATTTTCAAATATCCTTGCTAAATAAATGGATGTCTGTTAGTTTTCTGGCGTTGCTTTAACGCAGAAAAACACATAAATACGAGTACCGCCTTGATAAACACCATCATCACCAGAAAGACGAGGCAAGAATTTGCCAGAATCATGCAATTTGAAAATGGAGGGTTACCGGAAATAAATCCTGGCAACCCGGCAAAATTACCTCTTCTGTATATCCATATCCCCTTCTGCGAAAAACTCTGTCCTTACTGTTCATTTCACCGTGTTGTGTATGACGGTACCCTCTGCATAGACTATTTTGTAGCCCTCAGAGGCGAGATCATGTTGTATAAAAATAAAGGGTATAATTTCAGCGGCATCTACGTGGGAGGAGGAACGCCCACTATACTGATGGAAGAACTTGAAAAAACACTTGAACTGGCAAGAGAATGTTTTTCAATCCGGCAAATCTCTGTCGAAACCAATCCGAATCATCTGACAGACAGAAATATTAGAGTGCTCAAACGCATCGGTGTTAACCGCCTTTCCGTGGGAGTACAAAGTTTGGACGATAATCTTCTCAGAAGCATGGATCGATACGAAAAGTATGGGAGTGGTGAAGTTATAGCAAAGCAACTATCGCAGACTCTGGGACATTTTGATACCCTAAACGCGGATATGATGTTCAATTTTCCATCCCAGACGACGACCATGCTGGACAGAGACCTTAATATTTTGATGGAATGAGGGATAGATCAGATTACATACTACCCCCTGATGGTTTCAGATTTGACACGGCAGACAGTTAGCGAAAAATTCGGACACGTCGATTACAGCAAAGAGGAACAGCTTTACCACTGGATTGTGGAGCGGCTGGTCCCAACATACCGGCACTCGTCAGCATGGTGCTTCTCAAAAAAATCCGTAATGATCGATGAGTATATTGTTGATTATGATGAATATGCCGGCCTCGGAAGTGGTGCTATCGGCTATTTAAACGGCACATGCTATGCTAATACCTTTAATATAGTGGAATACATCACCCGGATTAAGCGGGGTGAAATGCCCATAATGGCATTCCGTAATTTCCTTCTTAAAGATCAGTTGCGCTATGATTTCCTCATGAAACTATTCGGTATGAAAATGGATATTCTATCCTTGAAAAAAAAGTACGGGGGAATTTTTTATCGGGCTCTGTGGTTTAATATACTTGCATTTATCCTCGCAGGAGCTTTACAGTATCGCTCACCTTATTTTCTTCTGACAAAACGAGGATGCTATCATTGGGTGATCATGATGAGGGAGTTTTTTATAGCAGTTAATAATTTCCGTGATTTTTGCAGGTCAAGGTAAAAGAAATATGAAAAAACAAAAAATAGATGCCCACAGAAAAACATTGTTGATGAGTCTCCCCAAAATTGACGAGGTAATGCTTTCTCTGGAGAAACGGGATGTCTTTGCAAGAACCCCCAGAAATATTGTCAGGTCTGTTTGCCGCTCCGTGGTGGAGGAACTGAGGCAGGAGATCCTGAGAACGAATAAGGAGGCAAAAGACATACGCCTGCCTAAAGCCGGACAGGTTGCTGATAAGGTAACAGAAATGATAGAGCGCCTTCATCAATACCACCTGCGTAAAGTTGTAAACGCAACAGGAGTAATTTTGCACACCAACCTGGGTAGAGCACCTCTCTGTACCGATGCACTTCAGAGGCTGGTGGAAATAGCAGGAGGGTATTCAAATCTGGAATATGACCTTAAAAAAGGGGAAAGAGGACTCCGATACGATCACGTTCAGAAGATTCTATGTGAACTGTCCGGTGCGGAAGATACGTTAGTTGTAAATAACAATGCCGCAGCTGTGCTGCTCAGTCTCAACACCTTAGCTGAAGGGAGAGAGGTGATTGTATCAAGAGGGGAGCTTGTCGAAATTGGGGGTGAATTCCGAATTCCGGAAATTATGGAAAAAAGCGGTACACGTCTCCGGGAAGTGGGAACAACGAACCGAACACGCATTATGGATTATAAAAGGGTAATTGGTCCGGAGACAGGACTCATTCTGAAGGTACACACAAGTAATTTTGAAATTGTCGGTTTTACAGAAGATACAGACCTCACCTCACTCGTTGCCCTGGGTAAAAACCACGGCATACCCGTGATGTATGATCTGGGGAGCGGCTGTATCATTGAATTGGATCGTTACGGTCTGGAAAGGGAACCAACCGTCGTTGATGTGTTAAAGACAGGTGTAGATGTAATCACCTTCAGCGGTGACAAGCTCTTGGGTGGCCCCCAGGCGGGCATTATCCTCGGAAAGAATGACATCCTGCAGAAAATCAAGAAAAACCCCCTCAACCGAGCACTCCGTATCGACAAATTGACCCTGGCTGCTTTAGAAGCGACAATGATGCAATACCTCCAGCCGGAAAGAGCCGTCAGTAGTCTCAGGGTTCTGAAGGCATTGACTGAACCGCTTACAGATGTTAATAAACGGGCGAAGAAACTCCTGTCTCTGTTACGAAAGGAACATCTTGAGGGATTGCTGCTGTCTTTGAAAAAAGGATTTTCCATGTCGGGAGGTGGTTCTCTTCCCACCCAAGAGATCGCTACAATGTTACTCAGTGTTGTATCAAAGCACATGTCACCAAGTAGCCTTGAGGAGTGCTTAAGATATTTTGACACTCCGATAATTGCGCGCATTGCGGAAGATGAAGTTCTCTTTGACCTGAGAACTATAGAGGAGGAAGAATTCACATACATAAGGGACGGCCTAAAAAGAATCGCCTCATCATAAGGGATGAACCGATGGATTCTCAGAGAGGGAAAATCTATGAATTCATCGTAGCTTTATACGAAGCAGGTTTAAGGCTTGATATTTATCTTTCCCGGAAGGATATAAGCTTATCCCGCTCTCAAATCAAGAAGTCCGTGAATGATGGCTTGGTCAGGGTAAATCATGCCAATACCAAGGTCAGCTACAGATTAAAGTGTGGGGACATTATTCAAATCAGCAAACTTGAGCCGACCGTCTACCATGCTCTACCGCAGGACATTCCGCTCTCCATTGTGTATGAAGATCATTATATTCTTGTAGTTGATAAACCGGCAGGAATGATTGTACACCCGGCAGCCGGACATTATCAGGACACTTTGGTCAACGCTATCCTTCATCACTGCAAAGACCTTTCCGGTATAGGCGGTATTCTTCGGCCCGGAATTGTTCATCGACTGGATAAGGGAACATCCGGGTTACTGGTAATAGCCAAATCGGATGAGGCACACCAGGGGTTGTCCGGTCAGTTCAAGAGGCACGAGGTTCGAAAGACATACAAAGCCCTGGTATATGGAAATCCTAAGAAGGATGAGGGTATAATCGATGCGCCTGTGGGTAGGCATCCAGTGGATCGAAAGAAGATGTCCACAAAAAGCCGGCGAAGCAAGGATGCACTTACGCACTGGCGGGTGCTTGAACGGTACGGGGTGGTAACCCTGTTAAATGTGGACATTGTAACGGGAAGAACTCACCAGATCAGGGTACACCTGACAGCCTTGAACTATCCTGTAGTGGGAGACAGTATGTACGGAAACCCTAAGCGTGCAAACGCAATTGATGACACCTTTTTAAGATCAAAGCTGAAAGCAATGAAAAGGCAGGCCCTCCATGCGGCAAATATCAGTTTCATCCATCCCATCACCCATCAGGATATGGCCTTTTCAGCTCCCTTGCCGGATGATATGGTGGGGTTATGTAACTTTCTCAAGGAATACAAAAAGGTATAGCTCATGCATCTCAAGAGTGTGACCTTTCATCAATTGAAATATCCAACAAAGGATATTTATCCTTTTAATTTATCCGTCTTTCAACAAACGAAACATATAACCTTTGATGCCCAGGTGTCATTTTTTGTTGGCGAAAACGGATCGGGAAAATCAACATTATTAAAGGCTCTGTCCCGTTCATGTGGTATTCACATATGGCAGGAACCTGAAAGAACCCGCTTCAATCGCAATCAATATGAAAGTAAATTCTGCGATTACCTTACGATTGAATGGACGGATGGCAAAATGCCGGGATCTTTTTTTGGCTCAGACATTTTCCATCACTTTACACAGATCCTTGACGAGTGGGCGGCAGCAGATCCCGGTCAACTCATGTATTTTGGCGGCAGATCATTGATGACCCAGTCTCATGGCGAGTCCCTGATGTCATTTTTCAGATCACGTTACCAAATTAAAGGTCTCTATTTAATGGACGAACCGGAAACGGCACTCTCTCCGCGCAGTCAGCTTGCGTTACTTGAATTATTGATGGATAAAGATGGTACTGATCGTGCTCAATTCATTATTGCAACACACTCTCCGATACTTCTGGCATGTCCCCGCGCATCGATATATAGTTTTGATTACAGCCCCATAAATAAGGTCCGATACGAAGAAACAGAACACTACCGGATCTATAAAGAATTTCTGGAGAATAGGACTAATTACTTGCAGCAATTGATACAGGCAGACTAACCTTTCACTAAGGATTATAGAGTTTATACGGATGATATGGCACTAAAGTATTTTTTATACACCGCCGATAAATAATAGGAAATAGAATAAAGATTTAAGTATGGTTAAGCTCGGCTACATTTTGTGAAATAGACCTTTTCAATTTAAAATATCATTATAAAACCCGTGTCGGGAAACTATAAATATGGAAGATCGAGAGAAAGCCGAAGAGCTGCTGATTAAAGAAATTAGCGATTTAAGGAATCGAATTGCTGAGCTGGAAGAGGCGGAAACTGAGCTTAAACGAGCCAAGGAAACCCTCTCGTATTACCTTGAAAAGTTAAGGAGGACGACAAGGTTTATCATTGACGTCATAGTAATGGCTATTGAGACAAGAGATCCTTATACGGCTGGACATCAAAAAAGGGTTACAGATCTCGCCCGATCTATTGCGACGGAGATGAAGTTATCTCCGGAAATTATTGACGGTATCCGTATGGCAGGCTTAATCCATGATTTAGGAAAAATATCGATACCGGCGGAAATACTTGGTCTACCTCGATACCTCAATAATGTTGAATATAGTATTGTAAAAACTCACCCGGAGATAGGTTACCAGATATTGAAGGATATAGACTTTTCCAGTCCTGTCGCTCTAATTGTATATCAACATCATGAACGGATGAACGGTAGCGGCTATCCGCAATATGCACTCATCGGCCTTACAGACCGGTGCTGGGTATAGATAAAGCGTTGAAGGATATCTCTCAACACAGAGGTATCCTCTATGACCCGGAAGTGGTAGATGTTTGCATAAGACTGTTTAGGGAAGAAATATTTAAATTTAAATAAGGTAGCATCGAAATTCCTTTCAAGGAACTGTCTGTCAAGTCAGATTTTGACTTTTACAATTAATAGTTACTTATGTTCCGGTTCTCGAAAAAAGGTCCTATAGAGTATTTAGAAGCAACTGCAGTTAGCGAGTTCGATTTTCTGACTCATGCCTTTTGTACTCGGCGAGGCGGAATAAGCGAAGGCGAATTTTTCAGTCTGAATTTCAGTTCACGAGAAGGAGACAGCACTGAAAATGTCCAGCAGAACTGGAAAAATCTCGCCACAGCATTCAATCTTGAGGTGAAACAGTTTTTTGTAGTCAATCAAGTTCACGGAGACAGGATTCTGATAATCGACCATAATGCTCGGGATTTTATAAGTCATCAACCTTATCAGTGCGATGCCATTATAACCAATCAGCCGGGACTGGCAATCGGCATCAAAACAGCAGATTGTGTACCCGTTTTGTTTCTAGATAAGATAAGGCGAATCGTTGGGGTTGCTCACGCCGGGTGGAAGGGAACCTCTTTGAACATTGCCGCAAAGGTTGTTGATACCTTTGTGAAAAAATTATTATGTCGTGCAGATGATATAATAGCGGTTATCGGCCCAGCCATAGGCCCTTGTTGCTATCAGGTGGATGAGGTTGTTTTTAACTCAATGAAAGGAGACAAAGACCGGGAGTCTTTTTTTAGTCCCTGTTGTATAAAAGGACGCTGGATGCTTGATCTACCCCGTGCCAACAGGCTCCAGATTATCGGCAGAGGCATTCTTCCATCAAATGTATACACAACGGACTATTGCACTTCCTGCAATACAGGCATATTTTTCTCCCACAGACGCGAAGGGGGACATACGGGAAGACAACTCAATTTCATAATGCTAGCAGCTTAGTAAGTTCCATACCTTCTCGGAGGAAGATATCTCTACAAGATTCATAATTCATTAATATTTTCGCGAGGTTTACCTTAAGTAAACACGAAGGGCCCGAAATGACTATATTGCGGAGTTTACCAGAGGCAAAATACAAAGGATTGTTTTGAAAAAAATCCAGTATTTAAAAAATACTTGACATGGTGAATGGGTTGTTATAAATTCTAAAAAAATCATAGAAAGGCTTAAATAAAGTCCTTCCTTTTGGATTGTCTCAAGAACCCAATTTAACAACTCAGTACTAATCCACGTTATTCTTTATAAATTTCGTTTTATGCATATGTTGCCATATTTTCATTGATGAATGTGGCTTGAACTAAGAATCGAGAGTTTAATGGGTATTTATCAAAATTCATAGAAAGAGGTACGTGCAAGAGAGTTAATTATGAACATCGAAGAAATTAAGAGATTGCCAATCAGTGAGCTTACAACTATGGCAAAAGATTTAACTGTTGCCGGTGCGAGCGGTATGAGGAGACAGGATCTGATCTTTGCCATATTGCAGACACAGGCCGAAAAGAACGAGAGCATAACAGGGTCCGGGGTTCTGGAAATCCTTCCTGACAGTTTTGGTTTCCTAAGAGCTGTCGATTACAACTATCTCCCAAGTCCGGATGATATATATATCTCGCCATCACAAATCCGGAGATTTAGTTTGAGGACCGGTGATACAGTTTCAGGCGAGGTCAGACCTCCCAAGGACGGTGAAAAATATTTTGCCCTCCTTAAAGTAGATATGGTTAATTTTGAAAGTCCCGAGGGGGCCAGAGACAAGATACTGTTTGACAATCTCACGCCCCTCTACCCTGAGGATAAATTGAATCTCGAGGCTGATCCGGAAAATTATTCGACGAGGATTATGGATCTTTTCACACCTATCGGAAAGGGGCAAAGGGCATTAATTGTATCACCACCGAGAGCAGGAAAGACGGTACTCCTTAAGGATATTGCTCACAGTATATCTACCAACCATGCAGAAGTCATACTCATGGTTCTTTTGATTGATGAGAGGCCGGAAGAAGTAACCGACATGCAGCGCAGTGTAAACGGAGAGGTAATATCATCGACCTTCGATGAACCGGCCACACGGCACGTCCAGGTAGCGGAAATGGTGATTGAGAAGGCGAAGCGTCTCGTCGAGCATAAAAAGGATGTAGTCATTCTTCTTGACAGCATTACCAGGCTCGCCCGGGCATACAATACTGTGGTTCCTCCCAGTGGTAAAGTCTTATCCGGCGGTGTTGATTCCAATGCCCTCCATAAACCGAAACGGTTCTTTGGTGCCGCCAGAAATATAGAAAATGGCGGGAGTCTGACCATCGTTTCCACAGCCCTCATTGATACTGGAAGCAGGATGGATGAAGTGATTTTTGAAGAATTTAAAGGTACGGGTAATATGGAACTACACCTGGACCGCAGGATTGCGGACAGAAGGGTATTCCCTGCTTTCGACCTCATTCGCTCCGGTACAAGGAAGGAAGAACTCCTGATACCCAAAAGTAATCTTAACAAAGTCTGGATATTAAGGAGACTTCTCCAGGAGATGAACCCCGTAGAGGCTATGGATTTTATCGTCGACAAGATACGTAAAACAGAAACAAACCAAGCCTTTTTAAATTCCATGAATCAGTAAAGCTCTCCAAATAACCCGGGGCTTTTTGAAGCCATTTATACTTGCATTTACGGCACCAATGATTATAATATAGTGTAATTGTATGAGGAGGATAATATATATAAGATGAAAGAAGGTATTCACCCAGAATATACAAAAACGACGATCACCTGTGCGTGTGGAAATGTGATTGAAACCAAGTCCACCAAAAAGGACATAAGAATTGAAATATGTTCTCAGTGCCATCCCTTCATGACGGGCAAACAGAAGATCATGGATACGGCAGGCCGGGTAGAGAGATTCAAGAAAAAATATGCCGGTGAATCAGCAAAAGATAATAAGGGTAAATCTGCCTGAATTTAAGTGATCATATATCAAAGATATACATTACAGAGTAACAACCCCGGAGTAATTCCCCCTCCCACCGATGAGCCCTTTATGCTGATTAGGACATCGTCGTACCGCATTCCTTCGCAAGGACAATTTCTCTAGATTAGGCCTTAGAAAATCTGCACGCCATGTCATTGCTAAGGAGCAAAGCGACAGGGCAATCTTATTACTTATAAATAGATATAAGATTTCTCCATTCGCTTGAAATGACAAAATGGAAAATTTATGATTGATAAAGTGAAAAGGAAATTATGTGATTTCTCCATTCGCTTGAAATGACAAAATGGAAAATTTATGATTGATAAAGTGAAAAGGAAATTATGTTCAGAAAACTGAAAGATATTGAAACAAGATATAAGGACCTAGAAGGCCTTTTAAGCAGTCTCGATGTAGTCGGCAAGCATAATGTCTATCAAAAATATGCAAAAGAGCATGCCGACCTTCATGACCTTGTGGAAACCTACAGAGAATATGAAAAAACAAGCGCCCACATCGAAGAAGATCAGACTTTACTTCGGGGAGATGACGATGAATTGAAAGAAATCGTCAAAGAAGAACTGCCGCAACTCAAGGAACATCTTGCCCTTTTAGAGGACAAACTTAAACTTCTTCTCCTTCCAAAAGATCCGAATGATGACAAGAGCGTATTTTTGGAAATCAGGGCCGGCACCGGCGGTGACGAGGCCGGGCTTTTCGCAGGTGATCTCTTCCGCATGTATGCCCAGTACGCGGAGAAGTGCCGCTGGAAGGTGGAAGTGATGAGCAGCAGTCCGGCAGGCGGCATGGGTGGATTCAAGGAAATTATCGCCCTTATTGAAGGAAAGGGTGCATACAGCAAGTTGAAATATGAAAGCGGTGTACATCGTGTACAAAGAGTCCCCGTGACGGAGTCCCAGGGGCGAATCCATACCTCCGCAGTTACTGTGGCCATCCTCCCGGAGGCAGAAGAAGTGGAGGTTAACATCGATCCTAATGATCTGCGGGTTGACGTTTATCGTTCCAGCGGCCACGGCGGACAGAGTGTAAATACGACAGATTCCGCCGTCAGGATCACCCATGTGCCCACCGGTCTTGTTGTAACTTGGCAAGATGAAAAATCCCAGCACAAAAATAAGGCAAAAGCCATCAAGGTTCTCAGGGCAAGGCTTCTGGATATAATGGTACAGAAGCAGAATACGGAAATCTCCGAATCAAGAAAAACTCAGGTTGGCAGCGGGGACCGGAGCGAACGGATCAGGACATACAATTACCCCCAAGGAAGGGTTACGGATCACCGCATCGGCATGACGCTATATAACCTGGAAGCCTTTCTCAATGGCGACATTCAGGGTATAATCGACGCCCTAGCCACGCATTTTCAGGCCGAGGCACTGAAAAGATCCATCGGCTAATTCCTGTTTTATAGATAAGAAATTTGAATGTTTTCCACTTTGTCAGTTCGACCGAAGGGAGAAATCCTATAATCCTTTGATAAATAATAAGATTGCCGCGTCACTTCCCCTTCGCATTGCTCAGGGCTTCGGCTCACTCTCGCTATGACGATAGTTGTAGACTTTATATTTGCAATTACCTTACTGGACTTAAACGTTCTTAAAGAAGCAGTAACTGCACTGGAAAGTCGTGGTCTTACAAATCCCATGCTTGATGCCGAGGTGCTGTTATCCTCTTGTTTAAAAAAAGATCGTACGATCCTTTTCACACATCCCGAACAATCACTTACAGAAAAAGAACTTGAGGAATTTCGTCAATTAGTTGAAAGGCGGAAACGTGGTGAACCGATCGCTTATATCACTGGAATGAAGGAATTCTGGTCACTTACTTTCGAGATCAATAGTAATGTTCTCGTGCCCAGACCGGAAACAGAAATTCTTGTGGAAGAGATCCTGAAGGTATGCAGAGGGGAAAGAAGAGATAATCCCAGCATTCTGGAAATCGGCACAGGCAGTGGAGCAATTAGCGTTGCCCTGGCATCTGAATTGAAGAACGCACAAATAGTGGCGATAGACAGTTCACCAGAGGCCGTTGCTGTCGCTTCCAGAAATGCAGAAAACAACGGCGTATTGAACAGTATATCTTTTCTTGTAGGCGATTTATTTGAACGCGTATCCGGTAAATTTGATATCATTGTTTCCAATCCACCCTACATATCGCAAGAAGAATATGACCGTCTGCCTCTGGAAGTGCGAGGCTTTGAGCCGGAATCGGCACTTCTCGCCGGAACCGAAGGAACTGAATTTCACGGAGAAATCATCCGAAGAGGGGCCATCTACTTAAAAAAAGGAGGCTGGCTTTTCATGGAAATTGGAGCCGGACAGAAAGACCGGGTAGAAAATATGTTGAAGGAATCTCACCTTTATGACAATATTGCCTTCAGAGACGACTATGCAGGCATCGCCCGGGTTGCTATAGCAAAGGGAGTTGTGACAGGTGGATAAAATTATCATAGATGGCGGTAAAAAACTAAATGGCGATGTCCACATCAGTGGAGCCAAAAATGCCGCTCTTCCCATCATGGTTTCCGCACTTTTGACACCAGGGGTAAGTACATTTCATAACATTCCCGATCTAGTGGATATCAAGACGATCAAGAAACTTCTCAGAAATTTAGGGGTTAAAATAGAAGGGGAGTCGACTGTAAAAGTCAATACAGAAAATATAAATAATTGTGAGGCCCCGTATGACCTTGTCAAAACCATGAGGGCATCCGTCCTTGTCCTTGGCCCCCTTGTGGCAAGGATGGGAGTAGCCAGAGTTTCCCTTCCGGGAGGATGTGCCATAGGAGCCAGACCGGTTAATCTTCATATAAAAGCCCTTCAAGATTTAGGGGCTGAAGTGGAGTTGAAGGACGGTTATGTGGATGCCAAAGCTAAGAGATTGAAGGGCACAACTATTTATTTCGACATTTCCACGGTAACGGGAACGGAAAATATAATGATGGCTGCATGTCTGGCTGAAGGAACGACACTCCTGAAAAACGCGGCTAAGGAGCCTGAAGTCGTCAATCTTGCCGATGTCTTGAATGCCATGGGAGCAAAGATTATCGGCGCAGGTACGGACATAATCAGGATAGATGGGGTCGATCAATTGCATCCCATTGAAGCGTCAGTTATACCTGACCGTATCGAGGCAGGTACTTTCATGATTGCTGCCGGGATTACAGGGGGGGATGTCAGAATCCTTGGCTGCGAACCCTCTCACCTTGATGCTTTAATACTGAAGCTAAGAGATGCAGGTATGGAAATCACCATAATTGACGGTGGAATCAGGGCCACGACCAGAAAGAAAATTAAGAGTGTGGACATAAAAACACTCCCGTACCCTGGATTTCCTACAGACCTACAGGCTCAAATCATGGCCTTAATGTCTGTGGCAAACGGACTCAGCGTCATAGCGGAAACAGTTTTTGAAAACAGGTTCATGCACGTAAGCGAGTTGATGAGGATGGGAGCGGACATCCTGATTCATGGAAATAGCGCCATGGTGAAGGGGATTCCAAAACTCAAGGGGGCTCAGGTTATGGCTACAGATCTCAGGGCTTCGGCTTCGCTGATTCTCGCGGGATTAGCTGCGGAAGGAAAGACGGAACTATCCAGGGTTTATCATATAGACAGGGGATACCAGGAAATCGAGAAGAAATTTTCGGCACTCGGCGCTGACATAAAAAGGGTGTCTGGATAAAAGATATCGAGATGAAAATCATTCGCACAGATACAGTATATTACAAGCATTTGTTGAAGAAGCTTGCGGACCGCGGATTGTTTCCTGACGAATGCTGGGGTATTGTCAAAGAGATCGTGAAGAATATCATGGATAAAAGGAAGAATCCTGAAAAGAAGGATCAGGAACTCTTTAAATATACAAGAATGTTGGATGGGTATGAATTGACCGCTGATTCTGTAGCTGTATCTCCTGAAGAAATGAAAAATGCAGTAAAACAAGTTCGGGCTGAGGACTTAGAGGTTCTAAAATTGGCCGTCGAGCGAGTCAGGAGGTTTCACGAAAAAAACCGCATTGGAGATTGGTCCTATTCCGACGAGGAAGGCATTGAACTCGGTCAGCACATAGAGCCACTGGAGCGGGTCGGCATCTATGCCCCCGGAGGTCTTGCCTGTTACCCTTCCACGGTTATCATGGCCGCAGTTCCTGCGAGGATTGCCGGTGTTCCCGAAATTCTCCTGGTAACACCTTCGAAGGGCGGAATAGTAAATCCCCTCATAGCCGCTGCTGCAAAACTGAGCGGTGTAAAACGGATATTCAAAATTGGCGGTGCCCAGGCTATAGCAGCTCTCGCATCTGGTACGAAATCAATACCAAGGGTGGATAAAATCGTTGGTCCCGGCAACGCTTATGTGACGGCAGCAAAACTGATTGTATATGAAATGGGTCGGTGCGGCATCGACATGGCCGCTGGCCCAAGTGAGGTTCTCATCATAGCTGACAGATCAGCCGATGCTTCTCTCGTGGCCGCTGATCTGCTTGCACAGGCGGAACATGATGAAATGGCGAGCGCTATTTGTCTAACCCCGGATGAAAATTTGGCCAAGAAGATAGCCTCAGAGGTTGAGATTCAATTGACAAGCCTGCAAAGAGAATCAATTGCCACACGTGCTTTAAAAAATTTCGGAGCCGTCATCGTAACCAGAGACATTGATCAGGCCATTGAAGAAGCAAATCGATTCGCCCCGGAGCATCTAGAATTGATGGTCAAAAATCCTCGTGCCATACTCCCTAAAATAAAACATGCCGGCGCCATTTTTCTTGGACACAACACTCCGGAAGCCCTGGGAGATTATATAGCCGGGCCCTGCCACATCCTTCCTACGGGGGGGACGGCAAGATTTTCTTCCCCTCTGGGGGTCTATGACTTTGTGAAGCGCAGCAGTATACTCTCTTTCTCCAAAGAAGCCCTTCACAGATACGGGAAGCAAGCCTTACGCTTTGCTGAAATGGAGGGATTTGAGGCGCACGGCAGGTCTATTGAAAAAAGGCTATCGCGAAAAAAATCTTGACAAACAATCCCTGATGTTTAAGATGCTCCGTGCTAATCTGATGTTTATCTGCTTTCTGACAACCTATTCTGAGCGGGCGTAATTCAGCGGTAGAATGTCAGCTTCCCAAGCTGAACGTCGTGGGTTCAACTCCCATCGCCCGCTCCATTATATTTCTATAAATACAGATACTTAGCAGAAAATCATACCTCATTTTTTAGAGTCAGAACAGAGTCAAAATCTTTCGCAATTTTCTAAAAAAACTTTTTAGACTGAGGCTACTTTAGGATGTTCATATAGCTTTAAAGTATCTGACTCATAATACCATGTCTGCTGCGGACCTTTACCATCCATCCACACACATGGATAAGCATGCTTATATTCACATTCTGTGGCTGGGCCTGTTACAATCATTCTGTCAAAACGACCTTTAAGTGCAACAACATCTCCAATTTTAAATTCAGTCATTACAACACCTCCTCTTTCCAAATCGTCAAAATTATATTTCAAACCATCTTTCAACTATTAATAACACCCAAAGCAGCACGCAATTTTTTAACTTGCTATCTATTTACCACATTATTCAGGGTCAGGATAGAGTCAAAAATATTTAATAGTGACCATTCACACATCCGACTTTTTGCCCACACTTCTCATATAACTATCATATGCAAATTTACAGAAATTTTCCCATGTGGAAAAATCATACCACCATTGATGACCGGTATTACCATTCTGTTTAAAATCATCGCTCAGTTCTTTTAGCATTTTGAATATTATATGCTTCTCAGGAAAATCTTTCTCGTCGTCAGGCATTTTACCTCTGCTTCCGAAAGCATAGAAAGGATGTCCCTGATCTTCTTTATGAAAACCTTGACCACTATTTGTAGAAATTAATTTCTTTAGCCCCAGATAAATCAATTCTTTTTCTGCCATTGGAATCTTTTCAAACATAAAGCATCCTCCCTATGTTAATTCCTGTTACGAAATTCTCATAACCTGTATTTTATGAACAGAACAAAGTCAAAAGTTTTCACAATATTTTATTTCTCTTCCCCATTCTGAATCGTCAAAATTATATTTCAAACCCTCTATCAACTATTATATTCTCACTTTAAAGATATTCAGTGATGAACTCAGAAATTGACCCACCACATCTTCTTCGTTCATGCATAGAAAAAAGATAATATATACAAATTCGCTCCCATTCTGTTGCCTTAATACCTTTATGTGTCCCTATTACCGTTTTTGCTATTTTAAAAATTGTCTTCTCTCAGCATATGGTATTTTCTGATTGAACATTGTAAACTTATTCATATTTTGAGGATGATACGCAAATCCAACAAAAAGAATTTTCTCAGCATTACTTAAAACCTTTTCTGCCTCTTTGAATTCTCTTGATGAATTGTCACTTTCATGCACAATCTTTGTGCACATGTATTATGGGTAACGCTTTCGTTACTGCTGAAGGTTTAATCTTAAAATTATTATAAATAATAGCACTAAGATAATGTTCTAAAGAACGATCATAATTGAAAGTTATTATAGTAATTCGATTTTTTTTAAATTGCTTCCATGACTCTGCTGATAATTTTTGCCAAAGACATTCATACCAATGGTCTTTAGGTTGATTTGGGGGGAAAAGCCGAGCATTCTGCTCATATAATATTAACTTATGTGCAATTGCCAGTTTGCCAATATCAATCCAATCATCACGATTCTCTAAAAAAGCATCAACTGATGAATAACCTGATGTACGCAAATCCTCGGCAAACTTTGCGTAATAATCATGATTAAATTTCATGTTTTTTTCTAATAAATAGTCTAACTCAATTTTGTGTCTTGCTCTTATTACGTCATCACGCAGCTCTGCCCCAAGTGGGAACCCGTAAGGCTTACTAGCTCCCGCACCCAATATAAGAACTGTATCCTTTACAATCATTTACTTAACCTTGACAATATTTATCCCATTTACACTCTATGTCATATCAACCTTTTATAAACATCTTTAAATTTTTTTCACCCTCGATTCATCTATCTCAATTACCTTGCCCGTATCTTTATAGATGCTTCTAAGATCATCCGATTCCATACTAAAGTATCTTTCAAACGCTTTATTTGTACTATGCATTGTAGCTCTTCTTATCTCTTCCGGTGTCCTGTATTTTCTCAATGCCCTTGCCGAAGAATGACGAGTACCACCATATAAATCTATACCACCTATTCCGAGATTCTTACACGCCTTTTTCCACTGAAGATGGAGACGGATTTAATTTTAATTAACCCCCTACTCTATAAGAGCGCCCCTATCTCCGGGATCTTCCGCTTTATCTAAATTTCCGTAAGTCTCGATATATCTGTATAAGGAATCATAGCCCCTTTCGTTTTTTCCTTCCATATTAGTTCCCGGTGTGCTGCATCATACACCTGCTGATTTTTGGGGAACATCAATGCAACCTTCCGGATAATCCTTTCCTCTTCATCTGTTAACTGTTCTTCTGTGCTCTCATCCGCACCAATAATTTCATCTACCAATTCATTATAATTATTAAGTTGAGGGCCATATGGCATTGACGCAAATAGCATTCGATCGCCTTTTTTCAGAATCTTCCTCTTTAATTCCATTTCCAGTTGGTTCATAACGATTTTGATTCTTGGAATGGAAAAAGGTCTGTTGCCAGTGCATGGATCTCCGCAAATCCCACCTGAAAGCGTAAAGCGCAGCATCTTGTCCATCGATTTGCTCTGAATAATAGCGCCCTCCCACCGTTTGATACTTGCAAGACCCACGTTCATTCTATTGGCTAGGTCCTCTTGCGTGAGCCTATGTCTCTTTCGATACGCTACAAGTTCTGTACTTGTTAACATTCCAACTTTTTTTCTATATGCATCTGCTATGGCCTTTTGTGTTTCTGCTGTTTGCCTTAGTGTTCCTGCTTCAAGGGAACAAGTCTGGCATACATAACAATCAACAGGATAGCTGATATCCATGCCACGAAATTTGATACGCTTCTGTATATGCTTTATCTTCATTTCCCCATGACCGCTGGGGCAATTCACTGTTACCCTTTTCATATTATTTCTCCTTTTCGCTGGGCCTATCTCTATGAAGGGAGGCTATTCATAGAAAGTTCTCAACTAAGGTAAATTTAAAAATATATCGTACATCCCATGGACCTGCTCTCGACCTTAAATGCGTAAAGTTCACACCCTGAAATTTCCTTCTCATAAGACCTTTGTGGCGGACGAGCACCTACATATTGAGAAGGAGTAATGTCCGTGAGAAGCTCCAATAGAAGATCGGGTATCTTATCAATTTCACATCCGACTTCTAAAAGGTCTGCGGCAATCACGTCTTGCTGGATAAAAGCAATACTGCCTGCTTCCACAGCTTTAATTGCCTGACGTATCTTTCCAGTTAGCGCTTTATGAGAGGGGTCCATCCATATTATTAGTATCAATTGATACTTTTTTTGTCAAGAGAAAATTCATGAGAGAAACCCCCCAAAAAAAATGAAATGGATTAATTTGTCGGAGACGATTGCACATTGTGCGAACACCTCAATTTTCTCTTGCAATCGCTTTTTTTCTGTGTTAGAAATTTACTGAAAATCATCTTGTACGTACGTGATGAGTGGGCAATTGCCCACTTTTTTTTTCCGAGAAGGCATAAGAATTTTATAAAAATGACTGATATTATGCACACATACAGAGAAGAGATACGGCAACTCATAGAGCCCGTGGTTGAATCTGAAAATATGGAAATGATTGATATTGAATGTCTGAAGATGAAATCCCGCTGGCTGGTAAGAATTTACATTGATAAGGCTGGGGGAGTTACCATTAATGACTGTTCTGAGATCAGCAAACAGGCAGGGGACATCCTTGATGTTCATAATGTACCTCCCGGCCCTTATACCCTGGAGGTTTCTTCGCCGGGCCTGGATAGACCGCTAACCCGTGACAAGGATTTTATCAAATACATCGGGCATAAAGTCCGCGTCAGGGTGGAGGAAAAGCTTGAAGGTATAAAAAATTTTCAGGGAAAGTTAATCGATTATCTGGATGAAAATGGTAAGAAGACTTTGCTGGTAGATATTTCTGGACATATTTATCACATACCGAGGGATTTGGTAGTTAAGGCGCATATCGAGTATGAATTATGACGAAGGCTTCGTCCATTCTTAAATAGTTACGATTTTTAATAGGATATTAGTTTTGATATATAAATATGGAGGATTCTAAATGTTACCAGAACTTAAACGTCTGATAGAGCAGATGGGTAAGGATAGAGGTATAGAAAAAGGTGTCATTATAGAGGCACTGGAAACGGCTATGTTAACCGCTGCACGAAAAAAATTGGGTCCACAGGTAGATATCGAGGCCCACTATAATGAGGAAGCAGGTGAAATTGAGGTATTTCAGTTCAAAACCGTGGTGGATAAAGTATTAGATCAGGATATGCAAGTTTCGTTAGAAGTCGCCAGACGTGATTTAGACGAGGAGGCACAACGGGGAGATAGTCTCGGAATGAAAATAGAGACAAGTACCTTCGGCAGGATCGCCGTTCAGACGGCTAAGCAGATAATTATCCAAAAGGTTAAAGATGCGGAGCGGGACAACGTCTATGAAGAATACAAAGATAAAAAAAGTGAACTGGTAAGTGGTTTTGTTCAAAGATTTGATGGGGGAAATATTATCGTTAACCTTGGTCGGGCTGAAGGTGTGATACCTACATCGGAGCAGATTTATAGGGAGACCTACAAGCGAGGAGATCGAATTCGTGCATATGTGTGCGATGTCAAGAGGATATCTAAAGGTCCTCAGATCATCCTTTCCCGAACGCATCCGGGCTTCCTCAAGGCCCTGTTTGAAGTGGAAGTCCCGGAGATATCTGAGGGGCTAATCGATATTGTAAATGTAGCAAGAGAACCTGGGAAACGCGCCAAAATTTCCGTTAGAACGAAAGATAAAGATATTGATCCTGTAGGTGCCTGTGTCGGAATGAGAGGTTCCCGCGTACAGAGTGTAGTACAGGAATTGAGGGGAGAGAAAATTGATATCGTCCCTTATTCTGTCGATAACGCCAATTATGTTTGCTCTGCCCTCTCCCCGGCCAAGGTTAACCGGGTCATTATGGATGATGAGAGTCGTTCCATGGAAGTAATCGTACCTGACGACCAGTTATCTTTAGCAATAGGGAAAAATGGACAGAACGTCAGGCTGGCTGTTAAATTGACGGGATGGAAGATCGACGTTAAGAGTGAATCCATGGCCGCATCACAGGAAGAAGAGGGATTTAAGTCCCTTATGAAAATTCCTGGCATGGACGAGGCTATGGCGGAGAAACTGTATAGTGAAGGGTTTAAAAGTATCGCCATGATCGCAACAATCGATCCCGATATGCTGTCAGCTATACAGGGGGTAGGTGAAAAGAGTGCGTCACAGTGGATTGAAGAAGCAGTCAGGATCATAGATCAAGAGACAAGTGGAACGAAGAACCCGTAAATAGAAGAATAGTCTAAGGAGAGTTCCCTAAAAGAGAGACTTTTCGCGAAGGTTTTTTGATATTACAATTGTTTCAATTACATGCGAGGATTTCAAGAATGACGAAGAAAAGAGTTTACGAGTTAGCCAAAGAGCTGGGTATTGACAGCAAGGAACTAATATCTCGCTTGGAAAAACTCGGCATCGCTGTAAAAGCCGCTCAAAGCACACTCGAGGACACTGATCTGGAGAAAATACAGGCAGAGTTACTATCCAATGAACCACATGAAATGGTTGAGCAAAGAATTAAATCGACAGTTATCAGAAGACGGGCTGTACGTCCAGTTGCCGAGGAAGCTAAACCGGAACCTGTCGAGGTGGATATTTCAATAAAACCTGAAAAAGAGAAGATCGATATAGCAGTCCAAAAAGAAGCTAAAAAAGATAAAACCGTTTCCAAAGAACAGAAACCAAAAATTCCCACCCCGGTCGAGGTGGTGCCTAAAACTGTCGTTCCTGAAGAAGTAAAACAACCTGAAGCTGCAAAACCGGAGGAACCCATTGCTGAAAAGAAGGTAGATATCCAGAAAAAAGCACCGGATGTAGTTGAAGAAATTCCAAAGAAGCCTAAAAAGAAAATAGACGTAGTAGAAAAGAAGCCGGCACCTTCGGAAGCAAAAGAGGCTCCAAAGAAAGAGGAAAAGAAAGAAGCAATATCCCGTCAGATACCAAAGGAACCCGTCGCAGAAGCCAAAAAAGAACCGGTCAAGAAGCCCGAGCTGAAGATTGTAAAAGAAATTACCCCTTCCAAGGTGGTGGAAAAACCAGCCAAGTGGGAACCTGAAAAGCCTAAAATAAAGGGGAAAAAACCCGTTGAAGTGGTAATGGAAGAACTACCATCGGCACGGAAAAAGGCTTTTATTAAGAAGCTTGTCGATAAAAAAGACAGGCGTGAGGATTCGGATAGAGAAGAAAGAGTTATCAAATGGAAGGATGGTAAAAAGCAGGTCACTGCTAAAATGAAAAAGACAGTTATCACTGTCCCAAAAGCAATAAAAAGAAGAATAAAGGTGGGAGAGGTAATTACTGTCGGTGAGCTTGCTAAAAAAATGGGAGTTAAGGCGAGCGAAGTAATTAATAAGCTTATTGGACTCGGCCTGATGGTTACAATAAATCAGGCTATTGAGTCTGATGTCGCGACTCTCATTGCCAATGAACTTGGATATCAGGTAGAATCGGTTGGAACTGAATATGATGAATCCCTCCAAAAAGTTGAGCCGTCATCCGAGAACCTGAAAGCCAGAGCACCCGTTGTTACCATAATGGGACATGTTGACCATGGGAAGACGTCTCTTCTGGACGCAATAAGAGAAACGAATGTGATAGCGGGTGAGGTGGGGGGTATTACACAGGCTATCGGAGCATATCACGTGCACATTAAAGACAGAGATATCGTATTTCTCGATACCCCTGGCCATGAAGCATTCACTGCCATGAGGGCAAGAGGAGCGCATGTAACAGATATTGTCATACTGGTCGTTGCAGCTGACGATGGTGTAAAGGACCAAACTATAGAGGCCATTAACCATGCAAGGGTGGCAGGAGTCCCCATAATCGTTGCTATCAATAAGATAGATAAACCTGGTGCTGACCCTGGAAGAATCAAACAAGTCCTCACCGATTATAACCTCATGTCAGAAGAATGGGGTGGAGATACCATATACTGTGAAGTCTCAGCTAAAAAGAAGCAGGGAATAGAAGAACTCCTGGAAATGATCCTCCTGCAGGCAGATGTAATGGACTTAAAAGCAGACCCAGATCGGCCTGCTCGCGGTGTTATCATCGAAGCGAAACTTGATCGTGGCCGTGGTCCGGTAGCAACAGTACTGATTCAGGAAGGTACTCTGAAAGAAGGGGATGCCTTTGTGTCTAAAACGGAATTTGGTAAGGTCAGGGCCTTAATTAACGATCAGGGGAAGAGGGTAAAAGAGGCAGGACCTTCCATGCCGGTAGAGGTGATCGGTTTTTCAAAAGTCCCCCAGGTGAGTATAGAATTTATAGGCGTGGAAGATGAAAAAAAGGCACGCAGCATCGGCGAATACTGGATTAGAAAAGAGCGGGAACGGGAACTTTCCAAATCATCAAAAATTACCCTTGAGCAGTTATATCAAAAAATTAAAGAGGGGGTTAAGGAACTGAATGTCATAATAAAGGGAGATGTCCAGGGTTCCATAGAGGCTTTGACCGAGGCATTGAACAAGCTGAGCACAGCGGATATAAAAGTAAGAATTATTCACAGTTCAACAGGCACTATAACAGAAACAGACGTCATGCTGGCATCGGCATCCAATGCCATAATTATCGGATTTAACGTCAGGCCGGATAGCAGAGTTGTCGACATCGCAGAACAAGAGGGTGTCGAAATTAAACTATATGACATCATATATAACGTTATTGCAGACATGAAAGCTGCCATGGAAGGACTTCTCGAACCTATCTATAAAGAAACAGACATCGGTCGGGCTGAGGTACGGGAACTATTTAAAGTCCCCAAGTTGGGAACCATTGCCGGAAGCTATGTGACCGACGGCAAGATTACAAGAAATGCCAATCTCAGATTGGTAAGAGATGGTGTATTGATATACAACAGCAAGGTACTCTCCCTCAGGCGATTTAAGGACGATGTCAAAGAAGTGAGTGTTGGTTTTGAATGTGGCATCGGGATAGAGGGCTTCAATGATATCAGAATAGGTGATATCATTGAGGCTTATATTAGCGAAGAGGTAGAGAGAAAATTGTAAAATAACCTACAATTTATAATTTATCTCCGAAAAAGTTGCCAGCATCTTCAGGTGAAGATAAACCCTTGAACCCTTTTTGCAACTGAATGGGAGAAGGACCGGATATTAGTATTTAGAGTTTATTCGAGATGGTTATCGGATCAGGTATAATAGTCTTATGGATCGTTGAGAGTAGGTCCCTGAAAGAAAAAAGAGGAGTCCTGAATAGAATATTAAAACGGACTCAAAACGAGTTCAATATTTCTATTGCAGAAATTGGTGAGAATGACCACTGGAAAAAAGCAAAAGTCGGTTTCAGTGTTGTAGGAAATGACAGGCGTTATATAAATGGAAAGATAGACCACATCTTAAAATTTATTGACAATATTCACCTCGCTGAAGTGCTTAACACAAAAATTGAAATCACCAATATACCCGATTCGATGGATCACTTTGAATATAATGAGGATAAATATAATGAATTTTAAAAGGGCAACACGTGTTGCAGACCTCATTATGGCGGACATTTCAGATATTCTGTTAAGAGAGATCAGTGACCCGCGGATTAAATCTGTCACTATTACAGGAGTCAAATTAACAGATGACCTCCGTTTGGCTAAAGTATTTTTTGTTGAGATGGGTAAGGATACATTCGACCCTCAAACCAAAACAGCACTCCAAAAAGCAACGGGTTTTTTAAAAAGAGAGCTTGGGAAAAGACTGAAACTGCGCTACGTGCCGGATATAATTTTCGTTTCTGATGAATCATTCGCATACGGGAGTCGAATTGACAAATTGCTGGCAGAAATACGAAAGACAGAGGAATCGGGTATTGAATAATATCATTGACATGATAAATCGGTACAAATTTTTTCTTATTACGTCACATGTAAGACTTGACGGTGATGCCTTGGGATCAGAACTGGCCTTGTGTCACATGCTTGAGCATATAGGCAAGGAGGTTGTGGTTTATAATCAGGACGAAACACCGGGCAATTACTGTTTTCTTCCCGGCAACGATAAGATTATTCACAAACTTCCAGCCATTGAAAATTATGATGTGGTCTTCATCTTAGATTGCAGCGAACTTGATAGGATCGGAGATGAAGCTTCTCGTGTTGGTAATATGGAGAGAATCATAAGTATTGACCACCATATCTCAAACGGGAATTTTGGTAACATAGTATTTACTGACCCCCGGGCAAGTTCAACGGCAGAGCTGTTATACAGACTTATGTCGGAGATGAATATTGATATCAGCAAGGATATGGCGACCAATCTATATGCAGCTATACTCACTGATACGGGAGGCTTCTGTTATGGGAATACAAAAAAGGATACACTTATAGCAGCGGGAACCTTAGTGGAAAGAGGTGCTGACCCTCAGTGGATTTCAGAAAATATATATGAAAACAACCCTCTTTCCAAAATCAGACTCTTGACAAAGGCACTAGAAACACTTGCCTTTGACTGGGATAGAAAGGTTGGTTACATAATCGTCTCCCGGAAAAATATCGAAGATGCGGGGGCAAGGGAGGAACATACTGAAGGCTTTGTAGATATACCCCGCTCCATTCAGGGAGTGGAAGTGTCAATCCTTTTTACTGAATTATCAGAGCATGAATTTAAGTTAAGCCTCCGATCTAAAGGAAAGGTCAATGTAGAACGTGTTGCCAGCGCATTTGGGGGAGGTGGGCATATTAATGCTGCTGCTTGCCATATAAATGGAAATTTCAGCACCGTTTTATATCGAGTTTTAAACGCAATTAAGGACCTTTCATCAAATCCATGAATGTCGGCTTTGCAAAAAGTCCGTGTACTGTATTGCACTGCATTAACTCCGCCCTGGGGGTTGGGTTTAAGGAATGATATTTAAAAAAATATTTTCTTTATATCCTTCAGAAGCAGGTAATATGCATACCACATCTCTGGACTTTTTTGCGAAGACGTTAATTTTAACCTTGTTTACGGTTTTTACAATATTGTCATGAATGGTATCGTTGTGACAGACAAACCTTCCGGTAAAACGTCTTATGATGTCGTCGAGGATGTCAAAAAGGTCCTCTCAGTTAGAAAGGCCGGACATACAGGTACCCTGGATCCAATGGCAACAGGTGTCCTGCCTGTTTGTATAAACGAGGCTACGAAGTTAGTGCAATTCTTATCACTGGACACAAAAGACTACAGGGCGACCATGTTACTAGGTGTAAAAACAGACACCCAAGATATAGAAGGTAAGATTATCACTCGTAATGACCCATATGTCGGACTTAGCGACATAGTAAATGTTTTTAATGGCTTTATCGGGAAAATAGAACAGGTACCTCCCCGGTATTCAGCTATAAAATTTAAAGGTAAATCCCTTTATAAATGGGCGAGGGAAGGTATTGCTATCGAACCCCCACCGAGAATTGTAGAAATTTACAACATTGGAATCGATGAACTGAAATTGCCCTATATAACCTTTTCAGTTTCATGTTCAAAGGGTACTTATGTCAGGTCCATGTGTTCCGATATCGGTGATATACTGGGATGTGGCGCATGTCTCGCGAGTTTACGAAGAACAAGGAGTGGCATTTTTTTTGAGGCATCTGCAGTATCGCTTGAAAGTATTGATAATGCAACGGCAGAAAGACTATCAGAGCACATTATACCCCTGATTGATGCCCTACCGAATCTTCCGGTAATTTATGTCGATGACGAATTTGCCAAGAAATTGAGGGGAGGTTATCAACCAACTGCTGAATCGTTCAATACTTATCATATCCCTTCCCTTGAAGCCGGAGATATGATAAAATTTGCTGATAAAGATAACAATCTTGTCTCCATTGCGAAATTGCTTTATGCGTCTGACCAGATCAATACACTGGATGGTATGATACAAATTGTTAAAATTTTAAGAATTTTTAATAACGACAAAAAGACTTAGGGCAGATGCAAAATTGTCATTTGCCAATAGTCGCAAACAACTAAATTTTGGGGAGGATATAAAGCGGTGTTAGATTCTGTAAAGAGAAGGGAAGTCATTAACAATTTCAAATTGCATGAAGTGGACACTGGATCTCCTGAAGTCCAGATTGCTCTCCTCAGCGCCAGAATAGAGTACCTGACGGAACATTTCAAAATGCATAAAAAGGATCATCACTCTCGCAGAGGTCTCTTGAAACTCGTCGGGAAGAGAAGGCGTATTCTGGATTATCTTAAGAAAAAGGAAGTGGAGAGATACAGGAGTGTGATTCAGCGTCTGGGTCTCAGAAAATAATCCCAGACCCAAATTTTTATGACGGAAAGCATGAAGAGAAAAAGATGTAGTTCATTGCGGGTTCGTCTGTTGTTTTTTTACTGTGTCTGCAAATACAAGGAATAATTATTTAGCCATGAATTATGATGATGAGAGGAAAAGTAGATGAATAACACATTTAAAATAGATTTCGCTGGAAGAAGCATTTCCATTAAAACAAACTACATGGCGGGTCAGGCCGATGGATCGGTCTTCGTAACCTATGGTGATACGGTCGTCATTGTAACCGCAGTTTCACTTAAGAATAAAAGAGAGGGCGTTGATTTCCTGCCCCTGACAGTCGATTATCAGGAGATGACTTTTGCAGCGGGGAAAATCCCGGGTGGTTTTTTTAAGCGGGAGGGACGTCCCAATGAAAGGGAAATATTAACATCACGTGTTATTGACAGATCGATCAGGCCCCTTTTCCCGAAAGGCTATTTCTTCGAAACGCAGATCGTGGCAACAGTGCTGTCCGTGGATAATGAAAATGATTCTGTCGTGACAGCCTTGCTTGGTGCGTCTGCGGCGCTTGAAATCTCAGATATTCCTTTTAACGGGCCTATTGCGGGTGTCCGAGTTGGTCGTAGCGACGGCTCATTTATATGTAACCCGTCATCAGATATCCTGGAGAAAAGTGATCTCAATCTTTTTATCGTCGGAAGAAAAGTATCACCCGGTTCAGGAGGTAAGGAATTTGATATTAATCTGGTGATGCTTGAAGGAGAAGCTCTTGAGATAGAAGAGGACGTAATTGTCAATGCTATCAATTTTGGTCTGGAATCAATAAGGCCAGTAATTAAACTTCAGGATCATATACGCCAAACAATGGGGAATGAAAAAAGAGCTGTAGATAAAATCACCGTAGACGCAGTTCTTTTAGCAAAGGTTACTGAAGCTGCCGCAGACAGCCTGAAAGAAGCCTATGCCATATCGAGAAAACTCGACCGGCACAAAAAACTTGACTGGATAAGAGAAAAGATAGTCAAAGAATTAAGTGCTGAGGATGACAAGATAGGTCACCAAGTAAGTAACATCCTGTCGGACATGGAGAGGCAAATCGTCAGAAATATGATTTTACATGAGAAAAAGAGGAGCGACGGAAGAGCCCCTGTGGATATAAGACCGATCAGTTGCGAAGTGGGGATTCTACCCAGGGCACACGGATCGGCCCTCTTTACCAGAGGTGAAACCCAGGCCCTTGCAGCCCTTACGCTCGGTACATCCTCGGACGAACAGCGGCTAGACTATGTGAGTGGGGAAGAAATGAGAACTTTTATTTTACACTACAATTTCCCCCCTTACTGTGTAGGAGAAGCAAAGCCCTTAAGGAATCCGGGGAGAAGAGAAATCGGTCATGGTGCCCTCGCCAGAAAGGCTTTATTACCTATTTTGCCCTCCGTGGAAGTTTTCCCCTACACGATAAGGATTGTCTCTGAGATCCTGTCTTCCAATGGTTCATCATCAATGGCCACAGTATGCGGCAGCCTGCTTTCGCTCATGGATGCGGGCGTACCGGTAAGGGACTTCGTTGCCGGAATCGCCATGGGGTTATTAAAGGAAGATGATAAGGTTGCAATCCTTTCCGATATCATCGGTGATGAAGACCATGCAGGCGACATGGATCTCAAGGTGTGCGGGACGAAAAAGGGAATCACAGCATTGCAGATGGACATTAAGATTGGCGGACTGAATGAAGATATATTAAGAAGCGCTTTATACCAGGCGAAGGAGGGACGATTTTTTATCATCGAAAAACTTAGGGATACACTTTCAGAACCGAGGAAAGACATATCTCAATATGCCCCTCGGATTACAACCCTCAAGGTAAGACCGGAAAAGGTGAGGGATGTGATCGGCTCCGGTGGGAAGAATATCAGGCAGATCATTAATGAAACAGGTGTTACAATCGATGTGGAAGATGACGGTACTGTGACTATCGCATCGAACGATTCAGAAGCGGCATCAAGGGCCGTGGCTATGGTCAAGTGGCTGACCGAAGACGCAGAGGTGGGAAAGACTTATCGTGGTATCGTCAAGAAAATTGTGGA
>PDVH01000046.1_pt1 | contig 34706 bp, 33 predicted proteins | sample 1369781 | NCBI WGS metagenome assembly PDVH01 (sample SAMN07795378, study PRJNA414565) | Alkali sediment metagenome, whole genome shotgun sequencing project. | isolation source: glacial lake sediment | place: Bosnia and Herzegovina: Donje Bare Lake | collected 2016-06
TGAGGCCCCTCGAGGAACCCTTTTCCACGATTACGGGACGGACGAGAATGGCCAGTTGACCAGAGTGAACCTCATCGTGGCTACAGGTAACAATCACTGGGCCATGCACCCGGCCTCAGGGCTGGTCGCAAAAGCATTCGTTGACGGCACTAAACTTACCGAAGGTATGTTGAACCGGGTAGAAGCTGCTATTCGTTGCTATGATCCATGCTTGTCGTGCGCGACACATGCCATAGGAAAAATGCCCCTGGAAGTCACTCTTAAAGCGGCGGACGGCACAGTGCTGGATCGAATTTCCCGGTAATACGAAAATTTGATTTCAACGATTTTAACACGAGCGGGTGAACGCTGTTAGTTCACCCGCTTTTAACTTTTCCGGCTTGCTTGGGATCTGATGTCTCGGACTCTGGTTATTGGTTTTGGCAATATAGACCGCGCCGATGATGGCGTTGCATATCATGTGATCAATGGTCTGAGGCGGCGCCTGGGTCAGGGGATGTTGCACGAAGACGAAACCGGGTTAGAGGAAATCGGTGCACAGATAGATTCCATATTTCTGGTTCAACTCGCGCCAGAGTTAATGGATGTAATAATCCTTTACGATAAGGTCATCTTTGTAGATGCCCATGTTTATGATAACGTGGACAGTCTCTATTACGCCCCTGTATTTCCGGAATTCACTCAGGCTACCTTCACTCACCATATGATGCCGTCGATGCTTCTCGCTTTGCTCAAAGCAATTTGCAATCGGGAACCCACGGCACATATCATTTCAATCCGCGGCTATGACTTTGATTTCCACCGTAACCTTTCTGCCGATACCGAAGCCCTCGTGGAGAAGGCAGTGGACCATATCCTGCTATTGCATGGATCTGCACATGATGAATCCCACCCGTAATTGAATTCATAATTCCCCATACTCATAGATCCTCTCCATGCTTTGAAAAACCCGCTAAGCTCCTGCTCGTTCGAAATCTATCTTTCGTGGATTTTTTCATATTAATATGATATTTAAAAAAAGGTTGGCGGAAACCTTTTGTGTGAGGGACATTCTGCAAGGGTCTATCGCTAATAGAATTGCTTTGGGGCCTATCTTCGATGAATATAAGAAATTTTGCTACGTGCCTGTGTTTGCTTGTTATCGCGACTTCTTTCTTTTTTGAGGGAGAACTCTCGGCTGCGCCCCGTATCAAACTGAAAGCTCAGTCTGCTATTCTGATTAACGACAGCAACGGCAAGGTTCTCTATACAAAAAATCCGGACAGGCCCATGCAACCCGCGTCCCTGACCAAAATCCTTTCCCTGTACCTCGTAAACGAGGCAATCACTCAGGGGCAAATTTATCCCACGGACATGGTGAAGATAAGTATGAATGCCCAGATTACCGGGGGATCGAGCATGTACCTTGTAGATGAAACAGAGGTTGTGCTTGACGACCTGATAAAGGGTATGGCTGTTGTCTCTGCTAATGATGCCAGCGTTGCCGTAGCTGAACATCTTGGTGGCAGCATCAATAATTTCGTGAGCATGATGAATGCCAAAGCAAAGGCCCTGGGCATGAAACGCAGTCATTTTGTGAATCCGAATGGTCTTCCGGCGAGGGGACAGGTTACTACTGCCCGGGACATGCTCAGGCTATCCCGCGCTTACATAAGGGATTTCCCGGAGGCTTTGCAGATCCATTCCATGCAGGAATATACATTCGCCAACGTTACCCAGCGTAACAGCAACACCCTGCTCAGTCAATGTGAGGATGTGGATGGATTGAAAACAGGCTTTGTCCGCGCTGCCGGATTTCACCTGGTTGCTACGGCAAAGAGGGGGAACACAAGACTCATTGCTGTTGTAATGGGTGAGAAAAATCCCAGAATCAGGGCACGAGATACCACAAAACTCTTGGAACAGGGCTTCCGTATGGTCGCCGGAAAGGGAAAGACCGCCTTATCACTGAAAATTCGCTCGTGACAGCATCACCGCCTCAGTTCACAAGTCTTTTTTTGATAGAAAGCCGACAGGCAGGTTTCAATCGATCTACTGATTTCATTTGACGAATTCCATTCAATAAGGTTAGATTCGCTCAATCAATTCGCTATGGAATTATTTTCACTTGAGAAATCATCAGCAGGTTTTCATATAATTTGAGGAGGTGGGCACATGAAGAAAAAGGAGACGGACTACTTCTCTGCCTTATACGAAGTGGCCAGGGTTATCAATGCCTCTTTGGACCCATCCACTGTTCTGGACAAGATTGTTCAGTGCGTAACACGCGCTATACAAGTTAAGGCGTGCAGCATCAGACTCTTGGATTCACGAAAGAAAAAGCTTGTCCTTGCTGCTGCCCACGGGCTCTCCAAAGATTACCTTCACAAAGGGCCTATCCTCATAAGGGAAAGCGGACTGGATCAGAAGGTCCTTGCAGGTGAGACCGTGTGGTTGAAGGATGTCCAGACTGACAAGGATTTCCAGTACGGAGCAAAGGCAAAAGCAGAAGGCATTAAATCGGTATTTGCTGTTCCACTGTTGGTCCAAAAAAAGGCCACCGGCGTTCTTAGGGTATATTCGCAAAGCATCCATAAATTTGATGCCCAGGAAATTAAGTTCTTGGAGGCAGTTGCCAATTTAAGCGCCATCGCCCTGGATAATGCCCGACATCACAAGACACTGCAGATACAATCTGATCTGATGGCTGCGCACAAGTATCGCATTGACGACAATTGAAAGGAGAACCCCATGATTAGCGTTGGCATTAATGGATTTGGACGAATAGGCCGACAGGTTCTGAAAGCTGTGATGGAAAGGCATCCCCAGGCCCTATCAGTTGCTGCAATCAACGATCTCTTTGACGTGGAAACCAATGCCCACCTTTTCAAATATGATACAAATTACGGACGTTATCCTGGTGAAGTCAATGTCAAAAAGGACAGCTTCGTTGTTGATGGTCACGTCATTAAGAATCTGGCATTTCGCGACCCATCATCTATTCCGTGGGATGATGAAGGCGTCGATATAGTTATTGAGAGTACCGGCCTATTTTTGACCGGTCCCAAAGCTTCAGCCCACATCGATGCAGGGGCAAAGAAGGTCATCATCACTGCCCCAGCACAAGAAGAAGACATTACGGTGGTCATGGGCGTCAATCACAAAGACTACAGACCCGGGAAACATCACATAGTATCTAATGCATCCTGTACGACTAATTGCCTGGCACCGCCAGTCCTCGTCGTTTACAAAACCTTCGGCATCAAGAAAGGCATGATGACAACCGTTCACTCATACACCAATGACCAGCGTATCCTGGATCTCCCTCATAGGGATCTGCGGCGCGCCCGCGCAGCAGGGCAAAACATCATACCGACCACAACCGGTGCAGCAAGGGCGCTTTCTCTGGTTATTCCTGGTCTCGCCGGTCTTTTTGACGGTTACTCACTTCGCGTGCCCACACCGACTGTTTCGATCGTCGATTTCGTTGTGGAACTTGAGAGCAAGACAACAACGGAAGAACTAAGAAAAGTCCTCGAAACCGCATGCAGGAAGCAGTTCAGAGGTATCATGGCATGTGAAAAATCAGGTTTAGTCTCCACGGACTTCAAGGGAAACCCGCATTCCTCGATAGTAGATATAGAGTTTACGCAGGTTCTTCAGGGCAACATGGCCAAAGTCGTTGCATGGTACGATAATGAATGGGGATATTCATGCCGCGTGGCGGATCTGGCAAATTACATTGCGCAAAAAGGACTCTGAGCAATAATGAAACACGCCCGTATTCTGGTAATTGACGATGATGCTGTTGCCTGTGAATTTTTACAGGAGGCACTGTCGCGTGAAGGCCACAGAGTAGATACGTTTACATCCGGAAAGGAGGCCCTGAAAAAAGAGCTGTCTCACTACGATCTTCTCATGTCAGACATCAGAATGCCCGAAATCGACGGGCTTCAGTTTCTTCGTCATGTGCGTGAGAAATGGCCGGACCTGCCCGTTATCCTGATGACCGCTTACGGATCACTGGAAACCACCATGGAGGCGCTCAGGCTGGGTGCGTGGGATTATATCAGCAAACCATTTTCACCTGAAGACATTCGAGCTATGGTGCAAAAAGTTCTCGAAGTCCGTGAGCTGCGACAGCGGCGTATGCAAGGGCAGCCGAAAATATCGGGAGAACCGCAATTCATCGGTTCTTCAGCTACCATGGTCGAGTTTTATAAGCAGATCGTTCGCATAGCAGATGCTGGTGCAAGCGTACTAATTGAAGGCGAAAGCGGCACAGGAAAGGAGCTCGCAACAAGAGCTCTTCACCAATTGAGTTCGCGGCGAGAGAAGCCCTTTGTCGTCGTTCATTGCGGCGCTATTCCTGATACTCTTCTGGATTCAGAATTGTTCGGCTACGAAAAGGGTGCGTATACGGGAGCGGACCACAAACACGAAGGACTGCTTGCCTCCGCTCATAGTGGGACAATATTTCTTGATGAAATTACGGAAATGTCACCCTCTCTCCAGGGAAAACTCTTGCGCTTCATGCAGAGTGGCGAGGTCCGGCGGCTCGGCGGTCACGAACTAGGGCACTTCAGCGTCCGCGTAGTGGCAGCAACAAACAGGAACATTGATGATGAGTTAAGAAAAGGAACCTTCAGATCGGATCTCTTATATCGATTCGTCGTGCGTCTGCATATGCCGCCCTTACGGAAACATAAGGAGGATCTGCCGCAATTAATCGAATCCCTCCTGAAAAAGATCGGATACCCTTCCGTCCGCATTTCGGATGAGGCTATGGAACTTCTTATAGCCTATGACTGGCCCGGCAATGTCCGTGAGCTGCAAAATGTTTTGGAGCAGACACTGCTCCTGTCACCCTTTATGGTGGTCCTCCCCGAGCACCTTCCGGAAAGATTCCGTCCAAAACGCGATGAGACACTTCCTGTGTTGCCACCTCTGGAAGAAGCAGAACGAAAGCAGATCATTCAGGCGCTGCAAACCACATCATGGAACCAGAGTCAGGCGGCTCAACTTTTAGGAATTGACCGAAAGACACTAAGGACAAAAATTCAGCGCTATGGCTTATTGAGAGATGGGGCATCATGATGGACTTCCATGGACGTCACATTCCCAACAATGGGGAAGTACAGAACGATTTGAGTGCCCTCATAGGGACTGCTCTTCATCTCGATCCTGCCGCCATGGATCTTGACGATATCCTGCACAATAGCTAGACCCAGACCGCGCAGACCTTCATCCTTATGGGTGCTGAAGAAAGGCTCACAGACCCTTGCCAATAATTCAGGCGGAATACCTGGACCATTATCCTGAACCGTAATAGCCACAGCATGATTTTGCGGTACGGCTCCAGCAGTAACGGTAATCTTACCTCCTCCGGACATGGCCTCCAGAGCATTCTGAATAAGATTAAACAGGGCTGTCTGTACACGATACCGGTCAACGAAGAGAACAGGGATATTTTCATTCACATCCACAATGAGTTGAACACCTGATTTCTGCATCAACGGTTCAACGAGAGGAAGTGTCTCATTCAAAAGTTCAGGCACAGTCACGGACTCAAAGTGTGGCTCCGGAAGACGCGTGGCATGACGCACATTTTGAATAACCGTATTGAGCCTTTGCGTCTGCTGAACTATGAGCTCCAGTTTTCGGCCCACGTCCGGCGGCCATGCGTCGTGCTCCAGGAGCAGTTTGGCGAGACCGGCAATCGAGTGCAGAGGCGTGCCCAAGTCATGCGCCAGCGTAGCCGTCAAATAACCCAAAGCTGTTAGCTTTTGAAGCTGGTTCACCTGCTGCTGAAGTTGAACCACATTGTGTGTCGCTTCCTGTACCCTCTCCTCCAGGTGTCTTTGGAGTTCCAGATTCCGCGCCAAGACCCGTTCAACCTCCTCGGCCATTACATTAAAATGATCTGCCAGGTGGCCCCATTCATCCAGCCTGGCTATGGGAATCCTCTTGACGTACTTGCCTGCACGGAAATCATCAATGGTGTCAATAATTACCCCCAGCGGCCTGCCGATAAGCCATCTGTAACTTAAGGCAAGGACAAACAGGATGGCGAATAAAAGTCCCATCGTGCTGAACAGTAGCAGGCGTTTCGCACGGGCCAATATTTCAAATCTGGTTTGCGAAAACACAATCACACCGACAAAAACCTGCATGTCTTTTTCTGATAGAAACGGATACAACAGACCCAGGGCTGGCCCTCCATCAGTATTCAATTCAACACGCTGGGTTTTTGATTTTTCCATGGCTGCCCCTATGACATTTTCAGACCATTCATAGGGAACACGCCCGGCACCAACAATATATTCCACTTCGCCATTTACGACGGAGAAAAGATCAATGCGGGCCAGTCTGTCATCTGATTTTATATGGTCTTCCAATGCATCATCAAGGGCAGACAACCCTTTACCAGTTGGAAAATGCTGGTAATACGTACTGACCGTTTCAGCAAGGTCATAAAGCCGTTTGACCTGCTGTTCAATGAGAATCACGTTCAACACCCTTAACTGGATCCAGCCCCAGATAGTCATGGTCAAAGCCAGGCCCAAAACAGTCAATATAATCAGGCGTGTCCTGACGGTCATATTGGACACGCGGTATTTAGCCTTCTTGACTACTTCCATTAGTGTTGACAAAACGCGCACCCTGCAAGAGTGATTAAGAACTCCTGATCCTCATACCAGAAAAAAATGTAAAACTCAATTATTCCATTAAACGCAAAAAAGCACAGAGATTATATCTCCATGCCATTAAGCTGTAGACAATATTAATTATGGATCTTACTTGGTGGAAGACGGAGTTTCAGCGGGCGATGGTTTTGTTTCCTTTAAGGGAGAAGCCTTTCTTCCTATTTTTCTTACTACAACGGGAGTAACTCTGGTGGCTATATTCTTGCCGTCCTTCTTCAGGTAGTTAACTTTCACTTTATCGCCAACCTTGATTTTTTCAACGGCTTTATCCAACACAAATTCCATTATTTCCGTTTTTCCCCTGACCGTGCGCTCAACGGATATCACTGTATCTGAGATATCCTTAACGACTCCCGTTATGCTCACCTTTGTTTCCTTAGGCGGTTTCACAGTAACTGCCTTAGACGGATCGGACTTGACGGGGGCTCGGGAATTTCCGTCAATGGCAAAGACGGAAGCACTGAAAACAAAAACAATGCCTGCAACTAATACCATCAGACGTTTCATTCCAGGCAACCTCCTTCTTATATTCCTTAAAGATCTGAATTTCCCGCATTCATTAACGGATTCCTATATAAAATAGGATTTTTAGTGCAAGCTATATACCATATGAAGGTCGATTCTGAGATATTAAACTAACTATACACAATTACGGGAGATTAGATTAACGCTCCAAATAAGGATAGGAAGCACATCATCAAGAGAATGGAGAATTAAACCCCAGTTGTTGAGTAATTTTTCATCAATTACTTCATGAATATCACACAGAGAGGTCCAAATCTATGATTTTTTTGTAATCATTCTCAAAGCGGCAGGAATGATGTTAGCAACTATCGGTAAACAGCCCGGCTGTTCTCCGTCGCAATCGAGAAGGACACGCTCATCGGAAAATGCACTGATCGTTTTCCCGGTCAGGATCGACACATCCTTGACATCTTTGATTCTGCCATTATACAATTTAGGGAGATTCCTGAATACCTCGCCGAGACTCAAATTTCCGATCACCGTTATATGGAACAGGCCATCATCAATGACGGCATCGGGAGCCACTAGCATGCCCCCGCCGTGATACTGACCGTTAGCCACAGCTATGTTCCAGGCAATGACTTCTCTGTCATATGAGTTATCAATCTGAATATGCATTTTTTTCTTGCCGTAAAGCAGGACTGAAGCCACGGTTGCCCAGATAAAGGAAATAAAGGGACCAAGCGCTTTGCTGCTTTTATTGACGCGTTCATCAACTTCGCCGCCGAGGCCAAAACTGACCATATTATGGAAATAACGGATCACTGGAAGTCCATGGTCATTGTGGTGCCGAAGTCGCCCTACGTCAATGACCTTCGTATAACCTTCCTTAATCGTATCGAGAGATTGTTCTATCCTTGCGGGAATCGGCACAGTCTTAATAAAATCACATCCCGTTCCATTTGGCACAAACCCCAGCAGAGCGTCATTCCGAATCGGTCCACTTTCATCCATGAATCCATTCACTACCTCATTAAGTGTGCCGTCCCCGCCCACACAAATGATCAATTCGGCTCCTTCAGAGAGCTTCATCCTGGCAATCCTCGTGGCATCTCCCGGTTTTGCTGTCAGATATGACGTAAAATAACCCAAACGAGCGCGTGCCATAGACTGAATGCGGGGCCACTGTCTGCCTGTCAAGCCATTACCCGCATGCGGATTTACAATAAAGACAATTCTCGTGGAAGCCAAAAGTGCAACCTTCTGTCTCGGATATTACTGTCACACGAAAAACAGGGAAGAGCCTCTATAAGATATCTTTCTGCAATTTCTTCACTACTTTCTTATGCGTCTATATATCCAGCAGTGCAAGAAGAAAAAAATGGTAACTAGGCCGCCTTGATGGATCATCTTTCTTGCAACTTTTCTCACTTCTTTCTGCCGATCCACCTTTTTGTCGGCGAGATACATGCCGAGTAAACCGCGATTAATCATGTAATGAAAGCGTGCGTTGGGCAGGCGAGAGATACTCCGGTCTGCCTGCTTATAAAAATGCATCAGCCTTGCCGTCATCTCGTTGCTATCGGGATAGTATGAACAGAAGTTCAAATCCCCGCCGGCGCGATCCTCCTCCTGATCGATCAGATAATCAAGCAGTATGTGTAATCCCTGCACCCACGGGAAATATGCATCCTTGATACGCTCCACCAGTTCCGCCGAACAATCTTCACGGAAAGCGTGGGCAACGAGGCAAAAAATGCCAAGAGTGGAGCCGGCGCAGGCCGCAAATTCATACCAGCTCATCTCAGGCAAGTGATCCTTGTGTGTATCAAACCATACCGCCAGACGTGGCACACGCTCCTCGATCCTTACGTGCTTGTGGACCTGCAGTTCACAATAATAGCCGGCAAGTTCGTGGATGGCCGGAGCAATCAGATGATATGTGGGCAGCTTTTTGAGAATTTCCTGGCAAGTCGTAACGAGACATTGCAAGTAGCCGCTGTCATCCTGTTCATTTCGAAGACGGTAATAATGATTACCGGATACGTCGGGCGTCAGGGCATGAAGCATTGATTCGTGAAGGGCACGAAAATCCTCCGGATCTAGGGACGTACTGCGATCACATAGGTTATCAAGATAATCGCTGATAGTCTGATAAGCAACAATGAATCGCACCGCCTCATGGTATCGATCCCCCGCTAATAAGGCGTAGATTGACCCGCCTTCACAATGAAATGTCTTCGTCTCGATACTCATGAGAGCCTGTTTACGGAGTTCCGGATCAGGAATCTCCTCGGCCTTTTTTTTCCATTCCCTCAGGCAACGATGGACATCAGGACGGACGCGGAGAATAATTCTTGTTGTCATCGTCCACAGGAAAGCCAAATTTTTCACCAAATGACGCTCCTTTATTTTGACCGACTGCTCTTATGGAAACAGCTTGGCAAAGAGTCTCGCCAGTCCCTCCAATCCGAAAGCAAGCTTGGAAAAATACACACGTTTGCGCTTCATAACACAAGGTATTTTTTAACACAAGTACCATGCTGCTCAAGTCATGGGAATTGCCTTGACCCTCTATTTCTTTTCATGTTACCGCTAGCAAAGCAGAATCCCGTACAAGATACCAGATCTCCAAAAGAGGCACGGCATCAGGAACGGCGCGACATGATGAAACGCAAAGAGCAGTCATTGGAACTGTAAAAATTCATGCGTCATAAAGAAGATATAATAGTTATTGGCGGCGGAGCAAGCGGCATGATGGCCGCAGGGAGAGCTGCGGAAATGGGCGCTCATGTCATACTCCTGGAAAGAACCGGGAAACTTGGGCAGAAGATACTCGTGAGCGGCAAGACGCGCTGCAATCTCACGAATGCCAAGGATCTGGATCATTTCATTTCTATGTATGGGCAAAACGGCCGATTTCTCTACAGGGCATTTTATCACTTCTTTAGTAAAGATCTGATCGCTTTCTTGAGTCGCTATGGTGTGGAAACAAAGGTTGAGAGAGGCGGGAGGGTTTTTCCGGTTTCCGACAGGGCTGAAGATGTTGTTAACGCCTTCAAGAAATATCTGATCGGTTTTACCTATCCTGCAACCGGTTCTACCGGTGATGGCTATAGGATGGCTGCTACCCTCGGCCACACCATAATTACCCTCCGCCCCGCATTAGTGCCACTTGTTGTCGAGGAAATTCCTCACGCTAAGTCCATGCAGGGCGTAAGCCTCAGAAATGTACGTCTCACGGCATTCCAGTGCCGGGCCGATAAAATTGATCCGTCTCTTGCGCCAAACAGTGACATAGGTCGCGGCACAGGAAATAGGCCCCCACACCTGCCGGTTATAGAAAGCCGCATGGGTGAGATGATGATTACCCATTTCGGCATCGGGGGGCCAGTTACACTGCTCATGAGCCTGTCCATTGTTGATGCCCTGGAGCGGGGACCGGTAAGTGTCTCCATAGATCTCAAGGCGGCCCTTGACAGGAAACAGCTAAGCATTCGCCTTCAGCGGGATTTCGACCGCTTCAGCAAGAAAAAGTACCGCAGTATCGTAAGAGGTCTTGTTCCTGCCAAGATGGTCGATCCCATAGTCTTGATGACAGGTATCCCCCCGGATAAGTCCGCATACGAGATCAGCGCTCGAGAACGTGAAAGACTCCTCGATCATCTGAAGTCTCTTCGCTTTAATATCAAACAGCCTCTTCCCATGTCTTCTGCTATTGTGACAGCCGGAGGCATATCCCTGAAAGAAATTGACCCGCGGACTATGGCATCGCGCAAAATAAAGGGCCTATACTTCTGCGGAGAAGTAATAGATATTGATGCCGATACAGGAGGCTACAATCTCCAGGCGGCCTTTTCAACGGGCTACCTCGCCGGTGAAAACGCAGCAGCTTATGCTAGTTCGAAAGAGCCCTCAATAAATTGTAATATGGATCTTTAGAATCGCCATTCCCGACCAGAGGTTTGGCATTGTGAGTAGGCAGGAAAATATTATCCCTCCGTCTCTTGCTCTTGCTTTTTTTCCTTTTTCTTTTCCGGCTTCTTCTCCTGCTGCTTCTTCTCCTCCTCCGGCTCCTGTTCCTTCTCCTGCTCTGGCTTCTTTTCCTGGTCCTGCCCTTTCCCCTTCTCCTTCTTTCTCTTTTTCTCCTTCCCCTCCTCGGGGGCTTCCTTAGATGACTTTCCTTTCTTTTCTGCCTGATCTTTCGGTACGGCCTTGGCAGCCGCCTTTTCAGCCGCTTTTTCCGCCTTCTTCTTTGCCAGCTCTTCCGTCCTTCTTTCATTCCCTGCGATCGCTTTTAGTCTGTCATGTATGGCCCTAATATTCGCCCGCAGTTTTTTAACGAGCGTATCTTTATCGATCCCAGGAGGTTCGATCCCCTTTTTAGCAAGGAAAGATAGACGTTCCTTCAGTCCTCGTTCGAAATACGCCTTTTGTCGCTCTTGCGTCTCCTTCTTTCTCGATCCCATGTCTTCTCCTCCCTCTCCATTTCACATGCTATTTACCGGCAGCCAACAGGCTCTACAGTATCTTCTCCTTCCTGCCGTCAGATGATTGTTCGGGATATGTGTATCAAGAATTACATCGAAATACCAGCATATTTCACGTTCGAGTCACCATTAATATGGCCTTAAACATCAGATCGTCATTTAGTGGATATAAATCAGAAATGGATGCAGGTTCTTTTTGGTGTTCGCCACGAATGAATCAAGGGCGGACGGGAAATGGGAAGTGACGGGCGGCCACATGTGTCGTCACTCTTTCGGAGAGAAGTCCAAACTGCCAAGTTCCTCTCTGTCAGATCAGCTTGCATGCCGCACCGAGTTAACAGGTGTTCTCTTTAGCGGAAGTTTCTAGGTTATTATATTTTCTTATAATCAAAGTTTTTTTGAGTAATTAACATTTCAAGTTCATCGAAAAAGGTCGCCTGATGGACACTTCTTTCAGACGAATTATCTTCAGCCATTTTTGACAGTTCATATTTCGACCAATCTAATTCAGTTTGCATGTGCGCATCGCTCTCGGCAACTGTGAACAATAGATAGACAAAACAATTTTCTCTTATCCAGCCCATGCAATCTTCGCCATAACACCTTCTATTAACAAAAATGCACCATTTCATGCCGATTTCCTTTCATATTTTTATAATTGTTATCAATCCCTCGCAGTTCTTTCATTCGCACGTATTATTCACATTCGTTTTTGCGCGGTTTCCGGATCAAGCTGGTCACACATTCGAGATATCAGTATAAGAATTACAATAATCGGTACTGACAGAGAAGTCTTAGAGCACATGCAATATTTCACTGAGACTCGGGTGGGGAATAATCCAGTTTTTTAATTCCCTCTTCCCCATGCGATTTGCTACAGCCAGGCTCATGGAAGCGATTAGTTCACCCGCATCGTCTCCTACTATCGTTACTCCGATCAAGATATCCCCGGAAAATACCGCCTTTAGGAATCCATTACCTTTGAGTTCCGTCCTGGCCATGATATTGGCCCCGTATTCGACCCTCCTTGTCTCCACCTTTAGACCCAGATCTTCTGCCTGCTTTTCTGTAAGTCCGACACGGGCCACATTTGGGTGCGTATATACAACGGAAGGAACTGCGTCCTCCCTGTACGTAACCGAGCGATCACCATAGAGGCAGCTCGCAACTGATCTGCCCTGTTGAATAGCCCTGTGTGCAAGCATGATTCCTCCGGTTACATCACCGACGGCATAGATGCCCCGCACGTTGGTCATCTGGCGGTCATCGACAGAGATCCCCTTCTGATCATATATAATACCGCATCGATTCAATTCATCAGTGTGCAAAAGAGGCTTCCTGCCTGTACACATGAGGACGCAGTCGGCACTCAATTCAACTTGCTTTGCACCTTGATTCGCTTTCAACGATACGCCATTTGAGGTCTCCTGGATTGCCTTCATCTGCGTTGACGTGTAAATGTCGATACCCAGACGGATGAGATCATGCCTTATCAAATCGTCGGCTTCTCTATCCTCATGGGGGAGGAGTCCATCCAAGAGTTCAACGATTGTCACATTGACGCCAAGCTCAGCCAGGAATGTGGCAATTTCAATCCCAATGAAGCCGCCCCCAACAATGATGACAGCTTCCGGCAGGGTCTCAAGCGCGAGAAAGCTGTCAGATGTCAAAACTTTACTAGATGTCTGGAAACCAGGCGGCAGGAGCGGTTCCGAACCCCAGGCAATAATGATGTTATCGGCAGTCAGGCGATGCGTCTGGCCCTGGAGTTACATCCATTCCACCTCCCGGGAAGAAATAACATTCCCCTCTCCGGCCTTCATATCCACGCCTGCGTCCTTAAGTGATTGCTCTACGCCTTTTGCGGAAATGGTAACCATCTGCCGCTGATGGCGTTTGATGGCTGCGAAATCCACTATGGCCTCACCTGCGGAAATACCGAGACGCTTCAATTTTTTCAAGTTCATAAACTGCCTGCTGCAAGCCAGGAGCGCCTTTGTCGGGATGCAGCCCCGGTGGGTACATGTGCCGCCCCATTGATTTCTCTCGATGATGGCAACTCTGGCTCCACATCTGGCCGCGTGTTCAGCCGCCGCATGGCCTCCGGGACCGGCTCCAATAATGATAAGATCGTATGTACCAGACACTACAAGGCCTTCCTCGACTCAGTCTGAGAGATTCTTGCTGCATGGTAGGAACTGCGTACCAGAGGACCTGCCTCAACATGTTTCACCCCCAGTTCGTGCGCCATCCCTTTCATCACCTCAAATTCATCCGGGTGGTAATATTTCATGACGGGCCAGTGATTGCGTGTCGGCTGCTGATATTGGCCAATGGTCACACTCTCACAGTGAACTCGAGCCAGATCGTGAAGCAATACCATAATGTCGCTCCAGCGTTCTCCGAGGCCCACCATAAATCCCGATTTGACGATAATTTCTTTGTCCCTGCATTGATGTATCCGATGAAGCAATTCCAGAGAAAGATGATAATTCCCCTGTGGTCTGATATGGCTGAATAAAGCGGGAACAACCTCCATGTTGTGGTTAATCACATGAGGTTTGCTCTTAATTATGCACGCCAGGGCATCCCAATTCCCCAGCAGGTCCGGAATGAGCACTTCTACCCGGCATCGCGGCACTTCCTCATATAGCATTTCCACACAGCGGGCAAATAACCCTGCCCCTCCATCGGATAGATCATCACGGGTAACCGATGTGATTACTACGTACTGGAGTCCCAGCTCTTTGACCGCCTGGGTGAGACGTTCCGGTTCCATCTCATCCAGTCCTTCGGGCGTACCGTACTGGACATTGCAATAGAGGCAGTTTCTTGTGCAGATATTCCCCAGAATTAAGAAAGTGGCCGTTCCGGAATGGAAACATTCGGTCACGTTGGGACAATGCGCTTCCTGGCAGATGGAGTGGAGATTAAATTGCGACAGAATCCCTTTCACATGCTTAAATTCATGCGTAGCAGGGAGTTTCACTTTTAACCATTCAGGTTTCCTTTTTATCTGCATTCACACCTTGAACTCTTTTCTTGGCCTTGGCGATACTGAAAAAACCGAAGACGAGGAACATGATCCCCATGATGAGCTGCGGAAAGGCAGCTTCAATCCGCCCCGTCTGGATAAAATACAATATTGCCTGCACAAGATTGACAACACCAAAAAAGAGTAAAATTGCCGGAGCGAGATAGTTGATCAGTTTGCGTGTATCTATGGGAAGTTTGGGAAGTCCCGGCGCCTGCCCACGGACAGGAGTCGTATCAGTTTTGCCTGACCGTACCGGGGTTGGCGTTTCTTCCAAGGTATCCTTTTCCTTACCTGCAAGAGCCCAGATGATCTTGTCTCTTTCCTTCGGATCTTTGACTGTCTTAAGTTTTCTGATGAGTTTGTCTCTTTCCATATCTCTCCACACCCCCGGGTTTCGCATACCCATGCCCTGTCTCTTGCCTCTGCTTATCCCCAGCATACATCAGGTTCTCTGGCTGCCTTGACATCATCCAGGCGCCTCACGACAGTGGTAAGGGGAGCTGATTTGACCAGATCAGGATTTTCCTTCGCCTCCCTGGCAATGGCAATCATAGTATCGCAGAAGGCGTCAAGGGTCTCCTTGCTTTCCGTCTCGTTGGGTTCGATCATAATGGCCTCGGGTACTATCATGGGGAAATATATTGTCGGCGGATGATAACCGTAATCGAGGAGACGTTTGGCAATATCCGTGGTATGGACACCGCTCTCCTTGACCTGACGCTTTCCCGAGAAGACACACTCGTGCATGCATATCCGGTCATAAGGAAGATCATAATAGGGCTTTAATCGCTCCTTCACGTAATTGGCATTGAGAACAGCCGTTTCACTTGCCTTCTTCAAACCGTCAGGGCCGAGAGACCTGATATATGCGTATGCCTTTACCATGACATTAAAATTTCCATAAAATGCCCTGACGCGACCGATACTGTCCGGAAAATCATACTTCCAGTCGTACTTTTTCCCTTTTCTTATGACACGAGGCACGGGAAGATACCGAACGAGGTCTTTTCTAACTCCCACGGGCCCGCTTCCGGGACCACCGCAGCCATGGGGCGTTGAGAACGTCTTGTGGAGATTGAGCTGAATGACATCAATGCCGAGGTCGCCCGGTTTTGTAACTCCCATGAAGGCGTTGGCATTGGCGCCGTCGCAGTACAGTATCCCTCCTCTTCTGTGAACAATCTCAGAAACCTGTTCAATATTTCTCTCAAAAAGACCCAGGGTGTTGGGGTTCGTAATCATTAGTCCCGCCACATCCTTCGTCATCAGTTCCTGAAGATGGCCGATATCAACTCCCCCCTCGGCATTTGACCGCACGGTGACAACATGGTAGCCGCACAATGCCCCCGACGCCGGGTTTGTTCCGTGGGCCGTATCGGGGATCAGAATCTTTGAGCGATTCTGTCCTTTTTTCTCGAAATATTTCTTTATGACCATGACGCCGGTGAGTTCACCATGCGCCCCTGCCGCTGGCTGGAGGGCAAAATCGGCCATACCGAATATCTCGCTCAAATAATGCTTGAGTTCGTACATGATCTGTAATGACCCCTGCGAAAATTTAACCGGAGAATAAGGATGGAGGCTCGTAAATCCCGGCAGACGAGAAACCTCCTCGTTTATCTTGGGATTGTATTTCATGGTGCACGAGCCGAGAGGATAGAAACCCACATCGACACCGAAATTCCGCTTTGATAATTGTGTATAATGGCGGATGAGATCCACCTCCGCCACCTCCGGCAGATCCACATCATCCCTGAGCAGACTCTTATTAATAATATCTGTAACTGTCACCTCGGGCACATCCAACTTCGGAATTCTCGTGGCTACTCTCCCCGGCCTGCTCTTTTCAAATATGAGTTTCATGAGTTACCTCCAGCTTATATATTATTGAGCAACAATCGAAAGAACCCTGTCTATATCTTCTTTCGTAAGCATTTCTGTGGCACAGAAAAGAAGGGAGTTTCCAAGCTCAGGATAATCTTTTTCGAGTTCATATCCTCCTATGACACCTGCAGCCTCAAGTTTCTGATTGACCTTTTTTGGATCAGGACAGCGAATGACGAATTCATTGTAAACAGGGGCAGGGAAGACCACTGCCCAGCCTACGAGTTCCGAGAGCCGCTGCTTCAGATAATTGGCTTTCCGGATATTGAGCTCCGCCAATTTTTTGAGGTTCTTCCCGAGACTGACGAGATAGACGGCAGCAGCCAGGGCGCAAAGGGCTTCATTGGAACAGATATTCGATGTTGCTCTTTCCCGTCTTATATGCTGCTCCCTTGTTTGCAGTGTCAGGACAAATCCTCGTTTGCCTTCTTTATCCACTGTGGCTCCGGCGAGTCGGCCCGGAATCTTTCTTAAGAATTTGGTCGTGCTCGCAAAAATCCCGAGATATGGACCTCCGTAATTCATGGGGTTCCCAAAACCCTGTCCTTCACCCACGACGAAGTCTGCCCCCATTTCACCCGCTGGCTTAAGAATACCTAAAGACGTCGCTTCCGTGAATCCTGAGACAAGAAGAGCGCCCTTTGCGTGCACTGCGGATTCGATGGAGGCAACATCCTCGATGGCTCCAAAGAAATTGGGGCTCTGAACCAGGACTGCTGCCGTCCTGTCATCTACAGCCTGCAACAGGGCATCCTTGTCAAGCTGGCCGGATTTGCCATAAGGAATTTCTACTACCTCGTAGCCATTTGCCCAGGCATATGTACTGACAACCTGCCGGTACTCCGGATGGACGGAGCGGACAATGACGATTTTCTCCCTGCTTAAGGTCTTGGCAGCAAGTACCGCAGCCTCGGCCATTGCTGATGCGCCGTCATACATGGAGGCATTGGCAACCTGCATGCCCGTCAACTTTGCTATCATTGTCTGGTATTCATAGATGGCCTGAAGGATTCCCTGGCTGATCTCCGCCTGGTAAGGGGTATAGGCTGTGTAGAACTCGGAGCGCGAAATGACATGTCCCACAACGGCAGGAATAAAATGGTTGTAAACCCCTGCCCCCATGAGGGTAATTGGGGAAACGGCATTTCGGGAACTAATACCCTTCATCAGCGCTGCGATCTCTTGTTCGGAAAGGGCAAGCGGCAGATCAAGAAAGTCCTTTAATTTATATTTTTCGGGAATATCGGCAAACAGTTCGTCCACTGATCTGATGCCGACAACCTCCGTCATCTGTCGTTGATCTTCCGGGGTGTGTGGGACATAATCCATATGGCGATCCTTTCTCTGTTCGATACTTCGAGTAGTTTGACAGCGTGGCCCTGATGAAACAATCCTGAAACGGAATTGCCGCGCCTTGGCCGCAATGGAATGGAAAATTAGTGCTTCTCCTCTTTGATCATCTCCGTGTAGCTGGCTGCATCCATGAGGTTATTCAATTCAGCTGGATCATCCATCTTCAGTTTAGCCATCCAGCCTTTTCCAAAGGCATCCTGATTTACAAGTTCCGGGTGCTCCTCCAGTTCTTTATTGACTTCTACGACTTCTCCACTCACAGGTGAGAAGACATCAGAAACAGACTTTACGGATTCTACCACCGCCATTGGTTCCATTTGCTTGACTTTCTTCCCTATGGCCGGGAGCTCCACAAAGACAATATCAGTCAGCAATTCCTGAGCGTGATCGGTAATGCCCATCTTAATCGTTCCGTCTTTGTTATCCATTGCCCATTCGTGTTCCTTCGAGTACTTTCTGTCTGCTGGATTTGGCTTTGACATTGCTCTCCCCCTTCAATCTATTTTCCTGCCTCGTAAGCCCAGTCTGCCGCATGTCCCGAGAATATCATTTCTGCTTTCTGTAAAAAGGCAATTCCACAATTCGCGCTCTGGCATGGTGGTCACGGATCTGGATGAGAATATCCGTACCAGGCCTGCTGTATTGTACCGGTACAAAAGCCATTCCCACGGCCTTCTGCAAGGTAGGGGTATATGTCCCCGATGTAACGACTCCCACTTCAGTTGTATCCTTGAAGACCTTGTACCCGTGTCTCGCTATTCCTCTTTCCTCCATCTCGAAGCCGACAAGTTTTCTAGTTAAGCCCTTTTCTTTCAGCTTTTTCAAAGCTGAACTTCCGACAAAGTCTTTCTCCAGACTTGTTACCCATCCGTAAACGACTTCCAGTGGGGTAATCGTCTCGTCCATGTCATTTCCGTATAGCATCATCCCTGCCTCCAGACGCAGGGTATCCCGTGCGCCTAATCCAACAGGTTTAAGCCCGAAGCCCGCCCCGACCTCCAGAAGTTTATCCCAGATTTCTCCGATCCTACGACTTTCCGTATATATCTCAAATCCGTCCTCTCCGGTGTAACCGCTACGTGACACAAGAGCCGGTATTCCCATAACCTTCGTATCTTTGGCATGGTAGTAACTCAGAGGGGCCAAATCATCTGACGCAAGATTCTGGAGGATCGCCCTTGACAGGGGGCCCTGGAGATCAATCTTCCCTGTTCGATCGCTATTATCAACAACCTCTACACCGGATAGTCCCCTTGCTCTTCTCTGCGTCTCAATCCATGAGTAATCCTTGTCCTTCGTACCGGCGTTCGTGACGACCAGATAACGCTCCTCTCCCAGGCGATAAACTGTTACATCATCGATGATGCCGCCGTTTTCATTCGTCATGACGCTAAGCTTCATCTGTCCTATGGCCTGTCTTTCTATATTTCTGCTCAGTACCCATTGCAAGAGCTCAAAAGCCTGAGGTCCTGTGACCTCGATCTCTCCCATATGACAGATGTCAAATAGTCCCGCTTTCATCCTGGTTGCATGGTGCTCTTCAATCACATTGCTGTATTGAACAGGCATGGCCCAGCCACCGAAATCAATTATCTTTGCACCAAGTGCGACGTGACGATCATGGAGTGGGGTTTTATTCATTGATGGTTCTCCTCCGGTATGTGGACAGCCTTGCATCGTGCAAATCCTGTCCGTCAAGCTGGTTCAATAAAAGAGCCTGTTTATGATTTAAAACCAGTACTTGCAGTAAATGAGGGACCAGATTACGAGAATAAAAATTACGAAGAAAAATACTTGTTTTCTTGAAAGCCGTAGATCTTGCAACGAGATTCTTGCAATTTTTGCAGATAGTCCATTTCGATTCAACAGAACACAGTCAGAATGAGGAGAGGTGTAGCTTTTCCTATATGCCGCCCCGGTTCGCCTAATGGCAGGATAAGTAGCATAGGCGAGTCTATATTTCAAGACATAAAAAATATTGTCCTGCTCGTTATAACGTGCGGAAGAAAATAAGCTGTGAAACACAAAAAATGAAAGGGAATGTCAGATATTTCGCGAAATGCCGTTACCGGCAGCTACTTTCATTTTGTCAAAAGTCTTTTCGAAGAACTCCTGCTTCTGCTTCGGAACGTATAGTGCGCCTTCACAATCGATGATCAACCTACCTTCAAGATGGTCAATTTCATGTTGTGCAACGCGGGCGACATAATCTGTGTAGCGCTTGTTTATTCTGCGCCCGGTTGCATCAAACGCCCTGACTTTGATTTCAGGATGTCTGCTTACTTCCACCTGGATTGCTTGGGTAATGCGGGGGTTGATCAAGAGTTCGTAATCGCTCTCGCTCTTTGACCAGCCCTTTTCATGGAATCCTTTGTTTCTGAAGATAATTATTTTCTTACTTATACCGATCTGTGGAGCCGCCAAACCCGCAGCTTCATCCATGGACAGGAAGGCGTCGACGAGGGCCCTAATCTCTTTCTTTCTTTCCTCATCGAAGGGAATCCGTATATCCTCACACAGCCTCCTTAAGAGAAGAGCTTCCTCTTCATTAATCCTTTCATCCTTCCACAGTGTGAGAACTCTTACATCAGGCATTACTTTCCCCGTCATAAGTTTTGAACAATTATATAACATCCCGGACCCGTTATTTCAAGTCTCTTGCGATCTTCAAATGCCCTTGATAATTTTACGGATGTCTGCTAATTTTCTTTCATTAGAGAGACTTGGGAAACCACTTATAATAACAGAAGTAAGAGCGCAATCTTGATAAATACCATCGTAACAAACAAGGCACGGCAGGAATTTGCGAGGCTGATGAAATTTGAAAATGGAGGACCGCCAATCGCAGATTCCGGCACCTCGAAGAAACTGCCCCTTCTTTACATACATATTCCCTTCTGCGAAAAACTATGTCCCTACTGTTCATTTCACCGCGTCGTCTTTGACAGCTCTCTTTGTCGTGATTACTTCAAGGCCTTAAGGAAAGAGATCATGCTCTATAAGGGCAAGAGGTATGATTTCAGTGGCATCTACGTGGGAGGAGGAACGCCCACGATCCTCGTTGGAGAACTCGAGGAAACACTAAAGTTGGCACGGGAATGTTTTTCCATTAGGCAGATATCCGTGGAGACAAACCCGAATCATCTGACCGATGAAACAATCTCAGCTCTTAAACGCGCCGGCATAAACCGACTTTCCGTAGGAGTCCAGAGCTTTGACGACCAGCTGCTTCGGGATATGGATCGATATGATAAGTACGGGAGTTGCGAGGTCATAACTCAAAGGCTATCACACACCCTGGGGATTTTTGACACCCTTAACGCGGACATGATTTTCAATTTCCCTTCCCAGACCATGACCATGTTGGAGAGGGATCTCGACATCCTGATGTCTATAGGAATAGACCAGATCACATACTACCCTCTCATGGTTTCAGATTCGACCCGTCAGGCAGTAGGTGAAAAGTTCGGACATGTCAATTACGCAAAAGAGGAACAATTCTACCACCGGATTACAGAACGACTGGTGCCGGCATACCGGCACTCGTCTGCGTGGTGCTTTTCAAAAAATGCCGCCATGATTGACGAGTATATTGTGGATTATGATGAATATGCCGGTATAGGCAGCGGATCCATCGGCTATTTGAACGGTGTATGCTATGCTAATACTTTTAATATTGCGGAATACATCTCGCAGGTCAACCGCGGTGTGATACCCATTATGGCCTCCCGATCTTTCCAGCTCAAGGATCAGTTGCGCTATGATTTCCTGATGAAACTCTTTGGCATGAATATGGATATTGGGGCATCACGAGCGAAATATGGGGGGATTTTTTATCAGGCGCTCTGGTTTAATATCCTTGCTTTTATCCTTGCAGGTGCTTTACAGTATCGCTCATCTCATCTTCACCTGACGAAGCGAGGATGTTATCTCTGGGTGATCATGATGAGGGAGTTTTTTATTGCAGTCAATAACTTCCGTGATTTTTGCCGGCCTGGATAGTACTATAGTTACAAAATATCATATTCTTTGCCGCATCGTGAAACATGACAAAACAAGAACTCGATGACCACAGAATGACCTTATTGAGGGGCCTCCCCAAGATTGACGAGATAATGCTCTCCCTGGAAAAAAAGGGGGCGCTTGCGAAAGCCCCAAAATACATGGTCAAGTCTATCTGCCGATCCGTTGTGGAAGAACTGCGGCAGGATATCCTGAATAGAAAGATGGATGTGAAAGGAAAGCGCCTGCCCGCGGTGGGAGAGATCGTTGATAAAGTTATGCGAATTATAGGCGGGCTTCATCAGTATAGACTTCGCAAAGTAGTAAACGCAACAGGCGTAATTTTACACACAAACCTAGGCAGGGCACCTTTATGCGCCGACGCCATGCAGAGGCTCATGGAAATAGGGGGGGGATACTCGAATCTGGAATATGATCTTGGCAAAGGGGAAAGAGGGCTCCGTTATGACCACGTGCAGAAGATTCTCTGCGAGCTATCCGGTGCGGAAGATGCCTTAGTCGTCAATAACAATGCCGCTGCCGTTCTTCTTGTGCTCAACACCTTTGCAGAGGGGAAGCGGGTCATTGTATCGAGGGGAGAGCTTGTTGAAATCGGAGGTGAATTCCGCATACCTGAAGTCATGGAAAAAAGCGGGGCATATCTCTCCGAAGTGGGAACGACCAACCGAACCCGCCTTAAGGATTATGAAAAGGCCATTGGCCCGGACACAGCTCTCATCCTGAAGGTCCACACGAGTAATTTTAGAATTATCGGCTTTACGGAAGATACAGATCTTCCCTCACTTGTCGCCTTGGGAAAAAACTATGGCATACCTGTGATGTATGATCTGGGGAGCGGTTGTTTCGCAGAGCTGGACCGTTATGGTCTGGAGAGGGAACCAACAGTCCGCGATGTGCTGACTACAGGTGTTGGCGTCGTTACCTTCAGCGGCGATAAACTTTTGGGCGGCCCTCAGACAGGCGTAATTATCGGACAGAAGGAAATTATACAGAAAATCAAAAAGAATCCCCTAAACAGGGCGCTTCGCATCGACAAATTGACTCTGGCTGCTTTAGAGGCGACATTAATGCAGTATCTGCAACCAGAAATGGCCGTAAAGCGTATAAGGGTTCTCATAGCATTGACAGAAAAGCTTGCGGATGTCACCAAGCGGGCCAAGAAACTTCTATTAATGTTGAGAAAAGAGCATTTTGAAGGGCTGGTTATCTCCACAAAAAAAGGATTTTCCATGTCGGGAGGAGGTTCCCTTCCCGCGCAAGAGATTCCGACAATGCTCCTCAGTATCGTATCAACGCGTATGTCACCGAGCAGCATTGAGGAACGCCTGAGGCAGCTCGACGTTCCCATAATAGCACGCATTGCAGAAGACGAGGTTCTCTTTGACATGAGGACTATAGAGGAGGGAGAATTTCCATATATAAGGGACGGGTTAAAAAAAATCACCTCATCATGAGAGATATATCGATGGGTTCCCAGGAAAGAAAAAGTGATGAATTCATCGTTGCTTCTCATGAAGCGGGGTTAAGGCTTGACATCTATCTTTCCCTTAAGGATTTAGGTTTATCCCGCTCTCAGATCAAGAAGTCTGTAGATGACAAGCTGGTCCGGGTGAACGGTATCCACTCCAAGGTCAGTTACCGGTTAAGGTCCGGAGATATTGTAGAGATCGACAAACGGGAACCAGTAGCCTGCCATACTTTGCCGCAAGACATTCCCCTGACCATCGTCTACGAAGATCAGCATATCCTCGTCGTTGACAAACCCGCTGGAATGGTTGTCCACCCGGCGGTGGGACATGTTCAGGATACCATGGTGAATGCTATCCTTCACCATTGCAGGAACCTTTCCGGCATTGGCGGTATCCTGCGTCCCGGAATTGTCCATCGTCTAGATAAAGGAACTTCGGGGCTCCTGGTAGTGGCCAAATCGGATGAGGCACACCAGGGGCTGGCCGGCCAGTTCAGGCGGCATGAGGTTAGAAAGACATACAAAGCCCTGGCCTATGGCAATCCAAAGGAAGATGAAGGCGTAATAGATGTCCCTGTGGGGAGGCATCCATTTGATCGAAAGAAGATGTCTACGAGAAGCCGGCAGAGCAAAGAGGCGATTACACGCTGGCGGGTGCACGAAAGATTCGGCATGGCAGCCATGTTAGACGTGGACATCGTAACGGGGAGAACACACCAGATCAGGGTTCACCTGAGCTCTTTGGGTTATCCTGTAGTAGGCGATAGTGCGTACGGCAACCCCAAAAGGGCCGATACTGTTCACAACACCTTTATAAGATCAAAGCTGAAAGCAATGAAACGGCAGGCCCTCCATGCGGCAAGGATAGGGTTTGTTCATCCTGTTACCTCACAGGATATGGTATTCACATCTCCTCTGCCGAATGACATGGCCCAACTAGCGGATTTTCTCAGAAAGTATTCGCAGGTATAGTTCATGCATCTGAAGAGTATTACCATCGATCAGTCAAAATATCCTACTAAGGACTTCTATCCCTTTAATTTACCCGTCTTTCAGGAGACGAAAGGCATAACCTTCGATGCTCCGGTCACCTTTCTTGTAGGTGAAAACGGATCGGGCAAGTCAACCTTATTACAGGCTCTGTCTCGTTCATGCGGCATTCACATGTGGCGGGAGGCAGAGAGAACCCGCTATAATCATAATCCATATGAAAATAAATTCTGCCATAACCTAGCAATAGAATGGTCAAATGGCAGGGTACCAGGCTCATTTTTCGGTTCCGATATTTTTTATCACTTTACTCAGATTCTGGACGAGTGGGCATCAGCAGATCCCGGCCAACTCAGGTATTTCGGCGGTCGATCCTTGATAACCCAGTCTCATGGCGAATCCCTCATGTCGTTTTTCAAAGCACGTTATCAAATCAAGGGTCTCTATCTATTGGACGAACCAGAGACGGCCCTCTCGCCAAGAAGTCAGCTTGCGCTACTTGAACTACTTACAGAAACAAGCGCCAAGGATCATGCTCAATTCATTATTGCAACCCATTCCCCGATACTCCTTGCGTGTCCCCGTGCATTGATATACAGTTTTGACTACACTCCCATAAAACAAATATTTTACGAAGAAACAGAGCACTACAAGATCTACAAGGAATTTCTGGAGAACAGGGCCAATTACATAAAGTCATTAAAATAAGAATTCATAAACCCCGAAGCAGGAACGGCTAATGGATGGCGCGGCATCGTATAGTTGCATCCCTCAAGTGAGGATCAGGCAGTCAAGTTGGGATATAAATACGAACCCGCCTGCGGCATTTTGTGATATTTACTTATTCTATTGAAAATGTCATCATATAATCATCACGGGAAAAGTATAAACATGAAAGATCAGGAAAAAGCAAAAGAGCAACTGATAAAAGAGATAAATGACCTGCGCGCCCGTGTTGCAGAACTGGAAGAATTGGACTCCGAGCGCACGCAGGCAAAGGATGCCCTCTCACAAAGTCTCGAAAAATTGAAAAAAGCAACGGGATTTATCATCGATGTCATAGTCATGGTCGTTGAGACGAGGGACCCATATATGGCTGGACATCAAAAAAGGGTGGCGGATCTTGCCCGCTCTATTGCAGCGGAAATGAATTTATCAAAGGAGATCATTGATGGCATCGGTATGGCCGGCTTAATCCATGATTTGGGAAAGATATCCATACCGGCCGAAATTCTTGGACAACCCCGTCAACTCAATGACCTCGAATATAGTATTGTAAAAACTCACCCTGAGATAGGTTATCAAATATTGAAGGACATAGACTTTTACAGGCCTATTGCCCTTATTGTCTATCAGCATCATGAACGGATGAACGGTACCGGCTATCCGCAAGGCATCAAGGGAGAAGATATCCTTCCAGAGGCGAGAATCCTAGGAGTGGCCGATGTTGTTGAAGCAATATGCAGATATCGGCCTTACAGGCCCGCATCGGGAATAGATAAGGCTTTGAAGGAAATCTCTCAATACAGCGGCGTTCTCTACGATCCGGAAGTGGTTGATGCCTGCACAAGACTCTTCAGTGAAAAAGGGTTCAGATTTAAATCCCGTTAGAATTGATAGATAGTGGGAACAGCATGGCGGTTTGACTAAGTTTGCAAGGTCAAGTCCTCGCCGGAAGCGAATCCCCCAGACGCCGCCTCATAAATGCATAAAGGGGCGCCGCAAAGATTTATCTTTGCCGGATACATCACTCTTGCAATTAATAAGTTAATGTTTAGGTTTTCAAGAAAAGGTCCTGTAGAATATTTGGAGGCCACCGCACTTACGGCCTGCGATTTCCTAACCCATGCTTTTTGCACACGGCACGGCGGCGTTAGTGAGGGCAATTTTGTCAGCCTAAATTTCAGTTCGACAGAGGGTGATAGCAAAAAGAATGTCCGTATTAACTGGAGAAATCTCTCTGAAGCTTTCAATATTGATGTGAAGCGGTTTTTTGTGGTCAATCAGGTTCATGGTGAAGAGATTCTCACTGTTGATCGTCCTCTTGCTGAGTTTATTATTCCTGACCCTCCTCAATTTGATGCTATCATAACCGATCAGCCAGGAGTTGCCATCGGCATAAAAACGGCGGACTGCGTGCCAATTTTCTTTGTGGACAGGGTCAAGCTAATCATCGCAGTTGTACATGCAGGTTGGCGGGGAACCTCTCTCTCGATTGCCGCAAAGGTTGTGGAGACCCTCACTACAGGTTTCACCTGCCGTGCAGACGACATTATCGCCGCAATCGGCCCTGCAATTGGCCCCTGCTGCTATCAGGTGGATGAGCCTGTATTTAATGCCATGAGAGGGCACAAAGGTTGGGAGTCTTTCTTTTCCCCCACGCCGGAGAAGGGGAAATGGATGCTTGATCTTTCTCTTGCCAACAAGATACAGATCACCAGCAAGGGAATCCTCGACAGAAATATATTTACCGCAGACTACTGCACCTGCTGCAACAGAGATATTTTTTACTCCCACAGAGGCGAGAGAGGAAACACGGGAAGACAGCTCAACTTCATTATGCTCAGACTTCCATAAGAATTTGGATTCATTACATTCGGAAGCTCCTTATGCATTGTCTCAAATCAGAGCCTTGAACCGACAAACTAATTCAGGCTCTTGCGACAGTCATTCTGAGAAGAGTTCGAAGGTCTTTTCGCGTCGGTGTCCAAAAAACATGATGTTTAAAAAGTGCTTGACATGGAGGAATGGCTGATATAAATTGTAAGAAAATCATAGAAAGGCTTAAATAAAGTCCTTCCTTTTTGGATTATCTCAAGAACCCAATTTAACAACTCAATACTAATCCAAGTAATTCTTTATATACTTCGTTGTATGTTAATTCTTGCATAATTTTAGTTAATAAGTGTGGTTTGAACTAGTAGTCAGGGGCTCTGGTGTTTTTTGTCAAAACTTAGAAAGAGGTACGAACAAGAGAATTAATTATGAATATCGAAGAAATTAAGAGATTGCCAATAAGTGAACTTACAAGCATGGCAAAGGATTTGAGCGTCGCCGGTGCGAGCGGTATGAGAAGACAGGATCTGATCTTTGCGATATTGCAGACTCAAGCCGAAAAAAACGAGAGCATAACGGGGACGGGGGTGCTGGAAATCCTCCCTGACAGCTTCGGCTTCCTCAGGGCCGTCGATTATAATTATCTCCCGAGCCCTGATGACATCTACATCTCGCCATCACAAATCCGGAGATTTAGCCTCAGGACCGGTGATACAGTCTCAGGTGAGGTAAGACCGCCGAAGGATGGCGAAAAATATTTCGCCCTCCTTAAAGTAGACACGGTTAATTTTGAAAGTCCCGAAGCCGCCAGAGACAAGATACTGTTTGACAACCTCACACCCCTCTACCCGGAGGAGAAGGTCAACCTCGAAGCTGATCCGGAAAATTTTTCTACAAGGATCATGGATCTTTTCACCCCCATTGGAAAAGGACAGAGAGCGCTAATTGTATCACCGCCGCGAGCTGGAAAGACTGTACTCCTTAAAGATATCGCCCACAGCATTTCAACAAACCATGAAGAAGTCATTCTAATGGTTCTGTTAATTGATGAACGGCCGGAAGAAGTAACCGACATGCAGCGCAGTGTGAACGGGGAAGTAATATCGTCGACATTCGACGAGCCGGCCACACGGCACGTCCAGGTCGCAGAGATGGTGATTGAAAAAGCAAAGCGTCTCGTCGAACATAAAAAGGATGTGGTGATTCTCCTTGACAGCATCACCAGATTGGCCAGAGCTTATAACACTGTAGTTCCGCCAAGCGGCAAGGTCTTATCCGGCGGTGTTGATTCTAATGCCCTGCATAAACCGAAAAGATTCTTCGGCGCTGCCAGAAATATAGAAAATGGAGGCAGTCTGACCATCATTTCCACGGCCCTAATCGATACAGGAAGCAGAATGGATGAAGTTATTTTCGAAGAATTTAAGGGTACGGGTAATATGGAACTTCATCTGGACCGCAGGATTGCAGATAGAAGAGTATTTCCTGCTTTTGATCTCATTCGCTCGGGCACAAGAAAAGAAGAACTCCTGATACCCAAGAATAATCTTAATAAGATATGGATTCTAAGAAGGCTTTTGCAGGAAATGAACCCTGTGGAGGCTATGGAATTTATCGTCGACAAGATACGTAAGACGGAAACGAACCAGGCCTTTTTAAATTCCATGAATCAGTAAATGTCGTTAATTTCACGGGGCACAAATTCACACCTTTCGGCATGCTGTAAAGGCAGTGCTTGATTTTAGAATTTAATTGGTTATAATCTGCCCCGTGCATAAATATGATTGATTTTACCATTTGATTATAATGATGTGAGGCGTAACGACAGCGCAATGGAGCGAGGAGGATAATTGCAAAAAATGAAGGAAGGTATTCACCCGGAATATACGAAGACGACAATCACCTGTGCGTGTGGAAATGTAATTGAAACAAAGTCCACCAAGAAGGACATAAAAATTGAGATATGTTCTCAGTGCCATCCCTTTATGACAGGTAAACAGAAGATTATGGATACAGCCGGTCGAGTAGAGCGATTTAAAAAGAAGTATGCCGCTGGCGAAGAGAAAAAGAAGCGTGGGAAGACCGCGTGAATCTGAACAATTGTTATTAAGGATCGAAATTGCAGAGGAATGTATTCCGCGTAATTGCCTTTCCCCCCGATGGGACCTTGCCGCTGACCAACCCATCGTTTCCCGCCTGTCTCATGAGAGGGCGACTCCTGTATAGTTCATTGTATTAGCTTCGATCGCAAAAATCTGATCCAATTAATCCATCGCACAATATGATGTGAGATAAGATTATGTTCAAAAGACTAAAAGATATTGAAACGAGATATAAAGACCTGGAAGGGTTGCTGAGCAATCCCGATGTGGTAAACAAGCCCAGCATTTACCAGAAATATGCCAAGGAGCATGCTGATCTGTATGACCTTGTGGAAACGTACAGGGAATATGAAAAAACGAATGTGCGCATTGAAGAAGACCAGATTCTGCTTCGTGGAAATGATGATGAATTAAGGGAAATAGTCAAGGAAGAACTGCCTCAACTCAAGGAAAAATTGGAAGTCCTGGAGAATAAACTTAAATTGCTCCTCCTTCCCAAAGACCCGAACGATGACAAGAACGTACTTCTCGAAATCAGAGCCGGCACCGGCGGTGATGAGGCGGGGCTTTTCGCTGGAGATCTTTTCCGAATGTATGCTCAGTATGCAGAGATGCGCAAATGGAAGGTGGAGGTCATAAGCAGCAATCCGGCAGGCGGCATGGGTGGATTCAAGGAAATCATCGCCCTTATAGAAGGTCAGGGTGCATACAGCGTCTTGAAATACGAAAGCGGTACACATCGCGTGCAGAGAGTTCCCGCTACAGAATCCCAGGGAAGAATTCACACCTCAGCAGTTACCGTAGCCATTCTTCCCGAGGCAGAAGAGGTGGAGGTTAATATTGATCCAAACGATTTGAGGATTGATGTCTATCGTTCCAGCGGCCACGGGGGACAGAGTGTCAATACGACAGATTCCGCTGTCAGGATCACCCATTTGCCCACAGGGCTTGTTGTAACCTGTCAGGATGAAAAATCACAACACAAGAATAAGGCGAAAGCCTTAAAGGTTCTCAGGGCCAGGCTTCTGGATAGTATGGTGCAGAAGCAGAGCGCCGAAATTTCCGCATCAAGAAAAACCCAGGTGGGAAGCGGTGATCGGAGCGAACGTATCAGGACATATAATTTCCCCCAGGGGAGGGTTACAGATCACCGAATCGGCCTGACGCTTTACAACCTGGAATCACTTCTCGATGGCAATATTCAGCCGATCATTGATGCTCTAGCAACACATTTTCAGTCAAAGGCGCTCCAAGAATCCATAAGTTAATCCTGCCTCATTTTGTTTGCAGATGCCCTTAACGTAATCAGCAAAATGAATACTTTGAATGCCCTGAACGAAGCGATACATGTTCTTACGGAACGCGGTTCTGCCACTCCCAAGCTCGACGCGGAGGTGCTCCTATCAGCTTGCTTGAAGAAGGATCGCACTCGTTTACATATCGATCATGAACAGTCGTTAACAGAAAATGATTTTCAGGAATTTCGGCGATGCATTGAACGGAGAAGGTGTGGAGAGCCGGTCGCTTATATAATAGGGAGAAAGGAGTTCTGGTCGCTTGAATTCGAAGTCAACAGCCATGTCCTCATACCCCGGCCGGAAACAGAAATTCTCGTTGAAGAAGTGCTCAAGGTTTGTTCAGGCCTGAATAAGACAAATTTAAGAATCCTGGAAATCGGCACTGGAAGCGGGGCAATCAGTGTTTCCTTGGCACATGAGCTAAGGAACGCGCAAATAGTGGCCACAGACATTTCGCAGGATGCAATTAATATAGCTTCGAGGAATGCACAAATCAATGACGTCGTAAATCAAATTTCTTTTCTATGGGGAAATTTATTTGAACCTGTGTCAGGAAAATTTGATATTATAGTTTCCAATCCGCCTTACATATCAAAAGAGGAATACGACCGATTACCCTCCGGTGTTCGAGATTTTGAGCCCGAATTGGCGCTTCTTTCCGGCGCCGATGGTACTGCATTTCACAGAGAGATAATCAAGGCAGGGGGCATCTATTTAGAGCCGGGAGGCTGGATTTTCATGGAAATAGGGACTGGACAAAAGGTCCTTGTTGAATATATGTTGAACGAATCCAACCTTTATGACAATATTACTTTCAGGGCCGACTATGCCGGAATCGAGCGAGTTTCTATAGCAAGGAGAATAATGACCGGTGGATAAGATTATCATAGTTGGTGGTGAGAAGCTCCGCGGCGATGTGCACATCAGTGGGGCCAAGAATGCCTCTCTTCCCATCATGGTTTCAGCGCTTTTGGCGCCGGGCTGGAGCACATTCCTCAACGTTCCCAATCTCGTTGACATCAAGACGATCAAGAAGCTTCTGAGAAATCTAGGGGCAAAGATTGAAGGAGAAGGAACCGTAAGGATCAATACAGAAAATATTAGTAATTGTGAGGCCCCATATGATCTCGTCAAGACCATGAGGGCATCCGTTCTCGTCCTCGGACCGCTCGTAGCAAGAATAGGTGTGGCAAGGGTTTCTCTTCCGGGGGGATGCGCCATAGGAGCCAGGCCGGTCAATCTTCATATAAAAGCCCTCCAGGATTTAGGTGCAGAAGTGGAACTGAAGGATGGCTATGTGCAAGCGAAGGCGCGGAGATTGAAGGGCGCCACTATTTACTTTGATATTCCTACGGTCACAGGAACGGAAAATATCATGATGGCTGCCTGTCTGGCTGACGGAACTACTCTTCTGAAAAATGCAGCCAGGGAACCTGAAGTCGTCAATCTTGCCGATGTCTTGAATGGCATGGGAGCAAAGATCACCGGAGCCGGCACAGACATAATCAGGATAGACGGTGTAGAGCAAATGCACCCTGTCGAAGCCGCCATTATTCCCGACAGAATCGAGGCAGGAACTTTCATGATAGCCGTAGGCATGACGGGTGGAGATGTCAGAATAATGGGATGTGAACCTATTCACGTCGAAGCGCTGACCAGGAAGCTGAGAGATGCCGGAATGGAAATCACCCCCTTCGATGGAGGCATCAGAGCCACGGCTAAGAAAAAAGTAAAAAGTGTCGATATAAAAACGCTCCCCTATCCGGGATTTCCTACTGACTTGCAGGCCCAGATGATGGCCTTAATGTCTGTGTCCAACGGGCTCTCCGTCATCACAGAGACAGTTTTCGAAAACAGATTCATGCATGTGAGCGAATTGATGAGGATGGGAGCAGATATCCTGATTCATGGAAACAGCGCCATGGTAAAAGGAGTCCCAAAACTGAAAGGGGCCCCGGTCATGGCGACGGACCTCCGGGCCTCTGCTTCGCTGATCCTGGCAGGATTAGCTGCGGAAGGGAAAACGGAACTATCCAGAGTTTATCATATAGACAGGGGATATCAGGAAATCGAAAAGAAATTCTCCGCCATAGGCGCCAATATAAAGAGGGTCTCAGGCTAATATGAAAATTATCCGCACTAACCAAGCCGGCTTCGAGAACATATTCCAGAGGATTAAGAATCGCAGCTGGTTCAATGAGGACATCTGGAAACAGGTTAAGATTATTGTAGAAGACGTCCGCAAGAGAAAGGATAAAGCACTTTTTACATATACGAAGAAGTTTGACAAGTGGATTCCTACTGCGGATACCATAGAAGTAACTTCTGCCGAAATAAAAAAAGCCGTAGCTGCGGTGAGAGCGGAAGAGCTTGCGATCCTCAATCTTTCAGCGAAGCGGGTGGAAAGATTCCATCGAAGACAAATCATCAAGGACTGGTTTGTTTCTGATGAAGCGGGCATTGAACTGGGACAGCGCATATCGCCCTTGGATCGTGTCGGCATCTATGCCCCCGGAGGCCTTGCCTCGTATCCCTCTACAGTAATCATGGCGGCTGTTCCGGCAAAGATCGCGGGCGTTCATGAAATCATCCTGGTTACGCCCGCAAAAAACGGAAAAGTGAATCCATTGATAATTGCCGCTGCAGAGCTGAGTGGCGTCACGCGTATATTCAAGATAGGAGGCGCCCAGGCCATAGCCGCTCTGGCAAACGGCACGGAATTAATACCGAGAGTGGATAAGATCATCGGCCCCGGCAATGCCTACGTAACGGCTGCCAAGATGATGGTTTACCAGTGGTGCTGGTGCGGCATCGACATGGCTGCCGGCCCCAGCGAGATTCTTATCATCGCGGACGCATCGGCAAATGTCTCTTATGTCGCTGCCGATCTCCTTGCCCAGGCGGAACATGATGAAATGGCGAGCGCCATTCTTCTCACCCCGCATGAAGCTTTAGCCAGAAAGGTGGCTTCCGAAGTTACCCTTCAACTGAATGGCCTGAAAAGAAAAGCCATTGCCTCATGCGCCCTGAAAGACTTCGGCGCCATAATTGTAACCAGAGATATTGCGGAGGCGACAAGAATCGCCAACCGATTTGCCCCGGAACATCTGGAATTGATGGTCAGAAACCCGAAGAAAATACTGGCTGAAATAAAGCACTCCGGCGCCGTTTTTCTGGGACACAATACACCGGAGACCCTTGGAGATTATATGGCCGGGCCTAATCACATCCTTCCCACGGGGGGAACGGCAAGATTTTCATCACCCCTGGGGGTTAATGACTTTGTGAAGCGAAGCAGTGTTCTTTTCTTCTCGAAAGAGTCGCTGCAGAAATACGGAAAGCATGCCGCAAGATTTGCTGATATGGAGGGGCTTGAGGCGCATGGAAAGTCAATTACTGTAAGGATATCGCCAAAAAAGCCTTGACAAAAAGTCTCCGATGGCTAAGATGACCAGCGTTGTTCTGATGCATATTTGTTTTCTTTCACTGTCTATGTTCTTTTCTGAGCGGGCGTAATTCAGCGGTAGAATGTCAGCTTCCCAAGCTGAACGTCGTGGGTTCGACTCCCATCGCCCGCTCCAGCTTATTCCTACAAATACTCACAAAAATTTAGCAGCCTATTTTTCATGGCCAAAATATTTCACAATATTTTATTTCTTCTTACCCCATTCTTGATTGTCAAACTTATATTTCGAACCACCTTTCAACTATTTGCAACACCTGCTACTTTTAAGCAGCCGTCATTCATCAAGACGGAGGATTACGGATCGAAAGAGAGTAACGTCAGGCTTCTCAATTTTGCCGACAGCAGGGAAGCAAATACATGAGCAGGCCGTTGTTCCGCGCTTGTCACTCTTTGATGGCCGCCGGCTCAACCCTTCTCAACCCTTCTCAACGACTTTGGTCTCCACTCCGACGGTCCATACCCGGTAATGTACTTTAGCGCCTTCTGATGCATACACCACGATAGGTAAGCGGTTGTTGTAGCGGATGAGATAGGGTTTGCTGCCAAGCGTGATGAACACCGAGTCATCTTCTGCACAGTGCGTTCCTCTGTATGCCTCACATAAATTTACCATGGCACGGAGCGGTGGGAATCACGCTACAATAACCTATTTGTCCAGTTATGGAATTATTCCCCAAGGCAAGGGGAATACTTACTCAATAAAGAGGCACATGCCATCGTGGCTTTTTAGCAAACCATTATTATTACTTGTAATTTTTATTTATTTTCCTTGTGGAATAGTTATTGCTGAGTTAATGGAAAACTGAATGAAAGGAGGTGAATCGAATGAAGAAACTCACGACAGTATTTATCGCTATTCTGTTTGCGCTTTCTATGACAGGACTCTGC
>PDVH01000030.1_pt1 | contig 34540 bp, 34 predicted proteins | sample 1369781 | NCBI WGS metagenome assembly PDVH01 (sample SAMN07795378, study PRJNA414565) | Alkali sediment metagenome, whole genome shotgun sequencing project. | isolation source: glacial lake sediment | place: Bosnia and Herzegovina: Donje Bare Lake | collected 2016-06
TGAGGAATAATTACTTTTAAATAAATAATTTAATAAGCTCCTTGAATTCAAAGCGATCGTGTAGTAATAGTTAACCACTCAACGTGGTAAAAGAAATAAATTTAATGATTTTCTCAAAGTGATTAAAATACAGTTACCATGAGACTTTCCGTCCTGATATCACTGGCCATACTTTTGACTATGCCCTCTCTTGCATCTGCAGATATTTATAAATATGTAGATGCGGAAGGGGTTATCCATCTCACAAATGTTCCTACAGAACGCGGTATCAAATATACCCTAATAATGAGGGAAAAGCGCGTTATTTTTGATAGGAAGTTAGGTGAAGATATATCGAAATATGATCACTTAATTACAAAGGCATCTGAAAAATATAGTGTGGATCCAGCGCTCATCAAAGCTGTTATTAAGGCAGAGTCAAATTTCAATCATCGGGCAATATCCAAAAAGGGGGCACGGGGATTGATGCAATTGATGCCTGCTACTGCTTCTTCATTGCATGTACAGGACTCTTTCCATCCTGAAAGTAATATTGAAGGTGGTGTACGATACCTCCGCTACCTTTTGAACTATTTCAGCGGTAATCTCCATTTAGCCATTGCTGCTTACAACGCAGGTGAGAATGCTGTGATCAGATACGGAGGCATTCCCCCCTACCGTGAAACTCAGATATACGTCCGGAGAGTCCTCAGTTACCTCGATAAATTCAGATGAAAAATGAAACTTTCTTAACCCAAATAATAAACAATTAAATATCCATTTTACGAAAGCTTATTAGTGCACAAATACCTCTTCACCTTTGTGAATTTTTTCTCTTTGATCCCGCGTATCTTCATCAAATCATCAAGCTTTTTAAAGCTTCCTGATTTTTCTCTGAATTGAATAATATGCGCTGCCGTCTTCTCACCTATGCCCGGAATCAGAATGAGATCACTAAGTGTAGCCTTATTGATGTTAATAGGGATATTGAATGCCACCTTATGGGCATTTTTCATTTCTTCTATTGTTAACCGGTCGCCTGATTCTATGACAACGGCATCTCCGGTTGAAAGTTTGTTATAGAGGATTTCTTTGTCAAACTTTTCAAGATTTCTGACGCCAGCTGATGTTAGAAGATCGCAGATTCTTGCTTTGTCAGACATATGATAGATACCATTAAAGTCAGTATTACCGCCAATCGCAACGATCAGGTGATTAGTACGTTTATCTCCGAAAGGAATGTTATGTGCAGATACTTGAAGCTGTGAAAAAATAAAAGTGGCTGTATAGATGACTATTGAGACGACAACAATTACAACTGCTCCGTCAAGTTGTCTCTCTGTTATACGCATAATCATTTACAACTCTTCAGGACTTCATAAAAATAATTCAAGATATTTTGATTTTTATAAGGTTATCATTTTTTATCTAATCCGAATGCATCATGCAGAGCTAACACAGCAAGTTCTGTATATTTTGCCTGTATAACGCATGAAATCTTAATTTCGGAGGTACTAATCATTATAATATTTATGCCTTCCTTTGCCAACGCCGTGAACATTTTTGCTGCAACCCCTGAGTGACTGACCATCCCGACTCCTATGATTGAGACCTTAGCAACGTCATCATCTACTTCTATCATTTTTGCATCTATATCTTTTGCAACTCCTTCAATCAACTCATGCGATTTCTTTATGTCTTTACGTGAGACGGTAAAAGTTAGGTCTGTGTAACCGTCTATACTCACATTCTGTATAATCATATCTACTACTATATTATATTGAGCAAGTGGCGAAAACAAACGAGCGGCTATACCGGGCCTGTCTGGAACGTGAACCACAGTAATTTTCGCTTGATCACGATCATATGTTACACCGCATACCACTTCTCTTTCCATTTCCTCATCCTCCTTTGTTACCAATGTACCTCCAATTTCCGTAAACGATGATCTTACGTAAACGGGTACTTCGTATTTTTTTGCCAGTTCGACTGAACGGGGTTGCAGGACTTTAGCTCCTGCTCTTGCCATTTCAAGCATCTCATCATAGGAAATCCTACTCAACCTCCTTGCCTTACTGCATATGTTGGGATCTGCTGTATAAACACCGTCAACATCCGTGTATATGTCGCATACATCTGCCTTTAGGGCCGCAGCGAGTGCAACTGCGCTTGTATCGGAACCTCCTCTCCCAAGGGTTGTAATATTATTTTCCTTATCCACACCCTGAAAACCTGCCACAACAACAATGGTACCTTTCTTCAGTTCTTTTTTTATTTTTTGTGTATCAATGTTGAAAATACTCGCCCTCTTATAGACCTGATCAGTAAGGATTTTGACTTGAAAACCCAGAAAAGATTTGGCTCTATACCCCATTCTATTTATAATTATAGAAAGTAAAGTGACCGTAACCTGCTCCCCTATGGAGATGAGGGCATCGTACTCCCTTTCATCAGGATCATCAGATGCTTTTTGAGCTAAATGAATAAGTCTGTCTGTTTCGCCAGCCATAGCCGAAACCACAACAACAATATCATTCCCCTCTTCTTTCGTTTTTATCACTCTCTTGGCCACACTTTCTATCTTGTTGATGTCCGCGACTGAAGTGCCTCCATATTTTTGCACAACAAGAGCCATCCGCTAAAATCCCCCTCTTTTTAATGCATTTGAAATTTTTGCGACCTTCCTTCTATCTCCGGATATAACTATCTTCCTTTTATTCTCATCAAGATATTTAAATGAAATAAACAGAGTTTGATCAGGAAGAAAATCTTTAATTTTATCAGCCCATTCGATCACACTAACACCTTCCCCGAAAAGATAATCCTCATATCCCATATCTTCTATATCCCGAATGCCTGTCAAACGATACAGGTCAAAATGGTAGAGGATCATTCTTCCCTGGTACTCATTTATCAATGTGAAGGAAGGGCTTGTTATCCGGTTCCCTTCCGGTACACCAATACCTCGAGCTATACCCTGGGTAAGGCACGTTTTTCCTGTGCCTAACTCGCCAACAAGAGCAACCACATCGGAAACATCTAAATTTTCTCCAATGGTCATCCCGATAAGAAAAGTTTCTTCCGGATTCCCGGAAATCAGAATCACATGTGAGTTATCCTCACTCATAGTATATAAGATGTCTAAAAATATTTTCTGATTTAAACCCGCAGTTTATTATGAAATCCCATCCTGAAATGAATATTTTTATTTCCAGGAAAAGCTGCTCTCATGTGCCGTTTCCCTCACTTCTCAAGGATGACGATAGCATGTGCATGTTCTCTCGTATGAGTCATGCTTATATGCATTGCCGTTATACCGAGTTTATCGAGATTTTCTTTTATTCGTTCGTGTATTTTCAGTATTGGACTTCCCTGTGGATTGTTGATCACTTCAATTTCTTTTAATCTAACCCCCATACCTAACCCGATACCTAGCGACTTAAGGAAAGACTCTTTTGCGGCAAATCTTGCCGCGTAATGCATTGCGGGAAAGGCCTTATTTTTGCAGTAATCTATTTCATCATTTGTATACACCTTCCCAATAAATCGGTCTCCCCATTTTTGCAGGATTTTATCGATTCTGGAAACTTCGACGAAATCTGTGCCTATCCCATGAATCATATATATAACAACAAAGCCATTACGCCCTGACAATAGCATCAGCCATTGCAACAACCTTTTTCATGTCTTTTACATCGTGTATCCTAACGAAATTAGTACCATTCATAATAGCAGCCGTTATTGCAGCTGCTGTTCCCTCCATACGATCCAGAGGGCCACCCCCGGTTATTTTACCTATAAAGGATTTCCTTGATACGCCGAGTCTTCACCCGTCTTGCCAAAACCGATGCCTGGATCGATCATGATATTTTCGAGATCTATACCGGCTAATTGGGCTTTTTCCATCTTATCTTCAAGAAATTCAATTATGTCCCCCAGGAGTGAATTGTAGAATAAATCTCCTGTCTGCATGTTCTGAGGAGTTCCCCGCATGTGCATGAGAATAACCGCAGCTCCTGTATCAGCTATTACATTGGCCATAGGTATATCAAAGCTCATAGCGCTTATGTCATTAATTATCTCTGCGCCATTTTCGATAGCCTTTCTTGCAACCTCCGCCTTTGTAGTATCAATTGAAATCGGAATTTTTACACGACCGGCTAACCCCTTTATTACGGGAACTACCCTTGATCTCTCTTCCTCAACGGAAACTGGTTCTGCGCCAGGTCTTGAAGATTCTCCCCCGACATCAATAATATCTGCACCTTCTTCCTCCAATCTCAAACCGTATTCAATCGCGTCTTCCGGCACATTAAAGAGTCCACCGTCTGAAAATGAGTCAGGGGTCACATTAAGTATTCCTATAATCTGCGTTCGGTCTCCTAAGACTATTTCCCTTTTGAATGTTCTTAGGACAAAAATATCCTGTGAGATATTCGCTAAGAGCTGCTTGATGACCTTTGATAAGTTGCTTAAGCCTAATGGTTGAATTGACATTTTATCAGAGAATCGCTGAATCTGTTTTGTAGTACCCATAATAATAACATCAGTTTTCTCAACGCTGCATGACACTGAAGCGCGTGAAACGGCAGCATCCCCTCCGATGGAAAGCATCTCTTGTTTTATAATATTCGCTATATTACACTTAATACCTTCAAGTAATATATTAAGGTGTGTCATCTTTGGCATCATCGCCTCTATCCCATAAGGATCAACGCCAAGCTTCCTCAACACATCTAGAGCCTCATATGATGACCTTAAATAAAGACATCTTAAACGATTATTCTTTGATGTTTTACTTCCCATTATTTATGTAATATATTGGAAACCAGTGACTGATGAATTTGATAGCTTTGAAATATTTTTTCGGCCGGATATACAATTATTATAAGCCATTGATAAATCATAAGATGGCCACGTCGCTACCCCTTCGCAGTGCTCGGGTCTGCAGTTTAGCTCCGCAATGACATATTGCTTCAATTTATTGCCTTTTCTTGCAGTTCTAAATTTGCTGCTCCCTCCCTCTCGCCCATTTTTAACTGTATGATTTTATCTAATTCAGATGTATTTAAAACCTCTTTTTCAAGGAGCTCTGAGGCAATTTTATTTAGGATATCTATATGATCCGATAACAGCTTCTTTGCCTTCTCGTAGCTTTCTGAAACTAAGCGTGTTACTTCTTTATCAATTCTTTGAGCAGTTTCTTCACTGTAATCTTTATGTACTGCAAATTCACGACCGAGAAATATCTGTTCTTCTTTTTTTCCGTAACTCAGCGGTCCCATCTCCTCACTCATGCCCCATTCGCAGACCATCTTCCTTGCAAGGTTTGTCGCACGTTCGATATCATTTCCGGAACCTGTCGTAAACTCGTTCAAAATTATCTCTTCTGCTGCTCTGCCTCCCAAAAGAATGATGATATTGTTCAAAAGATATCGTTTGGGATAGGTATGTTTTTCATCTACCGGCAGTTGTTGAGTCAACCCCAGCGCCATGCCCCTGGGAATAATGGTAACTTTATGAATAGGATCACTCCCCGGCAATAACCTCGCTACCAGGGCATGACCGGATTCATGGTATGCAGTATTTCTTTTCTCCGCATCGCTTATAACCATACTTTTTCTTTCTGCTCCCATCATTACCTTGTCTTTTGCAAACTCGAAGTCACTCATATGTACTTTATCTTTCCCATATCTCGCTGCATAAAGAACCGCTTCATTGACAAGATTTTCGATGTCTGCACCAGAAAATCCTGGAGTTCCTCTCGCAATTACAGCAAAATCAACATCCTCTGCCAAAGGTGTCTTTTTAGTATGCACCTCTAAAATCTTTTCTCTGCCCCTAACATCAGGGAGGGGAACAACAACCTGCCTGTCGAATCTGCCTGGTCTGAGGAGGGCAGGATCAAGTACATCGGGCCGGTTAGTTGCTGAAACGAGAATTACTCCATCATTTGATTCAAAGCCATCCATTTCGACGAGAAGCTGATTCAAGGTCTGTTCCCTTTCATCGTGTCCGCCACCCAGACCTGCCCCTCTGTGCCTTCCTACAGCATTTTTCCTTGATCGAAGAGATCTCTTACCCGTGAAGCCCCCACGCCAACAAACATTTCAACAAAATCTGACCCGCTTATACTGAGGAAAGGGACTTCTGCCTCACCTGCAATTGCTCTTGCAAGTAATGTTTTTCCAGTACCTGGCTGCCCCACGAGCAGCAATCCTTTAGGTATCCTTCCACCGAGCCTCGTAAATTTTTTGGGATCTCTTAGAAACTCAATTACCTCTTCCAGTTCTGCTTTTGCTTCATCGATGCCTGCTACGTCGGCAAAAGTCACTTTTTTCGACTTATCCGTAACAAGACGGGCTCTGCTTTTCCCGAATGCCATTGCCTTGCCGCCACCTGCCTGCATCTGACGCATAAAAAAAATCCACACTCCTATAAGAAGGAGCATAGGAACCCAAGAAATCAATACATTCATATACCAGGGAGATTCTTCGGCAGGTTTTGATGCGATCCTTACTCCTTTTTCCTTAAGAACTTGAATTATCCCAGCGTCCTTCGGGGCATAAGTTTTGAAGTTCTTCCCGTTGTTAAGCTTACCAGTAATACTTTCGCCCTGTATTATAACCTCGACAACCTGCCCTTTTTCTGCATAGCTTATAAAGTCACTATATATAATGTTTTCCTGAGTGCTCTTTGGCTGATTTATAAGATGCCACAACAATACGAAGACAAGGCTAATAAAAAGCCAGAGCGCTATATTCTTTTGTAATGAATTCAATATTACCTCCCTGTGTATTCCCGTTGGAGTTTATCCCCGCCAAGGTGGGGACGGGAATAATGATTAAAACACAATTAATACATCTCAATTTTACAATTACATTAACCTTGGTATTATTTCAAACAATTTCTACTTTCAAAATCATTCTTGTTTTTTCCGTAATTTTAACACGTTCGCTCATTCTCATTCCTGCAACCCATAGCACAAACTCCTGGTCCAACAATAGGGGTATATCTTTTCGAAAATTAAGCGGTACTTTTTCGTCAATGAAGTAGGATTTAATTTTTTTCGTCCCTTTCATACCGAGAGGCTGAATCCTATCACCTGGTTTTCCTGTCCTTATAACCAGAGGAAGGATTATTTTATCATAGTCCATGAATACAATGTCTCGCCTATTTGATTTTATCTGGACAGGCGGCTCAACAAAATCAAATATAATTGTCTTTCCTGACTCTGCAATGTTTACTGAACCTGGTAATGTGACCTTATAAAATACCTGATCACGTTCTTTTATAAAATTTTTATCTAACTTTCCAACCGTGGAAACAACCAAAAAATCATATTCACGCCTCACTACAGTATGATACGGGAGATTCAGATGCCCACTGGGATGATCACTATAGGCCAAATCTTTAACCGCTTTTATGTGAGCATACCCAATCCCCTGACTGTTGGGAGTTGATCGTTGCAGAATATTTTTTATAATCCTTCTTTGAACAGCTTCATGATACTTTCTAAGCTCGGATATTTTGATCCTGACTTCATTCTTGTCATCTGGCTTTGCATACCCTTCCGACAGAATTTTGCCTGTTACTGATTTCATATAATCATCTTCAAGGCGCATGATATCCGCCATGTTGCTCAGGCTTTCTTCCAACTTTGGATTATAGTTTGCCATTAATTCAGGTATCAATAAATGTCTGATTCGATTTCGGAGATAAATGTCTTCGATATTTGACTCGTCGCTTATAAACGGTATTTTATGGAAATCTAGAAACGAGAGTATTTCTTTCCTGCTTACATAAAGAAGTGGTCTGATATACATCGAATCCCTCGCAGGTAACATTCCTTTTAACCCTTCCGGACCGCTTCCCCTCAAAAAATTTATTAAAACCGTCTCAACCTGATCATTGATATGGTGTCCTAAAGCGATTTTGTGTGCATGATGTCTCTTCACTACATCATTGAGAAACTGGTACCTTACATCTCTGCTGATGTCTTCTATGGATTTTCCCGTTCCTTTCCTGAGGAAATTGATATCTACCGTTTTACACTCAAATTTAATTCCCATTTCCTCGCTTATTTCACGTACGAACTTTGCTTCGCGATCAGCCTCCTCTCGAAGCCCATGATTGAGATGCGCCGTAATCAAGGTTAGTCCATATTCATCCGAAAGTGTCTCCAGTACCTTAAATAGAGCGATAGAGTCCGGTCCTCCGGAAACAGCCACAACTACAGTATCTCCCGACTCAAGCATACAATACTTTTTTATGGCTTCTTTAACTTTTTTAATCATACTTTATAAACAACAGAGACGTTTTATCTGAATATTGAAATCAATTCAGAGAGTCCTTCACATGCAACGTCAGGATTAAGAGCAAGCAGGATATTCCTGTGTGTCAATCCATTCATAAGGGCACAACTCAGCACTCCGGCATTCTTTGCCAACATTATGTCATTGATACCATCGCCGATCACTACTGTATTATCAAATCCCGCACCATATTTCTCGATGAGTGGAAGTAACAGACGGGGATCGGGTTTTTTGTAGTCTGTACTGTCCGCCCCGATGATTTCATCGAAGTATTCCGAAATACCCAAAGCATCTGTCATCTCTACAGTGAAATATTTACGTTTATTTGTGATAATAACCTTTCGTTTTTCAGAGAAATGCTCAAGGACTTCGATGACAGATTCGCAAAGTGTTGTCGTATCAAGCATGTGGTCAGCATAATATGCTGAAAAGATATCTATGGCATCATTAAATAGATGTTGAAAATCCTTACCAAGGGACCGCTCTATCATCTTGTGAACACCGTCTCCGACAAAACCTATAATTTCGTCCGGTTTTTTTGTCAGGATATCTAATGTTTTAAGGGTGTGATTTACTGATGTTATGATGTCACCTCCAGAATTAACAAGCGTTCCATCTAAGTCAAAAACCATGAGATCAATACGTTTCATCATTTCCGGATCCATTGATTTCAGATATTTTATAATTTTTATTCTTCATCGTATTCCCGTTCCTACAAATACTTTCACAGCGAAAAATGGAAATGAGAAACTTTATAGAATGACTATACGCTCCATCAAGTGCAGCATAATATATTATTGAGTTGTTATATATGACTGATGGCTCAATTACAAGATCACAATACAAAAACATCCATGACACATCGCGCTTTGTAATGTTACAAATTTACTCTATTGACTGATTGTAATCATTTATGTTAATGAATATTCGTCCGCTTGGATCCATAACAGATGGACTGAGACGGAACGGTCATGTAAGAATGTCTTTATCTTAAGGCCTTCCGGCGTTTATCTGGAAGGCCTTTTTTAATTATATGCTCGTTTCACTATGAATGCTCAAGAAATGAGAATGGATACTATAGCCATCCTGGGTCTTGGCAAGGTAGGTATGGCAGTCGGCTTTCTCTTGCGATCAGCCGGTTACAGAATAGTTGCCGTTGCAAGCAGATCCACTTTATCCCTCAATAAAGGCATCGTATATACGGGTGGAAATGCTTACACAAATTTTTCTGATGCTGCCGCCCGGGCAGAATGCATTCTAATTACAACGGCAGATGATGCTATAGAATCCGTCTGTAAGGAAATATCGATTGCGGGAAGTATAAAACCTGGAAATAAGGTCATACACATGAGTGGCGCGGGAGGTCTCAACCTTCTAGAGGCCGCCCACAATGTTGGCGCAAACGTAGCAAGCATACACCCTCTCCAATCATTTGCTGACGTGGAAGGTGCTATTAAGAACATTCCCGGTAGCACTTTTGGAATCACGACGGCATATGAAATCAAGGAATGGTCAGTTCAAATAGTAAGGGATCTGGGCGGTATCCCATTTTTCGTTTCCGATACCGACAAACCCCTTTACCATGCCGCCGCCTGTATAGCCTCAAACTATTTGACCACTCTTATCCATATGGTTGAAGAAATTTACCAATTACTTGGTTTGAATCATGAAGATTCTATACGTGCTATCTGGCCTCTTGTTAAAGGCACTATGAAGAATATCGAAGCGAAGGGAACGGTGCATGCGCTCACAGGACCGGTAGCGCGTGGTGACATCGGCACCATAAATAAACACATAACGGCTTTGCGTAGCAAGTTGCCGTCCTTATTACCGGCATATAGTATCCTTGGCATTCTGACTACAGACATTGGATTAAGGAAAAAAACGTTGTCCCCCCATAACGCAGACCGTATTAAAGAATTACTGGAAGGAGGTTCAGAACGGGTGAAAAAATATCCATGTTGACGGCTTATGATTATCCTACGGCCCAGATTGTAGATGAGGCAGGTGTTGACATTATCCTTATCGGAGATTCTTTGGGCATGGTTGTCTTAGGCTATGACAGCACTCTCCCCGTTACAATGGAAGATATGATTCATCACACAAAGGCAGTATCCCGTGCAGTAAAACATGCCATGGTTGTCAGTGATATGCCCTTCATGTCTTACCAGATTTCTGCCGAGAATGCGCTTTATAACGCTGGCCGTTTTCTCCAAGAAGCCGGCGCACAGGGCGTTAAACTGGAAGGAGGCAGAGAGGTGGCCGAAATCACGAAAAGAATAACCTACGCAGGGATTCCTGTCATGGCACACCTAGGGCTCACGCCCCAGTCTGTCCACCAGTTTGGAGGATACAAGGTTCAGGGAAAAGAAGAAAGAGCTGCGAAAAGAATCCTAGAAGATGCCAAGATACTCGAAGAAGCCGGAGCTTTTTCTCTTGTTTTAGAATGCGTGCCTGCAACTCTAGCAAAAGAAGTTACACTATCAATTTCGATACCCACGATTGGCATAGGTGCCGGTGTCGACTGTGACGGCCAGGTACTGGTTCTTCATGATATGCTGGGAATGTTTGAAAAATTTATACCAAAATTTGTCAAGACCTATGCAACCCTGAATGTCCAGATGAAGGAAGCTATAAATCAATATATTGACGAGGTCAGAAAAGGCATCTTCCCAGAAAAGAAGCACTCATTTTAACAGAGGATTTGTTAATACAATTTCAGTTCTGGTATACAACGATATTCGCCTTATCCCTCAATTTTTTCACCATAGCATCGAATGCTTCTTGCTGCTTTTGTTGAACGAGAAAGGCTGAAATATTTCCTTTCATCTTGTCATCAAGAGCGGGTGTCTTAGGAGTATTCCGCTCTAACACCTGTATTATATGATAGCCGAACTCTGTCTCAACGGCAGGTCCTACGGCATTTACTTCCTGCGAAAAGGCAGCCTCTTCAAATTGCTTTACCATATCACCACGTGAAAATACGCCTAAATCACCACCACTTTGTCTGCTTGGGCAGTCAGAATTTTTCTTTGCTAATTCCGCAAAATCAGCACCCGCAAGTAATTGCTTTCTCAATTCCTCAGCCTTTGCCTTTTTTTCCGATTTTACCTTATCGTCATCCCCGGCTGCCTTTGCCACGAGGATATGACGAACACGGACAGACTCGGAAGTCTTAAACTTATCCTTATTCTTTTGATAAAATTTGTTTATTTCCTTATCCGTTGGTTTAATTTTACCCGATAGTTGCGACAGAACCACCTTATTGACTTTAATCCCGAAACGAATCTCTTCCTGCATTTTTTCCTTGTTGATATTGTTCTTCGTCATAAAATCCTCAATTGTCATACCTTGAGGAAGGCTACTTTTAAGTCGATTAACTGCCTCCGTAACCTCACTGTCGTTTACGTTTATCTTAAGTCTATTCACCTCATTTGCTAAAAGTGTTCTTACTGTAAAGTCGTTAATGACCTGTTTTTGAATATTTTCCCTCAATTGTTGAAGTCGGTCAGCAGGGACTTGTTGTTTTATTGCTGCTATCTTTTTCTTCACTTCAGCTTCCAGTTGATCCTTGGTCAATTTCGCACCATCAACATCTATAACAACTCCGGATCCTCCCGATGGCGCTAACGTTGGTGAAGCTGCTTGTGTTGAAGCGGCCGGTTCGGACTGCTGGCCACCCGGTTTCTGAAGTTCAGTTTGTATGCTGCCGGACTTTTCTTCTTTTGATCCGCAACCTCCCAGAGTGAACATGATCAGACACGCAGTGACAATAAATGTCCGGATATATCTGTTTTTTACCATCTTTGGTCCTCCATCCTTTAATTATACTATCTTCATTTGAGCTCTCCACTTACATCTTCCCGGTCGCTAATTCTCATTACCACACAGAATGATATACCAATTGGTACGAGAAAGAAGATAATCTTTATAATATTACCCCTTTAATCATATAAATGCACGATTTATTTTATCAGACGTTCAACAATGTCCTAATTGAGTTGTGGTCGTCTCCGTTTATCCAGTGAATTTGAATTCCCTTTCTCTCCATGCGCCTGAACCATGTTTCCTGCTTCTTGGCAAATTGATGGATCCGTGTGTTGAGCTTTTTAAACATGTCGTCGTAACTTATTTTGTTCTGGAGATAGAGGCCGACGTAACGGTATTCAAGACCGAAGAAATCAAGCTTATCCCATGCGATTCCGGACTCGTTTAACTTGTTTACCTCCTCGACCAAGCCGGCGTGCAGTCTTTCCGTCAAGCGACTTGTAATTCTCTGGCGCAGGATCGAGCGCTCCCATCGCACACCTATAACCCATGGAGTTATCACAGGAAAACTATCGTCATTCTCACGCTCATGCAATTTCTTAAACTCCCTTATTTCTATGGCGCGTATAAGACGTTTCCGATCCAACAAATCTGTCGTGTTATGAACAGTGGGATCAACACGGAGAAGTCTTCCTGCCAAGGCCTGCATATCCTCTTTTTCAAGTTTTTCTCTGAGAACACAATTTTCCGAAACCTCCATCATCCGGTAGCCCATGAGTACAGATTCTATGTAAAGACCTGTACCCCCCACCATGATCGGTACAATACCCCGTGAGGAAATTTCAGAAAAGCATCTGAAGAATCTCTGCTGGAACTCAAAGACATTAAACTCATAGTCAGGATCAACAACATCTATGAGATGATATGGAACTGCTGCTCCATCAATAACATATTCTTTCATATCTTTGCCGGTACCTATATCCATGCCTCTGTAAACCTGCCGCGAGTCTGCCGATATGATCTCAGATCCCATATTTTTAGCCAGGCGAGCTGCCAGCCTGGTTTTACCCGAGGCAGTAGGCCCTAATATGACTACCAAATTGAACTGCTTTCCCTGCATATTCTTATACGGAAATGTTCTTGAAATTCATCGCTAATCCATGTAAACAGGACAGGTTTCTAATTACTCTCTGACTCATTATACCAATATCAGCTTGCAATGAAAAATAACAGTCTCGATTTAGGCACAGGGCCTGTTCTGCCCGTCCTCCTAAAAATGAGTTGGCCATCTATCACTGCGATGTTCGCGATGGCCCTTTACAATCTTATCGATACCTTCTGGCTTGCACGGCTAAGCTCTCATGCCATCGCTGCCTTGACAATCTGCTTTCCCATTCAGATGGCCATGGGGGCCATCGGCGTAGGAACGGGAGTCGGCGCAGGTTCATTTGCTGCCCGCATGTTCGGTGCGAGAGATAGCCTCAAAGCCAGCCAGACCGCCGGGCAGGTCATCATTCTTTCCGTGCTGCTTGGTATTCTCATTATCGTTTTCACTCTTATGTATCATGATATCATTTTGATAATATTCGGTGCAACCGGGGACATTTTCCCTTTATCCAGGCAATATCTCGTTACTGTCGTATTCGGCTCTCCCTTCCTGCTGTTCACGATGATGGGTAATAATCTGCTTCGTGCAGAAGGCAAGCCGAATGCTTCTATGTATGTAATACTGACCATGTCAATTGCCGGTATGATACTCGATCCCCTCCTCATCTTCGGATGGGGTCCCATACCGCAGCTGGGCATTCAGGGTGCGGCTCTTTCCGCCATCATCTCCTATTCCGCCGCAGGTGTTGTCTCTTTCTACTACCTTCGACTCCGGTCATCGAAATATCATTTGCACTGGCGACACCTGATGCCAAACCCCTCAATCATACTGTCTATTTATAAAACAGGACTACCATCCGTGATCATGAACATTAATTTCAGTCTTGTCTTAATCGTCTATAATCATGTGCTAGGATACTATGGAACCCTCGCCATTGCAGCGCTGGGGCTCTGTTTCCGCATTAATCAGATTGTCGTCATGGTTTTATTTGGTATAGGACATGGTGTAATGCCGATGGTGGGCTTCAACGAAGGCGCAAGGCTTTATGGACGGCTCACGGAAACTGTGAATGTAGGTGTAAAATTATCGGTAATATTTTCCATTACAGTCTTTCTCATTTATGAGTTCTTCGCTCACCACATTATCATGCTCTTTACGTCTGATGCCGACCTGTTAACGATTTCCGTACCCGCAGTAAGGATATTCATTACCATGCTCCTGCTAATAGGTCCGAACCTTGTATGGATAAACATGTTCATTGGGCTTGGAAAGGGGCTCACGTCAATGTGTTTACTGCTGGCCCGGGATTTATTCTTACTCATACCAATGCTGTTTATACTGCCCGCATATTTTGGATTGAACGGTGTATGGATGGCACAGCCTCTATCCAACCTTTTCGCATTTTTCATAATCTTCTACTGGAAAGAGAGGGAGTTTGCTATTATTTCGAAAAAGATGTAGGGAATTGTGAAATTAAGTCGTTATTCTAATATTAATAACACCTGCCTATACATGACAGTTATAAATCTTGGAGCTTATTTCGCTAGTAGCTCGCTTTCGAAATTTGTGCAGCGTATCTTACACCCCTCCATGTGGCATGCCACAAGATGTCCGTCACCCCGGTCTTTCAACTCCGGCTCATCTTTATCGCATATATCAACTCTAACATGGCACCGGGGATGAAATGAACATCCCCCCGGAGCCTCCATTGTACCAGTAGTCTCGCCCTCCTGAATCTGGCGACGCCTCTTTTTCCCAGGATCAGCCACCGGCACAGCCGATAGAAGCTCCATGGTATAAGGATGTAGAGGGTGTTCATAGAGTTCACGGTTTTCTGCAAGCTCCACGATTTTACCAAAATGCATCACGGCAATCCGATTGCTGATATGTCTCACTACACTGAGATCATGGGAGATAAAAAGGTAGGTTAAATTGAACTCTTTCTGGAGTTCCCTAAGGAGGTTCAATATCTGCGCCTGAATAGATACATCAAGGGCTGAAACAGGTTCATCAGCGACGATTAATTTTGGCCTGAGGACAAGGGCTCTTGCGATTCCTATACGCTGCCTCTGGCCCCCGCTGAATTCATGCGGGTATCGATCCTTCTGCTCCCTGGTGAGCCCGACAATATCCATGATACGGTCAACTTCTTCATCTCTTTCTTTGCCGAATTTTATCTTGTTTACGAGAAGCGGTTCCCCGATAGTGCTGCCCGCAGTTCTTCTTGGATTCAAGGATGCATAAGGATCTTGAAAAATAATCTGAACCTTTTTCCGGTAATCCTTCAGATTTTTTCCTGAGAATTTGAAGGTATCTTTTCCTTCAAAAAATATCTGCCCTCCCGTGGGTTCCTCAAGACTCAGAATAAGACGTCCCAGAGTCGACTTGCCACAGCCGCTCTCACCCACCAGTCCCAGGGTTTCCCCTTTGAATATACTGAGAGAAACTCCGTCAACAGCCTTTATTACGGATCGATTCCCCGATAAAAATCCGGCCTGTACAGTAAAGTATTTTTTTAATCCACGTATGTCGATTAACGTTGATTTCATTGGAATGTTAAAAGAATATTTATAGATTCACAAAAATTCTGACTTTTCTATCTGAGTTATTCAACAGTCTCATACTTAAAAAATCTCATGTTTCGACAGGCTCATACTTCGATACTTCTATGAACTCAGGACAGGCTAGGCTCAGCATGACATATTTTACAATTCTTAACTCTTCACCAGTTCGTCAATGTTTATTCATTTATAAAGCCAGCAGTGTACCTTATGCCCGGGAGAATTTTCTTTCAGCTCCGGCTCATTCTCACGGCAGATTTCCATTACATCGGGGCATCTGTCCTGAAAAGTGCATCCATTCGGTAGATTGTATAGACTCGGAACAACGCCGGCTATGGCTTTCAGGTATCCGTCCTGTCCCGGAATATCATCTATCCTCGGTATTGATTCCATTAGTCCTTTTGTGTAGGGATGGAGCGGCGTGGAAAAGAGATCGTTCACCGCGGCGTATTCAACAATCTGCCCCGTATACATAACAGCCACATGCTGCGATGCCTCTGCGATCACACCCAGATCATGGGTAATTAGAATTACAGACGTCCCAGAATCTTGTTTAAGCCTGTTTATAAGGTCAAGTATCTGCGCCTGAATTGTCACGTCCAGCGCTGTTGTAGGCTCATCAGCAAGCATAAGCCTCGGACCACAGCAGAGTGCTATGGCAATCATTACCCTCTGGCGCATACCGCCGCTCATCTGATGCGGGTAATTGCGGATAATTATCTCAGGGGAGGGCATACCCACAAGCCGCAGCATTTCAATAGCCCGACTCACAGCCTCCTTGCGCCCGATACCCTCATGCAATCTGATAGATTCACTAATCTGTTCTCCTATCCGCAAGACAGGATTTAGTGAAGTCATGGGCTCCTGAAAGATCATGGAAATGTCCTTGCCGCGAATAATGCGCATCTCTTCGGCATTCAAACTGAGGAGATCGACTCCGCTAAAAAAGACGTTACCGGAAATGATTCTGCCGGGCGGGCTTGGTATCAAGCGCATTATCGACAATGCCAGTACGGTTTTTCCGCATCCCGATTCGCCTACAATACCAAGAGTGTCTCCTTCGTCGACAGCAATATCCACTTTATCCACAGCCTTTACAGTGCCGTATTCCGTCTCGAAATGGGTGCTGAGGTTCCTGACTTCAAGAAGCGTAGCCATAAGCCGTCAATTTTTACCCATTTTCTGCCAGTCTTTTAGGAACTGAACAAGCAGGCGAACACCGACACCTGATGCCCCTTTGGGGATATATTGTTTATCCTTTGCCACCCATGCGGGACCGGCTATATCCAAATGCACCCAGGGATATTTACCGACAAATTTGCTCAGAAATGCAGCTGCTGTAATTGCTCCACCGGCTCTCCCTCCGGCATTCTTATAATCCGCAATATCGCTTTTTATCAATTCGTGATAATCTTCCCACAGAGGCAGTTCCCATACTCTCTCACCAGTTGTATCTGCTGCATTCCTGATCTTCTGTTTCAATGTATCATCCGTTCCCATCATACCAATGACGTTATCACCAAGGGCAATAACACAGGCACCTGTCAATGTGGCCACATCGACGATAGCTGCCGGTTTAAACCTTCCTGCATATGTGAGTGCATCAGCGAGGGTTAACCTCCCTTCAGCATCCGTACTTATAATTTCAATAGTCTGGCCCGATAATGATTTCAAAACATCACCCGGCTTATAGGCCCTTCCTCCGGGAAGGTTTTCCGTGGCCGGTATCAGGACCACGGCATTTACCTTAAGAGACAAATCTGCAGCTGCCATGATAGCACCCATCACTGCGGCACCTCCCGCCATATCAGATTTCATCTCATCCATCTTTTCCGCCGGCTTCAGAGAAATACCTCCACTGTCGAATGTTATCGCTTTTCCAACTAGAACTATAACAGGATCTTTCTTTTCCCCGCCGTTGTATTCCAATACGATAAACCTGGCCGGTTCATCACTCCCCTGCGCAACACCGAGTAGTGCATTCATCCCGTTTTTCTTCATCCATGCTTCATCGAACACTTTCAATACCACATTTTTTCTTTTGGCCACTTTTCGGGCTTCTTCAGCCATGCCTGTCGGCGTCATACTGTTTCCCGGAGTAGAAACCATGTCTCTCGTGAAATATACGGCATTAGAAATGATCTCCGCTGCTTTCGCTGAGGATCTTATTGTTATGCAGGATTGATACTTCTCTTCAACAATAATAAATTCATTTATCTCCTTTATCTTATCCCTTTCTATGGTCTTGAAAGGTGTAAATTGATAAAGGCCGAGTGACACACCTTCTACAATTGCCCGGGTTATCTGATCGATTGGCTGTTCGATAGAAACAAAATCAAACGAGGTGGATAACTCTTTTAGTTTTAATGATCTCACTTGCCTTGCTGCTGTTGCATAAGCAGCCCTCAATTTTTCCATTGTGAAATCTGCTTTTTTGCCAAAGCCTACCATAACAATACGTTTTGCCGCTATAGCTCCTCTTGTATATGTTACAGATACCTGAAGGTACTTACCTTCAAAATCACCTCCAGCGATAATCTCTTTTATAAGTCCGCCACTCTTTTTATCCAGCAGTTTTGCCTTCCCCTGCAGTTCCTTTACGCCTTCAAAATGTGGTACAACTACCGCCTCGGATTTGAGCTCTGCAATCTTTCCTTTTTTAACAATAACTCTCATTACTCCTCCAAACCATTCTATTAACATGCTTTAAAGATACGGACAGGCGAGACACTCATCCCACTCGTTGATTAACTATCTCACAGCAGAACAAGCGTTTCGCCTGTCAATATTAATTTATCACTCACGTTCCTTTATACGGGAAACAATAGCACGGGCGGCTATTATACCACTTGCAGACGCCTGAAGTAATCCCCTCGTTACCCCCGCACCATCACCTATGGCAAAAAGATTTTTCACCTTTGTTTCCATTTCCGGCGATACATCGATGCGATTTGAATAAAACTTTACTTCTACGCCATAAAGGAGCGTGTGGCGGGAATAGACTCCGGGGGCAAGCTTATCAAGAGCCTCAAGCATTTCGATAATGCTCTGCATGTGCCGATACGGCAATACAAAACTGAGATCGCCCGGCGTGGCGCTAAGGAGCGTCGGTCTTGTGAGGCAATGATCAATACGATCCCTGGTCGATCTCCTGCCTGCGAGTAAATCCCCCAATCTCTGAATGATTGCACCACCACCCAAAAGATTTGCAAGTCTCGCAATGTAGCGACCATATGCAATGGGATCACGGAAAGGTTCCGTAAAATTACTGCTAACTAGGATGGCAAAGTTACTGTTATCGCTTTTTCGTTTTGCATAACTATGACCATTGACAGTTGTGATGTCTTCGTTTTCTTCAATAACTACTTCCCCGTAAGGGTTCATACAGAAGGTTCGGACTTTATCGTCAAAGGTTTTGGAATAGTAAATAAGCTTTGGTTCATAGGTCACGTCTGTAACTTTTTTCAGAATTGTGGCGGGCAACTCTACACGAACACCGATGTCCACGGGGCTAACCATTGTCCTCAGTCCGAGCGATTCGGCCTCTCCCTTCATCCAGTTGGCCCCTACCCTACCGGGTGCAGCGACGACAAAATTACTATTTATGACTTCCCCGCTGGATAGTTTCACACCTTTTATATGCCCATCTTCCTCAAGAAATGATTGAACCTGGCAGCACGTTCTAACCTCGACCTTGCCATCGATGGTTCTTCTCATATCGTTTAGAATATGCTGGCAGTTCTCTGTGCCTATATGACGAATAACCGTTGGTATGAATTCGAGCCCGGCGAGACTTGCCTGATCCGCAATTTCTTCAACAGACATCGCTGAATCGCCGAAAACTCGGTTTGGCGCCCCATGTTTGACGAAGACTTCGTCCGTGTGCTTCAGAAGATGTATTAAGTCGCTTTTACCGAGAAAATCAGAAAGGTATCCTCCCACTTCCGTGGATATATTGAGTTTTCCGTCACTGAAAGCACCTGCCCCTCCCCAGCCGCAGAGAACATCTCTTGCGCTTTGTCGTTCACGTTTCTCAAGTTCATTACCTTTGTCAAAGAGGATTACCCCTCTTATGCCATTTTCAGCAAGGGTCAGTGCTGTGAATATCCCCGCCGGCCCACAGCCGACTATAATTACACGATAATCCATGAATCAAGAAACCTGCCTGTTCTTTCTGTTTTTTTGGATCTACGATCTCATATTTTCAGCCTTAAAGCAAGTTCCCTGCATAATGATGTATTCACTTTCCAACAAATCGAGCTTTTATGAGATTCAGAAATAGTGTATATATTTATACGATATGTTTTTTTCCAATACAACTGCAGTACAATTGTGATGGCGATGAATAAACGTATACTGGTCACAGGGCATCTACCGGAAGTTATTATGGCTGAACTGGAAAAGGCATTTCATGTGGATGCAAACATTGAAGACAAGCCTTTTGAGAGACAGAAGCTTCTACATGCTATTAAAGATAAAGATGGGCTCATCTCTATGATAACGGACAATGTCGATGAGGAGGTTTTTGATAGGGCATCTCGTTTAAAGATGATGGCCCACTTTGGCGTAGGCTATAACAATATTGATATTAAAGCCGCCACAACGCATGGAATAGCCGTTTCCAATACACCCGGCGTTCTTACAGATGCCACGGCTGAACTTGCCTTTGCATTGATCTTAGCCGTTGCCAGGAGAGTGGTGGAATGTGACAGGGCAACCAGAGAGGGGCGCTTCCGGTACTGGGCCCCGATGCTCTTTCTAGGTAGGGAAGTTACGGGTAAAACACTTGGTATTATCGGTCTTGGAGAAATCGGCAAGGCAGTTGCACGAATAGCTAAGGGATTTAAGATGCGCATCCTATATAACAACCGCAGCAGAATCGAAGCATCAAAGGAAAAAGAACTCATGGCGGAATATGCGGATTTGCAAAAATTGCTTGTAGACTCTGATTTCGTCTCGCTCCATGTTCCTCTCACAGGTGAGACAAGGCACCTTATCGGTAAGGAAGAGTTTTCTAGGATGAAACCCACTGCTTATCTTATCAATACATCACGTGGTCCGGTGGTAGACGAGCAGGCCCTGTTTGAGGCACTCCTAAATAGAAAAATAGGTGGTGCGGGGCTGGATGTTTACGAAAATGAACCAGCCCTGACACCCGGCTTAAGGGAACTCTCCAACGTTGTTCTACTTCCTCACACAGGAAGCGGTACTCTGGAAACACGCATCAAAATGGCATCCATGGCAGTAGAGAATCTCATCGCGGGCCTGAGCGGCAAGGTACCTCCTAATCTTGTTAATCCTGAAGTTTTACAGCATAGTTGTCTTAATAAATAGTTGATTATTTCAATATTCTTTAAATACTTAATTGCAAGTCAGGTGGAGCACTATCCATCTATATTATCAATCAAAAAGGAGGGTAAATTATGCCAACTTACATTACATTATGCAAATTAACGGATCAGGGAGCCCAGGATATCAAAAATGCACCCAAGCGAATTAAAGTAGCCGGGAAAATGTTAGAAAAGATGGGAGGAAAACTTACGGGATTTTATCTCACCATGGGAGAGTATGACTATATAGCCATTGGTGAAGCCCCCAATGACGAAGTTGCATGTACCTTTTTGCTGGGTCTGGGTGCAACCGGCATACTGAGTACGACGACACTAAAGGCATTTACGTTAGACGAGTTTACAAAAATTGTTAAGAAGTTATCTTAGCCGTATTAGCTAGGACGGGAACTACCACCTCCTATGGGAGATGGTGTAATTAGATGATAGTGCGTAACCTGAAGTCTTGACAGTTACCCCTGCCCTTGATAAATGCATTCGAGGACGGTCTCCGGCGGAGAACCGTAAATTCGATTTAGCGCAGGACTTTAGTCCTGCGTATGAAAGCAGAGTGCGGAAAATCCCCCCAATAAAGGGGGGTAGTGAAACCATTGTAGTAGCAACGTTTTGAATGTTCATGATTTTCGGTCGTCGTGTAAAGGACATGTTAGGCAGCGAATAGGCGCTCCGTCATCCGTGTAAGCATTTTCGCACCCTTAACTTCTGTCTCAAAGAGCGGCAGAATTGCCCTTACCCTGTCTCCAAAAATCTGCCAGATCTCAGCCATATGTTCATCCTGCATCTGCACACGATTTCGGACAAATTCTACAGTATTCGCCCCTACTTGATCCTTTTGAATGACACCGTTGACGATTACGCCGCCTACCGGGATTCCGAATTCATGAAACCAGTTGATAAACCGGGTTATAACAGCAATAGGCAGACTCTCAGGTAATGTTACAAAAAAGAAAGCAGTGAGTTCATCATCTGTAAGTAGTTCTTTTACATGGCCCATCCTGTCTTTGAAATTTAACAGGTAATCCATAAGAGGATCCTTTTCTTCTTTCTTAGAAAAAGAAAGCAGTTCTCTCAGAGACTTAGCCTCCTCCCTGCTTTTCAGCATCTTCTCCACCCAGAGGGAGTAAACTTTAGACATTCCCAGAAGCCTCCTGGCATTTGCGGTCGGCGCGGTATCGAATACATAGAAATCGTATTCATTCTTGAACATGATCTCCATCATATTCTCAAACATGGCGGACTCTTCAAACGCCGGATTCATGGTAGCGGATTCGATAAAATCTTCCGCTTTTGTCGTAATGTCTGCAAATTTAAGAAACCAGTTAATCTTCTCCCTGATTTCTTTCTTGGATCTTTCAATGGTATCTTTGGTGTCGATCTCAAATGCATAACATTTCTCTTCATCGCAGACGCATGCGACTTTCCCAAAGACATCCTTCTCAAAGAGATTCGAAAGACTATGAACGGGATTGGTAGAAGCCAGTAAGGTTTTTCTCCCTTGTTTAGCTGCCCATAGAGCAGCTGCTCCTGCCATGACTGTTTTTCCTACCCCTCCCTTACCGCCGAAGAAGATGTATTTCATTTTGGGGTGATCCGACAAATATTTCTTCATGCTGAGTGTGATTTGATTCACTATACGACTCCTTGTCTGCACGGTTATTAAATTTCTCCGAACATCGCATTGGCCATTTTTTCAATCATGGGCAGTCCTGTCACATCACGTTCCATCTCTGGTACGGATGCCAATATCTGGTTTCCAAAAGTAGTATCGATCACCTTCAAATAATGTTCCTGCATTGTAAGACGATTTTTTAAATATTCGGGAATAGCCTGATCCTTCAACTCCAGAGGCAACACACGGTTAATTATATAGCCGCTTAATGGCACATCAAATTTAGCAAAAAGTTCTGCCGCTTTCAGGGTATCCTTTATTATCATCTCTTCCGCAGTGAGAACGAAAAAAAAGGCTGTTTTCTTTTTGTCCGTAAGAATGCTGGAGGATTTATTGATACGGTCTTTTATATACAGGAGTTCGTTCAGAATGGCATCTTCGTCGAGGGTTTTCTCCCGGCGGATGACGGCAGCGACCTCGTCATATTCTCTCATCTGCTCCCGGAGACCTGTGATTTTGTCTATCCAGGCGTCATACACCGAAGCCATGCTGAGGTAGTAAAGGGCATGTCCCAGGGGTACCAGATCATAGATATAATAGTCATAGCCGCCTGTAATAACAATATCAACTACTTCATCAAAAATTGCGCTTTCTTCCATGGCGGGCTCTGCAGCAGCGGCCTGGATATAGCTTTCAATTTCCTCCGGAATCTTATCCATCCCGTACATATCTAGGATTTTCTGGCGTATCTCCTGCTGGTACTCCTTTACGCGGCGATCTGCATCAATCTCCTGTGCAAAGAGGTTGGGCATGATCTCCGTCGGTCCTTTCCCAAAAATATCAGCTTTAAATATATCACTCAATGAAGCCTGGGGATCGACGGAAAACACAAGCACTCGTTTACCCTTTTTGGCAAGGTAGTATGCCGTTGCTGCCGAAAAGGTCGTTTTTCCAAGCCCACCCTTACCTCCGAACATTATGTAATGCCTATCTGGATACTGGTCGAATATTTTTGCTAATGAAATGGTAATCACCCCTTTCTTTCAGGCTAAAGCGTCAGTCAGATCCTTTTCCCTCAGCATGCGTCTCTTCCAGGTGGCAATCTGAGGTACCACATATGGCAGGAGTCTTAATGAATAGTAGGGTGGCAGTATGGGAACACCCAGCATATCTCCCATGGTAATAAGGATGAAAAGATGCTCCATACTTGCCCTGGTTTTCAAGGCAAATCGAGCTGAGTCATGTGCGGCAACACCATACACAAACTCCTTAATAGCATGAAAAAAACCAGCTTTTTCTTTTTCCGACATAATATTTTCTCCTATAACAATGTTGATGGGGCTTGATATTCTATCTTCAAGGTGGATCGAGCCCCAATAATAAATTCTGTTAAGCAGAAGCAGGTTTCGCCTGCATTCTTAAGTCTCTATAACGTTTAAACGCCTTAATTCCTTCAAATCCCAGTATTAACGCCGCTATGACGAGGAAGAAGCCGACAAGACCCATCAGGGTATTTCCTATCAGGGCCTCCCCTGTTACCGCTCCCGAGAGCACTTTACTCAAGAGGTTATATGAGGTAAAGAGGAGGGCGGCAATCGTGGTAATAAACATGAAGATCATAGGGTAAAAGGCCCATGCATATGGTTTACCCTCGGACATTAGATAAGCTGTAATAAGCATCAGAGCCAGTGATGCCATCAGTTGATTTGCCCCTCCAAAAAGTACCCAGAGATATTGCCACCATCCGGTCAAAACCACGGTGATACCGAGTATACTTGCAATGATGGTCCCGACATGGGCATTTTTAAAGATAGGGCTGATATCACCCAATAGCTCCGAAGTAGATATCCTCATGAATCTGATAACGAGTTGCATGATTGTGATTGCCAAAACAATCATCATGACACTTCCATATGACCTTCCTATTTCGGCCGGCATACCTAACGCTCCCAGAAATTTCGATACGCCTGCTGCAAATACAGCACCGGGACCCTTCGCGATAGCAGCTCCATATTCGACAGGAGAGGCGTAAATCGTTCCCGCTATGATCAAAGCAAATACTGCAAGCATCATTTCCACAAACATAACCCCACCCCCAACGGGACGGGCATCCAGTTCATTCTCCAGTTGTCGGGCCGTGCCTGAACTGGAAACGATGCTATGCCACCCGGATATTGCTCCACAGGCTATTGTTACGAACATGATAGGCCATATCGGACCAATTTTAATTGTAAAGTTAGTGTAGGTGGGCAGCGTAAAATCAGGGTGGAGCACGAATATCCCTACAATCCCAAATAGCAGTCCCAGAAAAACTATATAAGAAGCAACATAGTTGATAGGAAGCGCAAATCTCCAGATGGGGAGAACAGCAGCAAAGTAACAAAAAACAAATGCGACAACAGCCCATAAGAGTCTGCTGTTGGCAAGATCCGTCCCGACTATAGAATCCGAAGGTGCAATTGTTCCCATCCATATACCAGCGAGAGCGATAACAACGGTAACGACAGTCGTCAAAATTATATCTTTCTTCCAGCGATAGATCATCTGCCCGGCCAGAATGCCGCCAATAGTCAGGAAAAGCCATGCCATGGGAGATGCTTTCAATCCTATGGCCGTACTCACCACGACATTGCCAAAAGCACCGGCAATTAAAAGTAAATAAAAATAAATAAAAGAAAGAAGAATAATTCTTGCTCTCGGCGAGATCAATTTGTGACTCAAGCCGCCAAATGAGGCGCCGTCATTTCGCATGGCGATCATGGCGCTTGAATAATCTTGAACCCAGCCAATGAAAAAAGCCCCTGCCAGAATCCATATCAACGCAGGCAACCATCCCCATTGAATAGCAATAATTGGTCCTATTATTGGTGCTGCCCCTGCAATTGATTTGAACTGATAACCAAAGAGGATATTTTTGTTGGTTGGCATAAACTCAACTCCATCCATATACATTGTGGCCGGAGTAGCCCTTTTTGGATCAGCCTTCATGATTTTTGAATCGATATACTTCGCATAGACACGATAACCAAGGATGGCTACAATAAAACCTAATATTAATACGTATACTGAATTCATACCTTAACCTCCCTCCTCAATTTATGGTAAATGCTAACATATTTTATATATCATTTATGTTGCATCTATCAGTAGCTTCTCATTTTTTAATAATGGAATATAATATACAATATTTTTTTATATTCAAGTGATATTTGATCTTCAGGAGGAAATTGTAATCTTCATCTGAGGGACAAAAATGAAAGACCGGATTGTAAATAGCCCTGCCGTATCTTCATGTCATGTGAGATGACATAACAAGGACTGCCTTACCGGAAATGACAGCAACGTCCTTTTCGTTTATGACCTCTGTCGTCAGTATTACAAGTCCGTTATCCGGATCCCATTTCGCCACTTTGACACGTGCTGTGACCTGGTCACCAGGCCTGACAGGAGCAAGAAACCTTAACTGCTGGCTTACATAAACAGCTCCCGGTCCTGGCAACACATTTCCCAATACGCTGGATATTAAACTCGCAGCAAGCATTCCATGAGCTATTCTGCTCCCGAATACTGTACCTTTCGCATAATCATCATTTATGTGCACAGGATTTTCATCTCCTGATATTCGAGCGAATGTTTTGATATCTTCATCGCTAATTATTCTAGACAGTGTTGCTTCTTCTCCAACGGTAAAACTTGTACGCTCTTCTATCATTTCGGTCAGATCCTCCATATTGGAATAATGGCATAAAGTTACCGAATCGGGACCATGATGATCTCTCTCTTTTGCCTCATAAGACATCTTCCCTAAAGCCCATGGGCCGCAAGCGTAGATCTCAATTTCTCTCGCGTCTTGTTTGCATAATATGATTGAACTTAACAAAATAAATATATATAAAATATAATGGATATCTTCGAAAAAGTCGAGTAGCCAATTTCTCTTCTTCCGCAAGTGTTGGCACTTCTGTTATTCTTAACCTCTTCATATTTGACGCTCGTGAATCTGGTTTCCCTTTCATTTTTAGTATCCATTTTATTGTGTTTGTTTATCGTCCCCGTACAGAAATTGTTGGAGAAGCTACAAGACAACCTTATACTCGGAAGAGAATTATTTCTTCATTGCATGGCATCTGAGAATTTGTTTTGAATTTTTTGCAGGATTGAATTAATATAAAAAATATTCGAAATGTACGTATCAGCTCACATTTGCATCGATGCGGTCATTTACTATCTTAATCCATAAAAAGTGCCATTTAGGAGGTTTCTTTGTTACTGACCAAAAATCTTAAAATAGCCTTGTTGGGTCTATTTTCACTTTTTCTTATCGGCACATTCGGTTTTCACATTATTGAAGGATGGAGCTTATCCGAATCTCTCTATACAACAGTCACAACCCTTTCTACGGTCGGCTACGGTGATTTTTACCCAGTCACCGAAAAGGGAAGGATATTCACCATCATTCTTATCATTTTTGGGGTCGGAACCATGCTTTACACTGTCGTTCTCTTCACGGAAACGATGATAGAGGCCCGTTTCAGATCAATTTTGGGAAGGGGAAGGATGGAAAAAATGTTAAAGAAACTGAATAATCATTATATTATCTGCGGATGCGGCCGGATCGGTTATCTCATTTGCAAGGAACTGTCAGCGGAAAAAATCGATTTCGTCGTAATTGATAACAATCCCGAAACCATCCAAAAAATCGAAGAAGAGGGATTTATTAATTATAAAGGGGATGCATCTCAGGACAAAACGCTTATTGCAGCGGGCATAAAAAGAGCAAAAGGTATTGTCTGTGCGCTTCCTACTGATCCTGAAAATCTCTATGTAATCCTGACGGCAAAAGAACTCAACCCAGATATCTATATCCTATCCCGCTCTGAAGAGATGGAGTCCGAACACCGGCTCCTCAGAGCAGGCGCCGATCGTGTTATGTCTCCCTACACACTGGGAGGTATGAGGATGGCCATGGCAATTACAAAGCCCGCCATGCTCGATTTCATTGAAATCACGACAAGAAGACAGAGCCTGGAACTGAGAATGGAAGAACTCGCAGTTTGTGAAGGCTCACCCTTTATCAGCAAAACGCTGGAGGAATCAGAAATCAGACATCTTTATGGGATTATTATTGTTGCAGTCAAAAAAGATACCGGCAAGATGATATTTAATCCTCTTGCAAACTACATAATTTCAAATGGAGACAAGCTTATTGCCCTCGGTGAAAATGAAAATGTCAGCCGCTTCGCCAAGGTCTGTTCCACAACGTGATGAGAACACTATAACATTGTCTGTTAAGGCTTTTGAGGTGCACACATATTCCTCTACTTTTTTATGATAAAAAATCATTATTCCTTAACAACGACTTATGCCACAGGCTTTCCTCCGTTGAGCGTTTCGTAAAGTCTCACGTAAGCATCAACCATAATATCCAAATCATACTTCCTTCTTGCTTCTCTCATGATCCTCCTGATCTGAAGCTCTCTTACCTCCGGGGATTTCCTGTGAAACTGCACACTCCTGGATAATCCGTGCCACAGCCCGCCGGGATCATAATTCCGGAAAAGAAACCCGTTCCCCTCATCGTAAGGAGCACCATCAACCTTCAATCTCAACTCCTTTATCTTGTCATGGTAACCGCCCGTGTCACGATTCGTTGCCGTAGCGCCAAAGATGTTTCCTATCTGGTCGATCTGCCCGCACGGTTCATACAGGGAAGCACCAAACACATCACTGGCAGCCGCGTAACCAAGCATGGATATGGCTTCACTGAAACGCTGGTAAGTTATCTTCCCGCCTGACGCCCACGCGATCTTTCCCATGATATCCTCATGGATACGATCACCCTCGACGCCGTTCCCTACAATGGCAATCTGCACATCACCATGCTCTATGACAAATCTGAGGGCTATAGCCTCGAGAAGCTCAACACCTTTCTGTGACGGATCCAACCTGGACGGCCAGTAAAAAAGTATCGCATCAGGATTAACAATCAGCCCGGTCATCCTCTGAAATTCCACCAGGTTCTCCCGTTTTGCCACCATGACGTCATTATCGTGATCGTACCTTCTGACAAGATACTCGCAGTTCTCCGGATACATCCGGGGAGACATGGCATTCATGATGCTTATTGCTGCACCGTGATAATACTTCGCCTTTACCTCCTGCCTTACACTCGACGGTATAAATGACCTGTCCAGAAAATAATCCTCAATGATCTCCCTTAAAAACTTTTCTCCCACAAAATTGACCAGCGTCGCGCTCTTTATCGCCGTCGCCTGAGAATCAATGCATCGCCTCCCGTATTCCTCCGAAAAATAGATGCTCCGGTTCAGACTGTCGACATCAACACCAAAAAGCATATCCAAAGGGATATGGCCTGTGTGAACGTTGTGCACGGTATGCAGTACCGGACAACCCCTGGACTTCGCGTATGCCGTAACCGCACCGCCCGCCATCCAGTCATGGCTGTGCAGGATTAGCCTCCCCTCATTCTTGGCCCGGACGGTCTTGATGATGTTATTGACCAACTCCTTCTGAAATTCAGCGGCATTCAAGAGCGGGTTCCCAGAATATGCACAGGGAAGGTTGGCAAAAACAGATGAACTCACCAGGTGCACCTTGTCGGGGTCTACCTTATACCTGATCTCTCTCCATGTATGTTCATCCATGTTGCTCTCTCTCTGGAAACGCTTCTTCAGATTCAGCGTCGCCAGATGACAGTTGACACCCCTCGCCCTTAGACCTTCACACAACGCGGAAACGACCTCCCCGAGACCGCCCGCCTTTCCGGATATATACCTGGCCAGATGACCCATCCCTTCCGTAAGTCTGCCGGTCTCAGGAGATACCAGCAATACAGCTGTACTCTTCGCCTTCTTTAATATCTCAAAACTCCTGACATTCCGCGTCATCTGGGGCGGATTGTTGATGTAACGCCTAAGACGATGTTCCTTTGCAAGAACTCCGGGAAATTTATCCGCTTTGAAACCGGCTGGTATATTTATTTGAAATTTACGCAGTCTTCTTTCCATAAACAACCGTTCTCATTACATATGTACTTCGTGCGAAAACACGGTGAATAGCCCTCACTTATCTGAATATCACGGATGATGTCTTCCTTTTTGCGGTTAACTTTCGCATCAACACCCCATTTCTTAGCAATCTTTCTAATCTCTTGAATTTTCACCTAATAAATCTCCTTCTATTTACTTTTGCAGCGTTATCCTATGTTAATACCTTATTCAATGGTTTACCCATCTTTGGTTTTGGCCACCGATGATAATTGCAATCCGAGAAAGAACTGAGAACATAGACTCTGAAGGAATTCATCTTCAGTACCAAGAATTTGTTCCTTCAGGTCTTTATTGTTTTTTATCTCTTCCAGTTTGTTAATTCGCCAGTGCAACTCAGCGAGTTCTCTTACAATTTCATGTTTCGTAATCACATTATCTGCCATTTTTGTAAACCTCCAAAACCTTCCAAAATATATCACTGTGCAAGTCATTGTGATAATTGGTGGATTTCACAAATGTTAGGACTATCAAGATTTGTCTTTGAAATACCTGATGACAGAATTATAGAGAATAGACTCCTCACCATCCAGGTGATAATGTGTTTCTGATTTTATCCCGAAAAATTTCAAATGGGCTGAAAGAATCGATGCCTCAAGAACTCCCAACGACTCTGTTTTTTTCTGAATATCTCTTTCGTTCATGGTATTCCCTTCGCAACAGTTTCTTTTCTAACTTCGTTTAAATACTGTTTTCATAATTAAGATTCTTACAGTATAATTTGGTGTCAGAGTTTACGATTTTTCTTATCTAATAGAGAATTTTATTGGGATATGCAATAGGAATAGAATCTATGGAATACCTATGGATATACTCTATGTTATGATAATGTTAAAAGATGGGATCTCATGTTGGCTTTTTTATTTTTAAGACCAAGCTTAATCCTGATATTGTTCCTGTGAAATTCAATTGTTCCAGGCGATATATTTAATAATTCTGCTATTTCCTTAGTCGTCTTACCTTCTTTAATAAGATTAGCTATCTGAATTTCTTTGGGAGTGAGATTCAAGTATTTCGTGGACAGCTTGCTTGAAAATGGAGAAACGATGTCTTTCAGATTTGTTTCAAGGATACTTACATAGTCTGCTTCTTTGGCCTCTATGTGGCTCTTTCTTAATTTTTCAATATAGGGCATGATGAGTTGCTTGACGTTAGACAGTACGTTCTCTTCGAGTTCGTCTTTGTCCTTTTCCCTCTGATTCAATAAAACCCTCAGGGCAGTATTCATTTCTTCAAGGTTACGGGACTTGACATCCAATTCACTTTCTCTTTTCTTCAATGCTTCCTCTGCTCGCTTGCGGTCGGTGATATCGTTGAGTACGGTAATGCTCCAGTTTTCCAAAAAGGTTGTTCTGAATTCGATTTCCTTCACAGGACCGTTTTTGCACGTAATACTGAAATGTCGATCTAAGCCAATACCGGTTTTCGCCTTATCTGCCTTCCAGGCATCTATAACCTTTTTTCTGTATTCCGGAACAGGATATGCCTTCTGAAACCAGTCCCTTCCCGTGGGGATATCTTCAATTGTATAACCAGTAATCTTCGTGAATTCAGGGTTCACATATTGGTTAATCCCATTTCTGTCAACCAGGGCAACCCCATGCGGGTAGTTTTTAAGGACTGTAAAAAAAGTTTCCCTTTCTTTTTTTAATTCTTCCTCCATCCGTTTATGCCCGGTGACATCCAAGAGAGAAGCCACTGTCTTCATCGTCCCTGGTATCATTGCAACAGTCGTAAAAATATCTCTGATGTGACCATTCCTGTCGACGAACTGAAATTCATAGTTCCTCGGAACCGCCTCTGGATCAACCCTTCGTAATCGATGATACTCCTGCATCCTTGTAAGGTCGTCCTTAACAAGAAATTCAGTCCAGCTTTTTTTACCCTCCACATCCCCTTTAGAATAACCTGACTGCTTCTCAAACTCAGTGTTGATCAGAGATATTATTGTGTCTTCCTCGATGATTACTGTTGCAGCACCAGTCGTTTCGAAAATAGTTCGATACTTGTTTTCAGATTCCTTGAGCGCTTCTTGTGCCTTTTTGTTCTCGGTGATGTCTTCCACCATTTCTATTGCCGCGACAATTTCACCCTTTTTGCTCTTAATGGGCGACGAAATGATCCTGTAATTTCTTATTTCACTATCTGCCGGTGTCTCTGTAACAGATTCATGAACATTTCCATCCTGTAATGTTTTACATGTCGGGCAGTATGAACATACCGTTTCCCTCGGTGGATTGTTAAAAGCCTTATAACAGATGGGCCTTTTAGAAATATCGATATCCGGAAACCACTTCTTCATCTGGTTGTTCAGAGTCAATATCTCCATATTTGGGCTTATCAAGGATATACCTATACCGATATTATCTATAACACTCCTGAATCTTTCTTCAGATTCTCTTAAGGCCTCTTCCGCATGCTTGCGTTTGGTTATGTCTCTCATGGTACCCACTATCTTATAGGGATCACCTGTTTCATCAAGAACAAGCCTTGAGCATAAAGACACGATCAAGAGTTGGCCATCTTTATCCTTCATGGTCACCTCGAAGTCGGTCACAATACCTGTTTCTTTTATAACTTTTAAAAACTCTTCTCTTTCTTCTCGATCAACATAGATTTTGTAGACAGATTTTCCTATCAGTTCGATCCGTTTATATTTTGTAAGCTTCTCAACTGACGGTGATAGTTCCAGAATTATTCCATCAACACCTATCTCATAATAAATATCCTGTATATTTTCAAATATATGTCTGTACTTTTCCTCTCTCATCCGCAGTTGATCCTCAGCCCACCATATCATAGATTCCTCATCTTTATGTTCTTCAACCCTCTGAGGCGCTTCTTCCAATTCTTTTATAATTTGCTTCCTTGTCTTATTTCCGCTTTTCATTTCCAACAATCCCCTAATACTGCCATATTTTCAGACATTATTTTTATATATATTTAAGATCAGCATTTCATAATAAGATCATAAGTAAATCCATATAAAGCAGGAAATGTGTTATGAAGAAACCGGCAATTTCCAATATACCAACCTGAATAAAATTGTATATAACACACCATTTAATGGAATATTTCAATTAACTATAGATAAATCAACATACAAATAAAAGGATTTGCTCCATTAAGAGATTAGTCCTCACATTATTTTATTAATATTTGTGATCGAGTTGAACCGTAAAGATTCTTAAGCTCGAAGGGGTTTAAAGGTATTTAAGGTTTGAAGTAATTCATTTCTGGATATAAAGTTGGGCCGGTTGATGGGCTTCTTTTATTCATTATTTCTTGACACTCAGTTCACTTTTTCCTAAACTCCCAAAACGGTTAAGTGACTGAAAAATATTGTAATGACCTTGATATATTGTAATTAATCATCCCAGGGAGAGCATTCTATGGTTAAGATAGGAATTATCGGAGGTTCGGGACTTGATAATCCCACAATATTAAAGAAAACTGTGGAAGTCAAGGTTGAAACTCCTTATGGCCTCCCTACATCTCAACTTACATGTGGTATGATTGAAGGTGTTGAAGTTGTCATCATAGCAAGACATGGCAAAGACCACTCCATATTTCCTTCCCGAGTGAATTTCAGAGCTAATATTTGGGCACTTAAAGAACAGGGTTGTACACATATTCTTGCTTCAACTGCGGTAGGTTCACTAAGGGATGAGATAGAACCAGGTCACCTTGTATTTCCCGATCAGTTCATAGACCATACAAAAAATAGGAAAACAACCTTTTTCGACGGAGACATCGTTGTCCATACACCAATGGCAGAGCCTTTTTGCTCCAACCTTATAGAATTATGCTCAACATCTGCAGGACAAATGCAAATACCCTTTCATAAAAATAAAACTGTAATTACAATTGAAGGCCCAAGATTTTCCTCAAAAGCTGAAAGTCACATGTTTAGAAGTTGGAAAGCTGATGTCATCAACATGAGCACTGTACCAGAGGTCAATCTTGCCAGGGAAAAAAAAATACATTATGCATCAATTGCCATGTCTACGGACTACGACTGTTGGAGAGAGGGAGAAGAATCGGTAACATGGGAGATAATAATGAAGACTATGAAAAAAAATGCTGACAATGTTATGAAGTTGTTCTTAGATGTAATACCAGAAATCAGAGATTATAACGACGTCTGCATAAAATAAATTGAGGGGAACAGTTATGATGTCTATAAAATCCAGAATCAGGACTATACAGGATCATCCTAAAAAGGGAATCATGTTCCGCGATATAACTACTCTAATTAAAGACCCTGTGGGATTCAGGCTGGTTATTGATAATTTTACACAAAGATATATAAAGGGTGATATTAATTTTGATCTTATAGCTGGCATAGAGGCACGTGGCTTTATAATTGGCGGGGCATTGTCTTATACGCTGGGAAAGGGTTTTGTCCCCATTAGAAAACTAGGTAAGCTGCCGGCAGAGGTAGTACGACATGAATACGAGCTTGAATACGGCACAGATACGGTTGAGGTACATAAAGATGCAATAATAAAAGGCTCAAATATATTATTGGTTGATGACCTGCTTGCCACAGGCGGTACAGCCCTTGCTACCGCTACACTTATTGAAAAACTCGGCGGTACTGTTGCCGAGATGGCATTTATTGTTAATCTCCCGGATGTCGGCGGGTACAAGAAGATAAAACACAAGGGTTATAATGTCTTTTTCTTGACGGAATTTGAAGGAGATTAAAAATATCATGTACGAAATTCCTCTATTTATATTTCTCTGTTTTAATAAGGGTAAAAAATAAAAAAGAGCACGGAT
>PDVH01000047.1_pt1 | contig 34459 bp, 57 predicted proteins | sample 1369781 | NCBI WGS metagenome assembly PDVH01 (sample SAMN07795378, study PRJNA414565) | Alkali sediment metagenome, whole genome shotgun sequencing project. | isolation source: glacial lake sediment | place: Bosnia and Herzegovina: Donje Bare Lake | collected 2016-06
GACTATCGTCGCGTCGATCACTGGCAAGGCTGGCGCAACGCGGGCTAAAAAAATGATGGATTCATTCGAGGGATTCAAAATCACGGCGGAACATATCGAAAAAAGATATGGAAAGAAACTGAAAAACTTTTCCGCTGAGGAATACGCCGATCTTATCCAGATCTATAATGCGCTCCGTGATGGGATCGCTCGTCCCTGGGATTATTTCGACATTGCTAAACCTGATGGTGAATCGGAAAAGGGGAAAATCGTTCGGGATGATCTGATGAATCGGGAGAAAAATAAGCCGCAATCACCGCCGCCGGCTAAAAACGGTATGACAATTCAACCGGAGCCGGCGCAAGCTGGAACTGGATTCGAGGATAAATTAAAAGCCGACGAATCAATAAAGGTCGATCAGGAGATTAAACAAATCGGTCTCGATCTCCAGAATCAAAACGGAAAGGGGAAATCTAATGGTTCTCAAAATAAAGCTGAAATTAAAGATAAAGATTGACCGGCGGAAAATAAAACTTTAGATTCCCCGACACTATGACAAATCGATCAGATAAAAAAAGTAACGGCGAGGCTTTCCCGTGGGCGACCACGGGAACGGACGATCATCCGGTCAGAGTCTCGCCATATTTTTTTTAAAAAGGGACAGGGAAAAATGAAGCGACTAACAGATACCGAAAAATGGGACGATCCGTGGTTTGATTCGCTCTCGAATGCCGAAAAAAATATCTGGAATTTTATTTGTGATAAATGCGACATCGCCGGCGTCTGGAAATTCAACCTGAAAACACTAAAAAATAAAATCGATTCTAAAATTACAATCGAATCATTTAATAAAATGCTGGACGGGCGGATCATGTGGCTCTCACCTGAAAAGGTTTTTATTGTCCGGTTTATAAATTTCCAGAACGGAGACATCACCAGGGGAGATTCACAGATATTTATTGCTATCAGAAAATTACTTTTATATCATGGAATCACCCTTGAACGATATGTCGAGATTCAATCAAAATATGAAAAGGACTTTAAAACATGGGATCATAGTGGGATCATGATCCCACCACTATCCCACCAGGTAAAGGATAAGGATAAGGTAAAGGATAAGGATAAGGATGGGATGACCGCCGCTGAGTCAGCCGGAGCGCTGGTCTCTGAAATGGTAAAAGACGGATTTATTTCGAATCCGGACGAGATCCAGAAATTCATTGCGGAGCGCTGTCCGAATGTTCAGAGAATGGCGACGCAGTTAAAAAACGGAGAGTCGACCAAGTTATTAAAAAAGTTCCCCAGGGAATTATTATTCAGTAAACTCGCCGCAATGGAAAACATGGTCGGGCTGACAAAAAAATACAGATCGGTTTATCTGACTTTAAATCAGTGGTGTAATATGGCGATCGATTCCGGGCGAGCGATCGGGATGGGGACGAACTCATCCGCCGGCGAACTCGATAAGATGGTCTCGCAATATTACGCGATCCTGAATTCCTATCCCGGACAGGATCCGGATAAAGTGATCGAATCAATGAAACTTTCAAAGGAACAGGAAATTAAAATTCGAAAGGCATTGAAAACATGAAGCTGGATATCCTGGAGCGCCTGGTCGACAAGATCAATGAAGTCCGCCGCAAATATGATAATCCCGGTCGGGAGAAAAACACCGCCGCCGATCGGTGGGTGAGTTATGCGATCCGCGGATCTGGCGGGGACGATAGCGCCGTCGTCGACTTTTTAAAATCGAGCGGGACGCATACGCTGATTTATTTTTATTATCTCGCCGGTCGGCGGACATGGTATTATTTCGTTCCGACTCAGGGACACCGGGATGGAATGAAAAGATTTATCGAATTATTCGAGCAAATGTTCGATCAGAACATTGCCGATAATATTGAGCGGATCAAAAAGTTCGATCAGGATCATATCTATTTAATCGGTGAGGGGAGCGAATGAAGCCAATAACATTTAAAGAGCAAAATTGTACCTTTGCTAAATATCAAGACCAATATTTGCCACTGCCAGCATTTCAAACGAGAGACAGGCAAATCATAACAACTTGCTGGGAATTAAGTTTTAAAGAGAAAGTAAAAATAATATTCGGGTTTAAATTTTGGCTGACGATAGTGACTTTCGATAAGCCGCTCCAGCCGATTTCCTGTTCATGTGAAAAGCCGAAAGCATTGTTTATATTAGATGGGGTGAAGAAATAATGGCGGAGTTTACAGATGCGGGGAGAAAGGCATTTCAGGATAAAATTGACGCCGATCTAAGCAAGGCTGAACAAACAAAAAAGCAATTTCATTATAGGGACGTTTCGTCGGAAATAAAAGTTTGTCTCACCTGTGACCATTGTGAGTGTGAGTATATTGAGGATGGCTATCATTGTAAATTATTAAGCGCTGAAAATTATTTTTTCGATGATGTCGATGAATTATGTGTCTGCGATAGATGGGAGCGACGGGGATGAACGAATTGAGAGATTTATCCTGGAGAGCAAGCGGGGAAAATTTGCCGGCGGGCGATACGGGTCTCCGCTGGATCAAAGTTCCATTTTATGGAGTGATTAAGATGTCAGGTCAGGGTGCATTTTTCACGAATTGCCGCGGCGAGCATTGTCGCCGAAAAATAAGGATGTATAGAATGTCCGCCGGGAAATATATTCCGGTCGAGCCGGATCCTATTATCACAAAGGGCGGGGAAACGGTGATCGTCAACGGTCAATGGATCCGGGATGCAAAACCGAACATTCAGGGTTTTGTCAGTCACCATTTCACTTGTCCTGATGCAAAACAATTTCATAAACCACCTAAAGAGAAAGGGGAAAAATGAAGTACTTCATCATCATTTCAGCGATGATCTGTTTTTTATTTTCCATCGCCGTCGGTCAGGAATATCAGAGTCCGATCGATGCAATTAAGAAAACGAATTTCCTGGTCTATGTCAGCCGGAATTTTGTTTTCGATGTCAGGAACGAGATCGCGATCGGCGTCCCGCTCCACGACAACAATTTTTACTGGTCGTTTTACGTGGTGGGCGATCCCGGCATCCGAATCGAATATCGGTTCATGGAATTCTCGATCATCGGCGTCGCCTGGCGGGATCACTATGTCAGCAATTATCCGGTTTTTTCCTGGGGAGTCAAGGCATTTAAACATCTGAGATTCGGGACGATGTTTTATCCGGATAAGTACATGGGATTCGAACTTGTTTTCTCGGTAAACTGATATGACGATTCACCTGGTCACAGAATACAAGCCGGAGAGCGTCAAGATTCTCATCGAGAGAATGCTGGATCTGGTCGGAGACAAAACCCCGATCGACCAGACTTATAAACACGGACAATATTGTTTTCGGAAATTCGAGAAACCGGACGAATTGGTCATCGGCTGGAAAAAAGATAAATTATTATTCCATTATGAACCGTACAGAAAGCAGAACAGATCTCCCTATCGGGTGATGGATGCGCCGGAGACCTGGCTCCCGTTCGTCCTGGACACCATCCAGCGGGCGGAACAATTAAATAATAAACCTTAATTGAAAGGAACCATCATGACAAATGCACAAAGGATCGCCATCTGGATCATCGGCGCGATCGCCATTATTTTATTGATCATCATGATCGCCGGCGGGCAGAGTACACCGGAGAGAGTCCTGAGACTGTTCTGGGATGATCCGGACAACATTCCGGACTCGCTCGCTTATTATCAGGTCGATCGCTGGGGTGGACCGGACACAATCGCGGCGGTCTATTCATTACTTCACAATATCCCAGTCCATAAGGGATCGATCAATTATGTCGATTCCATCCGGATCGATGATCTTTTTTTCCGTTATCGAATCCGAGCCGTCCACCGGGATCTCGTCTCGATGTCAGACTGGACTTACACTCGCTTTTATAAATACACTGAATTTTTCCCGTTGAATGTCGAGAATGTGGGGATCCGTAAATAGTGAAACGATGGCAGGAATTCGAGGCGGCGGTCGATGAACTGTTGACTCGAAAAAGATGGTCATTCTGGACGTTTAAAAATTACCGATGCTGGAAATGCGGCGCCGTGGGGAATGCAAAGGGGAGAGCATTCCCCGATTTTCTGGTCTATCATCCGGTCGCGCTCGCGATTGAATGTAAAGTCGGGAAAGGTCGAATGAGATCTGATCAGATTGAAGTCCGGAATAAAATGTTCCTGTCCGGGATCGCCCACATCGAACTCAGGGACAACGTCGACGAGTTAATCACATTCATCGAACGATATGAAAGGGAGATTCAGAATGCGAAAAAGGCGCATGAGCAGACTCACAAAGTGGCTGAAACATTGCGATCTCGACTGGCTGGAGAGCGAACGGAAATTCCTGGCGAAAATAAATGTCCGGGCTGAGATCCGGGAAAAGAAATTCAACCGTCCGAAAGCGGGGATCCTTAAGTATTTTGCGCTTTATTCAGAGAGTAAACGATGAAAGACAGGTTTTTAAATTGGACGATGCGCCGGCTCGCGAATGTCCTGATCACCAGGCAAAAAGGAATGATGGTGATCAGTGAATTTGCTATCATCAGCGAGCGGGCTGATTTATATTTTCTGTCCGCGCTCGAAGTATCAATCGAAAAAGTCAATCCTAAATACAAAATCAAGTTTAACGTAGTACCATATTTGAAAAAGAACACCGCCGCGGTCGCGTCATTCCGAGGGAATAAACAGGACGGGATTTATTTAATTACTCAGGGAAAAGATGGGATCAAGTGGATCCATTTTTCGAATATGGAGCAGATCGTCCGATCGCTTTCCTATGCAGATCTCCCGGCGGAGAAAACCACGAAAGGGGAAAAAGATGATTCCGTTCAATCCGAATGAATTTCATCACTTATACATCGGGATCCTGTTGGTCATCCTGGGGATGGTGTTCCTGGTGGTTTATTTTCTCACCGGGAAAAAGACCTGGGAAAAATGGGCTGTCGGGTTATTATTTTTCGGGCTGTGGATCGCCCTGGACGATTATTGCTATCACCTGAACGGGCGGTCTCCGTTCCATAGTGCATTCGCTTATTTTTATCATCGGCACGAATGGATCCGGGACGTTACAGCCTGGTTTGATCACTTATTCGGAAAGGGATAAAATGAAACGTGATACGATTTACGTCTCTCATAATGTTTCGGGCGATTTCTTTTTGCATCGCCTGGACAAATCGATCCGGGAGCAATGGCGAGAGACAAAGGTCATTAAGTTCGACCGGAACAAATTACTCCCGATCGACAATGGGTTCGTTTATGATGCTGATTGCTGTTATCTATTCAGAATTAAAAAAGGTAAATTCGAATTCAGCGCGGTCTCCGCGGATGAATTTAGGATTGCAATGATTAAAAATGAACTCAATCCAGCGGGGATTATTAAACAGGGAAAGGGGAATTAAAATGATCTTAACGATTCGGGAATTATCATATCAGCCGAAAACAATTAAGCTGGATTGCGGCGCCGATATGGTCGTCAATGGAGAACATATTATAAAAGGATTCGCCGCGTTGGAGAATTTCGGTCAGATTGAAATTGAAATGAAATTTTATTCAAATCGGAAACGGAATGTAATTAAAAATGTGATCCGGGGAATTAATAAGTCGGGTCTAAAGATCAGATTCCCGCGGAAAAGTAAAAGGGGAAATTAAAATGGCAGATCCAATGTTCGCAAAAATAGCGATTAAGACTATGGAAACCACGGATCGGGAACGATTATTGTTAGGCGTGGTGAGACACTTGGTCAGGATCCACGGGGAACAGCAGATCCCGATTAAAGAAATTACGGATCCAGATCCCAGGTTCAGGGTAAACATCTTAATTGATCCGCCGACCGAATCAGTGATCGTCTCGATCGAGGATGGGACTCCAGTGGGATAGGGATGGGATCATAGTGGGATTAAAATCATAACTAAACAGAAAGGACAGATCATGGCAAAGTCAGAAAAGAAAAAGACTGGGATCCAGAAATATGAATGAAAATGAACAGGTTCACGGGGACATCGGATCCACCCTTGAACGAGTGAGTCCAGGCTGGATCCCCAGGTCATTAATTATCCTGATCGGGATCCTGATCATTTATTCTGTCTGGTCATTCATCCAGATCGGGCGGATGCGAAGCGAGATTCAGGATCTCCGGATCGATGCGCGGCTGGAAAAGGGCTGGATCCGATTGTATGTCGGGGATTCAAGCAAAATCGATTCCGTTCTAATTTATCAGCGAGCGGAGAAATATTAAGGACGATATGAGAAAAAAGCGATTTCATTTAGCGGAGCGGCGCTTTAAGATCGCGCGGCTCTATTCCCAGGGGAAAAAACAATTTGAGATCGCTCAGGAATTAAAGATCTCCGAGGTCACGGTTCTAAAGGATCTCGATATAGTGGTCAGCGATTGGAAAAAATTTGCGGCTCGGCAAATTGATATGATCAAAGCGGAAAAACTCATGGAGATCGGGGAATTAAAGCGGACAAATTATGAGGGATATTTTAGATCGATCGCCGAGAAAAAGAAAAAGATCGAACGGCGGGAGACTGGTCAGCGGGACGGAAAAGGCGTGAGTATAACGACTAAAGCGAACGAGACATCTGAACTGACCGGAGATCCCCGCTATTTACAAGGCGTCCAGTGGTGTATTGATAAGGAAATCGAACTTTTAGCGATCGAGGATCTCGCCGCCGGCGGAAAGGAATTCATCCTGACCATTGAACCGGCATCGAAAAAACTCGCTCAGAGGATGGCTCGCGATGATTCGGAGCCGTCCCCTGGTGGTGATTAATCCGAAATTTATTCCAGCGGTATATTGCCGAAAAAGATATCTGATCCTGGTCGGCGGGACTGACTCCGGGAAATCGGTATTCGCCGCGCAAAAATTATTGTGGCGGATCCATGAGGAAAAACGTCATCGGTTCCTGATGATCCGGAAAGTCCTGAGGACAGTCCGGGAGTCCGTCTATCGAACAGTCAAATCCCAGATCGAGATTAATGGTTTATCGCCCGCATTCGAACCTAAAGACTCCCAGCTCCGGATCGAATGTCCCCATCACAGCGAGATCATATCATCCGGCATCGATGATCCGGAGAAATTAAAATCGATCCATGATATAACGGGGATCTGGGTCGAGGAAGCGACGGAACTTTCCGAGAATGATTTTGAGGAAATAAACCGCCGGCTCCGCGGTCTCCGCCGCTATTATAAACAGATCATCCTATCATTCAATCCCATCCATCCAGCACATTTTTTAAAGCGAATGTTTTTCGATGCGGACGCGCCGCTCCGGAACGATTGTAAAATAATCCATGTCACCTATAAGGACAATATGTTTTGCGATCCCGCGGATGCGGTTCGCTATGAGACCTATCGCGGACGGATGCGGCAAGTTTACACCCTGGGCGAGTGGGGAGACATCAGCGAACCAGACCAGGTCATTCCCTTTGATCTGATCAGCAGGGCATATCTGATCCCGCCGGTGGACGGTGAGAAATCCCTGGGCGTGGATGTCGCCCGCTATGGTGACGACGAGACCGTGATTATTTATTTAAACGGAAATCATATCGTCGAACCGATCGAGGCTTATAGCGACAACGCGATCGACCGGACGGCGGATCTCGCGATGATCAAGATGGTCAATAACAGGATCAATGCCGATCGGTGCGCGGTGGATGGTGTGGGCGTGGGCGCGGGCGTGGTCGATATTCTAAAGCGAAAACATTTCAACGTCGCCGACATTATCGCCGGCGCGAGTCCGATCGGCGATGACTCCGGCTATAAATATATTGATCTCCGCTCTCAAATGTGGTGGACGGTGCGAATGATGCTGGAGAGGGGAGAGCTCTCTCTGATCCGGGACATGAAGCTCATCGGAGATCTCGCGGCGCCGCGCTATACGATCGAGCGGGATAAAAAGATCAAAGTCGAATCAAAGGATGATATTAAGATCCGGATCGGACGATCGACGGACTATGGCGACGCCTATGTCCAGGCTGTATTCGTCCGGAAATTGAAACAGAAACGCGAGGCGAGGGTGACTCTGTTATGAGGATAAAGATCATCATCGATGACCAGGCGATCGAATGGACGACCGACCGGAAAACCACTGTCCAGAATGCGATCATTAAAAAGTTATATGAACGGGAGATCCTGATCGCCCGGAATAAGACGGACGCGGTCTATAATGTCGCCGCGATCCTGGATGTCGGGATCTCGACCGTCTGGAAAGTCCTTAAAGATTCGAATCACTGTAAAAAATAGACTGGTTTATCACGGAATAGGGCTAAATTTGAACGATCTTTTAAAGACGAGGATTATATATTATGCCGCTCTCAAAACCGTCTCACAATGAAAATCATGACGATTTTATGTCTCGGTGCATGGGCGACCAGGTCATGGTCTCTGAGTTCCCGGAATCTGATCAGCGTTACCAGGTCTGTTCGTCTCAGTGGGATCACAAATTAAAAAAGGATGAGATAATAAATAAAATAGAGCGGATAAAATACCTGATATTCAAAGGCGATTATTATGATTCGGTCGAGGCGAAACTCGCCGACATGATGGTCAATCAATGGGATCAGGCAGGAAAAGATATGACCGCCGATGTGATCCGTAAACTGAAAGGGACGACACCTTATCGCGGCATGGATCCGGACAAGATTCTGAGCGAAACGGAAAAGAATTTTATCGCGAGCGTCCAGGGGAATCTCGACGAGCCGGTAACTGAGAACATCCAGAATATATTTTTAAACTCAAAAAAAGAGGTTTTGGGAACAGGATTCTCATTCAGTCTTAAAGATAAAAAGGCGATGGAATGGCTGGCGAATTATAATAAATACTGGATCGGGGATTTTTATGATAATCAGGTTCACGATGCGATCCGGGATGAGATCCAATACGTAATCGACCAGGGGATGACGACCGAGACCGCCGGGAAATATCTCTCGAATAAACTGGGATCTATTTTTGACAAGCCGCCGAAATATCACGGGAACATCCGATCATATTATGAATTGTTATCGAATCATGTCGTCCGGCGGAGCCGGGAATTCGCGAGGACAACCGCATATTCGAAAGCAGGTGTCGAATATTTACGGATCATCGCCGTCCTGGATCACCGGACGACTTTAATTTGTCAGGAAATGAACGGGAGAATCATTCCGGTAAAATGGGCGGAAAATCTGATGGACGAACTGATAAACGCGGGCAGTCCGGCGGATGTCAAATCGATCGCGCCCTGGATGAATGATAAAGATGTCGAGAATAAAATCACCGGGAAAAATACCAGGGATCTCCCGCATAATTTATCAATGCCGCCTTATCATGCGCGATGTCGAACCAGGACAGTCCGATCCAGTCTGGACGAATGGGAGAACCAGACATTCGACGAGGATAATGGATCCAGGAAAAAAATCATCCCGGTCACTCAGCCAAAACCACCGGCAAAGCCGCCGAAAAAACCAGCGCCGCCGGCACAGCCAAAACCAAAACCACAAGTCAGCAGGAATTATAACAGAAACGATCGACTCATTCCCCATCCGGATATTCCTGATAAATTCATCGAGGCAATGAATAGAAAAGACGCCCTGGAATATATGGGAAAATATTTCGGCGATAAAATAGGATTCCGGGATCCCAAAAAGTTCTCGGTCGATGTTCTGAATATTATAAATCGCGGTCTTTATGACTGTTATTACAATTTCCAATTCCAGGGGAAACTCGAATTTATAGGAACCTGGCAGGAAATGAAAACGGACTTAAACCTGGCTGACTATACATGGAGACGTTTATTGAGAGTACGCGGCTGTCCGGCGGCTCACTGGGGACAAAACTCCGGACGGCTGGTTTTCCATAAGGATAAATTTCCGGCGGAATGCAAAGGGAAAGGAATGTTCTCCGCGGCGAATGGGCGAGCGGAACAGAGGGGAGCATCGGTAAAAAGTAAATACACAAATTTTAAAGCTGGAACTCATACACAAGAGGAACTGGACGCATTCGATTTCATGGAATCCAGCGAATGGAAAAATCAGTATGCGGTCGTCGATGATCCGGTCAGTACAATCTATCATGAACTCGGACATCATTTCGCATATATCGATGACACTTATAATAACATGGCATATCAAGCGGCTGTCAAATATCCTATATTCAGAGATATATTAAGCGAGTACGGAGCGACAAATGGATCAGAATTCCAGGCGGAATCGTTCGCCGCGTTCATGGCGGAAAAGATGGGAGTCGAAAAAAATATATTTAAAAGGATCCATCCGGATCTATTAGATTATTTTAATAAAATGTGGAGATAGAAAATGCCGATTGATGTTAATGTCTGTTTGTATTGTAAACATTATCAGGGTGAACGGTCATGCGCCGCGTTCGGAGTGGGCGGGATCCCCTTTGAAATCTGGACTGGTCTCGATACTCATGAAAAAAAGATTCAAGGGGACAATGGGATCCGTCTCAAATATGATAAAAAGGATGAGGATATCATTGAATCAATCAGACAAGATACGGGGAGATAAATGAAACTTTTATTGACGACCGCCGCCGGCGAGAGCGCTAACATCGCCGAATTAAAAATTCAATCCAAGAAAATCATCATGATCCACGGAGATTCAAAACAGGAAATCGAGATCTCCGGCGAGATCGATTATAATGACATCGAGATCCTTAGAAAAATAGTCTCCGGAGAGTTCTCTGTCCACCTGGAATCGAATCCTTTTTCCTATCCGGCACGAGCTTTAACGTATGAGGAAAAATATAGCGGCGATCGCTATGACATCGACCTAAAACTCCGGCAAATATAATCATACTCTATTTTTTGGACTGATTAGGAACAATCACTGTCTATATTGATCCTGATTTTGATCTATTTAAAATCGGGAGATCTCACCATGAACTGGCTTAAAAACATCGATGTCCATTTTATATCTCTGGTCGACAAAGGCGCAAATAAAAAACAAATCATTTACAAATCGGCATCACCCACCCAGGACGACAATCTCGTCCGCGATTTTAATCTTTTAAAATTCGATGAGGAAAAAGGGATCGCATACGGGATCGTATATTCTCCGGATGAGGAGGACACCCAGGGCGACGGAGCGTCGGCAGAGGAAATCGAAAAGGCGGCTTATAGTTTTATGAAAAATCTCCGGATCCGCAACGTGGACGAGCAGCACAATCAGACACCCGACGACAATTTCGTCTGTGAATCCTGGATCGTCAAAAACGGGGATCCACTTTTTAAGGATGAAAAGGTCGGATCCTGGGCGGTCGGAGTTAAGATTGTTAAACAGGAAACAAAGGATAAAATAAAATCCGGGGAACTGACAGGTTTTTCGATGGGTGGATTCGCGATGCGCGAACCAGTGACAAAGTCATTATGGGAGCGTATTAAATCCACATTCGCGAAATCATTTTCCGGCAATATTGCCGAGGCGCAAACCAGGCGAGCGACCTATGATCTTATAGACGCATTCACCGGCGCTGTGCAAGAGGTTTTTTCCGACGAATACACGGGTGATCGGAAATCCGGATTATTATCAACCGTCGACGAGATGAGAAAATGGATCGACGAGAATTTCGCCGGGTCGGGCGTCTCGATGTCAAAAGAGGGACGGGTCGTCTCCGCGAAAAATGAGCGAGTCTTAAGGGATGCGCTCCATGCCATAAACGGCATTTTAAAACTCAATCAAAAAATAACTAAAGAGGATGGATCCGAAATGGAAAAATCAGAAATCCAGGCGATGATCGATGAGGCAATAAAAAAACCGACTGAGGATCTGAAAAAGATTCTGGATCAGACCGCCGCAACGGTCGCCGGTTTTCAGACCGCGCTCGATCAGGTTAAAAAGACCGCGGATGAGGCAAAGGTCGCGCTTGAAAAAGCGACCGCGGCTCCCGGATCGGCTCAAGCTGCAGGACAGGAAGTCATCGCGGCGGAGTTCGAAAAGGGAAAAGACGGAAAGCCGAAAAGTTTTATCTTTTCCTAAAGTCAGTCAAATCAGAGAGGAAATAAAATGTTTATAAAGAACTGGGATCAGTTATTAAAAAAGCCGTGGAATCAATTAGATTTCATGGAAAAGGCGGCTGTTCTGTCATCGACCGGCGGACAGTTATCGCCTGAGGATGCGGTCAAGTTTATCGACACGGTGGTCGATCAGACCGCGATCCTGAAAGAAATCACGATCGAGAAATTCACAGCGGCGTCCAAGTATATCGACACGATCGCCATAGCGACCAGGCAATTTCGGAAAGCGGTCGAGGCGACGCTGGCGGCAACCGCCCAAGCGGTGAATTTTTCGGCGACATTGCCGCGCCGGACATTGACTCCCGTCGAGGTTATCCTGGCGCCGGACATTTCCTATACCTGGCTCCATGAGAACATCGAACGTGAAGCCGCCGAAAACCACCTGATGAATCAGGTCGCGATCGCGTTCGGCAATGACACGGTCGACCTGGCAGTAAACGGAAACGAGGACAGCGCCGATAATTTCCTTTTAATCAATGACGGCTGGATTCAGCTCATGACCGAGGATGCGGATGTCAATGATGCGGATTGTTCCGGCAAAACCGCGATCGATTCCCTGGACTGGATCCTGAGTAAACTCCCGTCGAAATATAAAGGGCTGGTCGATCAGTTAGCGTTCCGGTGTTCGTTCGGATTCGCGGAAAAGTACAGAAAGGAATTGAGTCAGCGGGCGACCGCCGGCGGCGATTCCTATCTGATCAACAATCCCACCCTGACATTCGCCGGGATCCGGGTGAAGCCGACTTATTCATTCCCGGACGCGAATGTCACCTTGACCACGGATAAAAACCTGGTCGTCGGATTTAATAAGGTGATGACCGTGGAAAAGATGTTGCAGCCGAGGAAACAGATCATCGAATACACCATCACCGCGAAACTGGATCCGAACTATGCGGTGAGCGAGCTCTGTGTCCTGGGCGCAAACGTCGGTGTATAAAACAACTGAATAATTAAATCATTATAAGGGGAACAAACGTGAAGAAATTATTTTCAACACTCGCAATCGGGATCCTGTTAATATTCGCGTCCCTGGTATTCATGGGCGCAGATGTTTACAACAGAGATTCCGGCTATGTCACCATCACCGAGACCGGCGGCGGGGTTATATTCCAGTATAACGTCACACTCGGCTCAGATTCGACCGGGAGTCAGCATTCAATACCGATATATATCGGGGACATGAATGACAATGACGCCTGGGCTTGTGGCGTCGCGAACGCGGCATCCGACATTAATGTCCTTTGGCATTACTCATATAATTTGAGAAACTGGGTGAGCGTTGCGACGGTGGGTTTGGATCTGGTCTCGAACACAGCAAAATATGACACTTTAGGCGCCGGGACGACCGATGACGGAGCATTCCATCGAGCGAATTGGCTTGTTGTCGAATGTGACGGTCAGGCTGGAGCGAATCAGACGGATATCCTTTATCTGACAATCAATTTTAAAAAAGATGTTATGGGATATACAAGCTCCGGGGAGCCGATCAAAGTGGTGAGGAAAGTTCAGGCAATAACGAATCCCTAAAACTCTAATCCTTTAGAGTTTTACCGGGGATCTGACGATCCCCGGTTTTTTTTAATTCATCACACCTGGAGAATAATAATGGATCAGCCTGAACAAAAAGCAAATCAAAAAAAATTCCGCTGTAAAGCAAACGTCGATTATGGCGGTAAGTCATTCCAAAAAGATCAGATCTATCTCGAATCGGATCTGGTCACTGTCCCGCCGGAAAAGCGATTCAAATTTGAGCCGCTGGAGATCATAACGATCCAGGCGGATTTCGAACGCCTGGTCGAACAGACGGACGATGAGAAAATCAATCAGATTGTCCAGCTTAATAAATCAATCTCGTCACTCGCGATCGATAATGACGCTAAAGAAAAAGAAATAAAGCGCCTGGGCGATGTGATCACTGAAAAGAATATTGAGATCGCGAGGAAAAGCGAGGAAATCCGGAACCTGGAGATCCGGATCCGGGGACTGGAAAACCAGATCGCCGCAATGCCGCCGGCGAAACAGATAAAAAAGCAAATCAAAAAATAAGGCGGTCAGATGTCACTCACATCCGAGGATCGAGTCCGCGCTGAGGGGAATCTCCCGGACAGCATAAAAGAACTAAAGATCCGCCCATCGGTCGAGAATGCGGTCATTGAAATTGAAAAAATAATTGATTCACTGACCAGACTCGTCATCGATTATTCCCTTTTAGACACATCCGATTTCGACATCGATGGTCAGGAGACAACCTATCGTCTGAGTTATTCTCAAATCGATGCACTCGCGAGCGGCTGGGATAAAGACACAGACACGGCTTACATAGCATTAATCGCAAAAATCGATACGGCGCTGACCGGCAACGGAGAGGATGCGCTGAACGATAATCAAAAATTATTATTCCGCCGCGCCGGACGCGATTTCAGGAAAGCCGAGACGCTGATCGCCTTATCATATTTCGCGCTGACCGGGGGACTCCGCCCGACGAATGATGGCGGTTTTGTTAAAACGATTATGATGGGAACGGGACAGACGACGATCACGGACTGGGACGATGTTGTTAAGATCTCGAACGAGTTTCGAAAAAGGGCAAAAGAAATAATCGGACAATACCTGACCAGTGCATCGGTATTTATGGACTATATTGACGCGGGTGGTGTGAGCATTTCGGCGATCCCGCCGAGATCCCATATCCAGACCGTTTACACGAATCCACGGGAGAAATATGTCGGAGATCCGGATCAAGTTTGATTTCAGTAAACTTGTAAAATTACCGAAAGCGCTCAAAACGAAACTTATGGACGAATGGATGGGGATCGCTCTCCGCGCCTATGGTCTCACCCTGGAGCGGATGGTCGTCCTGGAGATCCAGCGCCGGCGATTATCTGTCAGCGGCGACCTAATGGGATCCATAGTCTCGCGAGTCTCCCGGCGGGTGGGATCCTGGATGGTCAGGGTGGGAACGAATCTGAGAACTGAGTCCGGCTATCCTTATCCAGTCGGTGTGCATGAGGGAACAATCCCGCACTTTGCGCCGATCGCGCCGCTGATAAAATATGTCGAAAAGAAATTCGGAGAGGGCGGAAAGGAAAAACTCCGCCATGCTTACGCGCTCCGGGGATATATAGCGAAACAAGGGACACAGGGTCATCCGTTCATGCAAGCGATATTCACAAAGGAACGTCCCTATATTGAATCGCGAATCAGTTATGAGCTGGGTCGGGTTATCGCACAGAGAGGCGGAAAAATAGTCTGATGTTTAAAGAGGTTATAGACTTTGTGGATTCGGTCGCGACTGTTGTCACAGGATTAAAATATCACAGTCCGAATGAATTTGACGAGATCACGGATTATCCGGCTTTCGTTTTAGAAAACCATTATGAAAAATCATTCGAGCGGCAATCCCAGAGTCATCAGTTCTATCTCACAAAGTTAAAACTCCATTTCTATTTTTTCTCAAAATATGATCCGACAGATACGGGCGCGGATGCGGCATTCGATACGATGGCTGATCAAATATTCGTCGCGATGACTAATTATGCGACCCTGGGTTATAAAATGATAAACATCCTGAACGTCTCAAAAAGGTTCTGGATGATTGGCGCTGAAAAATGCCGCGGCGTCGATGGTGAAATTGAATTTGTACGGACGGAATCATGGACATAAAAACAGATGACGAAAAAACAAGATCCCGCGAGTTCTATCAGTTAAGGAAAAACGGCGGGAACGGGAGATCAAAGGAACCGCGAGTCACTATCATCCAGGGGACTCCGAGCGAGATCAATAAACTCTCCGGACAGATAAAAGATCCGTTCACCGAGTCGAGTGGATTCCGGGACTATTATCCGACACCTTATAATTTTTCCACCCTGTTAAATTTTTATTATGACAATACCTGGCATGGTGTCTGTGTCCGGATTAAAAAACAGGCGACGGTCGGTGGATTCAAGATCGTCGGAATCGAACAGGATCAAAAACCGGACGGGGAATATCAGCGGCTCGTCGATTTTCTCGATCAGATCAATGTCGATTTTGAGGATCTCATCGAGGTTCTGGGTCGGGTGATGATCGACCTGGAGGCGATCGGGAATGCCTATATTGAAATCGTCCGAAATGCTCTGGGTCAAGTGGTCGAGATCTATCACATCCCCGCGCATACGGTCAGGAAACACTCGACAAAAAATGGCTATGTTCAGATCCGGCTCAAAATGGGAGTCGGCGGAGTTTCGGAAACTGTTTATTTCAGACGATATAGTGACGAGACAGATCCGGCGCGATCGGATAGAAAAGTTCATGAGATCATCCACCTAAAAGAATATTTCCCGGCGTCGAAATATTACGGACTCCCGGATTTCATGGCGGCACTCGGCGCGATAACGATGGATCGATCGGCGGTCATATTTAATAATAACTATTTCGAAAATGGCGGGATGTTCGGTTTAATACTCTGGTTGAAAAATGCGGCATTGAATACGACGATGAAGTCAGCGCTCCGCTCACTCTTGACAAATAATTTTACAGGTATCGACAACGCGCACAGAATGGCACTCGTCGACGAACTCCCGGAAAATGCCGAACTCCATGTCGAAAAACTTATGGAACAAGTTAAGGATATGTCATTCGAGCGGCTCCGGAAATTCAATCGCGATGAGATTCTCGCGGCTCATCTGGTTCCGCCGAAAATGGTTTATGTGGCGACTCCCGGACAGCTCGGGGAATCGAATGACAGTTATAATCAGATGAAATTTTTTAAACTGATCGAGATAGATCCCGCCCAGGCGAGAATCGAAAGGATCCTGAACCGGATTATAAAAAATGATCTGGGGATCCAGCGCTGGAGAATTAAATTTAACGAACTCGATGTCCGCTCACCTAAAGACATCAGCGAAGAAATCTGGGGAGATGTGGAACACGGGATCCGGTCGACCGATGAGGGTCGATCCATGCGCGGGCTGGATGAGGCTGAGGTGACGAAAAGGATGGATCGGCTGATTTCGAACTTAAACAAAATCGAAAAAGCAGTAATTAATTTATAAGGGGAGACTATGAAAAAATTATTGATCGTATTATTTGCATTGCTGATCCCGGCGCTGGTAATCGGACAGACCGGAATTACCGGCGGCTATGGCTGGAACTATGAAAATCGATCGGTCACGACCGCTAAGGATTCGATGACCTGGGCGAATGCAACCTTGACGATTTATTATCAGGTTTATCCGAGCGGGATTTATCAATACACGGCGCCGGCGAAATCATCCAGGCTATGGGCGGGAAAAGGGAGTGTAAACAGACGGACAAAACTGATCACCGTGGCGACGGCACAGATGGATAATTACGTTCGTTATGCTGTGATCAAAGCCGATTCATTACCTTTCGGATCCTGGATCCGGGCGATCGCTGATGATGGGACGAATAAGGACACATCGGACGCGGTCAATATCAGCGGCGGGTCAAAAATTATGTTTTTTTATTACATGGAGGACGTCGGAACGACTTTAATCCGGCAATATTTAAAATTTGAAGCTAAAAACTGAAAGGGATTTATTATGGCTGGCTGGACAAACAAAGGAAAATACCAGGTTCTCGGACAGTGGTTCCGAGCCGCGACCAAGCCGACGAATTTATATATCCGGCTGGTCACATCCGCGACGGCGCCATCGGCTGATCTGAATATAGCATCCGAACTGACGGAGATCGCCGCTGGTAACGGGTACACCGCCGGCGGTTATCAGTTAAGTTTTAATTCGACCGATTTCGATGTCTGGACTGAGGATGACACGAACGATCGCGCCTATGTCCAATTAAAAGATATCGTCTGGACGGCGAGCGGTGGGAATTTGCCGGCATCCGGGAACGGCGCCCGTTACGCGGTGCTCACCGATGATAACGCGACTCAGGGGAGCCGGGAGTGTTATTTTTATTTTGACCTGACATCCGATCGGACGGTGTCTGACACTCAGACATTAACCTTGCAAAATTGCGAGATCCGGCTGAATGAAACTTAATTAAGGACTGACAATGATCGACAAAATAAAATCAGCCTGGCGATGGATCTCCTGGTTCACCTGGTGCATATTCCATCCCAGGAAAGCAGTTCGACAGGTCGAACCGTTTCGATTCAGCGACCAGGTAAAAAAGAATTTACCAGACTGGATCGCTGGGATTGAAATGGATTCCGAGGGTGAAAAACTGGTGGTCTGGGCTGAAACTGTTTATCCGAAATTTCTGGAGATCCTGGGATATCCCCAGAGATTCCCGACCAGGACAGAGATCGAAGTTTGCCGGCGCGTTTTTACGGAATATCTAAAAAGAAAAATCGTCAAGACGATCGACGGAAAAGAGGCACAGCTCCGGATCCGGATTAAGTCGAGACCGGAAAGGATCTGGACGCTTGACAATTATCTCCCAGGCATTCCCATAAACTGGGAAGATGAATATAAACGAGTATCAGACAGGATAACATGATCAGGATTTATCTGTCACCACAAGTCGGAATCGGCTCGATGATCGATCCCTGGAGATCCAGGATTAATCTTTATATTCAGCTCGGGGAATATTTCGACGAATGGAATAATCATGATCGTCATATCTCGATCTGTTTTGTCGATGCGATCCAGGCGTCCCATGATGCGATCGCCGCGGATTCCCTTATAACTCCGCTCTCCAGGATGCACTCAAGCGACGCGGATCTGGAGTCCGGACTCGATACGCCGCTCTCTCAGTTTACAGATCCGGAATTAAATAATCTCAAAGCCGCCCTGGAGAATGCCGGGATCGATACGGGCTGGACGACGCCGGCGACGACTTTGAGAACATTGATCCGGGTGGCGCTCAGAAATATTTATCTCAATCAGACATCCGACGGGCGTGAACCATTATTTATTGAATTCCTGACCACGAATTCCGACGCGACTTTCGGATCTTTAAGGCTGATCGTCCGGAACAGGATCCGGAACTGGTTCCAAAATCACGGGCTGGATGATTCCTGGATCACCCAGCAGACGACACTCCGGGAAATTCGAAGATATATAATTAATAATATGTCATTTCCCAGGATCAGAATATTTCGAGGGATTGAATTCTAATGGCGACCACGGTTCAAGATAATTTCAATCGCGGCGATGGCGGTCTCGGCTCGAACTGGACTGTCGTCAACGGAACGATGGGCATTGTCAGCAATCAGGCACGGGGAACCGGAGCGGGAAATAGCGCCGCGGTCTATAATGCGGACACCGCTGATACTGGAGTTCAATCCGCCAAAATCACCAGACAGGATATTTATGTCGGCGCAATTTGCCGGAGTAATGGATCCGGGAATTGCGGATATTTGTGTTTCGTTTATTCCGCGACTGTATTGAGGATTTATAAAATTAATTCTGATTTTTCGCTGACACAGCTCGGGAGTGATATTTCATGCAGTACATCGAACGGCGGCAAAGTCGAGATCCGGGCAGATGGCAGTACACTCACCGCCTGGTATAATGGAGTTCAACAAGACACCAGTCGAACAGACAGCAGTTATGGCGATACTTATTTGAATTTAGGGATCGCCGCCTATGCGACGAATGATATGGATGATTTTATCGCCGGCGATTTCCTGGCATCAGTGACGGTCTCACCGACGGCGATTTTCGCGATTGCGAGCAAGGTGGATCCGACCGTTATCGCCGGCGGCGGAAATATAGTTGTAACTCCCACTCCGATTTCAGCAATCGCCGGAAATGCGAATCCGTCCATCCGGCTCGGCTCGATTACACTTTCCAAAATAATCGAGGCAGTAACGAGTCGAAACAATCCATCGGTCAGACTGGGATCCCTGGTAATATCCAGAACAATCGAAGCGATCGCGAATCGAAATAATCCCACGGTGAGACTCGGATCTCTGATCTTATCCGATACGATCGAGGCTGTCACTGGAAAGGCGGATCCGGTGATCAGGTTCGGATCTTTAACCTTGACAGATGTCATCGAGGCTGTCACTGGGCGGAATAATCCATCGGTGAGGCTTGGATCCATCGCAATCACTGACATTATTGAAGTTGTCACCGGGAAAAATGATCCATCCGTTCGCCTGGGATCCTTATCACTCTCAGGAATAGCGACGGCGATCGCCGCGACAGTGGATCCCACAATTCCAGGATTCGGAATAATAGTGACGCCGGCGGCGATTTCAGCGGTCACAGGAAAAGCAGATCCAGCGGTGAGACTGGGATCACTGACCATTTCGGCAATCATTCACGCAGTCACGGGGAAAGCGGATCCGACTGTCCGTCTGGGATCGCTGGTGCTGACTGATATCATCGAGGCTGTGACCGGGAGATTAAATCCATCCGTTCAGTTAAGTTCATTGATCATCACGCCGGCGGCGATATATGCCATCACCAGCAAAGTCGATCCGACCGTTCAGGCTGGCGCGATTTCATATTTTATCGAACTGGTCGAACTGGATTCCGATATTGAAACACTGATCGAATTGGATTCCGAGATCGCCGAGCCGGTCAGTCTGGTTCCTGAGAATTTTGTTCTCGATGTGGGGACGCCTGTATTTTATGAAATGCCGGCATTCGATTTAAACTCCGACTGGATAATTGAACAGGATATATATTTAAAAACACAGGGGATCGGTGATCAAGTCGTTCCTTTCGGATTCGGCAATTATGACGATGCGAACAATCACAGTTATTTATTTTTTGAATTTACAGATCACCCAGTATATGGGCGGAGAATTGATATCCAGTTCTCAACTTTTCAACAGACCGAACAATTAATCCAGGGAGTGACTGGATCTTGGAATGAAAATGAATGGCATCATATTTTAATGAAGCGCGAGGGGAACCGGATCACCGTCCGGGTGACGAAAGCCGATGAATCTTATGTCGAGATATACGCAGATCTCCCCGCCGGCGAGACATTCCAGGATATAAATAGCTATACTCTCCCCTGTTATCGATCGCTTTATTACTGGGGCGATGAATATGAATATGATTATTGTATGCCGGGAACAAAATATAAAAACCTGTCCGGAGTCTGGGGATTCGGCGCCTGTTATGAGGATCTGGATCTCACAGATCCCGCCGAGATCGACGACAAAATATTGTCGATGAAAAATTCAGGATCCGCCGGCGGATCCATGCGGGTCGGATATGACGATTCAATGTATGCGGCGAACCTGGATTCGTTCGACAATGTTCCCTATACACTCATTGAACTCGATTCGGACATTGAGACATTAATCGAATTAGATAGCGAGCTGGAATAATGGCAGATTATGAAAAACCAGTTTACATCGGTCAATCTCTGACCGTAAAACTGAACACGAAACAGGTCGTCACCGGCGCGACGCTGGTGATCGGCTATGAGGATCCTATCGGAAACGTGGGATCCTGGTCAGCGACGATCGATCCCGTGGTCAATACCAAAATATTTTATACTTATATCGCGGACACTGACGGGATCTGGAAAGTCTGGAGCGATGTCACATTCGTCGGCGGCGCGAGAGGGATAGGAAAAGTGAGAACGATCAAAATATTAAAAAGGGGACAAGTAAACTGATGGAACTCGATATTCGATCATTGAGTAAACTCGCGACCTGTGATCCGCGCCTGGTGAGAATCATCGTCGAAGCACAGAGCCGGATCCCCAGGCAATTAAAAGTATTGTTCGGCGAACGGGACGCACAGGAACAGAATTCATTATTCGACCAGGGGAGATCGAAAGTCCGGTTCCCGAATTCGAAACATAATGTCGCACCGGGGATCCGGGATAAAGCCGAGGCGGTCGATATTTGTTTCGCTGATGTGGACTGGGCTGCACTCGACCGCGGCGACAAATTTGAATGGGGACGCTGTTATTATCTGATCGGTGTAATCTGGTCGGTCACGGTCGAAATGGGATTCAAGATCCGACCGGGTGGAGACTGGGACGGGGATTTCGATTTAAAAGATCAGAATTTTTATGATCTGTGTCACATTGAGATAATTAATTAAACCGAGACTAAAATGTCGTACACCGCGAGACAGGTCAAAAATTTTATTTATTGGTTCTGGGGAATCGCTGTATTATTTAATGCGATCATGGATGCGATCCAATTTCATCCCTATTCCTGGATCGTTAAAATCGCGCCGAATTTCATGACGATCACTGACACGGATTCCTGGATCATGCCGCTCGATGGCTGGCATATTTCTAAATGGTTTTCATTTTTATTTTTCGCTCTATCCCTGGTCGCCGCGATTTATTATGGATCATTCCGGATGAGCGCTTTCTGGGTTAAAAAAGAATTTCCGTGGATCCTGGTTTATCTGGGATCGATCACGTTAATTATACACAACTTATTTTTACATTTAATTTTTAAATAACGAAAGGCGGTTTTTATGATCGATGTTATTCTTAGTTCAAAAATCCTGACGATCGTTTTGACGGTCGTCCTGGTGGGACTAATTGGAGCAAACGCCCTGGGATATATTTCCACCGAGATCCTGGTGGTGTGTCTGGGCTTTTTCGGTTTTACGGATGCAATCGCATTCCGCGACTGGCTAAATTCAAAGGGTTTTATTACCTATGTTTTCGCCGGTCTGGGTATTCTGGGAACGGTCTCCGTCCTGGTCGGCTGGATCACACCGGACAAGATGGTTTTAATCCTGACCGTATTCGGCGGCGGCGCCGGTCTGGGTCTGGTCAATGGAATCCGTAAAGCGACCAAAGAGGAAACGATTTTGAAAAAGGCGGCTTAAATGATTCGCAAAATCCGGATTTTTATCTTGACAGGGATGATGATCTCATCCCTGTCTATCCTGGATTCCTGTTCCTATTTTAACGCGGTCAATCGGGCAAAGGAATGTCAGGCATTGCTTGACGAATGTCAGGTTCATTTAAACCGATCGACCGCATTGATCGATACACTTTATAAAGCATATCAGGACTCAGTCCGGGAGCTGCAGGAATGCCGAAATTCGAAGATCAAATAAAAGCGAATAAGGATTCGGTCGCTGATTTCAATCAGCGAAAAGAGGAATGGGATAAGACTCCGACTGTCCTGGTTCCTGTTTCGGATGTATTCTCAGGAATCGCGTCTGTTTTATTGACAGCGTCACCATTGATCGCGGCGACTGAAAAAGGCTGGGGACTCGGGGTGAAATTGCTGGGCAGTTTTTTTGAGGGTTTGGCAAACAAGAAAAAGAAAAAAACGGAACCTAAAAAATGAAATTGAAAAAGCGCGGATCTGATACGGATATTGATGAGGGTTATTCCATGCGGGAACCGAAAAAGTTTTTCAATGGCGACCTGATTAAATTAATTGTCGCGCTGATAATCGGCGGCGGTGTCGGCGGCGGCGGAACAGCGATCATAAAAGATTCGGATCATGAAAAATTCGCGACTAAGATCGATGCGCTGGAATCACAGGCGATAGTAAACAAATCAAACATTGAATCAGGGCGGATGATCACGGATGAAAAATTGAAATCGATCGACAATAAACTCGCGGACATGAACTCGACTTTAAAAGAACTCCAGGTCGAGATCCGCCGCTATCACACAAGATAAACAGCTCGGGGATATTATGACTGAACCAAAATCGAAAAAAGTTAAAGTCCGGATCCTGTTGGATTGTCTGTTCGATCGGACTGATGTGAATAAAAAAAGGGAGATCCTGAAATTTAACAAGGGTCAAATCCTTATTGTAAATAAAAAACTATCTGTCGACTGTGAGGGAGATCAGATCTCAGGATCATTCCTTAAAGTCTTAATCAATAATAAACAAGCGGAGGTCATTAATGGCTGATCTAACAAAAATCTATGAGGCGCCCGTGACAGCGATCGGGATAGCCGCGGCGGGGACGGCGGATAACGGATCCTTTACGGATCTGGGAGCTCTGGACGGCGAATCCAGCGTTCTCATCACCTGGGAGCCGAATCTCGCGCCGCTGAATGACGGGAATCAATTCCAGATGAACGGTCTGGGGAAAGCGGTTTTTAATTTACTCCAGACGAATCCCAGCGGGATCCAGGCGAGTCTCGAAACTTATCGGACAGTACCTTGTAAACTGAAATTCACCGCGATCGATGTCAATGAATTCCTGTATATCGATCAGGTGGTCGTCAGTTATAAGCTGACGAGATCCGGCAAGATGGGCGAGCCGCATAAATTCGAGGTCACTGTTTCGAGAATTACCGAACAGCCTGACGATTTCGTCGCCGGCCCGAAAGCGGTCGCTTAACTATTAAAATTACAGGAGTTAGAGCGTGGGAAATTTACTTGAAATTTTTGGATCCCCGGTCTATCAGGCGAATTTATACGATTCCACTAATGGGCGGTTATGCCTGGGCGCCTTAGGCGATACGGTCGAGATAATTCAAGAGGCGCTCACCTATCCGCTCAATGATGGGAATACGATCATGGGAAAACAGATCGCGAAAATTTCCATCCCGGCGCTTGAAACAGATTCGGCAAGGGTCACAGCGATTAAAAACCGCCGCGGCTATCCCCAGGAATTATATTTGATCGGGGATCAGTGGGCGGTAAAACTTTTAAACGTCCATCTATCCTATGGTCTCTCGCGTTCCGGGAAAATGGGTGAGCCGCATAAATTAGATCTGAAAGCTCAGACCATCGTCCACACATACGTTAAGCATTTAATAAACGCGCTGGGATCCATCGGGAACATGAACACCGACGGCGGCGGCGGTCTCGCGACGGGATGGACGAATTCCGGATGTTCGTCGCTATCTATCCAGACGTCTTATCTGGGCGCCGGCTATGGGAACTCGCAAAGGTTTTCCATCACTGGAGCGAGTCAGGCTTTATATGCCGATATCAGGTTCCCGCTGGAACAATCCAAGCCGATCCGGATCACGGTCTCGGCATATATCGACAACCGAAAAGCCGGGACGTCCACTTTCCGGATAGGATTCCGGACTGTTAATTCGTCATCCGTGGTCGTCGATACGTCTGAGACGGTGACAAATATCGCGAATGGAGCCGATGGTCGTTATTCTCATTCGGCGATCATCACACCAGGAGCTGATGTCCTGACTATTCGCGCCGGCTTTTTCAGCGATGGCACTAACACCGCACAGCTCGACGTCGATAATGTTCAAGTCGAATTCGGAGAATTATCACCTTATAGCGAAACGGTTTAGTTCATGGATTTAAAATCTATTTATTATAGTCCGTCTCAAATTAATTTACAGGACGCGACGAATGGTTATCTGTTTTGTGGCTATCTCACCGATGAGGATTTTGAAATCGAACAGACTCCACTCGTCCATAAAATATTCGATGGACGGGAATTTCAGTGGGGAACAAAGACGGAATTTAAGGCAACACTGAGGGAGACGAATCCGGAACTTTGGAAAGATCTGAAAGACAGGTTCAATGACGAGATCGATGTATATATTATATGTCAAAACTGTGCCTTTAAATTTAATAGCATATATATAAATGCGGCTCAGTTCAGAGATCTCTCGCGTGGCGGATCACATACCATCGTTATTTCCGGGACGACTGACGACGAATCTTGTTTCGAGATCATTAAAAATCTGTTATCGTCTGTTAAGGATGGTTTTGATTATGGCGGATGTGAGATCGACACGAATTCCGATGGACTTTGTGACGGCTGGATCAATTCCGGGCTGACCTGTACCAGATATTCAACCTGGAAATATAGTGGGACTTATTCCCAGCGATTGCAGTATGACCAAGCGGGTCTCGATTATGCACTATGCCGGGTGAGATTCCCGATCGATAAATTTGAAATCCGGATCACTGTGTCCGCCCAGGTTAAAAATGTTCTGGGATCGACAAGCCGTTTCGATTTCGGATTTCGGCTTTTAACGGCGGCGGAGTCGCCATCAGTCATCAGCACACACACAGTCAATCATTCATTCACCGGGGGAGAGGAAAAACAAATTTCTCATTCCGCCCTGGTCACGCCGACGGCGACCGTGGGATGGATTGAAATAATAGTTCAGACAGTCGCCGCGCCCTATGACGACGTCGACGCGGCTCTCGATAATTTACAGATTGAATTCGGATCACTGACAGCATATTCGGAGAATGATTAATGAGCGAAATAAAAACAAAATACGAGATCAATGGGAAAACGCTGGAGTTCGGGCGAATCAAAATGAGACGATTTTTGGATCTGACGAGCGCCCTGGGAAAATTAGATCTGGGCGGAAAAGTCGATGTCAGTCAGGTCATTCCGAAAATCATGGAAACTTATCTCCCGGAATTTATGGAGATTGTTTTTTCAGACCAGGATCTCGCCGGGATAAACTGGCTCGACTTGGAATTTGAACTCATCCACGAAATATTAGAAAATTTTTTCGTCTTAAATCCGAGATTGAAAACGACGCTGATTCAATCATTCGGATTTTTGATCTCGATGGACATCGGGCAGATGATAAAATCGTCAAGCGTTTTCCCTTTGAAGTAATGTTATTTCTTTTAAGCAAGGGGAACCTGATGACGATCTCTCATATTTTAGACGAATACACCTATCCGGAATTCATAAAATATTCGATGATCCGGACATACTTATTGAATAAAATGGAAAAGGAATAACAATGGCAGCCGTGAACGATGTCGCCGTCCGAATCACAGTAAACGGAAAACAGCTTGAACAAATCCTGGATGGTATAAATTCCAGGATGGGTGAAATGAACGCGACCGGAACAAAAACGGGCGGCGGTATATCCGGAACATTTAATAAGGCACACCTGGCATTTTTGGCAGTCTCCGCCGCCCTGGGTGGCGTCGCGCTCGGTCTTAATGCAGTCGTCGGTCATGCGTCGGATATGAACGAGGAAGTCGCGAAAATGAATGTCGTATTCGCCGGCGCCGGGGATAAAGCTTTTCAGCTCCGGGATAAATTGCGTGATACTTACAGCGTTTCATACGCTGAGGCGACGAAATTAATGGCTCGGACTGGGGATCTGATGACTGGATTCGGCGCGACCAGGGACAAGGCGGCTGATCTCGCTTTTAGTGTTAATGCACTCGCGGCGGATATGGTATCATTTAAAAATATCGAGGGCGGCGTCGAGGGCGCGAGTGATGCGATCACTAAGGCGATGATGGGTGAACGGGAATCGGCGAAACAACTGGGGATTGTCATCCGGGAAACTGATATTCAGGCAAGGCTCGCCGCCGAGGGCAAAAATAAACTCACTGGTAACGCGCGGAACCTGGCGATCGCTGAGACCACCCTGGCGATAATTTATGAACAGCAGAAAAACGCGATCGGCGATCTGTCCAGAACTCAATTTTCTTATGCGAATCAACAGCGTCAAGCCGCCGCCGCGATGTCCGATATCGGTCTCGCCATCGGTGCGGTTTTATTGCCGCTCTGGAATAAACTGATTATTGAAATTAATAATTTTATAAAGACGATAGATCCGGGCGCCGTCGCCGGCGTATTAAACGCGACTTATGAAGTCGTCAAAACCTTTGTCCTGATGACGATCGAACAATTTAAAACTATGTGGGAAGCCGTGAAAATAATGGCGGCAGGTGTCTCTATGATGATAGCTAAAAATTACGCGGGCGCCGCGGCTCTGATGAGCGGTGCAATCGGGATGATGGTCGACCAGGCGAATACAGGATGGGACAAGGTAAAAGAGGCGGCTAAAAAAGGTTATGACGAGGGCGTCGCGATGTTTAAAGATTTTATTAATGGACAGAGAGTCGCCGAGACAGATAGCCGGAAACAATCACAGGATGAACAAAAAACAGGATATGAGGCATGGCTGAAAACATTAAACGATGAGGATAAAAAAGCGGTCGAGGACTGGATGAAGCTGCAGGAGGAAGCGGGCGAATGGAAAGCGGAACAAGATGATCTCGAAATGCAAAGGGAAATCGAACTCAATAATCAGCGGGCTATCTTAGAGGAAAACGCGCGGATATCAAAACAGGTAAAGGAAATAAAAGACACAGCCGATCGCGCGGCACGAATCCAGAAATTAAAGATCCTGGAACAGCAATCATTCCAAGCGTCAATCTCCGCGTCGGCGGATGCGTTCCGCGCATTCAGCGGGAACTCGGTCGCCGCATTTAATATCTGGAAAGGTCTCGCGATCGCTGAGGCGGTCATCGATGCGCTCCAGGCGTCATCGAGGGCGCTCAAGGACTATATGTTCCCCTGGAGTTTAGTGATCGCCGGCGCCGCGTTTATGAAAGGAATGGCGATTGTCAGTCAGATCCGGAGTCAAAAATTCCAGAAATACGCTCTCGGCGGTATCGTCGATAAACCGACGGCGGGAATAATCGGCGAGGCGGGCGATGCTGAAATCATCGCGCCGAAAAAAACTTTCATCGATGTCACGAATGAATTAATAAACAAGGGGACAATCGGCGGAGACAGTGGCGTCGTCGCCCGGAAACTGGACAAATTGAATCGTAATATTTCGAATTTAAAACTCGTCACGGATTTTGACGATGATCGGCTCGCTCTCCGGGTCGAAAGAGGAAATCAGATTCTCACAAATCGGGATTATTAATGCCGGCAAAACGAATATTTTATTTTCCAGGTTATTCAACCACCATTTTTTCCCCGATCGGAAATATCCGCGTCGATATCTGGTACACGGACACGGGAATCAGTTCGATAGAGACTCAAAATATCCCGATCCCGTTCGACCTGGGAGATCTGGATCTCGCATTCGAGATCTCGGCGAATGATAATACTTTCCGTCATGCGAGTTTAAAACTGACTTTTGCAAATATCCCCTATGATGCGACGAACAATTATTTCGAACAATATTCCATTCTGAATGCGACTTATAAAAAAGAAACATTCGTCCGGATCTGGATCAATGGCTCTGAATATTGGAATGGGATCATTGACTGGGATTCGATCGAACGATCGTCCTGGTATCTCGACGGATCCACTTTGAAATATAGGAATGTCAGTTTTACAGTCCTGGACATTATGGCTTATTTTTGGATCAATCCTGATAAGACTCTCGCCCTGGTCGCGAGCGTCGATGATCCTTTGAGAACTATTCTCCAGGATATTATCAATCTCGTCGATTTCGATGACGCTGATCTCGCCCTGGACACAAATTTTTTAATAACAGAAGTTCATGATTCGGCCAGTTATAATGCGGATGATTTTAAGGTCTGGAGTTTAACATCGTCAACCGCCATCTATTCATTTTTAAAAGACTTGATCCTGGATTGCGGGTTTTTCATGTATAATCTTTTAGGAAAAGTTCATCTGATTTTAAGGGCAAGCGGGACAACTGTTAATATCGACAATTCTGACATCGGTGAAGTCCGGAAAATGGAGAACGATAATAAAATTAAATATATTAATGTCCATAAGACCGTTAATTATAATGATTATTATTATGATGATTCATACACGACACCACCGAGCATCGCCCATGCTAAGACTTATGGAGATTCACTTGTCGAGGCTGGGAAAAAATTTGAACGGGAACTCGGAACATTTCATAAAATATATATAACACTCGGTACATTGACGAATATTCCATCCGTGGGATATAATAATATCTGGGAAATGGGATATGATCATTTAACAGATGAACTGGTTAGTTTTATTACATCCGATATCGAATCCGGCATGATGACGACATTTGATGCGGCATCCGGCTATGGATCGAGTATTATTAATAGATCAGTCGAGACGTATCGAATAAATTTTCCGAGTGTGGGAATATTACCGGATAGCCTGTATAAAATATTTCGAAATCCTGGGGATCCTGATGATAGCTGGTCAACGCGCGTTTTAAAAATTATTAACCTGATCGAATTAATAGGGGATTGTTACAATCAATATTTTTTGACATCCCCGGACGTCCTGAAAGTACGGCTAAAAGATGCGAAAAAATATGATGACTTTGAAAAGCGGTTCGTTTTTACAGCGCTGAACTGGAAAATTAAAAAAGCGAACATCCGATTCAGTGATGACGAAATAGTCCTGGATCTTGTCCGGGTGACTTAGCGATCGGGCTGTGTTGCATTTTAAAATTCATTCGGTATATTATATCAGTCGTAACTCATTTTGTTTTTTCCCTATCCCGTGGGGCGCTTTCCCAGCGCCCCATTTTAATTTCACCCTGGTTTTAATCCGATCGTAAAATTCGCCGGCGAGGATGGTCTGTGAGAGATAAAATCGACCGGAACAATAATAAGTCAGGATCCAGAGATCCGGCGCCGCCCGTTCGATCGTCATGTGGGTCAATAAATAAGTAAATTCATCACGTTTTAAGGGCTGGGACGGGCGATCGTCCAGGGGACGGGTGAATGATCTGGGATCCATGAGATAATCGTTTTAAGGGTCAATTTATGGCTTTATAATTGCCGGACAAGATAACCTGGCAGACTAATAAATTAATATACAAATTGTATAGATTTTTATTGACATAGACTATACATTTTGTATATTATGCCATAACCTAAAGGGAAAGGGAAAAGCCGTGAAAAAATACTTTAACGATTATCTCGACGACACAGGTCAGACAATAATGAGCCGGGGAATAATCCGGACACTGTTTGATCTATTTAAGCAATTCATAATTAAAACCGTAAAAAACCTAAAGGGAAAGGGGAACTAAAATGAAGTTATTGGAATTTCAAAGTCTCATCGAACAGATGATCGCCCAGGGATTCGGCGATCATGATGTCGTCTTTTCATTGTGGGGAAATACTGGGCGCCGTGATTATCTCGTCCATTTCCCTATCTCGAATCAGATCATCGGGAACAGCGAGGTCGTTTATGTCGGCATCGCCGATGATTGTCTCGCTCATCGTTCAATGTCCGGCACTAAGGCAATCGGTCAAATTTCTTTACCATCCGAATCACATCCTTTTATTAATGTGATGATTAATTGCATCGGCGGAATCTGGTTCATATTTAAAGAAAATATCGACCAGGATCTCAATTCTTATCCTGGCGATCAGATCACCAGGAAATATTTTCGCAAAGGAAAAGACCTGGTCGAATATTGCAATGAGAATAAATATCACATCGTCAACCGCGGCTGTCTGATTCCTGAACTTAAAACCGCTCTAAAATATTAATGGGAGAGGGATCAGTCATGGAAAAAATATTTAACGATTTACAGCGACCAAAGTGTGTCGTCGGCAAGCGGGAGAAAACATATAAAAATCGGAAAGGTGTTCTCACCGCGATCGGATGTTTTCGCCGGCTCTGTTATAATTTTTTCTGGATCTCGATGTGGGGAAATTCATATCGCTTGCAATTCGGAGTCGTCCCTGGTGAACTCACCCGCGAATATTTTTATACTTTCATGTTATTATCAGATGACAGTAATTATTTCAAATCGTTTTTAACGAAAGGGGAATGATATGGGTTATACCTATTATGACACCATCACCGCCCGGATCAGCCTGGAGATCAAAAAAGCCGGGCGGACGAAACGCGAGATCGCCGGCAAGATCGGAATATCAGAGGCGCGGCTGAATCATTATCTCAATGGACGGCGCGAGATCCCGCTGGGGATCCTGGGAATGATCGCGTCGGAATTAAAAGTCAGTATCGATTATTTATACGGATTTAAAAAACTATCTAAAGGGAAAGGGAAATAACGATGGATCCAGAGGAAAAAGAATATTATCTCAAAGGGAACCAGACCGCGACGATCGTCCGGCTGAGTAAAGCCGGATATAAAGTCCGGTTCACCAGATTTAACGAATTTGATTTCAAATCCATCCCGGACGCGCGTCACTTTTTAAAGACCCTGGGATTCGAGGCGGTGGATCCGAGGACTCTGGACAAAGGGACGAGGCTGTCAGGGATCGGGACAAACTAAGGAAAGGGAAATTAAAATGAGTTACAAAATCAAAACATCAGTCGAACAGCGCCGGGGATGTGGTTTTCGAAAAGAGGGCGGGCTTTATTTTGTCTCCGGATCCGCAATGGCGCCCTGTCAAAATCTCCCTGTTCAGTTATCAGTCTGTCCGGTCTGTCATCACGGGATCCATCCGAGCCGGGGATTCACCTGGCTCGATATTGATCCGATCATCCAGGATAAGGTCACAAAAGAGGGTCGCCGCTGTTATGAAAATTATTGCGAGACTTGTCCAGCGAACGGTCATCATGGATCCAGGATCGGACTGATCTGGATCGGCGAGAAATATTATCCCACAACATCGCATTACATAACTGAGGCGGGACAGATGGGATTCTCCAGGCGGATCAGTCAGGTTCCCAGGGAATTTAAACTGGGTGAGGATGTGATCGCCCTGGCACACCGGAAAGCGATCTGGTCTAATGGACTCCCGGAGAGTGAAAGGGGAAAGCATGGTCAATTCAGTCCGGGAATTTTTCTAATCTTTAAACCGGAGCGGATTGAATATATCGTCCACAATGACGGATCCGATGATCCGGTAAAATTGGAACGCCTGGTCAAGCGCGGAATCACTCTCATAAAAGTAAAAAAGATGGACGACGATTTTCTGAATTTAAACACTCAGGACTGAACCGCTGAAAATCGGTTTTAAGACAAACCGACCCGGATGAACAGAACTCCCCGCTCATCCGGGTTTTTTTATTTGCTATAATAGATTCAATATCGTAATTTATCACAATAAAAATCATCAGAGAAAACGCGGAAAATAATTTGAGGGGAACTATGGCAAAACAAAAAGACGGGCTAAACGCCCAGCAAAGATTCAATTTAAAACGACCGCCGATTTTAGTCAGGGTCAGCTTAGAGAACAAGGCGGCGCTCCGGATCCTGGCAAGAAAGGACAAGCTTTCAGTCTCCCGTTACTGTGAGAATGTCCTGGATTCACATCTGATCAAAATGGGAGCGATCCGGATTAACCGGATCCTGACAATTCAATAAACCAAAAAAAGGGAAAGGGAAAAACATGATTAACATCGTAAAACTCGATGTCCTGGAATCTTATCTCCAGACCGGAGAAAATTTTGTTCCGGGTTTTTATGACATCCCCGATTCAATGTATCACGGCGAGCCGCTGAAAAATTTTATGTCGGCTCATGGTCTCATACATATCCTGAGATCCCCGGCTCATTACAAAATATTTCGCGACCATCAGAACGAAAAAAGCGAACCGATCCGGTTCGGCGGCGCCGCCCATCGTTACATCTTCACCGGAGATCCCGCGACTCCGGTCGAGTTCGGATCCGCCGCCCACAAATTTGTATTTCAGAACGGACTCGGACTCGCGACCGTCCCGCTGAAAGGATATGATTCCGACGCATTCAGTAAAGCCGAACAGGAAATCATCGCCCATCATGGAACCGATTGTCTGATCGTCACTGAGCGCGACATGAGAAAAATTATCACGATGTCCGCGCTTTTAAAAAAACATCCGCTGGCGAAAACAGCGCTTATAAACGGGATCCCTGAGACGGCTGGGATATTCATTCGAAAAGATTTTGAGGGGATCCTGACTAAAATCAAAACGGATTATTTGCTGGACGACATCCGAGTCATCGTCGAATATAAAACCGCCGCGGATGCGCGGGTGGAAAAATTCCAGAGACAGGTTATCGATTACGGCTATGATATACAATGCGCCTATTATGTCGACGGAATGAAAACGCTTACAGGTCAGGACTGGAGATTTTTATTCGTCGTCCAGGAAAAGGAACCGCCGTTCGCCGTTAATTTTTTCATGGCGACCCCCGAGCTGATAGAGCTCGGAATGAAAAAAGTCCGGAAAGGTCTGGAAGTTTACTGGAATATTCTGAACTCAGACGCAAAGGATTTCGATAAGATGTACGATGACAAAATAATTGAACTTTATCCGCCCACCTGGGCATTAAATCAAATCTAACGAAAGGGAAAAAACATGGTTGATAATGAAAAAGGATTGACGGCGCCGTCCGGGACGATTCAAATCGAACAGACTCGCGCTCAAAAAGAAATCGAGTCCAGGATCGTCCTGGCTCGTCGGTTCCCGCGGGAGCTGGGAAAAGTACGCGATCAAATCCTGGTCGCCTGTAAGTCGCTGACATTCGCGGAGAAAGCAACTTATAAATATCCGCGGCATGACACCGATGGAAAAAAGGTAAATATTAAAGGGATCTCAATAAGACTCGCCGAGGAAATGGCGCGGGCGATGACGAATTTCATGTTCGGGATGCGCGAGATTGACACCGGAGACGACTGGACGGATGTCCAGACTTTCGCCTGGGACATCGAAAGCAATGTCTCAGAGACCAGGGAGTTCCGCGTTCCGCATTATCGCAAAGCCGGGAACGTGATGAAACGGCTCACGGATCCGCGGGATATCTATGAACTGACCGCGAACATGGGATCGCGCCGGATGCGGGCTTGCATCATGGCACAGATCCCGTATTATCTCCAGGACGAAGCGATCGCCGAATGTGATAAGACTATCGTCGCGTCGATCACTGGCAAGGCTGGCGCAACGCGGGCTAAAAAAATGATGGATTCATTCGAGGGATTCAAAATCACGGCGGAACAT
>PDVH01000051.1_pt1 | contig 33254 bp, 33 predicted proteins | sample 1369781 | NCBI WGS metagenome assembly PDVH01 (sample SAMN07795378, study PRJNA414565) | Alkali sediment metagenome, whole genome shotgun sequencing project. | isolation source: glacial lake sediment | place: Bosnia and Herzegovina: Donje Bare Lake | collected 2016-06
CGTATGCCCCTATCCAGTAATTGACTGTATCCCCAGCAATCGCCGCAATGGACAGAGTCACAAAGAGCCACATCATATCAAGGGCTCCCAAAGCAGCAAAGGTACCGGCAGCAAAGAGCAGCGAATCTCCCGGTAGGAATGGGGTTACGACCAGGCCTGTTTCCAGGAAGATAATAATGAACATTATCAGGTAGGTCCAGAGGCCGTAATTCTGAATAAGTTCGCTGAGGTGCTTGTCAATGTGGAGAAAAATATCTATCAAGGTTTTGAGGATTTCCATGCCGTATACTACACTGATAGGCCACGGGAGTCAATAATCAAAGATGAGGATCGTGTGAGCCTTGAAAAACCAAAGAAAAGAAGTATACTATGTGTGATTTAAAACTTCTACTGACATGGAGGTTCAATGAACCAGGCAAAGACATTCTTTTTAATGGTTGTACTTACGATCATTTTTGTTGCTTTAGGCAGTTTGATAGGCGGACAAAATGGTGCAATGATTGCATTTTTAGTCGCCCTTGTCATGAACTTCGTAAGCTACTGGTTTTGTGACAAAATCGTGCTCAAGATGTACGGGGCTCAACAGGTGTCAGAGGCTGAGGCCCCTCAGCTTTATGCAATTGTTTCTTCTCTCGCACAAAAGGCTGCGATTCCCATGCCGAAGGTTTACATTATCGAAAATGACAGCCCTAATGCATTTGCAACGGGAAGAAACCCCTCCAACGGCGTTGTTGCAGTCACTACCGGTATTACGAGAATCCTGAGCAGAGATGAACTGGAAGGGGTTCTTGCCCACGAGATATCCCATATTAAGCACCGCGACATCCTTATACAAACAGTTGCGGCAACCCTTGCGGGCGCTATTACGATGATTGCAAATTTCGCGCGATTTTCAGCCTTTTTTGGTGGAGGAAGCAGCGATGATGAGGGCAGAGGAAACATTTTTAGCGTTATCATTTTCTCCATCATTGCTGCCTTTGCTGCAATGCTTATTCAACTCGCCATTTCAAGGTCACGGGAATACATGGCTGATGACAGTGGAGCGCACCTTGCCGGTAATCCACTTTTTCTTGCCGGAGCGCTTAAGAAATTAACTGCAGGTGTTGCCCGTTCTCCGATGAATGATGCTAACCCTTCAACTGCACCGCTTTTTATCGTCAATCCATTTACTACAAAAGGGGTTCTTTCCCTTTTCAGCACCCATCCTCCAATAGAAGAACGGATAAAAAGATTGGAGGATATGGCTTATAGACGATAAACCCTGGTACGCCTTACGTTCACTCGTCGTAACAATCATTGAAAGAGTTGAGAGTGGCAGGTTTCTCGACGAGACGATAGACCAATTCTTCATCAGCGAACTCTTAACCACTGAACAGAAAAGCCTCGTTTATGAAATAGTTTCAGGGGTCATACGATGGAAGGGTTATCTTTCCTGGATACTTGACCGGTATGCCAAAAAAGATGTCAAGAAACCCGTAAGGTATCTCATCTGGGCTACCCTTTACCAGGTTGCGTTCATGAAGAAGGCATCGTACCATGTCGTAAAGGAGGCTGTTGATTACGCCAAGATTGAACACGATATACGCGTTGCGGGATTTGTAAATGCCATCTTAAGAAGGTTTCTACGGGATATAGAACAAGGGAAGGTCCCTTTACCGGGCGGAACTGACTCAACCGGATCAGTTTCCCGGGATCAAATGGCTGCCGTCTATTCATTTCCTGAATGGCTCATAAATCGATGGACAAGCCTATTTGGACCTGCCAAAACTAAAGAGCTTCTCCTTACCCTTAATAAGCCACCTGAATTCACGCTCAGGATAAATGATAAACACATCTCAAAAGATGAGGCTATCGGGAGGCTCGAGAATCTAGGCCTCAAGGTAAAACCAGGAATGTTCCTTGAATCCGCCCTTCATGTCGACAGGCTGACCCCCCTTATTCACGACAGCCTCCTTGGCAGCAAAATGGTTTACATCCAGGATGAAGCCTCCCAGCTTGCAGTGCATGCACTTCAGGCAAAGCCTGGCAGCCTTGTTTTGGACGCCTGTTCCGGGCTGGGGACAAAGGCCTCGCACATAATGGACCTTGACACTGGAGTTCGTCTCGTTGCTATGGATAACAGTATGGGCCGTTTAAGATTTGTTGATCGCCGTGCTCTCCCTTGGCATTATCAGAAAACACCCTGAGATCAAATGGCGGAGGAACGAAAAAGAGATTGCCGGCTTTGGTAACCAACAATATGCAATGCTAAAAACTATCTGGGATACACTCAGGGTTGGTGGACACCTTGTATACAGTGTATGCTCCTTCGAGCCAGAGGAAACAGTCAATGTTATCGAAAAATTCAAAGATGACAGGAAGTTTGCACTTGAAAATCCCCTTCCCTTCCTGTTTAATAAGGAGTACTTTGTCTCTTTGCCTCATGAAACTGGAATGGATGGTTTCTTCATTGCAAAGTTGAAAAAATTATGACGTGGAAAAAAGGACTCTTCTATTCTCTTCTGCCATTTTTCGTGTTCTTTGTCTCTATTTACATTACCATTGATATCCTGCTTAAATCCGGAAACAACGTTGTATGCCCTGATGTACGGGGAAAGACTGTTGAGGATGCACGGGAGATGGCGCAGAAAAAAGGCCTCCCCCTCGTGGTGCTAAGATACGAAAATAGGAGCGATGTTCCTTATAACCACATTACCGTTCAGAAACCGGAAGCGAATATCTCCATCAGAAGCGGGAGAATAATACATGTCATTGTTTCAGAGGGCCCAAAATTAACAGAAGTGCCGAATCTCACAGGCAGATCTCTCCAAGAGGCTGAAGAGACCCTGAGGGAGAAGAATCTCGAGGTAGGGAAGATCATACAGATTCCCCATACAAGAGAGGGTAAGGTTATAGCACAGCTCCCCAAGGGAGGAGAAAAAACACTTGAAAGAAAAGAGGTGATCCTATTTGTCGGCCTGGATAAAGGCAAATATTTCTTCTTGCCTGATGTAAAAGATTTAAGCCTCTGGGATATCCAGGACGAAATGGATTCAAAGCGGATCAAGTATAAAATTACTTCGCCACCTAAAATTGACAAGGCAGCAAATGACGGCACCTTAAGACTTTCGCTCCCTCCCCATACCATATTCAAGGCAGATGATGAGGTTCTCATATATATTAATAGTGGAGGATAAGAATGGAAAAAATACAGATAGCTCCCTCAATTCTGTCATGTAACTTCCTTAAACTTGAACAGGAGATCAGGGATGTAGAGAAAGCAGGCGCCGACCTCATCCACATTGACGTCATGGATGCCCATGTTTGTTAAAGCAATCAAACCTATCTCAACGACAATGCTCGATGTTCATCTCATGATAGAAAATCCCCAGCAGTATGTACCTGATTTCATAGAGGCCGGTGCAGATATTGTTACCGTCCACGCCGAAGCAGATGTTCACCTTTTGAGAACCCTTGATATGATCAGGTCAAGCGGCAGAAAAGCAGGAGTATCCCTCAACCCTTCTACACCCTTGAGTGTTATTGAATATGCAATAAACGAGATTGATCTTCTTCTCATAATGACGGTTAATCCAGGGTTTGGAGGGCAAAAGTATATCGCCTCCATGGAACCAAAGATCAAGGCAGCGCGTGAAATGATCCGCAAATCCGGAAAAAAGATAGACCTTGAAGTGGATGGTGGCATCAAGGTAAATAACGTTCAGCGTGTGGTTCAGGCTGGCGCAAACATTGTCGTCATGGGCACCGAGATATTTCATAGCGGAAACTATGCAGCAAAAATCAAGGAAGTTAGGAAGGTATTAAAGACCTGAAGTCATGCAACTTACCAAGCAGAAAGTTTATAAAAAAGTTTACGACATTGCCTGCGAGGAACTCCTCCGTGCTGATATTCAAGAGCGCTGTAATGCTGCCGGGATATCTTACGAGGGTTCTTCCGGTAATTGTCATATAGAGATACTGTTTTTCAACGAAATCATTACGATCTCAGTTCCAGACTTCACCTTCAAAAGCTCCAAGGATGCCAACATTACCCTTGTCTCAAAAATCATACTATTACATTACCTGATTAAAGCATCCGGGGCACGTCTTGGCGGTGAACTGATTCCCTATGAAGATATCCCGGGCCTTGGCCATTACTATCCTGTTTATGAAAAAAGGGTATTAAAACCAATCCAGAATGCTTTCGGGCATGACCGTTATACCTTTCTGGAAGCCGGTCTCTCATTAAGCGCCAACGTGGAGGAATATGGCGACGCTTCTTTCACCCTCCATGCACTGCCGAGGATACCTATTACATTTATCCTCTGGGAGGGAGATGATGAATTTCCACCACTGATAAGAACCCTTTTTGATCCAACGATCCCTGGCTACCTGCCGTTGGAGGACATCGTCGTCCTATCAAAGCTTGCCTCAACGCGAATTTTAAAGGAGGCAAGGTTACAGCAAAATGACGATCAGATATATGATCTTTAATGCTGATGACAATTCAGATAGCTGATACTGATATAATAAAGAGAGGGATTAATGAATCAATTTTCGTGCGAATATAAGAAAACCCGTGTGGGCTACCATCCTGTCTTCCGGACGCACACGCTCGGGGATAGTTTTATACTTACGGAGCATGATCTCTAAAACTTCTATATCGCCGAAACCATCGGTGAGTGCACGAAGGGTCTCTATAATCTGGTTAGTTGTCGGAACGATAATACCGAGGTAAGCGCTTCCCCTCATGAAACCTCTCACTTTCTCGATGATCAGCCAGGGCTCCCTCACATCAATAAATGCGGCATCAAGCCCGGTTTCATCAAAATCCATAATATCACCAAGGCGAAGATCAACATTCTCCCATTCAGCAAACCGCTCAATATTCTTTCGGGAGTTCTTGAAGTGCCTCTCTTCTTTTTCAAAGGATATTACCCTTCCCTCGGGCCCTACCATGCGTGAAAACAAACAGGTCAATGCCCCGCTCCCCGCGCCAGCCTCACAGAGTTTTGAGCCATTTTTGAGATTAAGTTTAAAACAAATGTGGTACGCCTCTTTAGGGTAAACGATCTGAGTCTCACGCCTGACACCATACATGATGATATCTTCCATTGTAGGCTCAAAAATCTCATAGTGTCCATGTCGCACCCCACATTCTGTGCCGATGAGATCAGAGAAGTTAATAACACCGCCTGTTCCATGAAAAGATTTGCCCGGCTCCATTTTTTTGAGATACCTTTTATCCTTATAAACAATTAATGCATAGCTGTTTTCCACAATCATTTTCTATCATTATCCTCTCGAATGTAATGGACTCCATAATATTTCATTCCAACCTGTACTCAATTGGCAGTATAACAAATAATCTGTATGGAATTTTCTGGGAAAATCTTGTTCGCGCTACGGCCTCCTTTGCACTGATATCCAATTCTGAAAATCCTGAGCTTTCTATAACCTTTATATCATGCGTGGAGCCACCCTCTGTGACCATGAATGAAAGAAGAATTTTCCCTGTTAGACCTTTTCTTCGCGCTTTCTCGGGATACCTGACATTTTTCATAACACCATCCCTGATGTGACGGAAGGTCTTTTCATCGGCGCTGCCTGAACCGTAACGAATGGCACGTCCTTCTCTGTCCCCATACCCCTCTCCGACTGACGATTGCCCAATTCCCGTAGAGTATGAAACGCCGGATCCTGTTTCTCCGTCTCCAATGGAAGAGCCTGTCTTGCCTGATACTTCAACTTGCCCAGCCTTGTCCGATAGTGTAACAGTCACACCATGGGCACGATCAGACTGAAGTGATGAAAGATCAGAAGTGGTAACATTGGTCCTTAATCCTTGATCAATTTCCATTTCACCCGACTTCTCTTTTTTATTAGCATTTTTTTGAGCTCCCCCAGGCCAGGCCTGCCTGTCACCGGTCAGAACCCCTGCCCTTCCTCCAGTTCTTTCAAAGTTCAAAATTGAAAAATCCAACGATATACTCTTGGGATGAATTGGTTTGTCTATCCAGGCAGCAAATACGGCAGCGATTATAAAACCATGAACCAGAAAAGAGATTGACAGGCTTTTTTGTAAATCATTCACTTGATTATTTGTTCCGTCTGAAGGCTGATCTTTTTAAAACCAAGGGTTTTAATCACATCGATAACTTCGACGAAATTCTGTAATGGTATATTCTTATCTGCCCTGATGAGAAAAGAGGCATCCCGCGGGACTGAAACTACCTTTTGCCTGAGGTCAGGCAGCGTCACTTGTTTGCCTTGGTAGTATATAACTCCAGTGTTATCAATTTCCACTATGTTTGATTTCATCGTTTTTTCATGTTCCGCAACAACTTTTGGCAGCTCGACCGGAATAATACCCCCTGCCACAAAGGTGCTTGTCATTAAAACAATCGTGAGTAGCACAAGCATCACGTCGATAAAGGGTATCATGTTGATGTAATCAAACTCCTTCTCTTCCATGCCTCACATCCCATTCGAGAAGTGTTACTTTAACTTTTCGCAAGAGTGCATTATAAAAAACCACCGTTGGTATGGCAACACAAAGTCCAACTGCTGTTGCTTTAAGCGCGAGCGCAAGTCCAACCATTATTTTTGTGGCATCAATATAACCGGCCACGCCGATTGTGTAGAAGGTGAGCATAATCCCCAGTACTGTGCCAAGGAGTCCGATATAGGGTGCATTGCTTCCTATGGTTGCAACAATGGCAAGCCTTTTTGTCAGAACGATCTCGAGACCCTTCCTGTTGCCTCCATATGCATCAATATTTATCCTTTTAATAAAAAAATACCTCTCAATAAAGATGGTAAGAGAAATAATTGACATAACCACCAGGAGGCCGATAATGCCGTAATCTATAAAATATCCAAGCCATTCCATGATGTTAATCTAGTATAAATAGCCACCATTGTCAAAAGTCTCCCTGTGGTAATCTATACATCCTCTTGAACTTATGTTCTCTTTAGAGTAAAACTAAGATATGAAAAGGAGCAATTCCATTTACACGGTACTTTCGAACCTACCGGAATTTGTCAAAGACAAGAAAATTCCCTTGAAAGAAGCACCTCAGGATGAAAAGTTCGTCTACGCCGAGGCGATGGAGGGTGTTCAGCAAATCTCACACAACAAGGCATTGATCAGGCGTCCGGCACCAACAAAAATTCGTTGCACAACGACGATAGAAGATCCACAACAATTACTCGAAGAAGCAGTTAGGGACAAACGAAAGCTGAACGTTACAAATATGCCGGAGTACATGGAAGGATATGCTGAAGGGATAAATCCCGTGACCCTTGATAAACTGAAAAATAGTGAATTTTCTATTCAAAAGACCCTTGATCTCCACGGCTTTTCATTGGAGGATGCACAAAAAACCTTTGAAGAGTTTATAACTGATTCTATAAAAAACGGCCTTAATTGTGTTAAGGTTGTTCACGGCAGGGGTCTTAAGTCAAGGAATGTCCCTGTCCTTAAAGATAACCTGAAATCATGGATTATACGGGCTATCAACAGAAAATGGGTTACTGCATTCTCGAGTGCTCGAATGTGTGACGGAGGCCCTGGAGCAACCTGCATACTTCTTAATAAAAATCCCGTTAAGAAACGGATACATATACTTGGATGACAGATATTTGCTCGCACTATGAAGCGAGCATAGATATTAAACCGTTTGAACCGTTTAAACTGTCCTTAAGAAGGAGGATTGAACATGAAGAAGATTGGAATCATTGGTATGGGCAACATGGGCGAGGCAATACTGAAGGCCCTTTTGAAAAATGGCGCGCACAAGACATCTATAATCTGTGCTGAGACGAAATCAGCAAGGGCAAGCTTCATCGTGAAGACATACGGAACGAAATGTTATGAGAATCATGAAGAAGTTGTAAAAAAGACTGATTACTTGATACTTGCCGTGAAACCCCAGGACTCAAAGAACGTTTTACAGTCAATTGCGCCCCTGTTCACTGAGAAGAAGGTTCTTATAAGTATTATGGCCGGAATCACAACTTCAAACATACTATCTATAGCCGGTAAAGCAGTAAAAGTTGTGAGGATAATGCCAAATATCTGCGTGAAAGTCGGTGAAGGGGCTATGGGCCTTACATCAAACAAGATGGTTGGGACCGATGATATAGAGGCAATAAAGACCATGTTTTCCCCCATGGGAAAAACCGTGGAGGTCGGCGAAGAGCTCATGGACGCTGTCACCGCCTTGGGTGGTAGTGGTCCAGCCTTCGTACTTCTGTTTCTCGAAGCGATGATTGATGCCGGCGTAAAGCTAGGTATTCCGAGAGATAAGTCTACTGTTATCTCATCCCAGGTGATGAAGGGGACAATAAAAATGCTTGAGTCAGAAAGCCTTCACCCCACACTAATGCGTGAAATGATCACATCCCCTGGCGGTACCACTATAGCCGGCCTGGCAGCCATGGAACAGGGGGCTTTCAGAGGCACTGTGATACGGGCAATTGAAGAGGCCTGCAAAAGGTCAAAGGAACTTTCCCTGTAATGTTCAACGAATATAGCGCTAATAGACAAAAGATGGTGGAAACACAGCTTTTGCCGAGGGGGATCAAGGATTCCAGGGTGCTTGCAGCAATGAAAAAGGTACCAAGACACCTTTTTCTTGACGAGGCCCTGTGGCCTGAAGCATATGAAGATCACCCGCTACCAATAGGCGAGAAACAGACCATTTCCCAACATTCTCGAAATAGGAACCGGTTCTGGGTATCAAGCTGCTATCCTCGCGGAGCTCGCAGAACAGGTGTATTCAATAGAAAGGCTCCCTGCCATAGCCAAACGGGCGAGGAAAATGTTTGATGAACTGATGTATTCGAATATCGTTATTACCATCGGTGACGGGACACTCGGCTGGAAAGAGCATAGTCCTTATGACAGGATTATTGTTACAGCAGCAGCTCCGTATCCCCCAAAAACCCTCCTTGAGCAGTTAAAAATCGGCGGGAGACTTATAATTCCCATAGGTGATGAATTTACCCAGGACTTAACATTGTACATCAGAGACAGCGAAACAGAATACAGCAAGGAAAGCTATGGTGGCTGCAGGTTTGTAAAGCTTATTGGAGAAAAGGGTTGGAGAGAATAAGGTAGAAAGGCTCTACCTGAAGGATCTGAGAAAGCTTCCCGTTATCACCATGGAAGAAGAAAGAAGATACGCTCGCCGTATAGCGCAAGGAGACACTGTTGCACGAAGGAAAATGATAGAAGCAAATCTCAGGCTCGTAGTGAAGATTGCCAGAAAATATATGCACCAGGGTATCTCCCACCTCGATCTTATCGAAGAAGGTAATCTTGGCCTCATTCGGGCTGTTGAGAAATTTGACGCTTCAAGGAATTGCAGGTTCTCCACCTATGCCACATGGTGGATTCGACAATCTATAGAGAGGGGAATAGCCAATTTCTCCCGCACCATAAGACTTCCTATCCACATTTCGGCAAGAATCTACCGTATATCAAAGATTATAAGCAGCTTCATCGAAAAGAACGGCAGAGAGCCCTCCCCTGAAGAGATATCTGAAGAAACAGGTCTTCCCCTCGATTTTGTTACGAACCTCTTTTCCGTGGTAGTAAAAACCTATTCCCTCGAAACAATCATTGATGAAGACGGCAAGCTAACCCTTGAAGAAGTATTGGCAAACACCACCGTAGAGGAACCTCTGTCAGCTTTTGAACAAACCCGAAGGGTTGAAGAGGTAGCTTCCTGGCTCGATATTCTTGGTACAGATGAAAAGAGGGTCATAATCCTAAGATATGGCCTGGATGGTGAAGAACCCCAGACCCTTGAATCAATTGGAAAGATATTTGGTGTTACGAGGGAACGAATTCGACAAATTGAACAAAAATCGATAAATAAGCTCCGCCGTATCGTGAAAAGAAGGAATATTGGAACAGAAAACATCTGACAACGAATCATCGCTCGCATCAACCACTGATATAATCAAAAAAGGCTCAGTTATTACAATCATCACCATGATCAGCAGACCCCTCGGCTATATCCGTGAGGCGATACAGGCATATCTATTCGGAGCAACCCTCCTCGTTGATGCATTTATTGTGGCCTTCAACTTCCCGGAATTAATTCAAACCCTGTTTTTTTCAGGCGCCACGAGTGCATTCCTTGTGCCGGTGTGTGTTCGCTACATGAAAGATCAGGATGATTACTCTTCAATTTATTCAACATTCATCAACCTTGCCATCATTATAACCGTTTCTATATCTCTTTTTTTTCTTGCCTTCAGCCATGGAATAATAAACATAATTGCTCCCGGTTTCACTCCTGAGGCGAAGCAGATAACCAAAATACTCTTTATCATAATGCTCCCTGTCATCTCCCTCCATACCGTCCTCTCTGTCATCAAGGCTTTTCTCAATGCAAAAGAACATTTCGCCGCACCCGAACTTTCAGGGATTATCTGGAATATTGCCTTCATTCTTTCTGCAATTTTCCTTCGCGACAGGTTCGGGATATACAGTCTGGCCATTGGTGCCACCGCCGGTTCTTTTCTTCAGATATTAGTTCAGGTACCTTATGTGAAGCGATTCAAGATCAAATATAGAATGACTCTTAATTTAAAACACCCTGCCATCGTCGAGGCAAAGAACCTTTTTACCGGGGCCTTGGTTGCAACTTCAATAGTGCCGATAAACAGCTTCGTGGGTCGCGTTATTGCATCGTATCTTCCCCAGGGCGAAGTAGCAGCACTTTCTTACGCGTTCAGGATATTTATCCTCCCCTTCAGCCTCTTTGCTGTTCCCATTTACACAGTAATGTTTACAAAGCTCTCGAAGCTTTTTCATCGTAAAGATTGGCAAGGCATTAATACCCATATTGATAGCTCGATTGTGCTCATAGCCATCACGCTCATACCGTGCACCATATTGCTCTGTTCTGTTGGTGATGCTGCGATAAGTCTTCTCTACGAACGAGGCGCCTTCACCGAACACGATACCTTCATGACAAACAGGGCTCTCTTCGGATATAGCGTCGGTCTTATTTTCTACGCCCTTTCTATCTCGTTTGTAAGGGTATTCAATTCACTTCATGACATGAAAACCCCTGCAATAGTGGGGTTAACCTCTATTGCCATGAATGCAATCCTGGCCTCAATCCTGATGGTTCCCCTGAAAAATCTTGGCATCGCTCTTGCCACATCGATCGTCTCATTCTATAACTTCACCATCCTATATGTGCTATTGAAGAAAAAGATAGGGTACTCCATGAAAAAGGGAACGATAAGAGAGATCTCACGATCCCTTCTTTCCGGCATCATTCTTCTTTTATCCATTTTCCTCTTTCGAAAGTTCGTGACAGAAAATACCTACCCCCTTCTTGGTATTAGTATAGTTTTAACTCTCATCATATACGGTTTCTTCTTTAAGACCTACTACCTCTCTCTTTTAAAAAAATCACGGTGAGCAATCATTTTCAAGTACTAAAGACCTTTTTCATTCATTGACCCACACCACCCCATGTGATAGTATGGATATTATGATGTTCGCCCCGGAAATGGAATTTCATATTTCCCGTCAGACCAGGGATCGTTACCGGTTCAGCGATAGCCTCTTTTCGACAAGCGGCAATATCATCTTTATCAATTATCACAGCGCAAGAATCTTCGTTCAGAAAATGAACGAGAAAAGAGACCTCCTCAACTTTCCAGAGCAAGCTGTCAAAACCGGACAGATTGTTTCTATGGGGCTCATCGACGAAATCCTGCATCATGTTGTTTTTCTCTACCGGCAGGAGATAAATGCTCAAACCATGGGAAAGGCCCTCAGCTCATTATATGATACCATGGGAAAGGAAAATGTTGACAGAGCCATGAGGGCTTTTATCGATGAGTTTCCTCCCCTATCTGTTTATCGGCAGGAACTGACCACAGAAGCGTACCTTGTCGGCAAAACTGAAGAGATCCCGAACATACAAATCGCCCTGGAGGAGATGCTTCTCCTTTGGCTTGCCAACATGAACCCCGCCTTCTCTCCATTTCATGAACTGTTCGACGATTCGAATCTGAAGAGAAATACTGCTTATCTTGAGATCATTACGGGCATAAAGAATATTTTTGAGAAAATGCCGCCCTTTGGCCCTTACAGCCAGGCCCTTGTAGAAATGCTTCGCAGTCCAGCCGTTACGGTTCCCCATTCCCTTTCAGGTCAATTGGAATATATCCGCCAACACTGGGGTTTTCTCCTCAGCCGTTATCTCTCCAAGCTTCTCAGTAGTCTTGACCTCATCAAGGAAGAACAAAAAGTAACCTTCCTTGGACCAGGGCCGGCAGAGGTTTACAAATTCAAAGGCCTGGAACTTGAACCGGAGCAATTTACCCTTGACCGTGAGTGGATGCCAAGGCTCATACTCATGGCCAAGAATATCTATGTGTGGCTTGACCAGCTTTCAAAAACATACAAACGCCCTATCACAAAGCTCAATGAAATCCCTGCTAAAGAACTGGAGACATTGCAGAGCCAGGGATTTTCAGGCCTCTGGCTCATAGGCTTGTGGGAACGAAGCCCTTCATCTCAAAAAATTAAGCAACTGTGCGGCAATCCGGAGGCTGTCCCTTCCGCCTACTCTTTATTTGATTATCAGATCGCAGAGGATCTTGGAGGAGAAGATGCCTACCGCGATTTCAGGGATACGGCATGGAACCACGGTATTCGGCTTGCCAGTGACATGGTACCGAACCACGTGGGAATCTATTCCCGATGGATTGTTGAACATCCTGATTGGTTCGTATCGTTAAACCACAATCCATTTCCCTGGTATACCTATGGTGGCACAGACCTGTCGCATGATGAGCGGGTGGGATTATTCATTGAGGACCATTACTACAGCCGAACAGATGCAGCAGTGGTATTCAAGCGCGTCGACCGGTGGACCGGCAGCGAGCAATACATTTATCATGGCAATGATGGAACGAGTATGCCCTGGAACGACACGGCACAACTGAACTACCTCAATCCTGAAATGCGTGAGGCAATGATCCAGACCATACTCCACGTAGCTCGAAAATTTCCCGTAATCCGCTTCGATGCAGCAATGACGCTGACAAAGCGCCATTTTCAGAGACTCTGGTTTCCCCAGCCAGGGACAGGTGGGGCAATCCCCACACGCGCTGAATTCGGGATGGGCAAGCAGGAATTTGATAAAGCAATGCCAAATGAGTTCTGGAGAGAAGTCGTTGACCGTTTGGCAGCCGAGGCTCCGGACACTCTTTTACTGGCTGAAGCCTTCTGGCTTCTCGAAGGCTATTTTGTTCGTACCCTCGGCATGCACCGCGTTTACAACAGCGCCTTCATGAACATGCTGAGAGATGAAGAGAATGCAAAATACCGCTGGAATTCGATCCTGAAGTGTTACGTCGCTTTGTCAACTTCATGAACAACCCAGACGAGCGGACGGCTGTCGATCAGTTTGGTAAGGACAACAAGTATTTTGGTGTTTGTACGCTCATGGTTACCCTCCCTGGCCTTCCCATGTTCGGTCATGGACAAGTCGAGGGTTATGCAGAAAAATATGGTATGGAGTATCGTCGTGCATATTGGGATGAGAATCCAGACAAGTCTCTCATCGAACGTCATGACCGTGAAATTTTCCCTCTCCTGCACCAAAGACACCTTTTCGCTGGGGTAGACAATTTCCTCCTCTATGATTTCTTCACCACAGACGGAACGGTTAATGAAGATGTCTTTGCCTATTCCAACAGCCTTGGATCGGAAAAATCCCTTGTGGCTTACCACAACAATAATGGTAATGCCGCCGGTTGGATAAGAACTTCTGTTACGTACTCAGTGAAAGAATCTGGGGATGGCAAACGCATTCTCATACAGAAAACGCTTGGCGTTGGTTTAGCCATTCCCCCTGCAAATAACCGTTTCACAGTTTTCCGCGACCACCAGTCAAGGCTTGAGTATATTCGTCAAAATAGCGATCTCTGCGATCGTGGCCTTTTTATTGAGCTTGGTCCTTATGAATATCATGTTTTCCTTGATTTCAGGGACCTCGAGGATGACGAACACCATCATTATGCCCGCCTGACCCACTATCTGAATGGACGGGGAGTACCGAGCGTCGATGAAGCACTCCGCGAGATCTTTCTGCAGCCAATTCACCATAGTTTTGCTGAGCTTTCTGATACAATCTTCCTCAGACGCCTCTGGGATGTACGGTGTTCCATCCTCCACAAAGAACTCGCATCGTCTCCAAAAGATCTCTTGTCAGACATTGAGACAAAAGCCACCAACCTCCTTTCAGAGATTAAGCACCACACGAACGGGAAAGGAGATATTGAAGGACAGGCAAGAAAGACAGCCTTCACTATAGATTGCCTAATGACAGGCTTTGACTTAAAGGCAAACATCTCGCATTATGACAAAGAGATTTTCAAGAAAAATATCATCGACATCGAAGAGAATCTCAAGGAAGATGATCTTGTTTTTTATACACTCTGCAATTGGGTCTTTGTCCATACCCTTGGAGAGATTGCATCTGACACAGAAATGGATGCACGCGAATTGAGCCGGAGCTGGATAGATGAATGGTTTCTCGGCCGCTTCATCGTCCAGACCCTTACAGACCTGGGCTTTGACAGGGAGGCAGCTTCCCGGGCAGTGACTATTATCAAACTGCTCACAATCCATCAGGATTGGTATAAGGATCATGAAAACACATATGACCTTATATCAAGCCTTCTTCATGATAACGAGGTACGTGACTTATTACAGATAAACCGCCATTTAGATATTTTGTGGTTCAACAAAGAAGCCTTCGAGGGTCTCCTCTTTTGGATGATTCTTATTACGGCAGTAAAGACCAGTTGCGACATATCGATTATCCAGGAAAGCAGAGAAGCTATGATGGAAAAAGCAATTTCTCTCATGGCACCCCTCTATGAGGCCCTGGAAAATTCGCAGTATCAGGTAGAAAAACTATTGGAGCTCTTAAAGGCTCATAGCTCCAGCCAGGAGTCAGAATAAAGGGTTTGCCCTAGAAGAACGCGGGTCGTCTTCACGTAATGTAATTCATCGTTTGATAGCTTCGATAGATCGATTTCATCGCCATCCATTACATTGTGGACAAGTTTCTCCAGCTTAGGCCTCTCATCCCTGGCTATTGCATGTATTTCTTGATCGAAGGCATCCACGATTGCAGAATAGAGCCCGTATCTTTTCAGCATTATAAGGTATGTCCTGTTGTGCGTTGGGACACCGTTAGACACATTGGAAAGCCCTCCCGTAGACTTGCAGTCGGGAAAGAGCTCATGGAGCATGGTTGCAAATTCGGTACATCCCTGTATCTGCAGTTGCTGCGAATTGATGGGAAGAATAATAGGATCAAGCCAGATATCTTCTTCCGGTATGGAGTATTGGGCAGCTTCAGCGAGAATTTGCGCTGCAAGAAGACCTCTTTCATTTGCATCACGGGGAATCCCTTCATCTCCCAAAGTAAGGCCGATAAACGAGGCATTGTATTTTTTTGCGAGGGGAAGGAGGGCAGCCATCCTTTCGGGCCTTGCCGAGATGGAGTTGATGAGGGCTTTCCCTTCATGAATCCTTAAGCCCACTTCAATAGCCTCTACATTTGTTGTGTCGAGGGAGAGAGGTAAGTCAGTAACTTCACGAATAGTTTTAATAACCCATTCCATGATCTCCGGCCCGGCCTTTCGTGCAGGACCGAGGTTGATATCCAGCATATCTACACCGGCTTTGACTTCAGCTTCTGCCATTTCCCTGACCGGACCCGGGTCCATCTGTTTCAACGCTTCGCCGACTTTTTTTGACATTATATTGAGATTTTCACCTATGAGTATCATCCTAATCCCCTTTATTCAAAATAAACCGTGTTTCGGTGTATATCCTACTCGCTACCCATATGCCATCTGCTCTATGCGTCATGCCTAAGCTTTCCACATCTTCAGATATGCCGGTATATGAGCTGCCTCACGTGGTCCGACAAGAATCTCCCAATCGGATAATTCCTCTTCAAGCTCTCCAAGTATTGCTGCAGCATATCCCGGAATAATAAGCTTTTTATGATCAACCTTTTCGGCAATACCACTTTTCTTGATAAATGCCCCTACCCCATCACCGAGAAACTTACCGGCTGCCCATGCCGTCAGGACCGACAACCCTTCAGTGTCCATTACGCAAAGCCAGCTTGGAACCCTTGAATTTTCAATTTCACCGCTTACAATAAAATAGGTGAGGGAAAAATTGCACGTTACAAACACAGGAGAAGCATTGTCCGGGTTGTTTATCGGATAGATACCTTCTTCGGTTGTCATAGGTCTCTGCGGGTCTGTATAGATATTCATTCGCTGGAGAAGGAGGGGGAAAATGCTTTCGCCTTCGAAATCGGAAAGGACTATGATTCCAGCATACTTTGCCACAAAGCACGATGCAATGAGGGTCTCCTTCATCAAAGAGTCTGTCATCTCACATGGAAAAGTAATGGTGGGAAATCCAAGGGGTTTATACTTACCTACCAAAGCTGCCCTCCGAATGATAACCTGATCCTGAAAGCTTTCCTTTGTACTCCTTGAAGATGTATCCAATACGAGGTCTTTCACGCCCATGGAGGTAAGCCTCTCAGTCATGCTTGCCAGTTCCTCTATGCCATTGCCTTTAACGGCAAGGGGACAGTTGAAGGCCTTTGCGAGAAAACCAAATTCTTCAATATTCTCGCTTGTTGCAGCATAAATCAAGGGTCTTTTTGCCCTTGAAATCTCAAGGGCCTCCTTCATCAGGGAAGGCTTCGGGGTCATAAGAATAATCCCGTATGGCTCTCCAGCGGCTTTCCTGACAATGCTAAGAAATTTTTCGTCATTTCCTGTAGACTTTATAGCTACAAGCTCTGGTCGAAGAATTGTGCCGATACGATCGTACTGGAAAAGGCCTACCTTGGTAAAACGCTTATTGGTCTCTTCCTCATCCATGGCATCAGTGATAAGGATAGCAAGCCCTGGTTGATTAAAAAATGTTTTCTCATGGCGAAAGAGTACAGTCTCTCCACCTATTTTAATCTCGTATTCGCCGTCTCCGATGCTAAGTTGCCTTATAGGTGGGGCACTCGCTTCCGAAAGCTGCCCTCGCGCTTCCTCGGTTACATGGGGACATGCATCAATTTCAGTCTTGCCTGACGCTAATGCCATGGCAAAGGCCAGGCACGTCGGGTATTTGCATTCACCGCAATTTGTCTTGGGCAGAAGCTTGAAGATCTGGATTCCTGTCAGTGCCATTTTGTCTCCTTTTTAAAAACCCGTAATGCGTAACGCGTTATGTTTGATCAGTTTTTGCTCTTCTCAACATCCCTACATCAGCGGATCCATGTTCACGCAGGGGTGTCCTTTCTCAGTGATATAGGCCATCACTTCTTCTTCCGTGCATGCAACAGTTTCATCTGCAATCATATCAGGAAAGTTCTGAATTCCTAGCTCTTCACCCCGCATCTGTAGACGACCCTTGATCTCTTCTTTGAGTCTTTTCGGCATCCAGATGATTCTCAGGAGCCCACCTTCTGCTTTGAGGAATTTTTTCTGAGTAATGTTGTATTTACTGTGGCCGAGAAAGCCAGGATTCTGTGCCCCTCCGCCGACAGCCCCTGCAAGGGTGGTAAACTTCATACCACACGGTGTCATGTCGTTAAAATCCCTGTCAACAGTCATAATGCCATTTGCGATGGGTAGGATAGCGGCGATGCATTCACAGCAGCCGCACGTTGTCATGGGATCAACGAGAAGACTATAGAGGCTCACACTATCGATCTTCTGCCTCGATGCCATTCGTACGTACTCATTACACCCCTTGAATTGGCCGTGATCCTCGCTCAGGCACTCACCCTTCTTTACCGGCTGGTTTGGCCCTTCCGGGCTTATTTCATATGCGGCCCGACAATCAAGCCAGTTGTATGCACCACAGAGGCCTGTTCTCTCAGGACTCACGATACACACGTGACTTGGCGCAAAAGACTGGCAGAGTATACACGAATAGAAAGTGTCAACACTTTCGTCGGTCATCCCCTCAATTCTCTCGTCTCGTTGCTGATATGATGATCTCGCCGCTACAAGAACCTCGTGCACCCTTGCCTCTTCAGTAAATATCTTCACCTGCACTTTGTCAAAAATGGCTCCAAAGTCCTGGTGATACTTGGCATGAATAATTTTGCCTATATGTTCGAGCCTGAAACCCTTATCAACGGCTTGTTTCGAAATCCTTATCCATGCGATATCCCTCTGCCCGATATGCATGATCCCTTGGGCCTGGTTGATCAGGTGGTGATTCTGCCGTTCGAGGATTGGTTCGAAATCTTCCTGGAAGGTTCGTCCTGCCACCTCTGCAACCATGGCAAAATGAACCTGCGATCCAGCCGGGACATCGTCAATATTTGGCCCAATTACCTCTACTTTGCCGTCCTCAACCTCTTCCATTCTCTTCGTCGTTGTCCACTCGACTGCCACGGTCCTGCCACCACCCATTTCCAGGTAGATGTCTTCTCCCCTTACCCGCTCACCCTCAAAGGCCGGTCCATAAGACACAGGGATGGGCACCTTTGCAACCTGCACCTTGAGCCCCCTCACCTCGACCGCTTTTTGAACGATCTGATCATGGGGAATATTTGAAACCACGTGCTCATAGGTACAGATACCGGTGGGCAATACCTGCGGAATAGGTGTATCAGCAACAGTGGGGAATCCCCAGTTGATGGCGCCGGCTGCATTTGCGTACCATTCATCTGTTACATCACCGAGGGCAAGGACAAATGCATAAGTACGATCCTTGTTGTAAATGAGATTTTTTCTGAAATCACCAGGCTTAATACCACCAAAGGCCATGGCTACCCTGCATGCGAACCCTATGGCAAATACTGCCTGGTATATATCGGGTCCGAATGAGACAAGCCTTGTTGGCCATCCTATCTGAATATTGGCCTCCAAAAGTTGCTCGGCAAACCTCTTTCCGTTGTTTTCAGCGCACATAAAAACATAGAGGTTCTTTTCCTGTAACTCGATGGCTATTTTGGCGGCAGTTTCTGAGTTTGGCGCAGACCCTGCAATGGCAGCAAATCCAGGGGCCGTACCATCGACGAATTCCACCCCCCTCTTCCTGAAAATAACATCATTTGCAGCGCCAAGCCACATGGTCTTGTCAGTAGGGTCTTCACTATTTGCAGCATAGAAATCGGGCATTTCAAGGTACTTGATTGCCTCAATAATCTCTTCTGCGAAAAAAGTTGCCATCCCCGCATCAAGGGCCGGTGCGAGATAAGGAAGGGATGATGTTTCCCGCACAGGGGGAGGAATAAGTCTCTGACAAATGTCGAGGACCTTTCGCATATCTTCAATTTTTTCAACACCAATCCCTGTTATTGCGTAAATAATAGGAAGATAATAGGCTGTGTTCGGGAAGCCAACCTCCTGGTGTGGGCCGAATCTCTCCAGGGCTTCCTTAAATTTTTCCTCTGCTTTGTTGTATATCTTATGCGCACCGCGTATCGCTGCCGAGGCAATGATCTTGGACACTAAACTCTCCTTTTCTAGTCGATTGCCCGTCTCATGGCCATATCAAAGAATACTCTCTCCCTGGCCTTGTCGATGCCAAGGGCCTTCCGTTTTTTGTCGATATGAGCGATCATTCGTTGTGCCCCTTTCACAGGATCAGACTCATATGCCCACATGCCCTTGAACATGTTTTCATAGTCCTCAAAAAGGTGCTTCGTAACCCTTTCGCTCCCCAGGGTAGGCCAGGTAGTACCAAAAACTGTGAAGACACCGGACGCAACAAAATAATGCCCGATAGCAAGGGCCTTTTCGCTCATCCATTCAGGCGCTGCTCCTGCCGCCGGCAGGTCGCTTATGTCATCGCCAAGACCGCCCTCTTTTACCATTGCTGTTGCAGCAACAAGAATACGTGAATTGTCTATACATGAACCCATGTGGAGAACCGGCGGAATCCCAACTGCCTCACAGACCTCAGCAAGGCCGGAACCGGCATATTCACGGGCAGCCTCAGGTGTAAGAAGACCTGCCTTGCCGCAAGCCATGGCAGCACAGCCTGTTGTCAGGACAATAACGTCATTCCTGATAAGCTCTTTGATCATGGCAATGTGGCCAGAGTCATGCACTGTTCTCACATTGTTGCATCCGACAACACCGGCAACACCCCTTATCCTGCCGTTGATAATATTGTCGTTGAGGGGACGATAACTTGCTCTGAAGAGACCACCCAGGAGGTAATTGATTGTCTCGTGACTGAAGCCGGCAACGATGTCCTTCGAATAATCCGGTATATAAACGGCATGTCGCCTGTTGGGATAGTTCTCGATTGCCATTTTCAGAATTTGTTTTGCAGTATCAAGTCCGTGTTCAGGATGAAACTCAACATGGGTGGCGCCTTCTATCTTTGCACGGTCTGATGTTGTAATAAGTTTTGTGTGAAAACATTCAGCCACACCCTGGAGTCCCTGCATTTCGCACTGTACATCAACAGTCATCAACTCCACTGCCCCTGTTACGAGGGCCAATTCCTGCTGTAGAAAATTGCCGGCACAGGGAATGCCATGCCTCATAAGTACTTCATTGGCTGAACAGCACATACCTGCAAGGTTCAACCCTTTTGCTCCTGCATTTTCTGTAAGCCGTTTAATCTCCGGGTCTCTGCTTGCAACAACGAGCATTTCGGGAAGCAAGGGTTCATGACCGTGGATCACCTCATCTTCTTTCAGTACCCCAAGATTTATGCTTCCGAGAACGGGTACAGGGGTTCCGAACATGATGTCCTGCAAATCGGTTGAAATCATGGATCCGCCCCATCCGTCTGCAAGGGCACATCGTGTAGCCTGGAGCAGGATGTGCTCATAGTCCTGATCCACCCCCATATGGGTCCGATGCATGATTTCAACAACCTCTCTGTCGATACCCCGCGGTGTTACGCCATGCTTTCTCCAGATCTCCTGTCTCTTGACAGGTGCTTTCCTGATATATGTCAGCTCTCCGTGTTGTTTACCAAACTCCTCAAGAGCCCTGTTGCCCAGTTCTAACGCTATGTCCCGCATATCTCTTTTTTCTATTTCGATCCCAAAATCAAGGGCAACCTCGATGAGTTTTACCTCGTCCTTGATTGAAAATCCTTGCGACTCACCCCTTGCAGTTTTTATGAATGTTTCCACCACCTCCCGTGCATGATCAGAATGGGAGGCTGTTCCTGCAGCAATTTTTCTTGCAAAATTTCTTGCAACAACCGTTTCTATCGTTGCACCGCAGACTCCTTTCCTTTCTCTCTGGACATCTTTCTTTGTCCGTGGAAGCCTGCATGGTCCCATGGCACATATCTTACAGCAACTTTCTTCGACCCCGATAGGGCAAGGCTTTATCTCATCAGCACGAAAAAAAACCGTACTGATCTCTTCTTTTTTAGCTTTTTCCAGGAGTTCGACCGTTGCCTTGTCGATGCTTCTCGGTGTTTCTTCTGACATCTATGTCCCCTATGACGTCAGTTCGCTGATCATTTCTTTGACCAGTGCAATACTGTCAGGATGTCTCATAATAACGATGTCCGCCCCGGCAATCAGTAAACTCATTGCGCTCACAGACTCCAGGAGTATGGATCTTGTCTTTTCGTTGCCAAGCTTTGGGTCATCGTCTTCTGTCAGTCGGGCCTCTTTCTGTTTCCAGATCTCCTGGGCAAGGTTGCACACAATGGGAGACTGCAGCTTTACATCTTCCTGGGTAAGGGCAGCCATTCTGTCTCTCTCCATTACAGAATAGGTATACTCTAATCCATAGCCAAGACCGCCGGTTGTGGGATCAACAAGAATCTTTTCATCCTGCACCCCGAGATTTCCAAGGAGAATATTCAACTGCTTCGCAAGGTTAACATCTATTGGAGATGATGCCAACACAGAGTGATTATATGCAATCGCCATAGCACCGATCTGTTTATAATTCTTTTCCGACAAAGGGCCGATGACGACATTCTTTCCTTCACATACTTCGGCAGTCCTGCGAAGAAGGACTGCATCCTTCTCGTCGCTTGATGTTCCCCATATAATTACAGGAACATCGACAGCATCCACCACATCCTTTACGACCTTGATAACCTCCTCTACATCACGGTCCATCCCATTCGGATCGGCACTTTTCAACTGGAGGGCAATAATCTCAGCTTTGAAAGTGTCCACACATTTTTTTGCCCAAGCAACAGGACTACCTATAACATCCTTAAACGGTTCTATGACCCACTCCTGCCAATCCTCAGGTTCATAATCCCATACTTCGAAGGCAATTCTGGGAATGTGGGGCATTTCGCCTTCAAATAGATGGAAGGGATAACACGTTTCTCCCCCAAGGGTTACTGTTTTATCACCGGTCCCGATCGTGACTTCCCTGATCTTCCCTGTGTATTTTACTTTTGGAATCTCAAACGCCATCTTTTCTCCCTCTTTTACCAGTATGCGCTTAGCAGTAAACACAATGCATCAAGTGCTTACTGCTAAGTATCCAGTGTTTAAAATGTCTTATACTTCCTGTTTTCTTTTCTCGCTGCCGTACCACTCACTGCTATACCAGTAACGCAGTGCTGTCCTGAGATAGTTCACTATATCATCACGTGTTGTCAGTTTGGCTCTCCAGTCAACCATCTTGTCGGGCTTGCCTTCCTCGTACGTAGGTCCAAGAACCTTTACCTTTTTTCCTTCATAATTCTCTTTTTCTTCGTAGACATAGTCACTCATACAAGGCTCCAAAAAAACAGCTTCCCACGGATTTGTATCCTTACTATACCATCTGATGGCAGGTTAGATAAAGACCTTTTGAGCTTATGTGGTCAAATAATATTTGCAGCCAACCGGGCTGCCTTAACGGTATTGAGCATAAGCATGGTGATAGTCATGGGCCCTACGCCTCCGGGAACAGGGGTGATGAAAGCAGCCTTTTCCTTGATGGCATCAAAATCGACATCTCCACATAGTTTAGCCTTGCCTTCCGGGGTCATACCAACCCTGTTGACCCCCACGTCGATAACCGTGACACCTTCTTTCACCATGTCTGCGGTTATAGCCTTCGGTCTGCCTGCAGCAACGATAAGGATATCCGCTCTTTTCGTGTGCTTGGCAAGGTCACGAGTAGCGGTGTGACAAATGGTAACCGTGGCATTAGCCCCTTTTGCCTTCTGAACAAGCATCATGGCAATAGGCTTTCCGACAATATTACTCCTCCCCACCACAACAACCTCGGCGCCGTCTGTTTGTATCCCGTTTTTAACAAGCAATTGTTGGATACCAAGGGGTGTGCAGGGATAGAAGGTGGCATCTCCGATCATCAACTTACCAATATTGACAGGATGCAAACCATCAACATCCTTGTTCGGATTAATCGCGTTCAGTACCCGTGTTTCATTGATGTGCCTTGGCAAGGGAAGCTGAACAAGAATGCCATGGATGCTCCTATCCTTATTATATTTATCAACCATGGCGATGAGTTCCTCTTCAGGAACATCTTCATGCACATCTTCCTGGATCGAGTAAAAACCGAGTTCTTTTGCAGTTTTCTGCTTAGCAGTCACATAACTCACAGAAGCCGGATTGACCCCTACAATGATCGTTACAAGGCCTGGGACGAGTCCGTGCTGTTCCTTGAGAATTTTAACCTCCTCTTTTAACTCCTCCCTGATGATAGCGGCAGTCTCGGTTCCGCTTATTATCTTTGCAGCCATTCCTTTTCCCCCCTCTTATCTTGTTCCCTTTGACAGCGTCTTGTCAAAGATCGAATACGCATCAGAAATAACCGCAGAATCCTTGGAAATCGAAAAAATGTTCATTCCTTCCGCATCAGCTTTTGCAAGTGTTCTGTCTTCTCTGATAATTCCAGTTATCGTGAGACCTTTTTCTTGAGCCATTTTGATAATGATCTCATCTTCATTCTTCATGACCCTGTTGACGATGATGTGCCAATCTTTGATGGTAAGATTCAACTCACCAATCAATTCGATAATCCGCTTAACAGTCAAAAGGCCTCTCGGTGATGGATCGGAAATTACATAGAGATGATCTATATCCTGGGTTACCAGCCTGCTCATATGTTCCATGCCGGCCTCATTATCTACCACAATAAAAGGATAGTTTTTCTTCAGGGCCTCGATGGATTGTTTCGCGAGGCTGTTGGCGGCACAATAACAGCCCGGCCCCTCAGGCCTTCCCATGGCAAGAAGATCGAACCCTCTCCCTTCAATGATTGCTTCGTGAACCTTGTATTCAAACCAAACATCCTTTGTCATGCCCTGGGGGACATCTTTTTTCATCAATTCGCGAGCTTCACCGATTGTAGAACACACATGAACCCCGAGCAATTCATTCAGGTTTGAATTCGGGTCAGCATCAACAGCAAGTATCGGCTCGCTTTTGAGCTCTTCGATGAGATACCGTATAAGCATCCCCCCTATGGTTGTCTTTCCTACTCCGCCCTTACCAGCAAGGGCTATGATTTTTGGCATAACATAACCTTATACTGCACAATAATATTCACTGAGGATTGTTCACAGTCGATAGCGAACGATTCTTAAGTCTCTAGCTGCCACAAACTCATCCATGAATTTTTGACTGTTTGAAAGCTCAACGTTTGTCATCATCTTGGATATGTTTTCTGCTTCAATCATAAACCCCCTGGAGAATGAGAAAAGTCTTACCCCAAGAAGAGATCCGTTTCCTACAAACACAAAACGATCAAGGGGTAACTCCGGCAGTAGCCCAATTATCCGGGCTTTTTCGAGATCAATATAATGGCCGAAGCCACCTGCAATAATATCAATATCCCCGAATGAGAGGCCAACGCTGTCAAGAAGCACCTTGCACCCTGCATAGAGAGCTGCTTTTGCCCGGATAAGATTATAAAGATCGACCTCGGTTACTACAATGTCCTGCTGAATTTGGGTATCAGCCGTATGGGCAATGACATATTCATACCCGCTTTGGCCTTCCCGTACACGTGGTGTATCCAGATCTCTTCTGAACTTGCCATTTTGATCAAGAATCCCTGACAAGAGGAGTTCTGCCACACTATCAATAAGTCCGGAGCCGCAAATACCCTTTGGTTTTTCCTTACCGACAGTGAGGATCATGGGTTCATAATTGACCGGGTTAATCCTCACCTGCTCGATAGCGCCTTTTTCTGCCCTCATACCGAACTGAATACCACCGCCCTCAAAGGCAGGCCCTGCTGAGCAGGAGGCACAAATGAGCCAATCCCTGTTGCCGAGAACAATCTCTCCGTTTGTTCCAATATCCATAAAAAGAGTGATCTTGTCAGTGTGGGACATCCCTGAGCCTATAACACCTGCAACAATATCTCCGCCAATGTATGATGAAACACAGGGGAAGACTTGGGCATTTACATAGTCGTCCGTATCCACTCCGAGATCCCTGGCTGTAACAGGTGGATATATATTTGAGACAGGTGTATAGGGCGAGAGCATGATGTTTTTGGGATCAAGGCCAAGGAAAAGATGGGTCATCGTTGTATTTCCTGCAAAGACAAGATGAGAAATTGAGGCCTTTTCAACATGGCTCTCATCGATGAGATCGCTAATAATCCCGTTTATCGTGGATACAACCGCTTCCCGAAGCCTCGCCAGGCCGCCTTTCTTGCGTGAATACATGATCCTCGAAATAACATCATCTCCGTAACGGATCTGAGCGTTGTAGTCTGATGATTCTCCAAGGGTACATATATCCTTACTGCAGTTTGCCAGGTCAAGGAGCTGCCCACACACTGTGGTAGTTCCGATATCTATGACGATTGAGTAGTTCTGCTTTGCTTTATTTCCGGGCTCTAAGTTTAAAACCTGATATCCTTCGTTCCGTGCAACAAGCGTAACAGTTACCTTCCATGCAGCCTCACGGAAAATTCCACTCATTTTTCTTAGAACTATCAAATCTGCTGAGAAGTTATCTTTCTTGAGTACCCTGCGAAGTTCTCTTAAGAGCCTCCCGAAGTCGGAAATATTGTCATCTACCGATGGCTCAAGGAGCTCCAAATAAATTTTGAAAACTGAGGGGTCTGCCTTCCATACCTTAACGAGCTGCCCCAGATCTGAGGCTGAAAGGATGAGCGGTTTTCTGCTTTTGCCTTTCAGGATGCTTCGATCGATCTGTGATTCCAGGGGTACTTCCACAATAACATTGCCTTGTGGCCTTGTCTTGCACGCCAGACGATAACCTTTATCGTAGTCTATCCGGGTAATCCTTGGATGGTGCGAAGAATCTACACTTCCTTCAACTATCTTTATCCTGCATTTGCCACAAGAGCTGTTTCCCCCGCATGATGCATTGATATAGACACCTGCCCTCATTGCAGCATCAAGGAGGGTATCCTTATCATCAGTAGTATAGATGATTTTTTCAGAAGGCAGGAATGTAATACGATGTTTTTTCATTCAGGATGAACTCCACACTCTGCACATCTCCGACTTCATCCGGAGCGTCAGACATACAAAAATTCTTTTTTTATCAGTCTCTTGCACTCATAAAAAGATCCTGATGCAGGCTGCAATCCAAAGCTAAGAGATATTCTACTATTTGTCAGCCCTTTGTCAAGCAATCTTGCGGAATTATCCGCCTAAAGTTTACAGTAAGTTCTTCGATATTTTATAAATGGAGCGCACGTGACAAGAAGCATTGACAACAATAAAAAAGAGTAATAGACTTGTTGTGTTCCGCCATCCATATCACAGGAGGGTTTTTATGAAACGTTTTACTCTGTTTTGCTTTGTAATAATTTTTGCAGTAACATTCCTTGTTGCCCCGCTCTATGCGCAGGACGTTTACAAAACATGGCGGCCGGCAAATACTGATCCGAATGGGGAAAAATTTTTGTGGGATGCTCTCGTAATGAGGCCGGCAGGTTTGATAACCTGTGTCCTCGGCATTGGGGGATTTATTGTTGCACTGCCATTTGCCCTTACCTCTCAGACTCAAGATCGGGCCTTTGACAGTCTGGTAGTAGAACCGCTTAACTATACCTTTGCAAGACCTGTAGGGCTCCTGGATCCCGCTAATCCTTGATGCGAGCCCTGTCCTGAACCATATGTAAGGGGTTGATTCTCAAGCGTCCCGCAGAGTTTTAAATAATAGTCTGTCTCTTGGAAGTTTAAGGCATCACTTTGTATAATCTTGGCAAGGCTATTGATCCTGAACCTGTCGATTGCTTCATAGGTCTTCGAGAGTTGATCTTTATGACCACCCCTTTTGACGATGAATGGTTTATCAACAAAAAGTACAGGGTACTTTGACGTAATCCTGAGCCACATGTCATAATCCTCACAAACCGGTAGGGTTTCATCAAAGAGTCCTACTTCCTCAAAAACTTTTCGTTTTATCACCACAGAAGAAGGGCTGATTATACAAAGCGGAAGGCACTGTTCAAAAATTAAACCAGAATATTTCCGGTGTCTGTCTCTCTGGTTTAAACGTTCACCATTCCTTATCCAGATTTCATCTGTATAGGAAATGTCAACCTGGTCTTCTCTCATTTTTTGTACCTGCTCGGTGAGTTTACCTTTTTTCCAGAGATCATCCACATCAAGGAAGGCGATGAATTCTCCATTTGAGATGGCTATGCCCATATTCCTCGCGCTACTAACCCCCCCATTTTGCTTCCATACATAGCGAACCGGAAATTCCCTCACCTCTTCGAAGGAATTATCCGTAGAACCATCATCGATGACGATTATTTCTTTGTCTTGATAATCCTGATTGAGAATAGAGATTACGGCTTCTTTAAGAAAAGCCTTTCTATTGAAGGTCGTTATGACTACTGATACCATTGACCACAAGCTTGATATGGATCTTTCTCGGACCGGCAGTCAGGTCAACCTCCCAGACTGGCATGCACATAGTGCTTTGATAATTGCGCTCGAAGCCGGTTTCAGAGAGAGAAACAACTTCTACGGGAAAAGTCCAGATTGATATAGGTCGATCAAACTCAATGATTGGTGCGACTTTCTGATATGGGTCAAACAAGAGTATCTTTTGAGATGGTCCATAAATCCCTTTTGAAGTCAAAGGGAGTTTACCTGTTCCCATATCCATGTATCGGTCGCCACCACTTCCAAGGAAGGAAAAGTTAAATTCCACGCCAAAAAGAAAAGTTTCCTTGACATCGCCATCGATAAGGTAATCGACATAAAGGGCTGCCTCATCAACGTTCATGCGTATTGTTTTTTCAATGGTAAGAGGAACTCTCTTCCCTCCCATCCAGGCACGGCCTTCCCTCTTCATGGAAAGGGATGCAGTTTTCTTTTCTTTTTTAAGGGCAGCCATGTATGGCTCTTTAACGAAATCTCCAGGTTCGTAGTATTGACATCTGTAGAAGGACTCCCATGTGACATCTTTCCCCATGACATGATCTACCAGGGATGCCCGTCGGTACCAGTCGTAATGAAGAAAGCGTTCAAGGCCCTCCTCTTTTGCAACGATCATGTCATGGATTGTTTTTGTACCATCTGCAACGTCATTGACTGAGGCCATTGTAATCTGATCGTGATAACCTTCGTAACGCCTGCAGAGATTGGCCATAACATTTGTGGTTGCCGGCTTATAGTCGAGTTCATACAAGGAGCCGCCCTCTTTAAGACAGAAATAGGCCTTGATAAAATTATTCACAAGAATAGCCTCTTCGACGCCATCCAGGTTTACGTCTTCAATTCTTCCTTCAACAAATGCTTTCTCGGAATCCAGACATTTCTCTGCTTCAATGAGATGACCATATACAGAGGCCCGCAAATGAGGAAGATAAAGACCACCAAAAACTCCGTGCCAATAGCTATCGTTACATTGTGCCATGTAAACATGCTTTTTTGCTTCAGGATTGTTATTCGCCTGCTTTGTTACCGCAAGCATCTTTTTATGCATGTCGTTGCTTTCTGGGTATTTTATAAGAAAATGCTTAAAATACCCTCCCTTTAAAAGAGTTACCTTGTCAGGGTTCTGACTACTGATTGCAGCAGCGTATTGCTTGGAGAGTGTTGGTGGTAGACACCACTCGCCCATCTCCTTGTAAGATTGACAATCAAGATATATGGGGCCTTTTGGAGGTTTGTCCGCAAGATATTCGCTGAAAGTAACGGTTTTAAGCCAATCCTGGTTCTCGGTTAAGTATTCAAAGAAACCTTTCAGCCAACCTTCTTCATAGACTGATTTTTTCGTTCCAGGCCACAAACCAAACTTCTCCCCATCGTCACCAAAAACAGCCAGGTCATGACCTTTTTTATCTGCCTCTTTCAGATAGTTATCAAGTACCTCAATGGGTTTGAAAGGTATTGAATATCGCAGAAATTCAAGACCGGGAAATATGGCAAGCTTATGCCCTTCGTGCTCGGTCACGTAATATCCGAACAGGTCATCTTCCTTTAAACCAACTGCCTTGAAGTGGTTATCATCTACAAGAGTATGGGTAATGCCGGCCTTATTGAGGGTGCGTGGTATATGTGTTTATCGCCAAAGACTTCTTCCATCAAATCAATATGCATCTTGATTTGATTACAACCATCATCCTCTGAAATGAGTGAAAGTACAGGTTCATACATACCACCGGAAACAATTTCAAGCTGACCTTGGTTTTTTAGTGATTTCAACAAAGTGATGTATTCAGGTTTTTTCTCACAAAGCCATGAAAAGAGGAAACCAGAAAAATGAAGATTGATTTTGATATCTCTGAAATCTTTCAGTACTTCAAAAAAGGGCAGATAGGCGCCTTTGTAGGCATCTTCAAGGATAAAATCCATGTTACCCACTGGCTGGTGGTTATGAATGCATAAAATTAGGTTCATGTAAACCTTTATTGAAATGGCGGGGTCGACGAGCTTCGAACTCGCGGCCTCCGGCGTGACAGGCCGGCGTTATAACCAGGCTTAACTACGACCCCGCATTGTGAATGGTAGGCGGGAGAGGTTTTGAACCTCCGACCCTCGGCTTGTAAGGCCGATGCTCTCCCACTGAGCTACCCGCCCAAACTATATCAGCTTTGCGCCCTTATGTCAACATCAGGCAATCTCGGCTTCCTCCTCATAAATGAGAATTGGCCTGTCGCGATTCACGATTACTTCTTCGCTAACAACACATTCCTTTACATTTGAAAGGGCCGGGATTTCATACATAACATCGAGCATGACTTTCTCCATGATCGATCTTAAACCCCTGGCACCAGTCTTTTTCTTCATTGCCTCTCGTGCAATACCCCTTATCGCACCTTCGGTGAATGTAAGTTTTACGTTCTCGAGGTCAAAAAGTTTCTTATACTGTTTAACAATAGCATTGCGCGGTCTTTTCAGAATTTCAACAAGGTTATCCTCGCTCAGCTCTCCAAGGGTTGCTATAATGGGCAATCTTCCGATGAACTCCGGGATTAATCCATATTTCAAAAGATCTTCCGGCTGGATGTCCTTTATCAATTCAGAATATTGTTTATCTCTGCCGCCTTCAACATCAACACCGAAACCAATGCTCTTTTTCCCGACCCTGTTTGCAACAATCGATTCAGCACCATGAAATGCCCCGCCACAAATAAAGAGGATGTTTGTTGTATCAACCTTTATATAGTCCTGCTGAGGATGTTTCCGACCACCCTTTGGCGGTACATTCGCTACTGTACCTTCAATTATTTTCAACAGAGCCTGTTGCACGCCTTCACCGGAAACGTCCCTCGTAATGGAGGGGCTATCGGTCTTTCTCGATATCTTGTCAATTTCGTCGATATAGACAATACCCCTTTCAGCCCTTTCTACATTGTAATCAGCGGACTGGAGTAGATACAGTATGATATTTTCCACATCTTCACCGACATAACCGGCTTCAGTCAATGTTGTAGCATCTGCTATCGTGAACGGCACATGAAGAATCTTTGCCAATGTCTGGGCAAGAAGGGTCTTTCCTGATCCTGTTGGGCCTATCATGAGAATATTACTCTTCTGAATCTCCACATCATCAAAATTGGTTTTTGCTTCAATTCGCTTGTAATGGTTATAAACTGCGACAGAAAGTACTTTCTTCGCAAAATCCTGGCCAATTACGTATTCATCAAGAAGCCTCCTGATTTCATGGGGCTTTGGGATCGACGTCTTTATATAATCAAACCGTTCTTTCTTGGCCTCGTCCTGGATGATCTCATTGCACAACTCAATGCATTCATCACAGATGTATACCATTGGTCCTGCAATAAGCTTTTTGACCTCATCCTGGCTTTTTCCGCAAAAAGAACAATGTAGCTTCATTGTTCTTCCATTGCTCTTTTTAATCATTGTCATTGTCTCTTCTCCACAATTTTATCAATGATACCATAATTCAAAGCTTGTTCTGCTGTCATATAAAAATCTCTTTCCGTATCAGCGTCAATCTTCTCAATTGGCTGCCCTGTATGCTTGACAAAGATCTTGTTAATTTCTTCTCTCATGCGCAGGATTTCCCGTGCCTGAATATCAATATCCGTCGCCTGGCCCTGAGCACCTCCGAGGGGCTGGTGAATTAGAATCCTTGAATGGGGAAGTGCATAACGCTTTCCTTGATCCCCGCCTGCAAGGAGTACCGCCCCCATGCTTGCGGCCTGACCTATACACATGGTTACTATGGGCGCCTTTACATACTGCATGGTGTCATATATGGCAAGTCCGCTCGTTATATAACCGCCAGGGGAGTTTATATAGAGGTAGATATCCTGTGTAGGGTCTTCCGACTCAAGGAACAAGAGTTGAGCAATAATAATATTTGCCATATTATCATCAATAGAGGCACCCAGAAAGACGATCCTCTCTTTCAGGAGACGTGAATAAATGTCATAGGCCCTCTCACCTCTGCCATCTTTCTCTATTACTATCGGAACAAGACTCATTGCTTCTCCTTCACAACAGCCTCATCCCGGAGAAAGTTGAGTGTCTTTTCCTCAACAATGCTTGCCCGCAGACTATCCATCATGTTGTACTCTCTATAAAATTTTTCAATCTCCTCATAGCTCCTTCGGGAATCCTCTGCCATCTTCTTCATCCGCTCGTCGACTTCATTGTCATCAACAGTGATAGATTCAGTTTCGGCAATCTTTTTGAGTATGATTTCCCCTTTGATCCTTTCTTCTGCCCTTGGCTCAGAATCCTTTATCAGATTCCCTTCGAGGTTCCTTTGTTCCTCTTCAGTCATTTTGTCAGATTGAAATCGATTCATTGCATCGTCGATCATTGCATGAACTCTCTTATCAAGAAGCCTTTTCGGCACAGGAATGTCAATACTCTTTGTAAGGGTTTCCATGATTTTTTGTGCTATGTCCCTTTTCCTCGCTGTCTCTTTCTCTTTTCTTATCTCTTCTCTAAGCCCAACCTTCATGACTTCAATATTTTCAAAATTGAGGTCTTTAGCAAATTCATCATTAATTTCAGGAAGTTTCTTTTCTTTAAGTTCCTTTATATTTATCTGAAATTGCATTGTTTTAGAGGCGATATCTTTGTCAGGGTAGTCGTCAGGAAATGGTATTTCTACCTCTTTTTCTTCGCCAGTCTTCATACCGATCAGGGCAGTTTCAAATTCAGGCATAAGGTTGGCAGAGCCCAACTCTACTGGGTAGTACTCTGTGCCCACACCCTTTACTGGTTTTCCGTTCATGTAACCCTGATATTTTATCACAACAAAATCACCTTTTTGAGCCCCTGCATCGCTTTCCCGGGATATCATCTCAGCATGCATATGTTGCAGTCCATCTATCCTTTTCTCGACATCCTCGTCAGTAATATTAATCGCATCAACTTCTACCTCCAACCCTTTATAAGAAGGAAGTTCGATTTCTGGAACAACTTCACATTCAAGTTCATAACTCTTCATCTATAAAATTCACAATAGGCTCTGTAATTGGGTCCACCTTGGCAGTCAAAAGAGCTTCGCCCATGGTAGATCGAACCATCCTTGTTTGCAATTCTTCATCAATATGATCTTTGTAATAGGAAGTTATGATTGATTTTGGCACTTTGCCAGGCCTGAAGCCTTTAATTTTGGCATTTTTTTTCAGTTCTTCATAAATTGATTCACGAAGTTCTGCTATTTTCTCTTCCGGAAGAATGACCTGTACTTTCTTCCTTACCTTATCAAGATTTTCAACTTCAACGTTCATGCATCCTCCCGGAGAACTGGAACTGGCGCTAAAAGTCTGAGCTTTCAGTAGAGGTATTATACATCTAACTTCTCAAATTATCAAGCTATTTCAATCGACAAGATGAC
>PDVH01000024.1_pt2 | contig 33057 bp, 25 predicted proteins | sample 1369781 | NCBI WGS metagenome assembly PDVH01 (sample SAMN07795378, study PRJNA414565) | Alkali sediment metagenome, whole genome shotgun sequencing project. | isolation source: glacial lake sediment | place: Bosnia and Herzegovina: Donje Bare Lake | collected 2016-06
AGGGTGCGCCAAGGATATACGAGGCGCACGTCGGCATGGCCCAGAGTGAGGAAAAAATCGGAACCTTCAGTGAGTTCAGAGAAGAGGTCCTGCCCCGCGTGATTGATGCTGGCTACAATACTCTTCAACTCATGGCCATTCAGGAACATCCATACTACGGGTCATTCGGATATCACGTCTCCAGTTTTTTTGCGCTCTCATCACGCTTCGGTACGCCTGAGGAACTGAAGAAATTAATTGATGCCGCACACGCAGCAGGACTTTCCGTAATCATGGACATTGTGCAATCGCATGCGGCACGTAACGAACAAGAAGGGATCAGTCGCTTCGATGGAAGTTTTTACCAGTACTTTCATGACGGCCCACGGGGTTTTCACTGGGCGTGGGATTCCCGCTGCTTCGATTACGCCAAGCCGGAAGTCATCCATTTTCTTCTGTCCAATTGCCGTTTCTGGTTGGACGAATATCATTTCGACGGATTCCGCTTTGACGGCGTGACGAGCATGCTCTACTTTGACCATGGTCTGGGAAAGACTTTTACGTCATATGACGATTACTTTAGAGACAACGTCGATGAAGACGCAGCAGCATACCTCACACTTGCCAATAAGGTCATACACACCGTGCGGCCCGACGCGATCACTGTGGCGGAAGACGTAAGCGGCATGCCGGGGTTGGCTGTACCAATAGAAAAAGGCGGTTACGGTTTTGATTACCGGCTCGCCATGGGCACGCCGGATTACTGGATAAAACTTATAAAAGAAGTGCCCGACGAGCGCTGGCCCATGCACCATCTGTACCATGAACTCACCAATCGCCGCGCCGACGAAAAAACCATCGGCTATGCAGAATCTCACGACCAGGCCCTCGTCGGCGACAAGGCTTTGATCTTCTGGCTTATAGACGCAGACATGTACTATCATATGGGCATTAGTGAAGCCAATTTGCGGGTGGACCGGGGCATTGCTATACACAAGATGATCCGCCTTATTACCCTGGCGACCGCCGGCAACGGATATCTGAACTTCATGGGCAATGAGTTCGGTCACCCGGAGTGGATAGATTTTCCACGCGAGGGAAATAACTGGTCATACAAATATGCACGCCGTCAGTGGAACCTTCGTGATGATACCAATCTGCGTTATCGTTTCCTTGCCGAATTCGATAAGGCCATGATGCGCCTTGCGGCGGAATATGGTTTGCTTGATACACAGGGGGCGTGGCTTCTCCTTGAACACCAGGATAATCAACTGATAGGCTTTGAGCGCGCCAACCTGATTTTTCTCTTCAATTTCAACCCGACACGGTCCTACTCGGACTATCCCGTCTACCTGTCTCTTGGGGAATATCATCTGATCCTTGATAGTGATGCAGTGGAGTTCGGCGGCCATGGACGCATTCAACCCGGACAGGTCTATTTCACCCGGCCCGAATCTCTCCCTGATGGAAATGTGCAGCATCTAGCAACCATTTACCTGCCGACCAGGACCGCATTGGTTTTGAGAAGGAATCTTCAATAGATCGTTTGTCATTTTCAATTGTAGTGCAGTCATTTCACATATTGAGATAAGGAGAAAGAGTTATGGAGATTGTAGGTATTAATGCAGGGATCGTAGCTTCCGGCGGCGGGACTGACGCAAATGCCGTTATGAGTGCCTATAAGATAGGCTTTTTGCACGAAGTTGCAGATCTTAGACTTATAAGTACGAAAAACGGCGCCGGGTGCCTCGAAAAAGCTGAGAATAATAAAGTGAAGCATGCTGTAATCGAATGCAAGACCAAGCAGGAAGTCCCCGATTTCAACCGTCGGTTGGGTCAATATGTCAAAGGGAATAATATACAGTTGATTATTTTAGCGGGGTGCGTCTGGGAGATCTATCCTATAGAAGGAGTCTTGATGATCAATATTCATCCGGCAGATACGCTAAAATACGGTGGAAGGCACATGTATGGATTAAAGGTCCATGAGCGCGTTTTGTCTGATATCATGGATGTAATTTACCGTGAGATTAAAAACCCTGAAGACGATTTTGAAACATACGTCACAGTTCATGAGGTTGGATTCCCGATCGACCAAGGCCCGGTCATCATGATGGCTCCTGTGAGAATTCCCAATGAAGTAATCATAGGTATTAATAGTGGAACCCTTAGTTTGAAAGAAGGCGCTGATAAGCTTCAGAAGCATGTTTTGGAATATGAATGGATATTTCTACCGGCAGGAGTGAGAGCGGCAGCAAGAAAAATTTTGGACGAAAAAAGATGATAGATAAGTTTTAACAATATGGGAACAACCTCGAGATGAAAGGCATGGAACTGCATACATTGATCGAGAGCTACACCTTAATTTTTTGAATATGCACACGAGCGTTACGATAGAATAATTTTTACAGTCAGATCCTTGAATGCATAGAAATAAAAGGCAACACGAATGGGAGAACATCCGAAAGAGATGCAAGATGACAAAAGTCGAAAGAAAACAATCTAAGTTCGGATATGAGCGGTTGGAAAGGATGATGTTTCCCAAATGGGTGTTCGATCCAGAAAATGTAGAACATAGACAGCGCGCAACTATTGGCTACTGGACTATCTTCATCGCAATTATCACGCTTGCCGCTTCCTCCATACTAGCATTCACTTATCATTACATGGGTCTTGTTTTTGTCGATCTCCTGGTTGCGGCCGTGCTTGCGTGTATCATCTTGTATCACCGCAGAACGAAAGGACCCAATAACTACGCAGTCGAGGCAGGCGTGTCGATATTTGGTTGCTTTTGTATTTATCTATTTTTCTCAGGCGAGGCTGGCAACACGACCTTTGTTTGGGTTTACACGTTTCCTCTTATAGCCATGTTTATTATGGGATCACACCGGGGTGCCATTGCAACGATGTTGTTCCTGCTAACGTTGCTGGTTCTGCTGATATTTAACCATTTTATCCCCTACATTGTCAGTTACCCCCTGAATTTCAAGTTACGCATCGTGCCATCTTTGTTGGTAGTATCGGTTCTATCCTACCTGTACGAACGAAACAGAGAAAGGACCGAGCAGCGGCTGAATCTTGCTGTTATTGAACTCGGAAAATCGAGAGAGGAGATGGAGCAACGAGTGCGAGAACGGACGAACCAATTGCTCCGGTCAAACGAAAAGCTTTTGCAGGAAATACAAGAGCGTATGCAAGCGGACAAGGCACTTCAGAAAAGTGAAAAGTATTTCAAGGCTATCACCGAAAACTCATCAGATATAATTCTCATCGTAGACAAAAAAGGAACTATAACTTATGCAAGTCTCTCTGTTGAGCGCTTACTCGGATACAAGCAGGAAGAGTTAATTGGCAAGAGCGGTCTGGACCTTATTCTGCCGGTTGATCTTCCGAGAGCTATTTATGATTTCGGCAAGGCTATACTAACAAAAGAAATTGTTATTCCAAACACTTTTCGCGTCAGGCATAAAGACGGCTCGGAGCGCATTTTAGAAGGAGTAGGTAATAATCTTTTAAATAATCCATCAGTTTCAGGCTTTGTTATGAATGTCCGCGACGTAACAGAGCGCAGGCATGCCGAAGAAGCATTGCAGAAGAGTAAAGAAAAATATCGTCTAAGCTTCGAAAATGTATCTGATGTAATCTATACAATCGATGCAAACTTTAGGGTTTCAAGTGTATCTCCAAGTGTAGAGCGAATATTAGGCTACAAGGTTGAAGAACTCATTGATAGACCTTTTCAGGATCTGAATATTTTATCACCAGCATCTCTGGAAGATGCCATCTCCAGTGTGCCTCTAGTCCTTTCCGGCAAACAAATTCATACCTCAATATATGAATTTATTGCGAAGGATGGTAAGATGAAATTCGGTGAAATAATTGCCTCGCCCTTGTACGATAATGATACAATTATAGGTATCATTGGCGTTGCTCGCGACGTCACTGAGAGAAAACAGGCGGAAGAAGCCTTACGACATTCAGAGGAGCGTTTTTCCAAGGCATTTAATATGAGCCCATATCCCACATGTATAAGTACCATCGACACGGGTCTGTTCATTGACGCGAATGACAGTTTCCTTCGCATGTTAGATTACACACGTGATGAAATGATCGGCCATAAGGCTACCGAACTATCCATATGGATGAGCTGGGATGATCGTAAATATCTTTCTAAGAAAATGATTGAACAAGGATTCCTTCGAGGAGAGTTAATTAACCTGGTGACAAAAACGGGAGATATCCTTGATTTGCTTCTATCCTCCGAGATCATAACGCTCAATGGAGAAAAGTTTACTCTATCTATATTTTACGATATCACCGAGCAAAAGAAACTCGAAGCTCAGATCCGGCGGACCGATAAGATTCAAGCTATAGGGACACTTGCTGGTGGGATAGCCCATGATTTTAATAATATCCTCAGCGCCATCATGGGATATGCAGACATGGCTCTTACGGAAAACAACGTTAACGATGATCTCCGGCGTTATCTCGAACAGATTTTCAAGGCTGGAAAGCGGGCAAGGGATCTCGTAAGACAGATCCTCACCTTCAGCCGTCAGAGTGACGAAAAACCCCATCCACTGAGGATCAGTCCTATTATCAAGGAAGTACTAAAGCTCCTCAGGGCGTCCCTGCCCTCTACAATAACTATTTACCAGAACATCCAAGCGGATCCGGACATCGTTCTCGCAGATCCCTCCCATATCCACCAGATAGTCATGAATCTTTGTACCAACGCAGCTTATGCTATGCGCGAGAAAAAAGGCGAATTGACGGTAGACCTAAGGCCTGTAGAAGTCAAAACTGGTGATGTTTTGACGGACCAAGATCTTTCTCCAGGTATGTATCTTAAGCTGACAGTAACCGATACAGGCTGCGGTATTGATCCAGTGATTAAAGACCGTATATTTGATCCCTTTTTCACCACAAAAAAACCTGGCGAGGGAACCGGTATGGGGCTTTCTGTGGTACACGGTATTGTAAAGAGTTATGGCGGTACGATCATTGTGGAAAGTGAGGTAGGAAAAGGGACGGATTTCTCTGTATACATACCTTTGCTGGTGGATATGGAAGTCAAACAAGATGAACAGGCGGAGGTAGACATCCCGGGGGGGAAAGAAAGCATTCTATTCGTGGATGATGAAGAAGTCATCGTTCAGCTCGGGAAAGTCATGCTGACTGGTCTGGGTTATGATTTTGTAGGAACGACGGACAGTCTGGAAGCCCTTAACCTCTTTCGAGGCCAGCCTGAACGATTTGACCTCGTAATAACCGACATGACTATGCCGAACATGACAGGCGTTGAGCTAACCAGTGAACTCATGCGTATCAAATCCGATATACCGATCATCCTTTGCACAGGATTCAGTGAAACGATCACGCCGGAAAGAGCGAAAGCAATCGGGTTGAAGGATTTCATCATGAAACCAATTATTACGAGTCAGCTTGCTGCAGCCATTCGTCATGCACTCGATCACAAGGAATGATGGAGGACAGAATACTATGGGGAATATTTTGATCATTGACGATGACCGGTTCGTTTCAGAAATGCTCCGTGATATGGTCCGCAAGATGGGGCATGAGGTCTCTTGCGCCTTTACGGCCGAAGAAGGCCTCGGGGCGGCCCTAACTCATAGTTTCGATGTTGTATTTCTGGACATTCAACTCCCTGACGGCAACGGGCTGATGTTATTACCGCGCATATGCACAACGCCTTCTGTCCCTGAGGTAATCATTATTACTGGGCATGGAAGCCCTGACGGCGCTGAGATCGCGATAAAAAACGGTGCCTGGGATTTTATTGAGAAACCCTTAATAAGAAACATGATAGAGCTCCCTTTAATGCGCGCACTCCAGTACCGGGAAGCGAAAAAAGAGAAAAAAACTCCTCTAATTCTGAGGCGAGAGGGCATAGTCGGAAGCAGTACGGTAATGGAAGCATGCATGGAACTCATAGCCCAGGCAACTACAAGTGATGCAAATGTTCTCATCACAGGTCAAACTGGTACAGGCAAAGAACTCCTATTATCGAAAGCATCCTCTTCGGCCACGAAAAGGGTGACTTTACCGGGGCAGATAAATCGCGGGAGGGCCTGATCAAACATGCCGACGGAGGTACTCTCTTCCTCGATGAAGTGGGTGATCTTCCCCTTATCGCACAGAAATCCTTCCTACGGGTTCTGCAGGAACGTCATTTCCGCCCCCTGGGAGCGAAGCAGGATATTAGAAGCGATTTCAGGGTTATTGCTGCAACCAACCGGGAACTTAACATAATGGTTCAGGAGGGTAAATTCAGAGAAGATCTCCTCTTTCGTCTACGCGCTTTTAACATAGAAATACCCCCTCTTAAAGAGCATACCGGAGACATTCAAGAGCTTGCCTTCTACTACGTAAACAAAATCTGTATGCGTCTTGGCACGGAGGTAAAAGGTTTCTCTCCCGAATTCATTGAGGCTATTTTTGCTTATGATTGGCCAGGAAATATCAGGGAACTGGTCAATGCCCTGGAGAGTGCCCTTGCTACGTCATACAACGACCCTATTTTATTTCCCAAGCACCTGCCCACGCACATTCGCATACATTTAGCCCGGGACGCAGTCCATAAAAAAGAAGACGTTCCCTTAACTCATGGAACGATGCATACGCTGAAGGAACGCCGGGAATCCGCCGTCGAGATGGAAGAACTACAGTATCTCCAGGAATTGATGGCTATAACGGGAGGGAATATAAAAAAGTCATGCGAGATATCCGGCCTTTCAAAGGTCAGACTTTATGTGCTCCTGAAGAAATATAACATCAAAAGAAATAGCCCATCTCGAGTTTCGTGAAGCGAAACATGTTTCGCCGCATGAAACAAATAATAATTATCTTAATCTATTAAATATATCTCCATTTCCCTCAATCCATTTTTCATAATTAAAGATATTCATGGAAGTCCCGCCCATCTCTCCATTTCTGCAGTAATCATATAACATCGCGAATATATTAAGATAAGGTATTTTAATACAGTCTGGCATACTTCTTGAGTACTATTGAACACATTGGTTCTTGTTAATGATGAGCACGAAGGTAACGGTGATCATCTTATAGTAGAGACATAAATATAGGAAAATTAAACGTAAATTGTTGACGAATAATAATTTCTTAAGGAGGTAAGGATACATGAAAAAAAGGACACTTGGTTTTAAATTGGTATCGGGAGGGATCATTGCTGTATTGATTCCACTCCTTGTTGTGGGGATCTTCGCGGTAGTGAAAGCATCAAATGGCCTTGAAGCAGCCGCAAAAGAGCGAGCAATGAAAGGCGCACACAATATTGCCGACACGGTAAATGAAATGTTAGCACTGGAACTCAAGGTCGCCACTGAAATCGCCATGAACGATGATGCAATGAATGCCGCTGCAAATACAAAAGTTGAGGCGATGAATAGGAAGCTGTCTGATGCAATGGTAAAAATCGGAAAGGACTATGAGTCGATTCTGGTAACCGACGCAAACGGTGTTGTTGTCTCCGATGGTAGCAATGGCGGTTACAAAGATCTCTCTCTTGCGGACCGTGAATACTTCCAGAAGGCAAAAAGCGGCAAAGCGAATGTTGGTGCCGTCGTTAAATCGAAAAAAACGGGAAATCCTATTGTCACAGCCTGTGCTCCCATTATGAAAGACGGGGCATTCATTGGTTCAGTCGTCATTGTTCTTAAGATCGATTACATTTCGGAAAAGGTGACGGCTAAAGTGGGGCAAACAGGGTATGGCTTCATGACTGACCATAAGGGACTGATCGTTGCCCATCCCAAGAAGGAATTTATTCTTGAACTGGATCTCTCAAAAGAAGAAGGAATGCATGTGTTCATGAGTAAAATGCTTGCGAAGCAGATCGGGGCTGAATCTTACGTTTTTAAAGGCGTCGAGAAGGTAGCGGGATTTGCCCCGGTAGAAATTGCTGGTTGGTGTGTCGGTTTAACACAGAACGCTGATGAATTTCTAGCGGCGGCCCATTCGATACGCAATTTCATTGTTATCATCAGTGTCATTTTCCTCGTATTGACCATTATAGCTGTCACGTTTTTTGCCAGAAGCCTTTCTGCGCCGATCAAGAATGCCGTTGACCAGATGAGTGAAGCAGCCCATCAGGTTGCTTCAGCATCAAACGAGGTTTCTGCTTCCAGCCAATCCCTTGCCGAAGGGGCATCTGAACAGGCCGCAGCCATCGAAGAAACTTCGTCTTCGCTTGAGGAGATGTCTTCCATGACAAAGCAGAATGCAGGAAATGCCGCCCAGGCAGACAGCCTCATGAAACAGGCAAACCAGGTGGTACAAAAGGCAAATGAATCCATGAAAAGCCTGACGAGCTCTATGAAGGAAATTACCACAGCCAGTGAGGAGACATCAAAGATTATAAAGACTATTGATGAAATTGCTTTCCAGACTAATCTCCTTGCATTGAATGCTGCTGTAGAGGCAGCCCGTGCGGGAGAGGCGGGTGCCGGGTTCGCGGTTGTTGCTGAAGAGGTGAGAAATCTGGCCATGCGAGCGGCAGATGCTGCAAAGAACACGTCCGGTTTAATTGAAGGAACGGTCAAGAAGATAAAAGATGGTTCTGCCCTTGTAACTAAGACAAATGAGGCATTTGCCGAGGTGGCTGTTAGCACATCCAAGGTAGGTGAACTGGTCGGCGAGATAGCGGCNGCATCCCAGGAACAGGCTCATGGAATAGATCAAATCAGCAAGGCTGTGGTNGAAATGGANAANGTGACACAGCAAACAGCNGCTAATGCCGAAGAATCTGCTTCTGCATCCGAGGAAATGAATGCCCAGGCGGAACAAATGAAAAACATATCTTTCACNCTNGTCAATATCATTGGCGGAAGTTTAAACGATACCGGGAATATTACCAGAACTGACATCAAGGCAAAAAAAGGGATACGGGGAGCTTTAGCTGCAGTAACCACCAGGAAAGAAAAGAACAAAGCTGTAATGGCCCCTAGAAAAGTTAGAGAAGTCAACCCCGACCAGGTGATCCCCATGCGTGAGGGGCAATTCAAGGACTTCTGATAATATATGTATGCATTGGAGGAGGGTCTTATACCCTCACAGATAATAACCCTCTCCCATGAAGCATTCGGCTCGGGTGATGCATTCTGGTTCGGTGGGGAGGTCTTTTTCGACGGAGATTCTTAACTCTCAATCGAATCTTAAGAAAGGATCAAATGACATAGTAATGGAGGGTGCAAATTAATGGCCGAAATAACGAAAACAGTAGACCGGGGAGTAGAGGTCATGGCTGACCGGGAGGGAAAGTATCTGACCTTTTCTCTATCGGAGGAGGAATATGGAATTGGTATCCTGAAGGTCAGAGAGATCATCGGAATGATGGTAATCACCATGGTTCCTCAGGTACCGACATATGTCAAGGGGGTTATTAACCTGCGGGGGAAAGTAATTCCCGTGGTGGATCTCCGGCTTAAGTTCGGTCTCGAGGAAATGGAATACACGGACAGGACCTGTATCATCGTAGCGGAGATCAGGACAAGCAACGGTAACGTCCCGATGGGGATTGTGGTGGATACAGTGTCGGAGGTATTAAACGTCAAAGCTGCCGAAATTGAAGACACGCCGACCTTCGGGACTTCCATGAATACGGATTACATACTTGGTATGGCAAAAGCAGGAAACGGGGTCAAGATACTTCTCGATATCGATAAAGTGGTGACTGCCCAGGAGACGGCATTAACACATGAGGCAGCGTAAAGCAGTTTCGTACTACTTATTATGGATTGGTTCTTTCATGATACAGGAATTGCCCTACCTCGCGATGCCGTGATGAAGGAAAGCGGCTTATATAATCAATATCTAAAGATATCGGCCTAGTAGCAGGAAAGGATTGGTTCACCCCCCTTTTTTCCAACCCTTTCCCGATATCTATTTTTAATAAGCAGGAAATCTCCGTGCAGAAACTAAAATAATTTTATTGATTTTGTGTCAAAGATCAAGAAGAGATTCATGAATGGCTAATGGATTCGGCAGGAGATAAAAGAAAGAAAAAAGAGCAGTTGATATCAGAACTGAATAGTTTACGCACTCCTGTTGCGGAGTTGGAGTAATCAGAAGCAGAACACAAACGCCTAAATGAAGCGCAAAGCGAAGATGCGCTCCATAACCTGATCACCGATTACATGACCGATACAATATGGCTCATGGACATGGATTTAAAGGCAATATGGGTCAGTCCGTCTATAGTGCGTAAACTCGATTAAAGTGTTGAAGAATTTTATTCCTTGCCATTGGAAAAACGTCTGTCCTGCACGGGATTCAGTGAGGCGATATCAGCAGAGAAAGCGAAACGTTTCGGCATCCGCCAGTTTATTATGAAGCCACTTATCAAACACCAGATTGCCGCAGCCATAAGGCGCACGCTTGACCAAAAGGAATAGGTGGGGAGAAAGAGGTAATATCGAACCTGCCATTAACCCGAAGACCGAAAGCGGATAGATCAGAATGACACCAAATTCAGATTGTATTGCTATGCAAGAGGTCTACCGCCGTTCAGCCTTTCATATATTCTGATATACTCGGCAATCATATTTCCCTGATGATACTTTTCCCTTGCTTCTTTCATGATGCGCTTTATCTGTCTTTCTCTTACCTTTAAAGGTCTTCTGTGAAAGGCGATACTCTTATTCAAACCATGCCACAAACCGCCCGTGTCATAATCCCTGAAGAGAAAACCATTGCCCACATCCTGAGGTGAACCAGCTCCCTTAAGCCTGAGTTCCCTGATCTTGTCATGATAACCACCTGTGTCGCGGTTGGTAGCTGTCGCTCCGAACAGGTTCCCAACCTGGTCAATCTGACCGCACGGTTCATACAGCGAAGCTCCGAAGACATCATTCGCAGCGGCATAACCGAGCATGGAAAGACTTTCACTGAACGGCTGGTAGGTTATTTTACCTTTTGATGCACAGGCAATCCTTCCCAAAATTTCCACATGCCCGCGGTCCTTCCCTACACCATCAGCGACAATAGCAATCTGTGCATCACTATTTACCGTTACAAAATGCTGAGCGATATGTTCTAAAAGTTCTACTCCTTTTTGGACCAAATCAAGCCTTGACGGCCAGAAGAATAATATCGCATCCGGATCAATGCGTAGCCCCGTCCTTTTCTGAAATTCAACGAGATTTTCTCTCTTCGCCTCCAGAACGGGATCATCAGGACCATATTTCTTGATACAGTACTCACACACTTCAGGATACATCATATGAGATGGCGCATTGATTATGGCTCTGGCAGAATCCTGATAATATTTTGCTTTAACCTCCTGGCGGACGCTCAAAGGTACAATCGGTCGATCTAAGAAATAATCATCAACTATCTCCTCTAAAAATCTTTTCCCGACAAAATTGACAACAGTTGCGTTCTTTATGGCTGTAGCCTGACAATCTATGGCCATCTTCCCCTCGTAATCTGAAAAGTAAAGATATTCAGTTAAGTTTATAAGATTAATTCCTCTGAGAAGCTCAACCGGTACATTTTCGGTAAATACGTTATGGACAGTGTGCAAAATGGGTATCCCCGTCGATTTGGCATAGGCAGTTATCGCACCACCAGCCATCCAGTCATGGCTGTGAATTATAACTCTTCCTTGATGCTTTGCCCTGACGTCCTTGATGAGATTATTGACGATTTCCTTTTGAAATTCTGCGGCAGTCAGCAGCGGATCCCCGGAATATGCACTGAGGTTTTCCGCAAAAATGGCAGAACTGATCAGGTGGATCTTCTCAGGATCAATTTTGTACCTGATTTCCCGCCATTGATGTTCATCCAACTGCAATTCACGCTGGAATCGTTTCTTCAAATTCAAGGTCACCAGATGAACGTCAATGCCCCTTTCGGTAAGACCCTCGCACAGTGCGGAAATAACTTCTCCCTGCCCACCGCTCTTACCCGTGATATACTTCGCCAGGGCACCCATGTCTTGCGGCAACCTTCCCGTTTCCGGTGTGATCATTAAAAGAGCTGTCTTGCCCCCATGCTTCAAGGTATGGAAACTCTTGATAAGTAACTGGAGGTCGTCGATCTTCCTGGTCAAAATCTGTGCTGGCTGTGTTATCGATCCGCCGTATGGGTTATAATAAAAATGAACAGCATGATCTTCACCAATCTTTTCATGTAGCAAATATAAATGTTCTGATGTGGTTAATTGCCGCCATCTCATAAGCAGTTCACCACCAGCTCTCCTAACATCACTCTCCATATTTTCGATGTCTTTAAATAGATCAAACTGCGCGTGGTTCCCGATCCAGCCAAATGTATCTTTTTCTTTATCAGCCCATGATGATGTGTACAACCCCTGAATATCTACGACAGGACAATCCGACTCCATGAATCGGTCAGTAATGTCTGATGGATTTGCCACAATGATGTTCGGAAATTTTGAAAGTGCCTCCGGCAATCCCTTCCAGAAATCGAATATGCCCTTATCCTCCCGGATGTGCTCACCTATGTGCTCGAACTGATAACCCAACATAACAACATCATCGTCAATGTTCGCGATGTGCGAGGCATATTCATAAGGTGAAATAGGATCATGAGGGAACCTGAACGTGATATCTTCACTTAATCCCCTGTTTCTCGGAATTACGATCAGATTACTTCCTTTCGCTCTAAAGATGGCCTTGGGAGAGATTAGACCATCTACCTTCTCGACAAACATATCTACTCTCTTTTCACAAAGTATGGAAAGATAACCCATATCGGCAACAACTTCCGCGATGTTGTTGTTATATATAAGTTCTGTATTCCGGAATGATGAAGGCAGGATACCGAACAGTTTATGCATCTTTTCCCTGTGAAGCGTTATCTGTTCTCGAAACTCCTGCTTTTGGGAATCGGCAAAAAGACTGGTAAGAGAATGATAATAGGTTTCATCAAGAAATTCAACCTGGCGGTTTTCCCTTCCCGCATTGATCAATTCCTGTAAGGCCTTGATGACATCCGGTTGGTAGAGTTCCGCCTGTTCCGTGAACGTTCCAGACATGCCGAGGGTGATTTTAAATTCTGGGTAACGCGAAATAAGCTCTGTAAACATCGCTATTGCGGGAAGATAACATTTTTCAGATACTTTTAAAAAAGTGTCTCTGTTATTTTCATCCCACAGCAATTTATCCCTTTCCGGATGGAGCCAGAACGGCTGATGAAGCTCGAAATAGAAAGTGGTTAACAGCATATGAAAATTCTTCTCTAATTCCTACTTTAAAGAGGTTTCGTGGCTCATTTTTATTTTTCAGTGTTCAATATGATTTTTATCACATAGTAAGAAAACTATAGGCAAGACTATCCTATATGTCAATATAAATTGACCTTACAGGGGTTTATTGACATAGCGACTGCATTCATGAAATAATGCACTTAATATGTTTGATAAGCGAAATCTGAAACAGAGAAAATTGAGAACTGTCGATACGAGAAAGGCTTTACGGGTTGCCAATATTCCCAGAATCACCTATCCGGAAGCACTCCCGATTACCGCAAAGAAAGATGACATTGTTGAGGCCATAAAGAGACACCGTGTTGTGGTCATAACCGGAGAGACCGGTTCAGGGAAAACGACGCAAATACCAAAGATGTGTCTTGAAGCAGGCAGGGGGATTTTCGGTGTTATCGGCTGCACACAGCCGCGAAGAGTTGCCGCCATAACTGTGGCCCACCGGATCGCAGAGGAGCTTGGCGAGGGGATCGGCCGCTCTGTCGGTTATCAGATCCGGTTTGAAGACAGGACGGGACGCACTAATTATATCAAGATCATGACAGATGGGATTCTCCTTAACGAAGTCCAGAAAGACCCGTATCTCAGCCGGTATGATACCATCATCGTTGATGAGGCTCATGAAAGAAGCCTGAATATTGATTTTGTGCTGGGTATACTGAGGACGCTCTTGAGAAAAAGAAAGGATCTCAAGGTCATAATCACATCTGCAACCATCGACACGGAAAAATTCTCCCGCGCCTTCCGCGCCCCGGTCATTGAAGTTTCCGGCCGCATGTATCCCGTTGAAATACACTATCGTCCCCTCGACCATGAACTTGAGGAGTCGGAGGATATCACCTACGTCGATGCGGCAGTTAACGCCACACGAAAACTAATGGCAAATAGATATGGCGGCGATATTCTAATATTCATGCCTACGGAGCAGGATATCCGCGAGACATGCGAACTCATAAAAGCGACATTGGATTATGAAGCCGCCATTCTTCCGCTTTTTGCCCGCCTTCCCTGGACGGAGCAACGCCGCGTCTTTCAGCCATCTCCGTCAAGAAAGATCGTTGTAGCAACAAATGTGGCCGAGACATCCATCACCATTCCCGGAATCAGATATGTGATCGATACGGGCCTGGCGCGAATATCCCAGTATAACCCCCGCTTACGGACGACAAGCCTGCCCGTCAGAGCCATATCGAAAAGCAGCGCTGACCAGAGGAAAGGAAGATGCGGCCGGGTTCAGAATGGAATTTGTATTCGTCTTTTTGAGAAAGCCTATTATGAAGACCGACCCCTGTTTACCGAACCGGAAATTCTTAGATCGAACCTGGCGGAGGTCATCCTGAGAATGCTCTCGCTTAATCTGGGTGATATAGCATCGTTCCCCTTCATCGATCCTCCGCTTCCAAAAAATATCAGAGATGGTGTTGAAATCCTGAAGGAGTTGGGAGCAATTGAGTCAGGGAGCAAGGACAGCGATACGGATGATGTTAAGCAGTATGCACTGACGGAAAGGGGAAGAATGATGGCGCGCCTCCCCATAGACCCAAGGATCTCCCGGATGATCATTGAGGCAGAAAAGGAAGGTTGCGTGGAAGAGATTCTTATCGTTTCTGCGGCGCTCAGCATCCCGGACCCACGAGAACGGCCGGTGGAATTTGAGAAGGACGCCGATAAAATCCATGCCGGTTTTACCGACCCTTCCTCTGATTTCATGACCCTTCTTTGCATATGGAATCAATACCATGACCTGATGCACACTGCAAAAAGCAAAAACAGGATCAAGAAATTCTGCCGTGAGCATTACCTATCATTCCGAAGGATGCGGGAGTGGATTGATGTTTACAACCAGCTGAAAGAGATTTTGGACGAGCAGGGGTGGAATAGAAAAAAGATAAAGCATCCTGATGATAAAATCTTCTACGAATGTATTCACAAATCGATCCTCTCCGGGTATCTTTCCAACATCGCTACAAAGAAGGAGAAGAACATCTATACGGCCGCTAAGGGAAAAGAAGTGATGATCTTCCCTGGTTCAGGACTCTTCAACAAAGGAGGAAGCTGGCTTGTGGCCGCTGAGATGATTGAGACCTCCCGGCTGTACGCCCGGATGGCGGCAAATATCAAAATGGAGTGGCTCGAAGAACTTGGGGGAAACCTGTGCCGGTCAACCTATTCCGAGCCTCACTGGAGTCGGGATCGTGGCGAAGTAGTTGCCTATGAGCAGGTAAGCCTTTTCGGGCTGATCATTGTGCCGAGAAGGCCTGTTTCCTATGGGCGTATCGATCCCGATGAAGCCTCGGAAATTTTTATTCGCAGTGCCCTCGTGGAAGGTGATGTAAAAAAGCCTTTCCCTTTCTTGATATACAATCTGGAAGTTATTGAGCGAATTTCAAATATGGAGTATAGAATAAGGAGGCGGACCCTCCTCGCCGGTGAATACGAACTCGCCCGGTTCTACCAAGAAAGACTCCCCGGTATCTACGATGTAAGAACCCTTCAAAGTCTGATCAGGGAAAGAGGCAGTGATGATTTTCTCCGGATGAAGGAAGAGGATGTGCTCGTCAGATTCCCCGGCGATATTGACTTCAACCTCTATCCCGACGAGGTTGTCCTGGACGGACATCGGTTCATGTGCGATTATCATTATGAGCCGGGTCACCCCGAAGACGGTGTAACCCTCAAGGTTCCCCTTCATATGATTTCCACAGTCCCAGCAACCTCTGCAGACTGGATTATTCCCGGTCTTGTCCGGGAGAAAATTACTGCCCATTTAAAAAGTCTACCCAAAGAATATAAGAAGAAACTTCCACCGCTGTCACACGTTTGTGACATCATCGTGGCAGAAATGAATGATAGCAGAAGCCCCTTACTATCCGCCCTAAGTAACTTTATCCATGAGAGGTTCCATGTGGACATACCAGCCTCTGTTTGGAATCCCGATACTATTGACGATCATTTGAAGATACGTTTTGCCGTCATAGATTCCAAGGGACAGGAACTGGCATCAAGCAGGGATATCAAACAGCTACAGAAAGAAATTATCACTGAAGCAGAATCGCATGCCTTCGGTAAAGCGCGGCTGAGTTGGGAAAAAACAGGATTGACATCCTGGGACTTTGGAGAGCTTCCAGATGCAATTACCTTAGAAAGCGGTGTATGTTTCGAAGGATATGCATACCCCGGTCTCGAAGCCGGGAAAGGATGTGTCAATATACGTTTATTCAAAAGCAAACGGGAGGCCGATGCATCACATAGTAGAGGTGTTACGTTACTTTACACATTTTACTTCAAGGATGAATTGAAGTATCTAAAGAAGGCTATCACCCTCTCAGGCGATCTTAAGGAATGGGCCGAATCATTCGGTGGTGCAAGGAAATGTGAAGATTCAATTCTCGAAAAAGTGACTCATGACACATTTTCTGCAAATATCCGGACGCGTGATGCTTTTATTGACCATGCTGAAAGAGTAACCGGCAAAATTCTACCTAAAGGTCAGGATATACTGAATATATTCAAACCCGTTTTAAAGTCTTACTATGATACGGCCATATTTCTTAAAAACTTAGAAAAAGCAAACCGTTTTAACAAGCAGGAGCTACAATATCTTGCACATCTCAGAGAAGAGATGACCCTTCTGATTCCGCGTGATTTTTTGTTAAAATACAACGACGAGAGGTTGACTCACATTATCCGTTATCTAAAGGCTATTACAATACGTGCGGAAAGAGGAATCGCTCATTTGGAAAAAGCCTTTTCGAAAACCGCCGAAATAAAAATCTTTTCCGATAAACTTCAAGATGTGGTAAATAGTGTTGCAGTCGGGGATTCAGAAGAAAAATTAAAAGCCATCGAGGAGTATCGATGGATGATCGAAGAATTCAAGGTATCGGTGTTCGCCCAGGAATTGAAAACTGCATTTCCTATATCTCAAAAACGTCTCGAACAGAAACTGCAGGAGCTTGAACATATTGTTTGATGGTGCGGAGGCATTGCTTTGAAGCTAATTCTGGTCAGACACGGAGAGACCCTGTCGAACAGAGAAAATAGAGTACAGGGCATAACGGACACTGAGCTGAGTGACCATGGTCACGCACAGGTAGAGAAACTCGCAGAGTCTCTCAGATATGAACCTATAGATGGTATAGTATCAAGTCCGCTAAAACGGGCCTATCAGACTGCACAAGCAATCAGCAAGTTTCATAAAACAGCAATTGAAGTTGAAAATAATCTCCAGGAAATGAATCACGGAGATTTTGAAAATGTAACAATTGCGGAGTTGAAAGAGAAACATCTGCCTCGGTCACCATGCCAAATGGAGAATCGCTCTTTGACCTGCAGATGCGCGCGTGGAACGCAATCGAAAAAATTATCGGAAACTCAAAGAATATCCTTATCGTCTCCCATGGCATGGCAATTATGACGATTCTCTGCAAAATTAAAAACCTGGAACTGTCACATGCCAGGGAGATGCTTGTAAATGTGGCATCAAAAACTCATATAGAGTTTGAAAACGGTAAAGGTGTCATCACGATCTTCAACGATACTGGCCATCTGAAAGATATATGAGGCAGATTCACGAGGCGAGAAAATGACCGGCCCGGTAAACCAAGAAAAAGTCATTGAAGTTCTGATCACTATGAACACCGCCGCTATTAATCTACGCCTTTACCCGTCAACAAACCCAATGATCATAAAGACCATAGACAAGCTGCATGAAATCTTTCTGACTCTTTTTGAAGAAGAGGATTCAGTGATATTTACCGAGGCGGAAAGGAATCTCCTTATATCCGGGGAATCGTTGACTCAAAAATATCTTGGCAGACCTCAGGTCGCAATCTTTCTTACGTTATTGATCAATTGGGGAATCAAGAGTCTCACCTTCATGAAAGGGTTGGAAAAAGATGAACTTATTCTTTTTCTCGAAGCCATGTCCAAGAAGCCTGATGAACTGAAATTGAAAGGAGGATTGGCGCAGATCATTTCAGAGGGTAAAATGCCCCATATTCTTTTTAACCAGAAGGTTTACATTGCAAAGGATCAAGACCAACAAATCATGGCGAGCCTTGAAATAAAGGATGAAGATATCGTTAAATATATTACGTCTGAAGATCCACATGGCACTATAGATACGCAAAAAGTGAAGGAAATGGCAAAAGACCCAGAATGGGTCTCCCGGATTTTTCAATCAGGCATGCAAAGTATTTTCGAAAAAGATAGCACTGCCTCCAATGTCAAATTATCGGAAGGAATGCTGTACATGTTACATCTTCTGGATAAAATCTCCGAGCATGCTGACAAAGAAAAAATATCCCGATTGATTGCAGGAGCCATTGGGAATATGGATGCTGAACTTATTGCTGTGACTTTGACCCAAAATATTGAAAGTCTCCTCGAAAACAGGCTTCTGGGCGATATTATTAACAACATGGACTTTAAAAAGTTTGAAGCAATGGCCGGTAAAATCCGACAGGCGTTAAATAAAATCAGTTTAGAAAATACAGGTGCCGACGACCATAGAATAACGTACATTCGGCAGGCTTACCAGCACGTCATGAATACTGATAAAGGAATCGACCTGCAGCGCCAGAATCATGAGAGACAAGCCCGCGAAGAGGAAGATAAAAAAGGGAAAATCAGCCATCTCAAAGAAACAGGCAGCAATATTTTAAACAACCTTGAGAAGAATATCCCGCAAGAAAATGTATCAATAACATCACCCGGCATTGTACAAGACCTCATCTCTGAGGGCGAAAATGAGACAGCAGAAACGATCATCGACAGATTGAGTAACAAGCTTGTCAGTGATAACACCGATATACGGGATGAAGTATCGGATGCTCTGTCCAAAATCCTTGAAACCCTCTCTTCGGAAAAGCGAACGGATATATTAACCAGACTTTCGGACAAACTGAATGAATGGATAAAATTTGAAAACAAATCTACCATGGCCTACAGATCAATTTGCAAACACCTGGGGGATCTTGCTCAGGGCCGGATCCGTGATCAGCGTTTTGTCGACGCCTATCCCATCATTGAGACTTTCCGCCTTATCCTTTCCAATCAGATTCAGAAAAGCGAAGAGATTCGATCAATAGCATCCGATACTTTGGGGGAAATCACATCCGACGACATACTTAAGATCCTCACTGAAGAATTCCGATACAATAAGGGCAATATGCGAAATGAAGCAAGACGAATTCTTGTTATGCTTGCTGAATTTTCGGTAAAACACCTTCTTTATTTATTGAAGGAAAGTGGCGACTCTTCTGAGCGTGTCCTGATTTTGAATTTGATACCTGAAATCGGACCTGCAGCTGCACCGGCAGTAATTGGTATGATCAAGCAAGACAGTCCCTGGTATTACCTGAGGAACTTAGTACGCCTTCTGGGAAAAATCGGCAGTGAGGAACATACAAAATTCCTTGCACAACTTCTTACTTACGACGATTACCGTGTTCAAAGAGAAGCGCTGAAAAGTATCAGCAATATAGGTGGTAGTCACAGGGGCGAAATACTTTTAGATGCCCTGACAAAATGTGATGACCGGATCAAGGCAAATATTGTAACTATTTTGGGTTCTTTGAAATATCGCGATGCAGTAAAGCCTCTCACCGTACTTTTTAAATCTAAACTCATGGTATCTGGAGAAGTGAAAGTTGATCTTCAGGAAAAGATCTGTCTCGCATTGGGGCATATCGGGGACAGGGAGGCGTTGCCATTTCTGGTGGATATTAGTAAGCAAGGTGGTTTCCTCAACTTAAAGACCTACCACCCAACAGTAAAAACCGCCGCCAGGAAGGCCGTAGATTGGATCATGAGTAAAAGCTGATTCTAAAGGGGTACGAAAGTACCAAATGTTAAAAACTGTCTAGATACAACATTTGCAAAGGATAAAATTATGATTGATCCAGACAACCCGGTAACTCGGCGTAAAAAGAAAATATTACTCATAGACGATGAAGAGGATTTTTGCTTTTTTGTAAAACTTAATCTTGAACAGACCGGCAAATATGAAGTTATGACTGCCACAACTGGCTCACAAGGTTTGATCATGGCTTCAGAAGATCCCCCTGACCTGATTCTTCTGGACATAATCATGCCGGAAATGAGTGGAGGGCAGGTTGCGGAGCTACTCCTTGAGAACCCTAAAACAAAAGATACTTCCGTTCTCTTTATTACTGCCATAGCTTCCAGAAGTGAGGTACAGTCACAGGAAGGGGTTATTGGTGGGAGAAGGTTTATCGCCAAGCCCGTAACACCTTTAGAACTGATGGCTAAAATAGATCCAATTTTAGAAAATAAAAGATAGCATCACGAAAGCAAACAAATAAGCCTTTACAGAAACATTAAAATTTGAATCCGGCAGCGAGCGCATTCCCCGTAGCTTGCTGCGGGGTAAGTGAGCGAATGGGGAACATCATTATTCTTTGTGGATCGAAGATGCTCCGCAGTTAACTGCGGAGAGCTTCAAATTGCACATTACACCTTAACCGTTATCCACTATTTCGTTCAGATCGTTAACGTGGCAATCTTAATTCAGTTGGCCCTTTTTTAAGAGCTGGTTGCCTTCAAATATTTATCAAGAAGTCCCTCAACCTTTTCCCGATCCCAACCGCTATAGACGTCTTTTTTCTCAATGATGAAGGTCGGGTATTCACGGAACCGGTATATCAGGGATTTGAATATTCCGATGGGTGACTGGGCGTCAATCAGACGGATACGAATTCGATGCCTGTAAAGAGAGCGAAGCTCCCCGATCAAGCTGGACAGCTTTATAAGTTCGTCTTTTAACTCAGACGGATAGTCTGCGATATCTTCCCTTTTAGCTCTTTTCTCAAGTCCGGACTCGTTGAAAATAAGCTCACACCTGCTGCAGTGACTGTAAGTTATTAGAAGATTACTTATCACTTCTATGGATATCGGCTTCATATCAATAGCCCCCGACTTTTACGACAGATAATCTGCCAAAGACACTTAATATGTTTGCGGTTTCAAAATATCCTTGATCTTGAATCGTTAATTGAATTTCCTTATGCAAAGATAGTGTAAGAAATGCGGAACTATTCGTCAATGAGAAAAAAATAAGAGGATATTGGTATAAACTATCAATCGTGATTCCTAAGATACCTCTTGATGTATCGCTCAACATCTTCCCTCGGCTGGAAGATTCCGAAATGCCCTTCACAGAGGATATCTGCTTTAAGAGTGAGAAGCTTCCCCATCGATTTTTTCCACTGATTGACGTCGGACCTGAAAATGTCTAAAAACGGTCCATGAATATCCTGGCCAAACAATATGCGCTTCCCCACTCTGTCAAGATAAATGGAAAGTGAGCCGGGTGTATGCCCCGGTGTGTGAATGCAGTGGAGTTCTTCCCCGCCGAACTGAAGAATTTCGTGATCTCCCTTGAGCCTCTTGTCTACTGAGGTAGGCGAAAATGTCGTACCATAGCAACTCGCTGCCGTTTTCATACTATCACCTTCCTCAATTGCATCCGCATCAAGGTCATGCATCACGATCTTGCAACCGAAATGTGTCCTGAAATAAGGAGCCGAGCCGATATGGTCAATATGGTTATGGGTAAGAATGAGGGTTGAAATTTTTCTTGGATCGAGTCCCGCATCTTCAATGTTTTTTTGGAGTATCCGCGAGCTGCCGCCCGCACCGGCATCAATCATCACAAGTTCCCCGCTAAAATCGATGATGAACGACGTCGCATCATCCGAACGAGAGACATCAGGTCCGCCGATAAGATAAACACCTTCGATAATGATTCTTGCCTTTCCCATAATGTTTACCTGTAATTAAATTTAATCACATTGCTTCAGATCAGAACCCTGTTCCGTATTGAGAGTTCCGGTCAATTCATTTATGTCGGGGCAAATATTCCTTGCAAGGTAATCTTCAATACCATCGATGATATCTATTGCAGCATGGGGATTGATGAAATTGGCAGTACCGATCTGTATGGCTCTGGCGCCCACTATCAGGAATTCTAAGGCGTCACGGGCGTTCATAATGCCCCCAATACCGATAACGGGTATTTTAACCTTCTTAGCCACCTGCCAGACCATCCTCAGGGCAACAGGTTTTATCGCAGGTCCGGAAAGCCCCCCCGTTATATTTCTCAGATGGGGAGTCCTTTTTTCAATGTCCACAGACATGCCTGTCAGGGTATTAATCAGAGATACAGCGTCCGCTCCTGCTTCTTCTACACTTTTTGCGATCAAACAAATATCAGTAACATTGGGGGTCAGTTTTACTATTACAGGGAGATCTGTTGAACGTTTCACCTCTTTCGTAACCTCATGTGCCATGTCAGGATCACTCCCGAACACCATTCCTCCTCTCCTTACATTAGGACAGGAAATATTGATCTCCAGGCCATGAATTCCTTTTGCAGCACTCAATATTTCTGCAACCTTCTTAAATTCATCAATGGTTTCTCCATATATATTGATTACGACAGCTACATCGAATTGCCTGAGGAAGGGGAGTTTGTCATTTACAAATGCATTTACACCCGGATTTTCCAACCCGATGGCGTTCAACATCCCGCAGGGTGTCTCCATAATCCTTGGCGGAGGGTTACCTGCTCGCGGCTCCATTGATATGCCTTTTACTATTATGGCACCCAACCGGTTTAAATCAAGGTACGGAGCATACTCCTCACCATAGCCAAACGTACCGGAAGCAGTCATCACCGGATTCTTGATAACCAGGCCGCCAATATCAACCGCCATTTTTGGTTTACCGGGATTTATTCTATTCATTTCAGTAATAATCTGTCCATCAGGGATTAGTCCCATGCAATATCTTGAATATTAAAAACCGGTCCATCTTTGCACGCGCGCAAGTATGTACCCTTCCCTTCTTTATCATTTGTTCTTACCGCGCACCCAAGGCAAGCCCCGATACCACATGCCATACGTTCCTCGATCAATACCTGACAAGAAAGATGGTTTCCTATAATCAGTTCTGATAGCCGCTTCAACATCGGTCGATGACCACATGCATAAATTTTTGTATTTGCCGGATCATATGATGATATATCATTTACGAACATCTCAGTTACAAACCCGTTATAGCCCATGGAGCCATCGTCTGTACTGATGAAAACACTGGAACAATACCCTTTGATATTTTCAAGTCCAACGAGAAGTTCCGTGCTTTTTGCACCATAATAGCAAATAAGCTCGCCTTTCCCAGTATCAACGAGCCTTCTTAAATGTGATGCCAGAAATGCGATGGGAGCGACCCCTATACCTCCACATATGAGGACAACCTTACCACTTTGTGGAAAAATTTCAAATCCGCGACCGTACGGTCCGAATATTTCCAATGGATCACCCTTTTTGAGCCTCGATAGAAACACAGTTCCTTTCCCGACTACCTTATACAATATCTCAACTAACACTGTTCCCTTCCTGCGATCCATACTGTAAACACTAAATGGTCTTCCCAGGAGAGGGTAACTGCGCCCTTCTTCTCGCACCATGACAAACTGCCCGGGCACTGGTGTTATAAATGCTTCAGGCAGTTTCACCGAGAGCAAATAATGCCCGGTTTTTATTTGCGTGTTTTTAACTATTTTTCCCTGCATGATAAGATAATGCCTATGCTCTATGATTTAACTGCAAACATTTTTCAGTTCTGTGCACATAATCAAGGCGTCATCTCCGGATTCAGCATAATACTTTGACCTTACTTCCGTAACCGTAAAACCAAATTTTTCATATAATTTCTTCGCACCTTCATTAGACCGACCTACCTCGAGTATGCAAAAGGAAGCGCCTTCTTCACAGGAAAGTCTGATCATCTCTGCCATAAGTTTTGAGGCAAGTCCCGATCTCTGCAAATCCCTTCTTACCGCAATTTTATGAATGTGGGCCTCTCCCGGAAGGACCCAATAAGTCATATATCCCGCAATCTCATTAAGAATATGCCTATATATCTTCACCACGAGATTGCGTGATATCGGCAATTGAAGTTCCCGCATGAACACCTCCTGTGACCATGGCAGAGGAAATAAGGAATTTTCGATGGATAATATTTCATTTATATCGTCCATCGTCATTCTTGTGATTTCAATTGATTGTTTATTCATCCGGCTGTGGTCTGTATACGCTGAGGAATACAATGTGGAGGGCAATGCCATGGTATAAGGCCATGTTTTTAGTTCGTGTCAGAACTTTTATGATATTTTGAATATGAGATGATTTTCTACACGATCTGCTTACTCAATACCTCACTTGCTAAATATATATTTTTCCTTCCATAGTCCTTGATGTAAAAGGCAAATTCTTTAAGATTCATTTCCTGCCTCTTATCGTAAAGCTTCAGCATCATCGGTAGATTAACACCGGTTACAACCTCCAATTTCCCTTCTTTAAGAAAAGACAGCGAAATATTTGAAGGTGTCCCACCGAAGAGATCTGTAAGTATCAATACTCCCTGGCCACGATCAAGCTTCTTAATGGATGAGCTTATTTCCTTTTTTATCTCCTCCATCGCCTTTTTCTGATCAACAGAGACTGAGCTGACCCCTTCTAATGTTCCTTTAATCAGCTCTGCTGCTTTTATCAGTTCATTTCCCAGGTTGCCGTGGGTCGTTATAAGAACGCCGATCATCATTTATCTCCAAAAGTCTTCTTCCGGTGCGTAAGCTAATTTATTGCCCCATAATTGTCAAGGCTCTTTTCAGAAGTTATTCTTATGTCCTGTTATTAATTTTGTTTAAACGGGTTTGAAAGATTTATCGGAAAGTTTCTTACAATAATAACATGTATCTTCAATTATGTTTTCAGGCAGATTGGCTTTCTTTTTCCTGCCTCCCCAGGGACTCCATGAACACGTTTCATAGTAACTCGGCCTTTTTCGTTCACACATTACGCAATCCCATTATTCTCCATTTTCCCAATTGCTTGTAACACAACCAATTACCTCGTGATTGCATCTTTCTCCGCTGCACACCCTTAAAATTATCGACATATTCCCTCCTTGGAATAATGCGCTCAGCATCAAGACAACCATAATTTCTTTATCGGCTGATCTTACCATTTTCTTTAAACCTTAAATTTCTATATGTTATTAATATCACTAAGTAATTTACGCTCACCACCATAGTAAATTCCCAACATTACAGGCATATGTGATATTTATATCGAATGTATTAATCGTATGTATTGAGAAACGCTTTTCCTCTTGACACAAAAATCCCTCTTCTCTATACTTCCTCAGTTTTAATTTAGGCACTTGCTGAAATCGCGATCACTGAAAACCTTTAGTCTCCTACATCATCGGCAATTTCATTCCTTATCCGAAGAAGAAGGTCTCAAGGGCGATTTACTAATGTGTTATGCAAAATACGATTACTTATTTTACTAAGAAGGAAGGCTAGCAATGACATCAAATCAGAAACTTATTAAGTGGGTTAAAGAAATGGCCGACATGTGCAAGCCGGATCGTGTCCACTGGTGCGACGGATCACAGAAGGAATACGATGAGCTTGCTGAACTCATGGTTAAGTCAGGCACGTTCATCAAACTGAGCGAGAAGAAAAGGCCAAACTGTTACTACGCTAAATCAAATCCTGCTGATGTGGCGCGTGTCGAGGAAAGTACCTTCGTCTGTTCAAAAAAGAAAGAGGATGCCGGACCCACCAATAACTGGTACGAACCCGAAGAGATGAAAAAAATTCTTACAAGCCTGTTCAACGGATCCATGAGGGGTCGAACGATGTACGTTATTCCTTTTAGTATGGGACCTTTAGGGTCAAATATTGCCCATATAGGTATAGAAATAACCGATTCACCGTACGTCGTCTGCAACATGAAAATCATGACGCGCATGGGAAAAGCCGTCCTTGACGTCCTGGGTAAGGATGGCAATTTTGTCCCCTGCCTGCACTCCGTCGGCAAGCCCCTTAAGCCAGGAGAAAAAGATGTATTCTGGCCCTGCAATAATGACCACAAATACATCGTCCATTTCCCCGACACGAGGGAAATCTGGTCATTCGGCAGTGGTTACGGCGGTAACGCTCTTTTAGGCAAGAAATGCTTTTCTCTCCGCATTGCTTCAGTGATGGCACGTGATGAAGGATGGATGGCCGAACATATGTTGATACTGGGTCTTACTTCCCCGCAAGGTAAAAAACACTTTATCACCGGTGCCTTCCCCAGCGCCTGCGGGAAGACCAACCTCGCTATGCTGATACCGACACTTCCCGGATGGAAAGCGGAGACTGTGGGAGACGATATTGCATGGATGAAATTCGGAAATGACGGAAGATTACACGCCATCAATCCCGAATATGGTTTCTTCGGTGTTGCACCCGGTACGTCCATGGATTCCAACCCGAATGCAATGCTGAGCATGACAAAAAATTCCATCTTTACCAATGTTGCATTGACACCTGATGGCGATGTCTGGTGGGAAGAGATGACAAAACAACCTCCACCAACTCTTACCGACTGGAAAGGCCAGCCATGGACACCAGGTTCCGGACGTCTAGCGTCACATCCCAATGCACGTTTTACCGCTCCCGCAGGCCAGTGCCCGGTGATCGATCCCTCCTGGGAGGATCCCAAGGGCGTCCCCATATCCGCATTTCTATTCGGAGGTCGCCGCGCCACTATCGTCCCCCTCGTGCATGAGGCCTTCAGCTGGCAGCACGGCACATTCATGGGTTCCATTGCCAGCTCAGAAAAGACCGCAGCGGCAGCCGGAACAGTAGGCGAGTTACGCAGAGACCCTTTTGCAATGCTTCCCTTCTGTGGCTACCATATGGGCGATTATTTCAAACACTGGCTGGAAATGGGAAAGAAGGCAGATAAAAATAAACTTCCCAAAATCTTCTACGTGAACTGGTTCCGCAGAACACCTGACGGCAAGTGGCTATGGCCCGGCTATGGTGAAAACAGCCGCGTCCTCAAATGGATTTGCGAAAGGATCGAAGGAACGGGGAAAGCCGTGGAAACGCCGATCGGCTATGTACCGGCTCCGGGGGCTCTTGATACTTCCGGTCTCAATATGTCCGATGACGATATTGCCGAACTTCTTAAGGTAGATACTAATGACTGGCTTATAGAAGTTGAAAGCATCAAGAAGCATTACAGCCAGTTCGGGGATAGACTCCCGCAGGGTCTCAAAGACGAGTTGATTGCCCTCGAGAAGAGATTACTAAAAAAGAAGAAGTAATTGCCTGTCTTCCGGCTAAAAGAAATTCAGTCAGTGAAAGTCTATAATGGTGGGACAGGCGCCGTGTCTGTCCCCAATGCTCATCCCTCCGGGGATACCTAATTGTCTGCATGTATATCACATTATGTGCAGATTTCTATACTTTAGCACTATGGCTATCAGAACAAGAAAGAAATGCCCCAACTGTGGAGCGGAAATTGAAGGTTACTTGAATCCCCTCCCAACCGTGGATATCATTATAGAACTGCATGGAAAGGGCATTATTCTGATAAAGAGGAAGAATTCCCCGATCGGTTGGGCCATTCCGGGCGGTTATGTTGACTATGGAGAATCCCTTGAGGATGCTGCAACAAGAGAAGCGAAAGAAGAAACCGGCCTCGATGTAAAACTAATCAGGCAATTGCACACATACTCAAGGCCTGACAGAGATCCCCGCCACCACGCTATCTCCACTGTCTACATTGCAAGAGCACGTGGAAACCCTTTTGCAGCGGATGATGCCGCTGAGGTTGGTATATTTACAAGTGATAATCTACCCTCCCCTATTGTGTTTGACCATAAAGAAATTCTTTCGGATTATTTTAAACTGAAGAAAAAGTAAAAAATAACGTCTTCATCCCTCTTTGTCATTCCTGCGGAAGCAGGAATCCAGTATTTGAACAACCCAGATTTCGGATCGGGCCTGCCCCGAACTTGATTCAAGGTCCGGAATGGCAGTTTGTACATCTCAGGTAATGAATGCATGCCGGGCTTAAAGCTATATACAAGCAACCGGATGGAAATTCTGGCGGAGCATCTTTCATATGTCCTGAAGTCTCCCCTGAAACAACCGCTTGCGAGTGAAATTATCCTCGTCCAGAGCAACGGTATGGAGCGCTGGCTTTCCATGGAGCTGGCAAGACGCCACGGCATTTGCGCAAATGTCCGCTTCCCCTATCCGATTCATTTCATCCACGGCCTTTTTCGGGAACTATTCCCGGATATACCCGATCATTCACCATACGAACCTAAGATTATGTTATGGGACATCATGCGCGTCCTCCCATCTTTGTTTGACAATCCCGGATTTGAGGCCATCAAAGCCTATCTAGGAGACGGCAAATACAATCTTAAACATTTTCAGCTCTCCGGAAGGGTCGCCGATCTGTTTGACCAGTACCTGCTTTTCAGACCGGACATGATTCTCAGGTGGGACCGGGGACTTGAGAATAACTGGCAGGCAATACTTTGGCGGGAACTGATCAAAGAGAAGGGGAAAATTCATCGCGCAGCGCTCCATGACGCTTTTGTCCGGGCCATGCGCAATTCACATATAGAATTCAAAATCGCTCATGAGAGAATTTCCATTTTCGGCATCTCCGCTCTTCCTCCATTCCACATTCAGATTCTCGAAGTCCTTTCATCCGTGATCGACGTTAATCTCTTTCTCATGAACCCCTGCAAGGAATTCTGGGGAGACATTGTCTCCGACCGGGAAATGAACCGTTATATCACCAGACGGAAAGGAAGGGATGTTCTCCCGGATGAAATGTATCTGGAAGCGGGTAATCGTCTCCTTGCCTCCATGGGCAGTCTCGGCCGGGAGTTCTTTCATATGATCGGTGAGATTCAGTGCGAAGAATTGCCGGAATTCGAAGACCCGGGTGAAGATTCGCTCCTCGCCGCGATCCAGTCCGACATCCTGAATTTAAAGGAAAGGAGCGGCACAAGTAACCTCCCCTTTTCTGAGACTGACGGCTCACTCAAGGTTCACTCCTGCCACAGCCCCCTGCGTGAAATTGAGGTGTTGCAGGACTCACTCCTTGCCATTTTTGCCGATAACCCCCACATATGTCCTGATGATGTCCTGGTCATGATCCCGGACATTGAAATTTATGCGCCTTTCATTCAGGCCGTTTTTTCCATCCCTCCCGATGATTCGCGGTGGCTCCCCTTCACCATTGCCGATAAAGGACTCCTTAGTGATAGCAGCCTCATTGATACATTTCTCAGGCTTTTAGACCTCGCGGGAAGCCGTTTCGGCGCCTCCGGGGTTCTTGATATTCTGGAAGCGGATGCGGTGCGAGCCAAATTTGCTCTTTCCGAAGATGATCTGGCACTCATTCATCACTGGATTCGGGAAACCGGCATCCGCTGGGGAATTGATGCCCATAGCAAAGAAACACTGGATCTGCCCGCATATTCCTCAAATACATGGCGGGCAGGACTTGACAGAATGCTCCTTGGGTATGCTATGCCCACCGGCTCCGAAGATGAGCTTTTTATGGGTATCCTTCCATTTGACGACATCGCAGGGGGAAGCACGGAAGTCCTCGGTCATTTTTTGCAATTTACGGAAATGCTTTTCCGGTATGCCACAGCTCTGGAAGAGAGGAAAACTCTCCATGAATGGGGCGATTTTCTCTTCGAGATCCTTCAAGCATTCTTTTCCGATGACGAAAATCAGTTGAGAGACGTACATGCAATCAGGCGCATTATTCATGACCTCCCGGACACACAGGCTTTATCCGGATTCGCGGAAAAAATAGGCCTGGATGTGATCAAAGCCTGGCTCCGGCAAAATCTGAAAGATAGAGGATTCGGCGGCGGTTTCCTCACCGGTGGTGTGACCTTCTGCACCATCCTGCCCATGCGGAGCATCCCTTTCAATGTCATCTGCCTGATCGGTATGAACGATGACTCTTACCCGCGGCAATCGCGTAAGCTAGGATTTGACCTTATGGCCGCCTCTCCTCGTATTGGTGATCGCTCGCGTCGCATGGACGACCGCTATCTCTTTCTCGAAGCCATCTTGTCGGCACGACAGAAGCTCCATATCAGCTATGTCGGTCAGAGCATGAAAGATAACAGCCCTCGCCCCCCGTCGGTTCTCGTCAGCGAGCTCCTGGATTATATCGAAGAAGGATTTGGCGAGAACATTCAGAAGGAGATCGTCGTTAAACATCGACTCCAAGCCTTCAGTCCCGCTTATTTTGAAGGTGTTGGAGGGCTTTTCAGCTACTCCGCGGAGAATCTCAAGGCGGCGCAGAGCGCCGTATCGGGTCGCAGGGAGACCCATACATACATACCATCCGGCCTTTCCGAGCCAGAAGAGGAATGGAAAACAATCGAGCTCGAATCCTTTGGATATTTCTTCTCAAACCCGGCGAGATTTATTCTCAGACGCCGGTTGGGCATCCACCTCCGTGAAGAGCCTGCCGTCATGGATGAGAGCGAACCTTTTGAGCTGAACAAGCTGGAACAGTACCATATGAGGCAGGAACTTGCCGCCAGGGTACTTCAGGAAAAACCGCTTCGTGATGCATATCTCCTCATGCGGTCATCGGGAAGGCTACCGCATGGATCACCCGGCGCATGCTGCTATGACGACCTGTGCGCTTCGACCAGAGCTTTTATCAGGAAGATCCATCCTCATATCGAAGGAGGACGGAGAGAATCCATAGCTGTAGACATAGCCGTTGACGATTTTCACCTGACGGGAAGGCTCATCAACGTTTATCCCGAGGGGCTGGTCTCCTACCGCCTGGCGAATGTTAAAGGCCGTGACCGCTTGGTAGCCTGGATTTCTCACCTTGTCCTCAATCATCTCTGCGAACACGCGGCGGTTCGGCAGACGATCCTTGTCTGCGAAGACAGGACGTTCCGGTATTCCCCGATGGAAGATGCGGAAGCGTACCTCCTGATGCTTCTGAACATTTACTGGAAGGGTCTCCGGAAACCACTTCATTTCTTTCCTGAATCTTCTCTGGCATATGCCGAACAGGTGGCGAAAGGCACAGGCCCGGAAAAATCGATGAAAACAGCCCAGAGTAAATGGAACGCCTTTGAATATTCGGAAAAAGAAGATTCTTACTATAATTTGTGCTTCGGGCAGATCGACCCGCTGGATGCCGAATTTCGGGAATTGGCCAGGGCCGTATTCGAACCCATGTTGAAACATGAGGAGCCTATCAAATAAAATGAAGGAATCGCGGAATTTTGATCTTCTGAAAAGCGCCCTTGAAAAGACCAATCTGATCGAGGCGAGTGCCGGAACGGGGAAAACTTATGCCATCGCAGGGATTTTTCTCCGCCTCCTCCTGGAAAAGCGTCTTTCCGTCAGTGATATCCTCGTCGTCACCTATACGGTTGCTGCGACAGAGGAACTGCGCGACCGAATCCGACGGACAATCCGCGCGGCTATTTACGCGCTTACAAAAGACGGACATGACGATCCGTTTCTTGATGGACTCGTAAAGAAAGACTGGATTCCGGATCAATCCCGAAATGACGTTCCTCCTTTTGTCATTCCCGTGGCGGCGGGAATCCAGGATTCCGAAAAACATGGATTCCGGATCGAGTACGGAATGACAGATATTGAAAATGACAAAATGGAGAAGCTGCGCATTCTGAGGGCGGCACTGAGGGATTTCGACGAAGCGCCCATCTATACAATTCATGGTTTCTGCCAGCGCGTTCTACATGAAAACGCCTTCGAAAGCATGGGACTCTTCGACACAGAACTCGTTCCGGATGAGCGCTCTCTGCATAGTGAGATTGTTCAAGACTTCTGGCGAACGCATTTTTATGATGCGCCACGAGAAGTTGTATCATATGCCCTGAAGAATAACTTTAACCCTCAATTTTTTCTGGCTCTGACCAGAGGCAAATTCTACAACCCCGATATGCGGATCATTCCCGCAGCGTTACCCGTTTCTCTCGATGCTCTGCCTTCTTACAGAGGTGCACATGAGAGAGTGCTCTCGGCCTGGAAGATCTCCCGTGAGGACATTCTGGCATTACTTAAACATCCCGGATTGAATAGATCTAAATACAGAAATCCCGAAGTCCTTGCCGCCGCGATGGACGGCTATGCGGATTCGGAAGAAACATTCCCTCTTTTTGACGGCTTTGACAAATTCACATCCTCTGGGCTGAAAGCGGGAACCAACAAAGGAAAATCTACCCCTGAACACCCTTTCTTCGATGACTGCGAGAAACTTATGGTGAGTGCCCGTGAGCTTCAGGCTGAAATCGAAGGACAACTCCTTTTCCTCAAAACAAACGTATTTCGCTACCTGCGGGAGGAACTCCGGAAAAGAAAACAGATGTGACGATCTCCTCATCAACCTCCGGGAGGCCCTAGAGAGACCGGGCGGCAGAGATCTCGTCCGCAACATCAGGGAACGTTACCGTGCCGCCCTCATCGACGAGTTTCAGGACACAGACCCTGTCCAGTACGCCATCTTTCAGAACATCTTCGGAGGCGGAGAGACTCCTCTCTTTTTTATCGGCGATCCCAAGCAATCCATCTACAGCTTCCGTGGAGCCGATCTTTTCGCTTACATGCGGGCGTCCCGGTACGTCGACTCCCGCTATACGCTCACGAACAACTGGCGTTCCGAGCCGGACCTTGTCCGCGCTGTCAACACCATCTTCGAAAACCCGAAGAAGGACGCTTTTCTTTATGAAGAGGTTCCCTTTGAAAAGGCAGCGGCAGGAGATGTAAAAGACAGGAGCCTGCTCACTGTTTGCAGCCGGCGCGAAGAGCCTTTTCATATCTGGTTTCTAAGCAACGCCCGACTGGAGGCGGCAGGGGCAAAAACCAACCAGAGTATGACCGCTGCTATTATCGT
>PDVH01000053.1_pt1 | contig 32727 bp, 26 predicted proteins | sample 1369781 | NCBI WGS metagenome assembly PDVH01 (sample SAMN07795378, study PRJNA414565) | Alkali sediment metagenome, whole genome shotgun sequencing project. | isolation source: glacial lake sediment | place: Bosnia and Herzegovina: Donje Bare Lake | collected 2016-06
GTGTAAAAGACGGGAAGGTCCTTATCTGCGACTTTACGAACGCCTCTGCCAAATCCGGCAGGGGAATCACAAGAGCTATTGAAGTAACCCGGGAAACGATTGACAAGGGGTTATGGTTGCTGTCCGATAAATCGCAGCTTCATATGGGTGCAACTCCCGCCAAAATAAGACCGAGCATGGGGCCTGTCGAAACCGAAGATCTGAAGATAATCTTGGAAAATTGGAAGCAGCTTCACGCAGGGATGACTTTTGACGAAGCCACGATGCTTTTGGATCCATTTATGATATTAAAGGAGTCTATGAAGGATCAGGCAAGAATAGCGGGAAACTTTAAAATTCCAGGTCGCATAATTCCAGTTTCCAGTTACGATTCCGATTATAAGTATGATACAAACGGTAGACATCCAGGTTTTAAAGAAAGATTCATATCTAATAGTAAAGGTTTTCTATCGGACAGCGAAAACATAAAAATTACAGATTTCGTAATGATAAGGGATACGCGTGTAATGGGTTCGGGGGTGTTCCTGCAAGAACTGGAATACACAACCGATGCATATACTCTTGTCTTTAAAAACAGCAAACTGAAAGAATGGAAGTTGCGCGGTGCTTCAGCGAACCATTGATTTTCTCCCCACTAGATCGCGCGCATTGCACGGATTATAGTCGCAGGCATTTCCCATCATGTTACCCTAAGGTAGATAGAAACGCATAAAAGTGTCAATCCGGCCGACTCGTTACGCTCATGGCTGATTTTTACATTAACGCTTTCAATCGATAATATTCACCTTTTCATCATGATTCCCCGTATTGAATTGTAGGCGTTATGAAGAAATAATTATCAGCTTTAAAAACAGACCACTACAAACACATTCTCCAGCACCGGATCAACACCACAGATCATCAAATCGAACGACTGGTCTATAAACTGTATGGAATGACGGAGAAAGAGATCGGGATCATGGAATGAAACAGGACAAGAGGGGATTATGAAAAAACTTCTCTGCTTTGCCCATCGCGGCGCATCAGGTCATGAGCCGGAAAATACACTATCCGCAGTAGAAAAAGCCATTGTCCTGGGCACTGACTGGATCGAAGTAGATGCGTATGCCGTGGAGGGCGAGTTGATTGTAATTCACGATGAACGACTCGAACGTACAACAAACGGCGCCGGCTATGTGATGGATAAGACATTGGCATACCTGCGATCTCTTCTCTTGATGCGGGCAAAGGCCAGCGCATTCCAACCCTCCGTGAAGTATTCGATTGTGTTGATGGCAGAGTCGGAATAAATGTTGAGCTGAAAGGTCCTGATACAGCCGGTTTGGCAGTTTCTCTAATCAATGAATATGCAGGCAAACGGGGCTGGAATTGCGATCAGTTTATTTTATCCTCCTTCAATCACTGCGAGTTAACAAGGGTTAAGAAACTCGATCCTCACATAAAGGTCGGCATCATTATAGGCCGTCGCCACCGACGATATAAAAAATTTACCCGGCAATTGGCCACCTATTCTGTACACCCCCACATCGATCTCGTAAATGCAGAATTCATAACAGACGCACACCAGCGTGATCTCAAAGTATTTGTCTATACAGTAAACCACCCTGACGATATCGCGCGATTGGAAGCGATGGAAGTTGACGGGATCTTCACAGACTATCCGGAACTCGTCACCAAGTGATGATATCTCTGCAAAGGATTCGTATTGTCAATTCAAGCCCTTCACTTTCGCTGAGGGGAGACTCATCGTATGGATGGATCAGATAAATATTTCTCCCGGAGTTTACCCTGAGTAAACTGAAGGGGTCGAGATGACATGCTAAATTAAGAAGATCCGCCGCAACCATATAGCCCCGAAGGAAGAAGGGATTACTATGGCTGCGACAGAGGGTGTGTCAGAAATTAAAAGGCAAAGTCAAGAACTAATCCGCCATATAAAAATGAACTTTCTCTATCTCCAGGCGTAGATGTGCCCTGTATGCCCTTCGCTTTTATTTCGCGCTTTGCATCGTCACTGAGCGGGAACGTATAAGAAATAGTTGGAGTTATGGTTATATATTTCGCCGGTGTGATGGGCAGGCTTATCGAAACCAGACCATCGTGGAAATTACTGAATTTCTCGTCTGTCGCCTGATACTGGTCATTAAACTTCGGATAACCTCCATACGTTGAATTGACATTAAACTGGTTCGGGTCCGCATATGTGCTTAGCAGATAACTGCCTGAGGCGGCAAGTTTCAGAGAAATTACTTTATTGAACTCGATCGTATGGGAAATCCCTAACAGGAAATACCAATTGAGATAATGGTCTATTTCTTTATAAACGGTCAAGGTTGGTGTGAGGAGTTTATTCAGAGCCACGGACGCAAAAACCTCCTGGGCCGGCAGTGGAGACGGGGCGTCCTTGTTTGGTGCGGTTAGACCGTAGTAGATATAGCCAATCCCCGCAGTCACGGGGCCGAAGGTCTTACTGTAGGATAGCGTGAAATCGGTTTCCGTCCAAGTGCTGGGATAACTGACCCCGGGTGTCGCCGAGTAAGGCCTGGTGTCGAGATTGCCCCAGAGGCTCGCAAACCTTTGTACCCTACCGTAAAGGATGGCTGGACAACAATGCTGTCACGCGTCTGTTCGTACCCGCGCCACACGTACTTGGTAAGTGCCGCAACGTTAAAATCAGCCGTCGGTTTTTCTTCCTCAGATGCAGCTGGGGTAGGAGCGGCTGCTGCCTGCGCTGAAACTGCCGCTGCGGGTTTTGCTTCCTCAGCAAGGACAGGTGCTATGCAAACTGTCAGCAAAAGCAGCGCTATAGTAATAGTTAAAAAAGCATTTCTTATATTCATACATCTCTTCATCACTTTTCCTCCTGATTTCGTTTTGATATTCTTTAGATATCAAGACACGTGCCAGAAACGATGACAAAGGAAAATTAAGATAACTATCAAATAAGATTAAAGATTATTTTTGCAGGCATGGGGGAGGAATTAGAACAACAATACATAAATGTCTATTATCATACCGAAGACAACGAAATTGTGTTACACTCACGTTAGGCTTATTAAATGATTCATTTTTTTGCTTGAAAATTAATTCATGAATTCCTATATGTAATATTCACCTTTCTTCATGCGGATTCGGCGAGATGTTAAAAATAGTTGAAATAGTTGTAATAAGAAATATTACGCAGAGAAAAGACCTATGACAAAGCAAGGCAAGACTGTCCATCAACAAAAAGGAGATGCCCTTTCGATAACGGATATGCAGAATGATTTTTTACCGGGAGGGGCCCTTGGTGTTCATGATGGGGACAAGATTATTCCTTATGTGAATCGTGCTATAGCGTTATTTAAAAAAAACAGCCTCCCGATTTTTTTCACCAGAGACTGGCATCCTCCCGATCATTGTTCCTTTAAAGACCAGGGAGGGCCATGGCCTCCCCATTGCATTCAAAATACAGCAGGTGCTGAATTTTCCTCCGAACTAAATATTCCGGAAGGATCCACCATCATATCCAAAGGTTTGGAGAAGAATAGTGAGCAATACTCAACATTGGGGGGACGGGATGCAGATGGCAATACGGAGAACGGTCTAATGAAAAAATTAGGGATCAGAAAGATATTTATCGCCGGTCTTGCTACTGATTATTGTGTGTTGAATTCCGTAAAGGATGCTCTGGCCGAAGGCTACGAAGTTTATGTTCTAACCGATGCAATCCGCGCCGTGGATGTAAACCCGGGTGACGGGGAAAAAGCACTGGAAGAAATGATTCGGGCGGGAGCGAAAACTATGACGACTGAAGGTATTCGACAAAGAAAATGAACCTGTTAACCAGCCCGCTTTTGACCGATCTTTACCAGTTGACCATGATGCAGGGGTATGTGGACAGGGGCATGCACGAAGAGGCGGTCTTTGAGTTTTATGTCCGCAGCCTGCCAAAAACTCGCGGTTTCCTCATATCGGCCGGTCTTGAAACGCTGCTTGCTTATCTTGAAGGACTGCGATTTTCTGAAGAGGAACTTATATATATTGAAGGTACGGGCAGGTTTTCAAAAAGACTCTTGGATTATCTGACAAAATTCCGCTTCAGCGGTGACGTATATGCGATACCGGAGGGTACGGTTTTCTTTGAAAATGAACCTGTAGTGCGCGTTGTCGCCTCCATGCCGGAGGCGCAGCTCATTGAGACCCGCCTGATTAACATCCTGCATTTCGAGATACTTATTGCAAGTAAAGCCGCCCGTTGCATCTTAGCAGCGGATGACAGGGCCATTCTGGTTGATTTCGGACTGCGACGGGCGCATGGGGCTGAAGCAGGCCTCCTGGCAGCCCGTGCCGCATACATTGCCGGATTTGCAGGGACGTCAACCGTACTGGCAGAATCCCTCTTTGGAATACCGATATCCGGAACAATGGCCCATTCTTATGTTGAGGCTCATGAAAATGAATTAGAGGCGTTTCTCAGTTTTGGCGAGTCGAATCCGAATAATACAACCCTTCTTATTGATACGTACGATGTCCACAAAGGTGCAGAAAAAGCGGTTGAGGCGGCAAAAAAACTAAAGGAGAGAGGAATAAATGTTCGTGCTATACGCCTCGACAGCGGTGATTTGCTTGCCCTGTCAAAGGATGTCCGCCAGATCCTTGACCGCAGTGGTTTGACAGATGTCCGTATCTTCGCCAGCGGCAATCTCGATGAATACCTCATCTACGATCTAATGTCTCAGGGAGCGCCAATTAACGGCTTTGGCGTGGGTACGAAGCTCGACACCTCGGAGGATGCGCCATACCTTGAATGTGCCTACAAACTAATGGAGTATGCAGGCACGCCCAGATTCAAAAAGTCACAGGGAAAAGCTACCATCCCGGGACGCAAACAGGTCTTTCGCGAGTTCAAAGACAAAACGATGGTCAAAGATATTTTAACTACAGAAGGAGATGAGGTAGAGGGTGTCCCTCTTCTTGAGAAGGTAATGAGCGGCGGCCGGAGGGTATCCGAGCCTACGGGTTTAAAAGAGATCGCAATGTATACCCGATCGCAATTAAAAGCTTTGCCTTCGCATTTCAAGGCCCTGGAAACGAAACCCGCGTATCCCGTTAAAATCTCTCCCGCGTTATCAAGACTCAAAAAAGAAATCGAGCGGCAAGAACGTTAATAAAATTTCCTTCCCAATCTATTTTTTTAAGTGACGCTGTAATGCCGCGTGAATAAACTCGCTGAACAGCGGATGGGGGTCAGTCGGCCTTGATTTAAATTCGGGATGAAACTGGCATCCCAGAAACCACGGGTGGTCTTTGATCTCCACAATCTCAACAAGACGGCGATCGGGAGATGTTCCTGTAATATGGAGTCCCTTTTCCACAAGGATATCTCTGAATTTGTTGTTTACTTCATAACGATGTCTGTGTCTTTCACTGATTTCACTAATATCGTAAGCGTCAAAGGCAAAAGATTCATTCTCTAAAAGGCAGCTATAGGCTCCCAGTCTCATGGACGCGCCCATTTCCGTAATACTCCTTTGCTCGGGTAGAAAATCAATCACCGGATACGGAGTCTCCTGGTCAAATTCGGAACTGTTCGCCTTTTCAAGGTTGCACACGTGCCGGGCAAATTCCACAACGGCAAGCTGCATCCCCAGACAAATACCGAAATACGGGATGCGGTGCTCCCGGGCATATTGAATAGCGGTAATCATCCCCTCGATGCCCCTCTGCCCGAATCCCCCGGGTACAAGGATGCCGTCGGCACCTTCCAGATGGTGGCTCAGTCCTTCCTTTTCAATCTTTTCGGAATCAACGAAACGCAGGTTTACCCGGCAGTTGTTGGCGATGCCCCCATGCACCAAAGCCTCATTCAAGCTCTTGTAGGAATCCGTCAAGTTTACATACTTACCCACTATGGCGATGCGCACTTCATTGGAAGGATGCTTAACCTTGCTTACCACTTCCTCCCATGCCTCGAAATGGGGCCGGCCGGTCCATATGTTTAAGAGTTCTACAATTTTTTCATCCACTCCCTCTTTATGAAAAACAAGGGGCACTTCGTAGATGCAGCCTACATCCTTTGCTGTAAACACCGCAGCAACTTCTACGTTACAGAAAAGAGCAATTTTAGCCTTAATATCTTCCGAGAGAAAATCTTCCGTGCGGCACAACAGGATATCAGGCTGAATACCGATTTCGCGCAGTGCCTTTACACTATGCTGGGTCGGTTTTGTTTTAACTTCCCCGGCAGTCTTTATGAAAGGGACCCAGGTCAGGTGGATGAATATGGCGTTTTCCTTCCCCGCCTCATTACGGAATTGCCTGATCGCTTCCAGGAAGGGTAGGCTCTCAATGTCCCCGACAGTTCCACCTACTTCAATAATAGCAACGTCAAAGCCGCTGGCACAACTCTTGATATAATCTTTGATTTCATCGGTAACATGTGGGATAACCTGTACCGTCTTCCCCAGATAGTCACCCCTCCTTTCTTTTGAAATCACTGAAAAATATACCTGACCTGATGTCAGGTTGTTGCATTTTCCCATCCGGGTGGAGGTAAACCGTTCATAGTGCCCCAAGTCCAGATCTGTCTCCGCACCGTCATCGGTCACAAAGACCTCCCCGTGTTGAAATGGGCTCAGTGTCCCCGGATCGACATTAATGTACGGATCCAGCTTTTGATTGGTAACCCTGAGACCCCGGCATTCAAGAAGGGCTGCCATTGATGCTGCCGCCAGTCCTTTACCGAGGGAAGAAAGAACACCACCGGTTACAAAAATAAATTTTGTCTTCATGATCACTCCAGAAATTTACTTGGTCTAAGAGTTCCCTCTGCCCTCTTCTACAGATTTTCTTATCTGGCCGGCAATTACCTCTGGCGGTTCACCTAAAAGAACTCCAGTAGAAATGGTTTCCAGATAACGGTCATCCCATGGGAGGTTGTATTCGTTTATGATATTGCGGATGTCGTTATACTGGTAGCCCAAGACCTCTTTCTTTTCCTTCATTGACAGCGCCTCGTTAAATTCTACGTGGATCAGAAGCAGGTTCTGTACACCTCCCCTGTCTCCCAGAAGGGGAATAATGATTATGGAGGCACTGTCAGATTTTCCCCGGCCAATGTAAATATGGCCGGTACTCACAATTGTCCTTTTGGTTCCCATCAAAAAATTCGAGTTTTCAGCCCGTGATTTCATCTTAAGGGAAATGCCCCCACGTTTCCCGATCTTAATTGTTGAGGTATCCACAGGATTTCCTTCCACGTCCAGGTTATTTATATCATAGAGTGTATAACCGCTTATAGAGGCAATGGCTGGTTGAATCCTCGTTATAGTCAAAATTCCAGTTCCCGCAAGAGGTTGAAGATAATACCACGAATAGGCTGATCCTTTCTGCTCGTTCCGACTGTCACTGTTTTGGCCTGATGTCTGATGGCATCAATCGGTCTGGAAAGTTCATCTATGGAATGGCCGATGGAAATATCAAGGAGCTCGATCGGGGAGGAGAGACCCTCTTCTCTCTTGAAATCGCGCCAGTAGTCTTCGAGAGGCAGCTTCCCGGCGGCATACTTAAGAAGAAGAACTATATCGGATATCGTATTCACACTGGTGAACGAGAAGGCTCCATCACCCCTTTTTTGATTGAATTCGGTCGAAAAGTCCCTGACTATTCTCCGGTAATTTCTGTCAGCAATCCTTTCATAAATGGAATAGCTCTTCTTTTCATGCTCCGACATTATCTGATTTAGCTGGCTTCTGAATTCCCTCAGAAACGTGGCATCTTCGTTAATACTGCAGGCCGCGTAATAACCCCAGAGATGCCCGGCCAAGGTATTGAGGATTACCGGCAGGGGCATTGGTGCTCTGGGTATCTCAATCACCGCATCGGCAACACTGTTGAACCGGTCATCGCCCTCATCGGCAAAAACGACTACCCCTGCCCTGTGGGCCTTGAAGATTGCCACATCTTTGATAATGTCACCTGTTACGGTTTCCGGACTACCGGCGGCACAAACTATGATGAGGGGCTCAGCAGACAGGTCAATGTGCTTTTTGTTTTCTATAAAATCCGATGATATCGTCTTATAACACAGCTCGCTCAACTTAATCCTGATTTCATCGGCTGCTGCCTTGTTAGGTCCACTTCCCACGACAGCCCAGTACTTCCTCTGCTTTGCCAGCCGCTCGACGGATTGGCTGATCTGCCCTCTTTTCTCAATGACCCTGTTCATCATGTTAGGGGCCTGTTCCAGGTTGAGAAGCTCATCGGCGATAAAATCATCGGAGACATTCTGAAGAAGCTGGGCAATACACAATGCCAGGACGTGGCCGGCTACAACCTGGGAGTAGAAAGCCTTGGTTGAAGCTACGGACATCTCGATGTCCCTGCCGTCACTCGTGTAAAACACCCCATTTGCCTTGCTGGTTATGTCGGATTGCCTCCTGTTTACAATGGCGACGACCGTCGCGCCCCTTTCCGCGGCCATCGCTACAGCACGATTGGTGTCCGTCGTTGTACCAGACTGTGTTATGGGAATCACCAGTGTGTCTTTCAGGTCATCCTCCAGAAAAAATCCGCTCAGCTCGGATGCGACTTTGGCTTCAATTTTGATGTGGGTTCCCTTTAGATATCTTGCTAGGCCGTCGGTAATCGCCTCACCCGCAATAGCGGCGGTTCCGTGACCTATCACGATTATCTTCCTGATGTCACCGTGGGTGAGGGCATGTCTGAATTTTTGCGGTATAATATCCTCACCAAGATTAAATATGACTGAATATCTCCCATTTTCTTTTTTTAAGATTCTGTACTTGCCCCGTAATGTCTTTCTTACTGAAAGTGTTGATTCGGAGATTTCTTTCAGGAAATAGTGCGGATTTTCGCCCCGATCGATATCGCGGGTGGTGATTTCCGCTTTGTGTATGGGATCGGTTCCCATACTCAATGCCGACCCATCATAGAAAAGGGCTTTAATCCCCGAAACGCCCCCTTGCGAGTCCTGGTCAAGGATGAAGATCTGACCTGACGTTTCAGGGGCATCAGGCGTAGAGGGCTTCTCGCCGTCCATTTTAAGAAAAAACGGGGTCCCTTCTACAAGACCGTAAAGTTCTGATGAAAATATATACTGGTCAGGGGCAATGCCTACATAAATAGATTGACCGCTCCCCTTAAGGGCAAGAAATATTTTTCCGGGCTCCGTATTACTGACCATGGCAATGGCATGGGAGCCTTCAAAGTCATTCACGGCCAATCTGAACGCTTCCGTGAGATCATGCCTTTCTAACAGGTGCTTTTCGATTTGCAGGGGAATGATCTTCGTATCCGTCGTAATGTGTGAGGCAATAAGGTCTTCCCCTTTCTCAAGGTCATTTCGAAGGGATTGATAGTTGTCGATATCCCCATTAAGAACAACGCTGATGACCCAGTTTCCCTCGCCATAAAAGGGATAATTTTTCTTGATTTCCGGCCAAGCGGCGCCCTGAATGGCACCCTTTCTGCCAAGGGTATAATTATTGATCGGATGGCAATTATCGTCCGTAATGGAACCTACCGATGCCCATCTTGTATGCGATATGAACGTTTCAAAATCCGTTTTCGCTCCGGCAAATTCGTAAAATATACGATCCTGGGATATAAATTTCCTCAGGTCCCGGACATTTTGACCGAGTTCACCGATGATGGAAGATGTTTTATACACGAATGACAGAGCAGTTCCCTTGTCCTGCGAATTGTTCGATGGTCCGGTTTCAGAGGAAAGACAGATAGAACCGTTCTGCAAATCAGAGGCCTTGATCCTCTTTGAAAAATTTTCGTGCAGGCCTTTCTCTTTGAGGACTTTCAGGACACTCTCCAACATTGTGCTATCAGGGAATGTGAAAGATATCTGTATGCCGGCTGAATCCCTTCCTCTAACCTCCAGCCTGTCGATACAATTCAGGAGGAAATTGATCTTCTTATATTTTTTAAATAGCTCCGGAGATATTTCATCGATCCCGCCTACACCCGTTAACCTTACAATTCTGCCGACGTTATCGAGAATATCTTTCTCAAGACCCCATATAATATCCTTCATCAGGATATGCCTGCTATTTATCGTTTCCATGTCGCCTGTTGAAAAGTTGCCGGAATTTTCTTCAAGGTACTTTTCTTCTTCACCAAAAAATGCCTCCATCTCTTCGGCAAGGTCTAAAAGTTGCCGGGTCTTGTGGGAATTGAAAAAAATGTCCTGGAAGGCAATATCTGTCTTTAACTTAAGAATAGTTTTTTCCATCTCCGTCAGATACTCATCACCGCCCAGACTCTGAGCCGGTGTGATGGCACCGGACAGCAGCTTCTTCATTCCATTGTTCCTGCTTTCCCTGAAGAGCCGGATAAACTTCTCAATAAGATCACCATCCTCATTTTTTTTACTCCCCTTTATGGTCAGGATACCGGCAAAACCGCAGCAAATGACATCAGGAATCAAGGGGAATAAAACAATCGAGTACGGTGACGCTCTGCGTACATCAACTCCTATATATATCCTCCATTTCTTTAAATAACTGATTGGTCTTAAGTACCACCGTTTAAACATACTCATATACGGTTTATAGTTCCTTTCAATTCCTTGTGCCACCGTAATCTGAAAGATGGCAGATTATCTAATGCTGCACCGGTGACATGGTTCACAATATTTTGCAGCCAGGTCGTCCCCAGGGCTGATGTATCTCCGCCAAGGCCCTGTATGACTTTTATGTAATCGTTATCATCCTTGATTCTACCATGAACTATCCTGATAAATTCATCCCGGTTTTTAAGATCAAAGGTCTTTTCCATGCCTTCGGTAAAAGTTGCTTCAAGCTTTGGCCAGTTCTCTCTGAATTCCCTTTTTTGCTTGAGAAGACTTTCCTTTTCTTCCTTCCTCAAAACATTAAGACCCAGTTCAATGGACATTTCCATTTTTTCAGAGAGGATTTTGAATCTTTTCAATCTCTCCTCAATGGCAATTTCCAGTTTATCCATTGCCCCTTCATACAGTTCGGAACCCATATCCTGGATCTGGAAAAATGGTTGTCGGACATGGAAGTACCACTGTCTGAGGGCTAAGAGGTTGGCGAGGTAGCAGATGTTGTTATAGACCCGGTGCTTAATGTTCCCATAAAAGCCTGTACGAAAGAAGTCTTCACTGACTGTAGTTTCTTTTTCGGCAACAAGCCTCCCCATCTCGGTACAATCCCTCCGGCAAACTGTTCCCGCAGCAATCACGGTACCATAGCCGATCCTGACAGGGCCAACCAGGCCTCCCTGGCCTCCCAGAAAAATAGGCGGTTGGATGTATATATGAACTGCCCACTTCGCTGTGATTTTTCCGGCTTGTTCCGCCTGCCATTAAACAGTCACAAAAGTTAATGAGGCTGCCGAGCGTCACAAATGGGAAAAGTATGGTTTGCTTTAGTCCGACTGTATGATTAGCGTTAGCCTCTTCTTCCAATATACATCCTTCTCTGACCTGCGCACCAAATGCCACATTTGCTTTTTCAAGAAAGACCGATGATTTGAAAAATCCCCCTTTCAGTTCGACATGTGGTCCAATTTGGCAATCAACGATGGTGGCCGGCGCTTCATATCCCAGTTTCGTCCCCTGAGAAACAAGAGTTTTTGCCCCATAAATCCTGGTTCCGGGATAGAGTTTTACACCGGCACTGGAAATTCTGTCGAGGTTTATTTCATCTCCGATATCTATAGAAAAAGGGTTGGGAATATCGACCCCTTTTTTGATCAGTTCAATCACTTTATCTGACAAGTTACTTTTTGTTTTCACTTTTGATGCCCAGTTTGGCCATTTTTGTCTGGAATGTATTTCTGTTGATTCCGAGGTAATTGGCTGCTGCACTTTTCACATTACCGTTACGTTCGAGGGCAATCCGGAAAAGACTCCTTTCAACCATGGCTAATACGTCTTCGTATAATCTGCTTTTTCTTTTTTTCCCTTCACCAGCCGAACAGAGAAGCGTTGCAATGTCTCTAAGCCTCTTTTCTATGGTCTCTTCAACAATGGAAGATGGTTTTGCCTGAATTCGTTCATCCAGAACAATAGATTGTTGTTTTTTGCGTTTCATAATAACCGGGGACCCTTTCTTTAGGCTTTATTGTGAAGAGTGTTTAAGAAGAAAACAACTTAATAGTTATAATTCCTGTGAGGACCAATGCTGTAAACCATGTCATGACGATATCTGATATATTTTTTACAGGATGTTCAATCTGTTTCCTGACTTCTTCTTCCACTTTTTCCTTGTCCATGTGATCGGCAACATCCAAGACCAGAGTGGAGAATTTTTCATAGGCATTAGAAATAATATAGAATCCCTTCACTGTAGTCAACAGGAGATATACTCTTTTTCGGAGGATCAAAGCGCCGATATGTGTGATATCTTCCCAGCGGAGTTCCTTATTTCTCAGGAATTTCCTGATCATAATACCCTGATCTCCCGTTAGTACCTTCCGGGACAGGGATTCAAAAAAAACACAAAGAACAGGTATAAAAATGACGGTGAGTGCGATCTTTTCTAAATTAGAACTTCTCAGGTAGAAAGAAAGCAGAAGAAGAAAAAAAAGAAGAATAAAATCAATTGAAAAAGAAACTAAAAACTGTTTTCTGATCTTATAAACGTTTTGATACATGTTATGATTTAAAGGCAGTGTAATACTAACCTGCCAGCCTCTCATTTACACATCTCTGACAAAGGAACCGCTTTTGCCACCATGCTTTGAGATTAATTTGATATCGGTAAGTACGATTTTTTTATCTGCAGATTTGCACATATCGTAAATTGTCAGGGCTGCCACACTGACAGCCGTCATAGCCTCCATCTCCACGCCGGTTCTACCCACATTTTTTACTCTCGCTTCAATGGTAATTTCACCCAGATCTGCATCACTTGTAAAGGCGATGTCAACACCGGTCAGCTCTAAAGGGTGGCACATAGGAATCATATCGCTCGTCTTCTTGGCCGCCATGATTCCTGCAATCTTTGCGACACCGAAAACATCACCCTTGGGTATTTCTCCCTTCTCAATGAGAGACAATGTATCCCGGCTCATCAGAACCTTTCCCTGTGCAACCGCTTCCCTTGAGGATGCTTTCTTTGACGTCACATCAACCATCCTGGCTTTGCCCTTTTCATCAATGTGGGAAAATTTGGTCATGCGCACTCCTGAACCAGGTCGCGAGAAATTATGCCGAAATTAGCATAGCCCCTTTCCTTAAGTCAAGAACGTTAAACAAAACTTTTAGAAAGAAATCCCTTGCCATAAGGAGACTTATTTTATAGTATTTTCGCCCACTCACAGAAAATATCCATTTCCATTACTTAAAGTGGTTGTTGAAAAACACACCTGTTTTATAAGCTGTTCAAAAATGCTTAGATGCAAGGCGCACAAAAACCGAATCACGAGGCGTATATAGAAATACGGTGAGTGACGAGGTTTTGCTGCGCAATGCAGCAGACGCCGTCCCCGCGAAGGCGGGGATCAGCGTTTTTCAACAGCTGCTAAGAAAGTTTTCAGGAGCACTGTTTGATAGTAAAGATCATCAGTAGTACTGTCGTCGGCATAGATTCGTATCCTGTTGATGTGGAAGTGGATATTTCACCGGGCCTTCCTCAATTTTCTATAGTAGGACTTCCGGATACCGCAGTCAAGGAAAGTAAAGACAGGATCAAGGCGGCGATCAAAAATTCCGGCTACAGATTCCCAAGGAACCACGTTACTGTAAATCTGGCTCCTGCTGACATTAAAAAAGAAGGTACCGGTTTTGATCTCCCCATTGCTATAAGTATTTTGACAGGAGAATCCTGTATTGAGGCAGAAGACCTTCTTGATTACACATTCATCGGAGAATTGTCTTTGGATGGAAGTATCAAGGGAGTTGATGGAGTCCTGTCTGCCGCCCTTCTGGCGAGCGAGATGGGGAAAAAGGGTATCATTGTGGCAAGAGAAAATGCCGCTGAAGCAGCCATGGTGGAGTCTATCAATGTCATTCCTGTTGATACCCTTTCCGATGTCGTCGAATTTCTTAACGGCAGGAAGGAGATAGAGCCATTAACGCTTGATGTAGCTGATATATTCGACAAAAGTCAAAAATATCCTCTTGATTTCAGCGAAATTCGAGGACAGGAACATGCGAAAAGAGCCTTAGAAGTTGCCGCAGCCGGAGGCCACAACATTATCATGATCGGTCCTCCGGGTTCGGGGAAGACAATGCTTGCCCAGCGACTCTCTACTATACTTCCCGAATTGACTTTTATTGAAGCAATAGACGTTACGAAGATATTTTCCATCGCCGGGCTGTTCAATAAACGGGATACCATCCTGGGAACAAGGCCGTTTCGGTCTCCACACCATACGATTTCAGATGCCGGCCTTGTGGGAGGAGGACATACTCCCAGACCGGGGGAAATCAGCCTCGCTCATCATGGGGTGTTGTTCCTCGATGAACTGCCGGAATTCAAGAGAAATGCCCTTGAGGCATTGAGACAACCACTGGAGGACGGACATGTAACAATCACAAGGTCTTCCGTAACAGCCACATATCCGTCAAGATTCATGCTCGTGGCGGCAATGAACCCCTGTCCATGCGGCTATTACAGTGACCAGACAAGGGTGTGTCGATGTACACCGCAACAGATACGTCAGTATCAGGCAAGGATATCGGGGCCTCTTTTAGATCGAATAGATATTCATATCGAGGTCCCGTCAGTCAGGTATAAAGATCTCACGGGAAAGTCTTCCGGTGAATCCTCCGGCGCTATCAAGGAAAGAATAGAACGGGCAAGATTTATACAAAAAAGGAGGCTTGAGGGTCAGGACACACAATTCAATGCCCGGATGTCCGACAAGCTGATTAAGGTGTTTTGTGACATCGATGAGGATTCCCAGAAGCTTATTGAGATGGCCATAGAAAAACTCGGACTCTCAGCCCGCGCCTATACCAAGATATTAAAAGTTGCCAGAACCATTGCTGATCTCGAAGAGGGAGACAAAATACTCTCAAGCCATGTCGCCGAAGCCATCCAGTACAGAAACCTTGATAGAAAAATGATTTAATGTAAAAGAGGTGTGTCATATCATGATTGCAAATTCGATAATCGATAATTATCAGTTTCAGCAAGCTAAAAAGTAAGCTTAACTCGTTCAAAATACCCTTCCTAATTAATCCTTGACATCAGCGCCAGAGAAGCTTATATTAGCGCAACTGGTTTTGGTTCATATGTCCTCAGAGCCTGTTAAAGGCTGTTGGGGATTTTTTTTGACGTAAAAAATATTTACTTAAAATATATGATCGATTCCTGTCGGAGACAGGAGGAATCAGCAATCAAATATTCGTCCCATGGTTGTACTTGGGACAATGTATAGAAAAAGGAATAACAATGAATTTTAAGTCGTTTAATCTACACCCCCACATTGAATCCGGCATCAGGGTGCTTGGCTATACAGCACCCACACCGATTCAAATACAAGCTATACCGCCCATTCTTCAGAACAGGGATGTCATGGGACAGGCACAGACAGGAACGGGGAAAACCGCTGCCTTTGTTCTTCCCATCCTGCAGCGCCTGATGGACGGGCCGCGGAAGCGTGTCCGGGCGCTAATCATAGCACCGACGAGAGAACTAGCGGAGCAGACGCATGAGGCCATCGGTCAACTGGGCCGCTATACGAAACTGAAGAGTGTCACAATCTATGGAGGCGTGAACCAGAATCCCCAGATCAGCAAGCTCCGCAGTGGAGCGGAAATTGTTGTTGCCTGCCCCGGACGCCTGATCGATCTTATGGATAAGGGCGTGATCGATTTAAGGCGCATTGAAGTGCTTGTCCTGGATGAAGCGGACCGAATGTTCGACATGGGCTTTCTGCCGGATATCAGGAATATCCTGAAGCGCCTGCCCGTTCAACGGCAGACGCTTCTTTTTTCGGCCACCATGCCCGATGATGTCCGAGACCTGGCAGAGAGCATCCTGCGTAATCCCGTAATCGTACAGGTCGGTGATGCAGTCCCGGTATCCACGGTCTCCCATGCCATCTATCCTGTCGATCCGCACCTCAAGACATCTCTTTTGATGAAGATTCTGGAATGCACGGACATGGCGTCGGTGCTCGTCTTTACGCGCACCAAGGACCGCGCGACCCGCCTGGCGAAGCAGATGAAAAGATCCGGGTTTCTTGTGACCTCGCTGCAGGGCGATCTGCCCCAGAACAAACGGCAGGAGGCGCTAGATGGCTTTCGCAGCGGCAAATACCGGGTCCTCGTGGCCACCGACATTGCCGCCCGCGGTATCGATGTTTCCAAAATATCACACGTGATCAATTATGACATGCCCGACACGGTGGATGCCTACACGCATCGCATCGGCCGCACTGGCAGGGCCACCAGAACCGGGGATGCGTTCACCTTTGTGACGCGCCCGGACAGGGCTTTTGTGTGGAGCATCGAAAATGTTCTGGGGGAAAAACTGGAAAGGCGGATATTGGAGAATTTCAATTACGCGATACCAGCACCGGAAGCCGGTAAGGGATCTGACCGTTCACCGCACTCCAGGAAGCGACCGGGCTTAACAAAAGTCCCGAAAAATACTCCGGCACGACACACCCGCTCTTCCGCACCGGTTTCGCGGCCCACTTCAGGCGCGAGAAGAGGACGGAAGGATCTTTCTCAGTTCCCGTTTCTCGTTGGTTCGCCCCAAATGAAATCGCACCGGTCCGGCAGCATGCGTTGATTGTGCCGCTTTTCAGCGGGCTCTCAACGGTCAATTGTCATTTTGTTATGTTCAAGAAGGGGGAATGCTGATTTCTAATCGGGTTTTATCCTCAATTCCGGAAGCATAATCTTCTCAAGGTAAAGCCTTTGACTTTCAAATGTATCAGTATCTTCCATAGGCGTAAATTTAATCATCTCTCCAAAAGAGATTATTACTCTGGCGAAAGGTTTTGGGAGGAAAAAACTGTCCCAACTGTTGAAATACCATGCCCTATCTGCAGAGACATAGAAAGGAATGATTGCCGCATCGGCGGTGCGGGCCAACTGAATCACCCCCGCCTTTATGATTCCGGCAGGTCCGTTCGGACCGTCAACTATATGGCAGGCCAATCTCGTTTGACTTAAATGATCGATCATTTTCCTCAAGGCTTCTTTTCCGCCTCGTGAGGAAGAACCTCTCACCGTATGCCAGCCGCTTTTTTCGGCAACGCCGGCGATGATCTCGCCGTCGGAGCTTTTGCTGATCATCAGAGCAGGCTTGAAGTCTCTGTAATTCTGGAAATGTCGTATCGCGGCAAAGAAATGCTGATGCCATGTACACAAAAGAACCCGACCACCGCTTCTAAAATAGTCCATCCATTCCTTCTCATTTTCGATCTTCATTTTGAATGTTGAACTGTAGAGACGAATAAACCGGTAAAGGAAAGAGTGGAACAGTTTCGTCGTAATGAAATTTTTGAATTCAAGGGCCATTGATGTGATTTCCTAAGGCTTTATGGACTGAGCACATCCCTTGAGATGCGCCATTTATCCGTGGATGCAGACCTGGAAGTACTGACATCGTGATCAGGGTCGAAATGATTATACCGTTCTGAAATCCATTTTTTCATTTTAATGTCAGATAATTCCCGTTCGGCCTTGTTCTTATTGAGATAATCGTCAATGGCTTCCTCCTGGATGATTATCTGAATCTTCCTGGAGCGCTTGTTGGGTTGGTGCGGGTCGTTTTCAAGTCTCCAGTCGATTTCTATTAAATGGTTACCTTCGGAGAGGCGTGAAACAATCCAGGCGTTCGTCGGGAAAAGCGGCGTTATAATCCGGAGCCAGTAATCAAGTAGATCTTCAGTCATGGCCGATTATCTTCAGCTTTCTAGACCATCCATGCTTATCTGTCTTAACATTTCTGCATGATTGCTTATGTTGGAGTTTGAAAACGATCCTTCCCTGATATTGTCCATCTTGCTCGATTCGATATCCTATTATGGTGCCCCCATAAAAAGATGGTTCTTGTTGTTTTTTATGAAAATAAATTTCACCCCCGATTAGTTTTTGAGCTTCACTTTCATCCAGTTGCCACCAGCCGCTTTCCCATATATTATCTTGCAACTTTACAAAATTATTAAACTTTTCGATTAGGTGTATATTCATTTTGTTCCCCCCGTTTCTCAAAACATTTGTTACAATCCCAAGTCTCCTTAATTATCTCCCATCTAAAAACAAAAGCCCTGTCTCGCTGTAATGGACAGGGCTTCAATAATTTCTTTGGATTCCCTATATGGGAAGAGGGCTCATCAACTTTTTCAGTTACGTCTATTACATAGTTTGGCTTTATCGTATGCTCAATATTAAAAAAGTCAAGATAATTCGATGCACTCGGTAATCACTATGTTGCTTCCGGCACTGATTCTAATGCATTGCAGATGCAACAATAAAAAAATGTGCGGTCTTTTGATAGGAACTCGCTTTTTTGTTGGGAAAGTATAACGATAAAGAGAGTTGAATTCCGGGCGCGGGGGTGAATTCCAGCTATCCGTAATCAATGCACCGGTCCGGTGACTCGCCATGTGACTTTGAATCAGGCAGCAAGCGCACTCCCCGTGGCTTGCCGCGGGGCAAGCGAGCGAATGGGGAACATTATCATTCCTTATGGATCGAAGATTCTCCGCAGTTTACTGCGGAGAGCTTCAAATCCTATATATCCTGATTTTGACCTCGTTAATCGCTTTCATGAAATATGGTGAGGTAGATACGTCTTCTAAACGCGGGAATAGGTAACGCTGTCTTTTTCAAATTCTTCGATTATTTCGTCAGTCAAAGAAGGGCGGATTTTTGGCATAATGTCAAAAATAGTTTCCGTACTTACACGGTAATCCTGCTTAGTGGCAAGCTCTTGCTCAAAGGCCAACTGCGCGACCTGCTGGAAGAGATATTCCATATCGGCCGGAGTAAACCGGGATGTCATCTTTATTATACGATCAAGATCGATATCCTCAGTATGCAACTTGGAGAGGTAGTGTTCCAGAATAGTTTTTCTCTCATCCTCATTCAAGCCGCCCACCGGAATTATGCAATCAAATCTTCCCGGTCGAAGCAGCGCGGTATCCAGTTGCCTAATGTAATTCGTGGCACAAATGAGGAGTATATTGTTCCCCTGGTTTTTGAGGAGGGGAACCTGTTTGAGAAATTCATTTGTAATAGACTTGTCAATCCGGCTCGCCTCGTCCCGACTGCCCGCAATCTCTTCAAACTCATCGATAAAGATGATAGCTTCCTCCAGGTTTCGTGCCTTTTCCATTATTATGCGCAGATTAGCCCCCATCCTTTCCGTTCCGTCGACCATCAGCATACTTGGAGCAATTTCAATGAACCACCAGGAAAGGGCCCCGGCTATCGCTCTGGCAAAATGAGTTTTTCCCGTACCGGGAGGTCCAAAGAAAATAATAGTCTTGGGAGGAATAACCCCATGCTTTTTCGAAAGGTCCCGCTCTGTCAGGGGAAGTATTATTTTCCTTTGAACTAACTGCTTTGGAGGCTGAGAATCGGAGATGGTATCCCATATTTCTTTTCTGCTGGTCTGAGCCCCCATCTCATTCAGGATGTCCTTCCGTTTATAGGCCAGGTATTCCTCACAGGCTTGCTCTATATTTTCGAGGAAATCGATGCATGCGACCCTCAAGCCTACATCCCGACCGAGTTTTTCAGACATGAGCCATTTATGCTGCAAAATTCTCGGCCATAGGTCAGAGGCGGCATCAATATCAAATTTTGTGCCGCTTATTTCAAATATTTTACTCGCGCACGACTCGGGTGACAGTTGCTCTGTTAAGTCTTTGTTCATGATTCGCCTTCCCACAAGGACCTGATATCTTTGCCGGATTAATATTGTGAATTTTCCAACTTTTTTCAGTCACTTGCTTTTTGATGGTGCAAGTATAGGGCAAAATGATCCTGTGTCAAGGAGAAGGTGCCACAGGAGTCCTGTTTCCTCGATGGACGCTACTCTTTTAAGCGTAGATAATAATTATTGAAATAATTAAAGAATAATCCTTGACTTCCGGTAAAGGGTATCATATATTAACAACAAGATATAAGTTTGGATATAACATTTTGAAGTGCAAAGATGGCCACCAAGCTTTTTAGGTCTTGGTGGCCTTTTTCTTTCTGTCATAGTGGAAATCCGACTTAAGAAAATTTTGAGAAAGGAGGATGAAAGCGATGTCAGAAGGTAAAGTAAAATGGTTTAATGAACGTAAAGGCTTCGGATTCATTGAAAAGGATGATGGTGGTGATGTGTTTGTTCATCACAGTGCCATTCAGGCTGACGGTTTTAAGACGTTAAATGAAGGCCAGCGTGTCAGTTTTGATGTTACGCAGGGTGCAAAAGGCCCGGCAGCGGAAAACGTGAAACCCTTATAAGTTCATGATCGGAAAGGAAGAGGCGCTCCTGTATGGTTTACCATGTGTGGGAGTGCCTTTTTTGTATAAAACTGTAGATGCTAATTTAATTAATAGGTCTTGAAAATAATGAATGCACGCTGGGTACTTGATACTCTCTGGCCGGAACTCCCACAAGTTGATTGTACAATCGTAGCGAGGTGGTGGCCCTGGGATTATTACTGTGTATCGACAATACGGGTATGGCAAGATAAGTCAGATCCAATATACAAAAACATAAAAATAAATTCTGTCTACCCGCAGCAATATGTAACACATGTCTATAAGTGTAATAAAAATGGCAGCAGCGATGTGGACCATTTTTATTATATGAAAGAATATCCTGACTCAGTACTGGCAAGAAGGGGCCACAAAGAAGTGGTAGATTTGCTGGAAAAAGGCAGGTTGAAGTTAATAAATCAAGATCAAGCAGGACAATAAACAGTTAACCAGCTAACTCTCGATTTTTTTGCTGCTTGTAAATTGCGCATGAAACTATTTCTTGCTTCACTCTTGTCATACAATTCTTACCAACTTTGTTGCCATTTTTCTAAATTTTTGTCGCTAAGATGCCCTTAACACAGGTATATCCATTCATTCAATGGTTAATGCAAATGCCTTTCTCTAAAAGGCATTTGTAGCTTATTTTTCTCCCTATGCTCAATAATGTCCAGTAAACCATTACTTAAAGTCTCTTTTTACGACTCTCCATAATTCTTGTGTTGATCCCTCCCCACCAATTCTCCCCCGCGACATCCCTTTGTCGAAGTTCGAGATCCATTCTCCATTCACGGATGTGCTCGCCAACAATTTTTGGAGATTTGGGATATCCATATTGTTGATCATACACGCGAGATATGGTAAGGCTTAGGAAAAATTTGGAAAAGGTGCTAAAAGTTGCCAGAACCCTTGAAGAGAAAGATAAAATACTCTCCGGCCATGTGGCATAAGCCATTCAGTACAGAAACCTTGATAGAAAAATGATTTAGTGATAAAGAACCGCACTAAGCGGATGTTTAATGCATAAAGGGAGTTAAACAGATGGAAATTAAAATTGTTAAAGCTAAACCTAAAAAATACAAGCCAAAACCTGCCGATGAGTCAAAACTTGGATTCGGAAAAATATTCACTGACCACTTCTTTACGATGAAGTACCATGTGGATCGCGGCTGGTATGATGCCATGATAGAACCCTACCGGCTTATATCCCTGGAACCCACGGCCATGTGTCTTCATTATGGACAGGAAATATTTGAAGGACTGAAGGCGTACAGGGGAAAAGATAATAAAATCTACCTTTTCAGGCCTTATGAAAATATCAAACGCATGAATGCCTCGGCTGAAAGGCTTTGTATGCCCAAGGTCGATCCGGAATTATTTATGAACGCCCTTAAAAAACTCGTACTCATCGAAAAGGATTGGATCCCCCGAACCCGAGGGGCATCTCTCTATATCAGACCGACGATGATTGCGACAGAAGCGGCCTTGGGAGTGCACAACGCCAATGAATACCTTTTTTTCATTGTCGTGGGCCCGGTGGGTGTCTACTATCCCCAGGGCTTCAGTCCAACCAGTATGTATGTAACTGATGATTATGTCCGGGCTGTGCGGGGAGGGATAGGAAATATTAAAGCCGCCGCCAATTATGCCGCCAGTCTTCTGGCGAGCAAGGCGGCCATGGAAAAGGGATTTACACAGGTGCTTTGGCTGGATGCAATCGAAAGAAAGTATATAGAAGAAGTGGGAACGAGTAATGTCTTCTTCCTTATCGGGGGCGAGCTGATCACACCACCACTTGGAGGAAGCATACTCCCTGGTGTAACCCGTGATTCAGTCATTCATATTGCCAAAAGCTGGAATATTCCGGTTTTGGAAAGACCGATCTCGATAGACGAAATTATCGATGCATCTGCCAGCGGCAAGTTGAAGGAAGCTTTTGCCTCCGGGACGGCGGCAATCGTTTCCCCTATCGGAAAAATTTCTTACAGGGAACGAGAGATCATCATTAATGAAGGAAAAACAGGTAATCTCTCAGAAAGACTATACAATGAAATCCTGCGGATTCAATACGGTGAAAAGGATGATCCGTTTGGCTGGAGAATGCTCGTATCAGATTAAAAAACCCTCAAATTAAATGATATGCCTTTTGAAACATATACTTGTAATTGAAATCCACAGGCATGTGGAAAAGTCTGTTAATAAACATGTTGATAACTATCGTAAGTCTGCAATTGCGACAAATTTATACCTAATTGCATATGAATCAGGCAGCAAATAATATGAACGATTACAGTATGATAAACAACAAGCCTTTGATTTCTATTACTTATTGATTTCTTTTTATAAGATATGAACTTCTGGAAAAAAATATGCCACTTGTTCTCGTTTCCGACGTAAAAAAAAATAAAAAAAAATATCGCCTCAGTAACAATTATTTAAAAACAATAACAGGCATTGTAACGTGCCTGCTATTTTTTTCTTCCTTACCGGCTTTTGGGGATCTACTGCCTCTCAATGAGTTGATTGCAAAAACCCAGGAGAGATACGAACAAACGGCAGACCTTAAAGCGCAATTCACCCAGGAATTGACTATCAAGGCCATGAACAAAACGGAGAGGGAAGAAGGGGTACTGTATGTAAAAAATCCGAGGCGAATGTTGTGGAGCTATTCGAAACCGAAAGCGAAAAAATTAATTATTAACCCTAAGAAGGCCTGGTTATATGTTCCGGATGACCACGCTGTATATATTCAGGATACCGAGAACATATACAAGTCAAAACTGGCGGTGAAATTTCTTTCAGGCATAGGTAAGTTGAGTGAAGATTTTCATGTAGGATTTTCCCGGCCTAACGCGGTGGATGGGAACGGGAATTACCTTCTTACGCTTACTCCTAAATTATCTGACGCCGGTATTGATAAGCTTTATTTAACGATTGATAAGGATACTTTCCAGATTATACAGTGCAGTTTTACAGACCTGTATGGAAATATGACCCGCATCCGACTCACCGATATAAAAATCAACAACAATCTTGACGACAAGCTGTTCAACTTCAAGCCCCCGTCCGGCGTTGAAGTGTTTAATATGCCGTAATTGAGGGTACTGCTGTTTCTCCATACATTTTAAAAATTATTACCTTCAGGATTTAAGGGGTCACTTGAACCCTGTAATCCTCAAATCCTTTTTGCGATTAAATGAGATAAGAATCTTATCTTCCATGTTTACCTTCCAGAGGATATTATATGTTGCGTTACAAATTTGATGAGACCTCTTGTTTAAATCTTGAAAAAGCATTGAACCTGGAGTGGCTGGAAACCAACGGGTTGGGGAGTTATGCATCCAGTACGATACTGAGCTGCAATACAAGGAAGTACCATGGCCTCCTGGTGGCAAATCTCAGAACACCTCAGGGCAGACACTCACTCCTTTCATGGCTTGAGGACTCCATTTTCATGAATGGCCAGGACTTTTTCCTCTCATGCTGTCAATATCCCGGTATGTTTCACCCACGGGAGAAACATTTTCTCAAGGAATTTCGTCTGGGTTATTCTCCCCAGTTTACCTATGAAGCAGACGGGTTTCGCCTCCATAAGGCAATTATGATGGTGCACGGCGAGGATCGCGTCCTGATCAGGTACGATGTTGAACATTGCCGGTTTCCCGGCATCTTGCGTGTTAAACCATTTCTTGCATATCGGGGATTTCACGCACTGGCAAAACAAAATATTTATCTTCATTCAGAGATTCAAAGAATAGAAAGTGGATTCGAGATGAAGCCTTATGACGGCATGCCACCAATCTTTATTCAAACTAACATAAAATCTGAATTTTATCCATCGTTTGTCTGGCACAACAATTTTGAATATCAAACGGAAAAAGAAAGGGGATTTGATTGGCATGAGGATCTTTTCCGTCCCGGCATTTTTGAGATTCCCGTAAAAAAAGGGAGTACCGTCATCATTTCTGCATCACCGGATATTTGCACGGAAGGGCTGGAAGAGATATGGACAGACGAGATGACGAGGAGGGCCAACGAGGCTTCAATAGATGAAAAGGTCGCGGAAAATTTTGAAATTGAAGAGGATAGAATTAATGTCCGAAACCTTATTGCAGCGGGTCGGCAGTTTCTGACCAAAACGCGGGCCGGCCGGCCGACAATCATCGCGGGATACCACTGGTTCGTCGACTGGGGACGGGACACACTCATTTCCCTGCCGGGTTTGACATTCTGCAGTGGCCGGATACCGGAGGGGATTGCCATCCTCGCCTCACTGGGAGCACATGAAAAAAATGGTCTTCTTCCTAATTATTTCTCCGGCAATGATACGGAAAATGCCTACAACACAGTGGATACATCGCTCTGGTATTTCTGGGCCGTGCAACAAATGCTGAAGCACACCGGTGATATGGAGACCATCAAAATCCGAATGTGGCCGATCATGAAGAATATCCTGCAAAAGTATATGGATGGTACCGCATATAATATCCGCATGAATAAAAACGGTTTATTACACGCAGGCGACAAAGACACACAACTGACATGGATGGATGCCACCGTTCACGGCAAACCTGTTACTCCGAGATGGGGATACCCCGTAGAGATCAATGCCCTCTGGTACAATGCCATCTGTTTTGCCCATGAACTTGCGCAGAGTTTTGATGATTATAAATCTTTCTTCCATGTCCTGATTCCCGAGATAAAAAAATCCTTCGTTGACACCTTCTGGATCGAAGGCGAAGCATATCTCGGCGATGTTTTTCATGATGACTATCTGGATCGCACGCTAAGGCCGAATCAAATTCTGGCCGTCTCACTTCCCCATTCACCGTTGGACATTGCTCAGCAGTCCGGAGTAGTGGAGAAAGTCGGACAGTACCTGCTTACCTCTGTGGGATTAAGAACCCTCTCACCGGTAGACAAAAACTACAGGGGGAGGTACGAAGGCGATGGACCTGCAAGAGACGCGGCTTACCATCAAGGTACTGTATGGCCATGGTTAATAGCACATTTTGGTGAGGCATATATCAGGGTTGCTAAAGACAAGGCCGCAGCGAAGATGTTTCTCTTCGACTATGTGCGATCATTTGTCCGTCAGCATATGCCGGAGGCCGGTGTAAGCTGCATATCTGAAATATTTGATGGTGATCCTCCGCATCGCCCTAATGGCTGTATTTCTCAAGCCTGGAGTGTAGCCGGATTGATCAGACTTTACACACTTCTTAATAAATTTCCTGATAGATAAATCAGGATCATGATCGAGAAATTTACCTGCACCTTAAGGATTCTAGAGGAGAGCAGGTCAAGTGTTCGAGTAATTGGAGAAAAAACACTTGAATCCTCGAATCCTTTTAGCAACTAAATGAGAAAAATCGTAAATTACAAGTGAGCATAAATGACAATTCAGACTTTATGTATAAGAGATTTTTCTCGTTTACTTTATCTGTTCGTTATGTCATTATCCTAGAGGTTTATTTTAGTGATTTCGTACAAGAATCACCCCTGTAATAATATTCCAATACAGATTTTTGAATGTTAAGGAGGCCATTAGCTCGTGAGAATTCTCATGTTTGGATGGGAATTTCCGCCCCATGTCAGCGGTGGCCTCGGGACTGCCTGCTTCGGTATCACAAAGGCGCTGGCCGGCCTCGGTCACAAGATTATTTTCGTAATTCCGAAAGTGTTGGGTGAGGTCGGGCAATCACACGTGGAATTCATTTCAGCATCGGAAGTTCCCGTCAAAAAGAAGCATCGTAAAGCGTTCAACGTCTTTAAAGGTCTTGATATCAGGTTAATAGATTCATATCTGAAACCATATCTGAGCAAAAGTCAGTATGAGGATTTACTACGGGGGCGTGTTGTGAAGCTGCCTGCACACGAAAAGAGCCGGAGCGAAACGTGGGAGTCCTTGGTCCTGGAAATCTCTGAGCACTATGGTCCAAACCTGATTGCCGAAGTTGTAAGATATGCAAAGGTAGCTGGTACCATAGCTAAGAGTCAGTCATTCGATTTAATTCACGCCCACGACTGGATGACGGTCCTTGCCGGTCTTTATGCTAAGGAAGTCAGCGGGAAGCCCCTAATTCTTCACATTCATTCCCTTGAATTCGATCGAAGCGGGGAACATGTAAATCGGGACATTTTCTATATCGAGCGGTACGGCATGGTTTCAGCAGATCATATTATCGCCGTGAGCCATTATACAAAAAATCTGATTGTCAGCCGGTATGGTATCGATCCTGATAAAATATCCGTTGTTCATAATGCTGTTTCCCGCACAGAAGCTCCAAATATTTACCATGTGGGAAGAAGTCCCGATAAAAAGATTGTTCTTTTTCTAGGCAGAATCACCTTCCAGAAGGGCCCTGACTACTTCGTTGAAGCAGCAGCAAAAGTCCTGGAGAAACTTCCGGAAGTGACGTTTGTTATGGCGGGTGCAGGAGACATGATGCCCCGCATGATAGAACGGGTTGCCGAACTGGGAATAGGGAAAAATTTTCACTTTACCGGATTTCTGCAGGGATCCGAAGTCGAACAGATATTTACAATGAGCGACCTTTATGTCATGCCCAGTGTATCCGAGCCTTTCGGTATTTCGCCTCTTGAGGCAATGATATACGATGTACCGGTCATTATTTCCAGGCAGTCCGGGGTATCGGAAATACTTCATCATGCGTTGACGGTGGATTTCTGGGACGTCAATGAGATCGCTAATAAGATCATAGCAATTTTAAGGTACCCGATTCTGGTTGCGGAGATTGTCGAGAAGTCACGCGATGAACTGCGCAAAGTTCGTTGGGAATATGCCGCAGAAAAGATTGACGAAGTCTACCAGCACGCCTTGAAGTGAAAGGGTGGAAAAATGCCAAGTGTATGTCTGCACTTCCATGTCCATCAGCCCCGCTGGTTGAGACATTATACCTTTTTTGATATTAATAATGACCATGTTTATGAAGATACGGAAAGAAATCTTCATACCCTGAACAAATTATCCAAAAAATGTTATATTCCGGCCAATGATATAATATTAAACTTAATAAAAAAGTATAAGGGAGATTTCCGGATTGCCTTTTCGATCACAGGCATTCTCCTTGATCAACTTGAAAAACACCGTGCTGATGTTCTTGACGGTTTTAAAAGGATTGCTGATACGGGATGCGCGGAATTCGTGAATGAGACATACTACCACTCACTCGCTTTTCTGTTTTCTGTCCGGGAATTTAAAGAACAGGTCATGCTGCATAAAAAGAAGATAAAAACCCTGTTCGGTCAAACACCCAAAACGTTTCGTCATACCGAACTGATTTATAAAGGCGATCTCACAAGGACCATAGAAAAAATGGGATACAATGTCATTCTGGCCAAGGGTGCAGATAAAGTTTTAGGGTGGCGGTCTCCCGACTATGTCTATCAACCGGCAGGGTGTAAGAAACTGAAACTGCTCTTTAGAAATCACCGTCTGTCTGATGATATCGCCGTTCGTTTCTCGAACTCAAAATGGTCTGAATATCCCCTCACAGCCGATAAGTATGCCCACTGGATCCACCGTATTAATGATGCCGGAGACGTTGTTAACCTTTTCATGGATTATGAGACACTTGGCGAACATCAGGGTGAGAAAACAGGGATTTTTGAATTCATCCAAAAGCTTCCCCGTGAAATTCTGAAACATCCGGAATTCAGGTTTCAGACCCCTTCGGAGATTGCCGCAGATTGCGAGCCCGCTGCTCAACTTGATTTAACGAATCTCATCTCACGGGCAGATGTTGAAAGGGATTTAAGCACCTCGTTGGGAAATACCTTGCAGAAAGATGCCATTAATACATTGTACGGCATGGAATCGAAAGTTAGAAATCGGAAAGACGTGATGTTTCTGAGTGCATGGCGCATGCTTCAGTCATCTGATCATTTCTATTATATGCATACCGAATGGCCCGCTGATGGAGATGTACATAAAAATACCAATCCCTATGGGTCACCATATGATGCATACATCAACTATATGAACATTATCGATGATTTTTCCGGTTTCTTAGGCAAAAAAAGAGGAGTGTAGTAAATGAAAAAACAAAGTAAAGGCTATCTTTTTGAGGTCAGCTGGGAGGTGTGTAATAAGGTAGGAGGCATATATACCGTTATTACCAGCAAGATGAGGGAAGCTATCCATAACTATGGAGAACGCTACTTCCTCCTGGGACCTGATCTCAAAACCAATCCTGATTTTGAAGAAACTGATGAAGACTGCTGGGTAAGGATCAGGGAAAGTGCAGCCATCAAAGAAATCCCATGCCGTTTCGGCAGGTGGAAAATTCCCGGTGAACCAAAGGTTATCCTCGTCAATTTTGGAAAGAAATACGACAAGGAGCAGCTGCTCTACAGGCTCTGGGAGGATTATGGCGTTGATTCAATAGCGGGCGGATGGGACTACGTGGAACCGGTAATGTTTAGTTATGCTTGCGGTGAGGTCATCGAAACAATCTACAATTTGATGGTCAGACCGCACGGCATACAGGCCGTTGCCCAGTTTCATGAATGGATGTGCGGTGCGGGACTCCTGCTTTTGAAAAAAAAGGTTCCGGAAATGGGCACTGTCTTCACCACCCATGCCACGATTTTAGGGAGAACCCTTGCTGGTTCAGGTGCGGATATCTATACAGTGATGGATCAGCTCTCACCGCAAGTGGAAGCGGGCGCCCACAACATTAAAGCGAAATATTCCATGGAGCTTACATCGGCCAGGGAAGCAGACTGCTTCACGACAGTCAGTGAAATAACAGCTTCTGAAGCAAAAAATTTTCTCGGCAGGGACCCGGATGTTATTACACCTAACGGGCTTGATGTAGAACATATTCCTGATCTCACAGAAGATAGAATGCCTGCATTGAAGTCGAGGGAAAGACTCCTGGCTGCTGCGTCACGGTTTCTCAGAAGAGATTTTCCTTCCAATACAAAAATTGTAGTTATATCAGGACGCTATGAATTCCATAATAAAGGCATTGATATTTCCCTGGATGCCTTCAGCCGGCTCGATAAAGACATGACCAAAGATGAAGTCGTACTGGTCTATCTTTTCGTAATTGGTGGTCACATGGATCTGATTCCTGCCCTTCAGTCCGACCAGGCAAGACCCGAACCGGGCAACCCTCCCATTGCGACCCACAGGCTCCATAATGAGACGCATGATCCTATTCTGCAAGCATGCAGCAGACTGGGACTAATGAACACTCCACAAAACAAGGTTTACGTCATCTTCGATCCGGCATACCTGAACGGTCATGACGGTCTGATTAACATGACTTATTACGAAGCCATTTCGGGATGTGATCTGGGGGTTTTCCCGTCGTACTATGAACCATGGGGATATACACCCCTTGAAAGTGTCGCCCACGCCGTACCCACGATAACGACTGACCAGGCTGGTTTCGGAACCTGGGTCCAAATGACGGCGGGTGAGAACGGCGGGGTTATTCTCTTGAAACGTAAGGGAGTGAAAATCGATTTAATTGAAGAAAATTTATATAATATCTTCAAAAATTTTCTATCCTGGAGTGATGAGGAAATTGAAGAGAGGCGTAAGAGTGCCCGGCATGTCGCACTTAAGGCCAACTGGAAAGATTTCTTCAAGTTATACCTTAAGGCCTATGATAGAGCTGTCGCTGTTGCCGGTGAGCGTGCCGTAAAGCTCATCACAATAGACTACAGGATGGAAAAAAAATATGTGTTTGCCGGTACTGTATCGACTCAGCCCCATTTTCGGGCGTTTACAGCTGTTGTAAATCTTCCCCTCAAAATAGAGCGGCTAAGAGAACTTGCCTATAATCTGTGGTGGACATGGCACCCCAAAGCCCGCAGTCTGTATATTTCCCTCGATCCAAAAGTGTGGCCGGAGATGCACAATAACCCTGTCAAAATGTTGGAGACAATATCGCCGGAAAAGCTGTTGGAGGCATCGGAAAACCCGAGCTACATGTCAATGTACACACAGATCATCCAGCAGTTCGATGAATATATTAACGATAGAACTCCCGATGAAGGGGTTAAAGTTTCTCCGGCAATCAAATGGTCATCTCCGATCGCCTATTTCTCGGCAGAATATGGCCTTCATGAAAGTATTCCCATTTATTCAGGCGGCTTGGGTACACTCTCCGGCGATCACTTAAAAACCTCCAGTGACCTCAATATACCGCTTATTGGTATCGGTCTTCTCTATAAGAACGGCTATTTTAAACAGGTCATTGATAAGGATGGTATGCAGATAGAGGAATATCCCGAAAACGACTTCTCTGTCCTGCCTATTCAGAATGTCCGGGACGAAACTGGAAATGAAGTTCAGATATCCCTTGAGCTGCCCGGTAGGACACTATATGCAAATATCTGGGAAGTAAAAGTGGGGCGTGTTTCATTGTATCTGTTAAATACTGATGTTCCGGGAAATACCGTTCAGGATCGAAAAATAACGGAGCGGCTGTATCACGCAGATCAGAGGATAAGGATTGAACAGGAGATCCTTTTAGGTATGGGTGGTGTAAGGCTGATCAAAAAGCTGGGCATCAGGCCGCGAGTCTACCACATCAACGAGGGACATTCTGCATTTCTCATCTTTGAGCGTATCGCCGATCTTATGACAGAGGAAGGACTTTCCCTCGATGAGGCTACGGAGATCGTTCGCGGCAGTACTGTTTTCACAACCCATACTCCCGTTGAAGCGGGGATTGAAAGATTCCCCAGGGATTTTATGGAACATTACTTTACCAGCTTTATTAAAAGAACGGGCATGCCCTGGTCACAATTCTGGGAACTGGGGCGAAAAGAGGGCAGCGAAGAAAAGACTTTTTATATGGCCATTTTTGCCTTAAGGATGGCGCATATGAGTAATGCCGTAAGTCATGTCCATGAAGAGGTGTCGAAACGCATGTGGCGTGATGTATGGAAGGGTTATAACATCTCGGATATCCCGATCGGTCATATCACGAACGGTGCCCATACCAAGTCCTACATTTCACCGAGAATGCAGGCACTCTTTGATACATATCTGGGAGACTGGGAAAATAACATAACATCCCCTGAAACATGGGAAAAGATTCAAGACATCCCTGATACTTTGCTCTGGGATACCAGATATGAACTAAAGCAAAGACTTATTAACTTTTTAAGGGAATATCTATCCAAACACTGGTTGAAGTATGGTTACACAAAGACATGGAGGGAAGAATTCTTTTCAAAAATCAATCCCGCAGCCCTGATGATTGGGTTCGCAAGAAGATTTGCACCTTACAAACGTGCCGATATGCTTATGTCTGACCTGGACCGCCTGGACAGAATTTTAAACCATCCTACACGCCCAGTTCACATTATCATTGCAGGAAAAGCTCATCCAAACGACGGGATGGGAAAAAGTATAATAAAGAGAGTCATTGACATCTGTCGGGATGAAAGATTCAGAGGCAAGATCTTTTTTATCGAGGATTATGACATCAATATTGGCCGGCGTCTTTTTCAGGGTGTTGATGTATGGTTGAACACACCTCGAAGACCTTATGAAGCAAGTGGTACAAGCGGTGAAAAGGTTGTCGCAAACGGGGTGCTAAATCTCAGTGTAGCCGATGGGTGGTGGTGTGAAGGATACGACGGAACTAACGGCTGGACCATAGGACCTGTTTGCAAAGGATATAATCAGGAAAGACCGAATGCTGACGAAGAAGACAGCCAGTCGCTGTATACATTACTCGAGAATTCAGTGATACCCACATTCTACAGCAGGGAGATATCGGGACTGCCGGAAAAATGGATCTACATGATCAAAAGATCCCTGCAAACCCTTATGCCCAGATTCAACACAAACAGAATGCTTCTTGAATACTACCATAATATGTATCTGCCCACGGCCAACCGGGAGCATGAACTTTACATGCATGCACATAAACTGGCTCAAGAGCTTGCCGACTGGAAACGTAAAATTCCCATGCGTTTTTCCTCACTCCGATTGTTGGATGCCAGCATTGAGGGAATTCATGGGGATACCGTTTTCGTTGATCAGCCGTTAATTGTAAACGCGAGAATCGATCCGGGGAAGGTGGAACCTGAAGAAATCTTGGTTGAACTGATCATCGGGAAAAAAGATGGGTACGAATTTGCAGATTCTCCTGATTGTGTGCCTTTAAAGATAGCCGGCAAGACATCGGATGGAATTCTCACTTATTCCGCGGAATACATCGTCAAGCATAACGGACCCCATTCTTATGGTATCCGGGTACTGCCGTACCATAAGAATCTTGCAGCAAAACAGGAAACGGGTCTTGTCC
>PDVH01000054.1_pt1 | contig 32474 bp, 24 predicted proteins | sample 1369781 | NCBI WGS metagenome assembly PDVH01 (sample SAMN07795378, study PRJNA414565) | Alkali sediment metagenome, whole genome shotgun sequencing project. | isolation source: glacial lake sediment | place: Bosnia and Herzegovina: Donje Bare Lake | collected 2016-06
TGCAATCCTGATACACTATTCGTTGACAATTTATGTCTTAGTGTAACATAATTAATTTCGATTATCACAATGTCTTTCAAAACTTGAGAGCAATTGTCAGATGGAGACAATGAATGAATCTTAGCGAGTCTGATACACGTGCTAAGTTAATTGATCCCATAGTTTATGCACGTGGGTGGACGGAAGATCTAATGCGTCGTGAAGAAACAGCTGGCGCGATAGAAATCATAGATGGAAAAGCAAGGAAACGAGTCAAGGTACGTGTAGATTATGTTTTGAGTATCAAGGTCACTCCACAAACAGTTATGGCTAATAAGTATATTTTTTTATAATGTTTCTATAAATGCTTCAAATCTTGTTTTTAATCGCTCCCCAAGAGAAGATTGATCCTCCATTTCAATTGTCGTATTTGGAATGCCCTCTTGGTCCAGATGATTTTTTAGGTATGGGTAATCAAATGCATGGGGATCGCAGAACTTCAAAAAAAGAAAAACAACCCCATCGGCATTTTTGTTCTTCACAATATCGATAAGATTTTCAGCTCTGCTTGTAAGACCGCTATGTTTTGCGGGGCATACTATGCGTTCTAGATACCTTTCTGCAATTGATACTATGGGATCACCGCTTTGATTTATGAGCCCTTCAAAATATCTCGAACCAGTACAAAAATCGTCCCACACGACAACGCCACCGGCATCTTCGATGATTTGATATATGTTCGGGTGGTCGCACATGCCTCCTGTAAGTACAAGCCGTTTATGATCTGTGATAGCACAATTCTCTTTTTTTGACTCCAACTCAAAGATAATTTCTCCTAATATCCTCGGGAGGATATTCCTGTTAATGATCATCGAAGTCTTCATAATTGTGTAAAATTCACTGCCTTTAATGATGGCAGAATGTTCATGCATTATAGCATGTATTTTTTTTATGCTCTCCCGAATTTGATTATATATGGCAATGGAGTACCTGAGGTTTTCTTCGGAAATCTCAATTAATAAATTTTTCTCCAAGTCCATCTTAAATTTTCTCAGGACATCGACCATATACTCTCTGGCACTTTCAGTGTCTAGCTTAAGCGGTAGCACAACATCAATGTGAAATTGTAGAGGCACATTCAGGCGCCAGATATCTGACAATCTCTGGATAGAATCACAGGTATGGGGGAAGACGGCACCGTCCAGAAAATCCAAATTCCCTGACAGACCCTCTTCGAGGGTTCCTCTTATAAGGGAGCAGCAGTATGTTTGCAGATATGTATCAGCCCTATTAATATTTTCTCTTGTTCCAAAAAGCCTGAAGGGTAGGGCATCGGCTGCGAAGATTAATTCTTCCGGGGTGTAGGAACATATGTAACCGACAACTTTCTTGTTACATTCCTTTTTATACTTTCTCGCGTACTCGTAAGGATTACTTTGTATTTCATTCAGTTCACATATTTTCGTCATCAATGACATTCTCCTTGCAAAAGGTATAAATATACTATTAATATTAGCGGATTATTTACACCCATTTTTGTATCTTGTGGCTATCTGACATAGCATACTATAAAAAATGTTAATTAAAGTATTGATTGTATTTGTCAAGAGCCATTTCGGCAAAATAAATCTGGCTTTAACATATAATTTCAATATCTTGTCAACAATCAAGATTGTTTTTCATTTATCTTAATTATAGTGTAATTTTTGCGAAGAGATAAATTAAAAATTTTGTTCATTGTTTAATTATATTCTATCAATGCTTAAAGTAAAACAATTCCGATATAATTCAGATAATTTAAGTTATCTTATATACGGGGGAAATCATTCCCTGGCCATTGATGGCGGAGCTATTAAAGAAATTCTCTCATTTATTGAAAACCGGAAGTTAAAGCTTCTTTTTGTTACAAATACCCATAGACATCCTGATCATACAAGTGGGAACAACGCCCTCCTTGATCGGTCAAATGCTCAACTTCTGCGATTTGAAGAAATCATTAACACGGGAGGTGTAGGTTTAGAAGGACAAAATATTAACATTTATAAAACGCCAGGACATACGGATGACTCCATTTGTTTTCATGTGGACAGCATTTTAGTCGCAGGAGATACGTTATTTAATGGCACTGTTGGAAATTGTTTTTCGGGCAATTTAAAAAATTTCTATCATTCTATAAAGAAAATCATGACTTTGCCTGTTGATACTATAGTTTATGCAGGCCATGATTACGTGCATGATGCGATGAACTTTGCAAGAAAGCTGGAACCGGATAACAAATATATAGATGTTTTTCTGAATAACTACAGATCAGAGCATATTTTTTCAACTCTAAGGGATGAAAGGAAGGTTAATCCTTACCTGCGTTTCAATGAAAAAAGTATTATTGGGCTTTTAAAAAAGAATGGCCTTCCATATCACACGGAGTGGGAAAGGTGGCAGTCTTTAATGTCAATTGAGTAAATACGATTATTATAGCATAGTGAGACGGTATGATTTTATCTTCATTACAGGATTGTACGACTTTTTTGACTGGGCAAGTTTGGGAAGTTTCATGTCACTTTCCTTATTAATGTATTTATAGCCGGCAAAGAGGCGCTTTGCACATTCATTGTCAAGAAATTGATACAGCCCCTTTATATTAGGGTAAGCCTTTTCGAAATTAAGAACACCGATTTCATCAGTTAGACGTGAGCTTATCCCGAAAGCACTTACTTTCCCATTTATACGGATCAAAATACCCTTAACCTCAAGGACATCGATGTTATTAAGGGTTTTTACAGCTGCCATTTTTTCACAGGCAAGACCCTCATCATGCTCCATATCGCATTTACGCAGATCACACCATTCATTTAAGAAATTTAGGCATTCCTCCGCATTATCACGATCCATCAATTCTACGTCCACTTTGACTCTGTCTATGTATGCTTTGGAAAACTGATGGATCAAATTCCGCTGTCGAGTGAACTTATTACCCTTCAGATGTGCAAGATCTTCAGTCAGATAAACATAATCATCGAATTCAGTTTGTTCGTTAACCTTAAAAAAGGATTCAATCTCTTGAGAATCGTATTTCAGAAGGTAATCTCCCGGTACAGACCAGTAGCTTACAAATCCCAATTTCCTTGCCAGATTAAAAAGATATTCGGGAGTGATCTTTGCAGCCGGGGATATCGGTAAGATAAGATGGTTATCTTTCAGGCTGCTGTTAGATTTGTTACATATGATTAAGGTATTATCTTCAATGAAGTAAAATGTTCTTAATCTTTGATTGCTCCATACTATCAGCGATAGAAGTGAATAGTCGCATAACCGGTACTGCTGATTTTCGAAAAAAATCCTTAGTTTCTGATAGTCAATGATTTCTAATTGCTTAAAATTCATAAAGAATTAAAATAATGATAAAATATGCCGATATATATATTAATCGAATATCTTTTCATCAATATAAAAACGCATAATCATCATGTCAAGAGTGATTACTAAGATTGTTAATTGCTTTATAAAATTATGTTTATAAATATCAAAAGTAGCTTATGAATAATTCTTTAATAAAGCAATATAAATAGCTATTTAGCATGTTTTAAATATAAGCATTTGGAGTAGATGTATAGAATAATAGCCGTTGACAATCTTACGGGTAATGAATATATAAGTATAGATTTAGTAAGCGAGAGTGGCGGAATTGGCAGACGCACTGGACTTAGGATCCAGCCCGCCTGAGCGGATAGGGGTTCAAATCCCCTCTCTCGCACCAGAAATCATTTTGGTATACATACTGCGTGAGAGGTTTATCAAGTGTCGGAAAGTATAATGGCTGTAAAAGTTGAAGATGTAAGTCCTGTAAAAAAGAAAATACTCTTTGATATTTCATGGTTAGAAGTTAAAAATGAACTAGACGCAGTTTATAAAGATGTGGGTAAGAAAGCTAAGGTTAAAGGATTCAGACAGGGGAAAATACCAAGAAATATTTTAGAATCTATGTATAAGGACTATGCGGAAGATGAAGCGATAACTAATCTCGTGAACAGATACTATTTGGAAGCTTTGAAAGAAAACAATATTAATGCTGTAGCGCAACCGGACATAGATCAGAAGGGAATAGAAGTTGAGAAGAATTTCACCTTCACCGCTACCGTTGAGGTTGAACCAGTTATTGAGCCAAAAGGTTATATCGGCCTTGAACTTGAAAAAGAGGAGTACGAAGTTGGCGATTCCGATGTTGATACTAGGCTACAGGAAGTTCGTGAGATGTTCGGCACCATGGAGGAAATTGTAGCAGATAGGGGAATAAATGAAAGAGATTTTGTCGTTATTGATTTTGAAGGTACCATTAACGGGAAACCTCTTAAAGAAATGAAAGCAGATAATTATATTCTGGAGGTTGGTTCCAAGACATTCGTACCAGGTTTTGAAGAACAACTGCTGGGCTTAGAAAAAGGTGAGACCAAACAGATAAGAGTAAAATTACCTGAGGATTATCATGCGAAGCATTTAGCTGGAAAAGAGGTCTTATTTTCAGTAACCTTGAAGAATATTAAGGAAAAGAAATTACCTGACATTGATGAAAAGTTTGTTCAAAACTTTGATAAATATGAGACTCTGGATGATTTGAAAAAGGATATCAGAAAGGCACTTGAGGAGGAAAATATTGCTCGATCGAATTCGGTTTTTAAGAATTTGATAATAGATAAACTTCTGGAAATTAATAAATTTGAAGTCCCTAAATCATTCGTAAATAGGCAGGTTTCCTTCATGCTCGCAGATATGCAGAGAAGAATGGCCATGCGTGGCATTAAACGCCAGGATACATCTGAATTATACAATAAATTTTACGACCTATACAAAGATGAAGCCCTGAAGGTTGTAATGACGATTCTTCTCGTAAAAAGCATAGCCGAAAAAGAATCTATTGCGGTATCCGATAATGAACTAGAAGAAAAGATTAAGGAAATCGCGGCTCAACGATCACAAAGCTATGATACCTTGAAGAAATCTTTAGTAGACGGCAATATGATAGAAGACATAAAAAGTGAAATTTTAAACACAAAGGTCTTTGGTTTTATAGAAAACAAATCAAAAGTAAAAATAATTAAAAATTAAAATATAAGGAGGGCGGCAAATGCCCTTAGTTCCAATGGTAATTGAACAAGATGGAAGAGGTGAAAGAGCCTTTGATATTTATTCAAGGCTCCTAAAAGATAGGATAATCTTTCTCGGTACGGCGATTGATGATGATGTTGCCAATCTCATCATTGCTCAGATGCTGTATCTCGAATCTGAAGATCCTGACAAGGGGATATTTTTCTATTTGAACACACCTGGAGGTAATGTAAGCTCAGGAATGGCAATCTACGACACCATGCAATATATTAAACCTCCGGTATGCACGGTCTGCATGGGTCAGGCGGCAAGCATGGGGGCACTGTTACTTGCAGCAGGCGAGAAGGGGAAAAGATCGGCTCTTCCACATTCTAGAATATTGATCCATCAGCCGCTCGGCGGATATTACGGTCAGGCGACTGACATAGATATTCAGGCACGAGAGATTTTACGGATGAAAGAAGAATTGAATCTCATCCTCGCTAACCTAACGGGTAAACCTATATCAAAGATCCAAAAGGATACGGAGAGGGATTACTATATGACTTGTGAGCAGGCAAAAGAATATGGTATCATAGATGAGATAATATTAAAACGACAGTAGTTATATAAATAATAAGAGGGGTATTTCTAATGGTAAGAAGGAACAAGGATAATCAGGGCTCTCAAGGCATTTTATTCTGTTCATTTTGTGGAAAGAATCAGAACGAAGTAAGAAAATTAGTTGCTGGGCCGGCTGCATATATATGCGATGAATGCATCGAACTTTGCAGGTGCATCGTTGAAGAAGAATGTGAACCCTCCACTAATGACGAATTTCAGAAGGGTATACCAGAGCCTAGGAATATAAAGAAATTTCTGGATCAGTATGTAATTGGTCAAGAGAGGCCAAAGAGGGTTCTTTCAGTGGCTGTTTATAATCACTACAGGCGGTTGTTTTCGAATGTTGATATGAATGGAGTTGAAATACAAAAAAGTAATATTTTATTAATTGGACCCACAGGATCGGGGAAAACGCTTCTTGCGAAAACACTGGCCAAAATGCTCAACGTACCATTTACCATAGCCGATGCGACAACACTGACAGAGGCGGGATATGTTGGAGAAGATGTAGAAAACATAATACTTAGTCTCCTGCAGAATGCCGATTACGATGTAGAGCGGGCTTCCAAGGGGATTGTGTATATTGATGAAATTGATAAGATTGCAAAGAAATCTGGAAATCCTTCAATTACAAGGGATGTTTCAGGTGAAGGTGTTCAACAGGCACTCCTGAAGATTATAGAAGGAACAATGGCTAATGTCCCGCCGAAGGGAGGTAGAAAACATCCACAGCAGGAATTTATTCAAGTGGACACGACAAATATATTATTCATTTGTGGCGGAGCATTTAATGATCTTGAAGACATTATTTCTAAAAGACTCAGTGCATCAACGATGGGGTTTGGTGCGGATATTAAAAGCAAACGATATAAAAAAATTGGCAATCTTCTGTCGGAGGTCCAACCTGAAGATCTGCTGAAATTTGGGATGATTCCTGAGTTCATTGGCAGGTTGCCGGTAATCGCTACATTAAATGAATTGAATCAGGATGAGCTGGTAAGAATTTTAATTGAACCTAAAGACGCTATTACAAAACAGTATAAAGTGATATTTGAGCTTGAAAACGTAAAGCTGAAATTTACGGATGGAGCTCTAAGGGCGATAGCTAAATTATCCGTAGAAAGAAAATCAGGTGCACGGGGACTCCGATCAATTCTAGAAAATACAATGCTTGATATCATGTATGAATTACCATCCCGAAACGATGTTAGAGAGTGCGTAATTACCGAAGATGTTGTTATGAACAAGGAAAAACCAATATTGATTTTTGAAACAAAATCCGAAACTGCATAAACTGGAAATATAGATTATGGGAAATAGAGATATGTTTGATTTTTTAAAGAATAAGGAGAATGATACAGCAATATCGATTCCTCTTTTGCCGTTGAGAGATGTTGTTGTATTTCCTCATATGATTGTGCCTCTTTTTGTTGGCAGGGAAAAATCTATTGCGGCTCTAGAGTCAGCAATGAAAAGTGAAAAAAGCATATTCATGGTAGCTCAGAAGAGCGCACAGAAGGATGAACCAACGGAAGACGACATATACAAAGTGGGGGCTATCGGAGCAATTATACAGCTTTTAAGGCTTCCTGACGGGACAGTTAAAGTACTAGTTGAAGGAAAGAAGCGGGGAATAATCCGAGAATATATACCTAATGAAGATTTTTTCATCGTCAATGTTGAAGAAATTCAGGATATAGATGACAAAAATCAGGTAAAGGCTGAAGCTTTAATAAGAAACATTAGAGATTCATTCGAAACATATGCGAAACTAAGTAAAAAAGTTCACATGGAAATGGTCAACACGATAGCTTCTATAGACAACTCTTCGAAATTAGCAGATGTTGTCGCATCTCATATAAACCTCAAACTTGAGGAAAAGCAAAAATTGTTAGAGATGTTCAACATTAATGAAAGGCTTGAAGCACTTTACGAGCTCATGCTCGGAGAAATTGAGATCATGGAGGTTGAAGAAAAGATAAAGCGAAGGGTCAAAAAACAAATGGAAAAGACCCAAAAAGACTATTACCTGAATGAGCAAATGCGAGCCATCCAGAAAGAGATGGGTGAAAAGGATGAATTCAGGAATGAAATAGCTGAATTGGAAAAGAGGCTAAAACAGAAAAAATTATCAGATGAGGCATATAAAAAGGTCAAGCATGAAATAAAGAAGTTGCAAATGATGGCTCCCATGTCTGCTGAAGCAACAGTGGTAAGGAATTATATTGACTGGTTGCTGGATATGCCCTGGGCTGATAAGAGTCAGAACAAACATACTCTTAAAGAATCCGAGACAATATTAGAAGAGGATCACTATGGCCTAAAACAAGTCAAGGAAAGGATACTCGAGTACCTTGCCGTTCAGTCCCTTGTGAAGAAGAATAAAGGACCGATCCTGTGCTTTGTGGGTCCACCGGGGGTTGGAAAGACCTCAGTAGCAAAATCTGTAGCCCGGGCGACAAACAGAAAATTCGTGAGACTTTCACTCGGTGGTGTAAGAGACGAGGCTGAAATTAGAGGACATAGGAGAACCTATATAGGAGCATTGCCGGGTAAGATCATTCAACTGATGAAAAAGGCCGGATCGAACAATCCGGTATTTTGCCTCGATGAGGTAGATAAACTGAGTTCCGATTTTCGTGGAGATCCTTCAGCAGCCCTCCTTGAAGTACTGGATCCGGAACAGAATAATGCTTTTAACGATAATTACTTAGAGGTTGATTATGACCTTTCTGATGTGATGTTCATAACAACAGCCAACATTCTCCAAACAATACCTGCAGCCCTGCAAGATAGAATGGAAGTGATTCGCCTTGCCGGATATACTGAGCCGGAAAAGCTGAGCATAGCGAAAAAATTTCTTGTTGCGAAGGAATTGGAAGCAAATGGTCTTACGAAGGATAATATATTTATTACCGATGGGGCGCTATTGGCTATAATAAGACAATATACAAGGGAGGCTGGGGTTAGAAACCTCGAAAGGGAAATTGCATCAATATGTAGAAAAGTCGCCAAGAAGATAGCAACTAATGGTACAAATAATCTGGTCAGGGTCAATTCAAAGGCTATACCTAAATATCTAGGTGTACCTAAATTTAGACATGGAGAGACCGAAGGGAAAGACGATATAGGTTTGTGTATCGGTTTAGCTTGGACAGAAGTCGGGGGAGAGCTTCTTGAGATTGAATCTTCCCTTATGAAAGGTACTGGCAAAATGGTCATGACGGGTAAGCTTGGTGATGTAATGCAGGAATCTGTCCAAGCAGCGCTTACGTATGTTCGTGCAAGAGCTGATAAGTTCGGTTTAGATGAAAATTTTTACAAAGAAACTGATGTTCATGTGCATGTACCGGAAGGTGCCATACCAAAGGATGGACCATCTGCGGGAATAGCTGTGGCCACCTCTATTGCTTCCGCTTTCATGAAAAGGCCGGTACGCGGTGATCTTGCTATGACCGGCGAAATTACACTGAGAGGCAGAGTACTGCCAATCGGGGGATTGAAAGAAAAATTGCTTGCAGCACACCGTGGCAATATAAAGACTGTAATTATTCCTAAGGATAACGAAAAAGATCTCGCAGACGTCCCGGCTAATGTCTTAAAGGCCCTTGAGATTGTCCCTGTGGAACACATGGATGAAGTTTTGAAGGTAGCGATTCGTCTGTTTGATGATCTGAAAAATCATGAAGAATTTGAAGAAGAAAAAGCAATTCGCGTTCCCTCTATTACTGTAACCGGAGCGGCCCGCCCTCTGGAAAATAGCTCTATTAAAGAGCAACAGGCTTATTTATTGCTTGACAACAATAAATACTGTTGTTAAAAAAAAGCAAAGGCGGGTAGCTCAGCTGGAAGAGCGCCACGCTTACACCGTGGAAGTCACAGGTTCGAGTCCTGTTCCGCCTACCAATGCCAAAAATAGGTGAAACCCTTAGTACATTTGCATATTCCTCATTGAGGAATAGAGAATAAAGATTTTACTATTTGATTTTCGTTATTTTCAATATTTCGGGGTCGTAGTTAAGATGGTTATAACGCCGGCCTGTCACGCCGGAGGGCGTGGGTTCAAGTCCCATCGGCCCCGCCAAACTTTCAAGGGGTTGACCACCCAAGGTTAACCCCTTTTTTATTTTTTATTCCTAATAATTAAGATAACAATTAAAAGAGTAATATTAGGCAACCGTAGGTGATTAAAGACGGAAAGAAAAATTTTAGTATGACTTACGAAGGCGATATAATAAGACCACCAAGCGAGGCTAACAGTCTATTGCTACAGGTGACGGTTGGTTGTTCACATAACAAATGCATCTTTTGTCCTGCATATAAGAGTAAGAAATTCAGGATAAAATCATTAGATGAAATACAGAATGATATATTTGAAGCCTCCCGATATAGATTTATTGAAAAGGTATTTCTCTGTGATGGCGATGCACTTATTATTCCCCAAGAACGGATAGTTAAAATATTAAACCTGATGGGGAAACATATGAAAGGTATTAAAAGGGTGGGGACATATGCCAATGCAAAAAGCATATTGAGAAAATCAGTTGATGACTTGATTCAGTTAAGAGAACATGGCCTCAGGATAGCATATCTAGGTATAGAGACGGGAAACGATGAATTGCTTCGGAAAATTAAAAAAGGGGTTACAAGTGAGGAAATGATCCAGGCAGGCCGCCGGATCAAAGAAGCAGGAATTATCCTATCAGCCACTATTATTTTAGGCTTAGGGTGTATTGAGAAGAGTATTGAACATGCATTTGATACGGCAAGAATCCTTACGGAGATAGACCCTGACTATGCAAGTGCATTAACCCTTATGCTTGTGCCAGGCACACCCTTGTATTCGGATTATATATCTGGTAATTTCGTCCTGCCTGATAAGTTTGGTTTGCTAAAAGAGCTTGCAATTATCATTGAAAATTCAAATTTCACCAACTGTTATTTTACTTCAAATCATGCTTCAAATTATCTTCCCATAAAAGCAAGTTTACCATTAGAAAAGAGAAAGACAGTTAATATGATTCATAATGTAATTAAGTCCCGTGATATAAAGCACCTCAGACCAGAGCACTTACGTGGGCTTTAAAGAAAGGAGTAACCTATTTTAGGGAAGAATATTTTTACAAAAATCAGGAAGTTTTTTTCGGTAGACGAACAATCACGCCTAGAAGAGGAACTCCAGTCTATTATAGATGCAGGAGAAGAGAAAGGGCTGATAGACCAGCAATCAGGTGAAATGATTCAGAGTATCCTTGAATTCCGGGATACCGTAGTCAGGGAAGTGATGATTCCGAGAACGGAAATGATTGCTATTAAAAGTGATGCAACAATTGATGAAATTCTTGAATTAACCATAAAACACGGACATACAAGAATACCCGTCTATGCTGATAGTGTAGATAACATCGTTGGTATCTTAAATGTAAAAGACCTTCTCAAATTCTGGTCGAAGCCTATAAAGGAAAATGATATCCTCTCAAACTTGCGAAAACCATATTACATCCCGGAAACAAAAAATTCACATCATCTACTCCATGAATTGAAACAGAGAAAGTATCACATGGCGATTGTTATAGACGAGTATGGCGGAACATCCGGACTTGTTACCCTGGAAGATTTAGTAGAGGAAATTGTTGGAGAAATTCATGACGAACATGATGCAAAAAAGGAGGATATAATTGAGCTGGCTGATGGTTATATCCTTGTTGACGGCAGGGTCGAAATTGAAGTGATTGAAGATTATTTAGGGATAAAATTTAAGGAAGGGAAATTTGAGACGCTCGGTGGTTTCATTCTGAACGCAATTAAAAAGATCCCAGTAACCGGGGAAATCATTAAAGTCGACAATCTTGAGATGGTTATTGAATCTGCTGACGAACGAAGCATTAGGAAGGTTAAATTACGAAGGTCGGATGAATCTTAATTGGGTGGGAGAGTTCATCAATAAAAATTGAGAATGCAGAACCTGAATGTAACTAAAGGAACACTTATACTAAGTTTCGCTTCTGGAATTCTTCTTTTTCTTTCTTTTCCTAAATATGGTTTGGGTATTATAGCCTGGGTAGCCCTGGTTCCTTTATTGTTTGCACTGAAAAATATATCAAGTTTGCGAAACGGGCTAATCGTTGGTTTTATTACGGGTATTGTATCTTATACCGGTATTGTATACTGGATTGTATATGTTGTCGTAAACTATGGGTATCTTCCATATTACGCAGGCATCTTTGTCATGCTGCTCTTAGCGGCATATTTAAGCATCTACATTGCTCTTTTTACCGCGGGTATTGTGTATTTTTCAGGTAAAGGCATTCATAAGGTCTTAATCGCACCTGTTTTGTGGACATGTCTCGAATATGGAAAATCATATCTATTCACAGGCTTCCCTTGGGAAAATCTAGCTTATTCTCAATACCTCAACACTGCATTAATTCAGACTGTTGATATAACGGGCACATATGGACTCTCATTCATTATCGTTTTAGTCAATGTAATTATTTTTGATATTCTTAATGAAAAGTTTAAAGGAAGAAGACTAATTACAGAAGTGGCTTTAGGTTGCACGTTGATGCTTATAATTTTCAGTTATGGTTACTTCAGAGTTAACCAGATAGATGAATCATTAATGACTGCAGAATCCATGGATGTTACCCTCATTCAAGGGAATATCAATCAAAATATCAAGTGGGATCCCCGCTTTCAGATGGAAACCATAAATGTTTATAATAACTTATCCTTACAGGAAAAATCATCACGACCAGGATTGATGGTATGGCCCGAAACAGCAGCGCCCTTTTTTTTTCAGGAATTTAATGAATTACACAATAGAATTGTAAATATTGCCCAAATGTCAGGAGAATGGCTTCTTTTTGGAAGCCCAAGTTATCTCAGAGAGAACATCGGGAATGAACACTGTATATCTTACTTGAACAGTGCATTTTTGTTATCACCAACAGGGAAGAAAATTGAAAGGTACGACAAAGTTCATCTAGTACCGTACGGTGAATATGTTCCTTTGAAAAACATATTCCCGTTTATCAGTAAATTGGCAGTGGGTGTAGGAGATTTTCGTTCAGGCAATAGTTATAATCCTTTGACTTTGGACAACAAAAAATTGGGTGTACTGATTTGCTATGAAGGTATATTTCCCGAAGCAAGCAGGACATATAAAAATATGGGCGTTGATCTGCTTGTAAATATTACAAATGATGCGTGGTTTGGAAGAACATCAGCACCATATCAGCATCTTTCAATGACGATATTCAGGGCTGTGGAAAATCGCTTATATGTTATAAGATCAGCAAATACCGGAATCAGCTCTGTAATTGACCCGGTAGGAAGGATCATCGCTAAGACAGAATTATTTACAAAATCAAGACTACGAGATAATGTAAAATTTATTAATCATAAAACATTTTATACGGCATATGGGGATATCTTTGTTATTATTTGTCTGATATCATTGATTTGCTGTTTTTTAATTACCTTGAGGAGGAAATACGTATATGCTTGCAGAAATAAATGAAACCATAATCGATTTGAAAAAGAGAATAGACCGTCTTGGAGAATGTCTTTGACGTCACCCAAAAAGAAGGTCAGATAAAAGAGTTGGAAAAGATATCGCTGGGTGAGAATTTCTGGAATGAACAGGAAAAAGCACGTGAGACTCTGAAAAATAAAAATAAGCTGGAAATGATCGTCGAGGGCTGGAGAAAGCTCAAGAATGATATTGATGATGCCGAGATACTTTTTAATCTCGCAAGCGAAGAAGAAGATGAAAAAACGATTGAAGAGATAAGAAAAGACATAGATGTTCTTCAATCGTCTTTAAGAGATGAAGAGCTCAAACTGATGCTAGGGTCTGAGCAAGATCCGATGAATGCAATTATGACTATTCATGCAGGTGCAGGTGGTACGGAAGCTCAGGATTGGGCGGAAATGCTCTTGCGGATGTATTTAAGGTGGGCGGAAAGGAAAGGCTTTACCACCAGCATTATCGACTACCAACCTGGAGATGAAGCCGGTGTAAAGAGTGCTTCCTTAACTATCGAAGGAGAATATGCATATGGTTATGCTAAAGCGGAAATCGGCATTCATAGGCTTGTGAGGATATCTCCTTTCGATTCAGGTGCCCGCAGACATACCTCATTCGCCTCGGTTTTTGTTTATCCTGAAATTGATGATGAAATAGTCATAGAAGTTGATGAAAATGATCTTCGCATAGATACTTACAGGTCTACGGGCGCAGGGGGACAGCATGTTAATAAGACAGATTCGGCGGTGAGAATTACCCATTTGCCAACAGGGATAGTTGTACAATGTCAGAATGAACGTTCTCAGCACAAGAATAAAGCAATGGCAATGAAATTTTTGAAGTCTCGGCTCTATGAGATGGAGCTTCAGAAACAAAGAAAAAAATTAGATGAATTAAATAAAGCAAAAAAAGACATTGCTTGGGGAAGCCAGATTCGATCATATATTCTTCATCCATATAAATTGGTTAAAGATCACCGGACAAATCTGGAGGTAGGCAATGTAAACAGGGTATTGGACGGTGATATTGATGATCTTATAGAGGCATATTTGATGAACTAAAAAGTATTTTGATTATATAAGGTGTGATATAGATGGCTACAATTTGTATCTCAATTTAAAAAATCCGATCGGAATAAAAAATTACATAAAGGAGTTTATTGAGATGTCGAGAGAAAGCATTTTTCTCCTGTCCACTATTTCCTTGCTCCTTCTTCTCTGTCATAATAGCTTCATTAAAGATGGATACTGCCAAACCAAAGATATAAATGAACCTTCCTATACCTTTTTAACTTCAGAGAAAGTAGCAGTCGCTGATAATCCGTATATGATTGCAGAATCCCGTGAAAAAGAACAGCATAATAAAGGGTTGTCATCAGAACAAAAAAGCGTGTCTCCTTTTAATGGAGGGCTGAAAGAACAGGATAAGGAAAAGGGCGGGGATATAATGGAAGAGGCTATTGACTTGCTTGACGAATCCCGCGAATACTGGATTAAGGGCGATCTGGAAAATGCCCTGGATTTGCTTGATCAGGCTTATGCACTGCTACTTGATGCTGATGGAGATCCGGATATAGCACGTCAGAAAGATGATATACGTTTACTGATATCAAAGCAGATACTTGCTATTTACTCGTCGATGCACACATCTACAAGCGGTAAAAGAAGTGAAATACCTCATATAGACAATTCAGATGTTGAAAAGGAAATCAGGCTGTTTCAAACAACAGAAAAAGATTATTTTATCCAGTCATATGCACGTTCGAATCTTTACCGTCCCATCATTTTAAAGGAACTGAAAAAAGCGGGCTTGCCTGAGGAATTGTCCTGGCTTCCCCTTGTAGAAAGCGGATTCAAACTTCATGCTTTATCCCGGGCGCGTGCGCTAGGTCTCTGGCAGTTTATTCCTTCAACAGGTTATAAGTATGGCCTAAATCGTGACGAATGGATCGACGAAAGGCTGGATGTCGAAAAATCGACAAGAGCTGCCATAGATTATTTGAAGGAACTTCACAGTATGTTTGGTGATTGGCTAACAGTTCTGGCTGCATATAATTGTGGAGAAGGGAGAGTCCTTAAAGTCATATCAAGGCAGCATATCAATTATTTCGATCGATTCTGGGACCTTTACCACCAACTTCCTTATGAAACAGCACGCTATGTGCCACGCTTTTTAGCAACTCTGCAAATTGTGAAAGATCCTAAAAAATATGGAATCGAGGAAGATTTTGAAAAACCAAGACCTTACCGCTACGAAGTAGTAAAAACAGATAAATCCATGAGACTACGGGACATAGCTTTCCACCTTGGAACATCAGAAGATATACTTGTTTCATTAAATTCGGAACTAAGGCAAAGCATGACACCTGACAAAGAATATAATTTAAAAGTCCCATCAGAATTGGCTGAAAAATTTGCTAAGATTATAGATGAAATTCCCAAATATGAACAACCTCGCCAGGTATTTGTTCATTATAGGGCAAAACGGGGGGAAACCATTGCTTCAATTGCCAGGAGGTATAAAACGTCTGTCGGTGCGATAATGGCTTATAATGACATATCAAGCAGAAAAAAAGTCAAAGCGGGCCAAAGTTTGATCATACCTGTTCATAAATCTAAACATGTAAGAAGTAATTTACCACAAAAATCGGATAATGATAAAAACCAGTCAAATGGGGACATAATTAAATACAAGGTAAAGAAAGGTGATACATTGACATCTGTTGCGAAGCGATTTGATACATCGATTGATGAAATTAAGAGATTGAATAGAATCAAACGCAAAACACTCAAACCTGGTCAGGTCATCATGATTAGCTCTAGAAACGGAGAAAGACAACAAATCATCAGCTTAGATAAAGAAACTCCCAAAACAGGGAGCAAGAAAAGCAAAGAACCAATTACGCATGTCGATTCAAAAACATATATAGTTCAAAAGGGAGACAGCCTGGATAAAATTGCGAAAAAAAACGGAGTCAGTCTGGATATCAATAAATTAGCACGTGAAGATAATATACGTCCTGGACAGGTTATAATTGTTAAATAATACCAATGTCATTCACTTTTTCAATATGCTGAAGATTTCTTGTTCTTTCCTCTCCATCTTTTGAGCCTCATCTTCGCTTGTATTTTCATGATTGTAATTAAGTAGATGAAGCATTCCGTGAATCATAAGAAATTCCAGCTCATCATTTAATTCAATGCCGGCTTCCTCTGCATCTTTCAAGGCTTTCTCCACAGAAATAACAATATCTCCGAGGATTTTAGGATTAATATTCCCAAATTCTCCTTCAGTAAGAGAAAATGTTATAACATTTGTAGAATAATCAAGATTTAAATAACGTTTATTTATTTTCCTTATTTCATTATTATCAACAAATAAAAGGCTAATTTCCTTATCTTTGCAATCAAGATAATTCATAATTTTACTCAGTACCTGTTTAACGCGCCGAAAATCAACGTTTATTTTTTTCTGCCTGTCTTCTATTAGTATCGACATTGTTTTCTTTTCTGCTTCCATTAAATTCCCGGATGACCAAATCCGGATAATCAATTCTTTGATGAAAGATACCGTTGAGTATTCTCATAAAGTTCTCGGCAATTTTGTTTAAATCGTGAAGTGTAAGTTCGCAGTCATCGAGTTGACCATCCATAAGTACTCTTTCAATTCTTTCTCTGACGAGATTTTTTATTCTTGCAGGAGTGGGATTTGATAATGTCCTTGATGATGCCTCTATAACATCACCAAGTAACACAAGGCCGGCTTCCCTGCTTTGAGGTTTTGGTCCAGCATATCGAAAATCGCTTTCAGGTAGGGATCTAATAGAGGGATCCCTGTCCTTTTTAGCCTTCTCATAAAAGTAACTGACAACACTAGTCCCATGATGTTCTCTTATAATGTTCGTGATTTGTGTTCCCAGTTTTACTTTGCTTGCAAGTTCACACCCTTCTTTGACGTGTGTAGTAATAATAAGGCTGCTCATTTTTGGTGATAGTTTAACGTGTTTGTTTTCTCCATTTTGCTGGTTTTCAATGAAATACTGAGGTTTTTTTATTTTTCCTACATCGTGATAATATGCACTAACTTTGGCGAGAAGAGGATTTGCTCCTATAGCCTCTGCTGCGGCTTCAACCAGTGATGCTACGATAATACTATGGTGATAAGTACCAGGCGCTTCCATAATCATTCTCTGGAAGATAGGATGATTCAGATTCGCAAGTTCTAATAGCTTTATGTCCGTTGTATAATTAAACAACGTTTCAAAGAGAGGGGTAATTGCCGCTACGAAGAATCCTGAAAAGATGCCGCCTACAAACCCCATAGAGAGCTTTATGATGGTATTTGACGAGATAATACTGTTTGAGGGAGAAAAGAGACAGAGGGACAAGATCGTGGCACCGTTTAATAAACCCAATAGAAAGCCAATCTTGAAAAATGCCGATCGTTGTTTGCAATGAGAGACCTGATAAGATGCTGCTACACTTCCGAGGAAAGCAAAAAGCATCATAGATATTTCACCTTCGAACAAAAAAGCTGCAAGAAATGATGAATAAATAGAAAATATCAAGGCTACACTTCGATTAATGAAAATTCCGACAAGCATAGCACCTACAGCAAAAGGGATAGCAAAAAAACAGGTCTCGGCAGGGAAAAACGGAAATGCCCTATTAATAGCCTCAGATATGAAAATTCCTGATTTTATCAGCAGAATTTGAAAAAGGGAGGTGATGCCCAAAAAAATAATATCGGAAATATTCTCGTCAGATTGAATCCATATTTTGGACAATTGAAAAAGTACAATCGACAGAGATAAAATCAGAAAAAATGTGCCAAAAAAAATGTAGATGTTTGAAACAGTTTTTTCGCCTTTGATTTTAAAGAAGGCATTCAGCTTGTCTAGATCAGAAGAAGAAATCTTCTGACCTTCTCGAATAATCATTTCATCCTTCAGAACCTGGAAGAAAACTGGTTTAATATCTGCTTGCAGAATCTGCTTCTTTCTTTCTGATGCATTCTTATTAAATGTCAGATTCGGCTGGATGAGCTTCTTGGATATGGATATAGCAACTCTTCTCAAATCTTCATTACTATTGTTGAGGATATTGTTTGCCTTCCTCAAAATAGTTACATCTATGCTTTTGATATGTTTGACGGAGTTAAGTTTCCTTTCACTTTTTTCCTTTTGAGTCCTGATGTCTCTTATAATGATTCCATTTTCTATATCCTGTTTTGTAAAATCGGTGCTGATAATCAATTTTGAGTTATAGACACTTGTTATAATTTTAGAAATATTTTCTGGTATGTAAGGAGAAAATTTGTATTTTTGAAGAATGTTAAATTCATCATCAGTAAGGGTAATACCTAATAAATTTACAAATTCATTTCGTACCTTATTTAAGGAAGCCTGCGTGGATACATGCTTAGTGCCAATAACAGTAAATGATTGTTCCGCAGACGAGAAAACCTTCGATATTGTTGCCTTTAACTGATAAGCAGTATCGCTGTCATAATCATAAACGGACTGGACATCCTTGACTACTTCGATTTTTTTCTGTTCTGCAGCTGCCCTATCTTCGACGAGCAGATCATGATCAGCCCTAACATCTCTGATAGCTATTGAGCCTGCTTTATACTCCGGGTAAGAAAAGTAAACTTTCGGTGTCAGTAATAAAGAAAGAACAGCGCTCAGGAAAATAGCTATGGCCCATCTTTGAAATGCTATTTTTCTCGCAAATTCGGGTATTATGTTTTTTTGATTTGATACTGTTTTAAAGAATTTAAAAACTTTGGTTAGATTAAAATTTTTAGGTAGCATATAAGATTTATTATTTAATTCTCTTCTTTCCTCGGTCAATGTGATTGTATGCCCGTATTACATCTTGGACAAGGGGATGTCTGACCACATCGATCTCTGAAAAACGGAGGAACTTAATCCCTTCTATTTTCTTAAGGATTATCTCTGCTTCTATGAGACCGGATGTTTTGTCATGTGGTAGATCTATCTGGGTTATATCACCTGTAATAACAGCCTTAGATCCGAATCCGAGTCTTGTTAGAAACATCTTCATCTGTTCCGAGGTTGAATTTTGTGCTTCATCAAGAATTACAAAAGAATCATTCAGTGTCCTTCCACGCATAAACGCGAGGGGTGCAACTTCGATTACGCCCTTATGAATAAGGGCCGACGCCTTATCGAAATCAATCATGTCGAAGAGAGCATCGTATAGAGGTCTAAGATATGGATTAACTTTTTCTGCAAGATCACCCGGTAAAAAACCGAGCTTTTCACCGGCTTCAACAGCTGGTCTTGCCAGTACAATACGGTTAACCTTCTTATCGAGCAGAGCCGACACAGCCATAGCCATAGCCAGATATGTCTTGCCTGTTCCCGCAGGACCAATCGCGAAAACTATATCGAAGTCCCTGATTAAGTCAATGTAAAGCTTCTGGACAATGCTTTTAGGGGTAATGATCCGTTTTTTTGATGAAATGAAAACCGTATCGAGAAATATCTTCTCTAAGTCTATTGTGCTGTCACTGGACAGAATTCTATGAGCATAATCGATGTCTGCCGGGTATATAGGATATCCTTTTTCTAATAATGAATATAGTTGAACAATGAGGTTCTGTACAAGGTCTGATGCAAGCTCATCCCCCGTGATGGTTAGGAGATTGCCGCGTACAATTAATTTTACAGGCTCAAATTTTTCAATGAGTTTAATATTTCTATCGTGTTCACCGAGAAGATTTCTAAGGAGGTTATTGTCCGTAAAACTGATCTTTCTGACAGAGACGGTATCGTGGCTTTGCTTCAAGTAAATATGCGACCTCGCTACTAACTATGGAGTAATTAAGGTTATTATTTAATCTAAAATATTTTAATTATATTATGTTAACATGTGCTTATTTTGATTGCAATCATTTTTACTTTTTTACTTTTGCATAAATAAATGGGCGTAAACTTTAGCATTTCCAAGCATATTAGAAATAAGACAGTTTTCATTTGGTTGATGAGCCGTGTTATTAACCGTTGACCATACTGCAGCAGAGTAGTTATTTTTACGAAAAATGGCGGCTATGGTTCCAGCACCTATTCCCTGCGGTGTCGCATGTACATTATAAACTGTCTTTACAGCTTCCTGAAGCGCATTAACAACTGGTGCGTCATGTGGGGTTGGAGGCGGTGCCTGAATATCCTGAATAGAAGTTATTTCTATGGATACATCAAATCGTCTTTCAATTTCATCAGACATTTCTCTTATTTTATGAAAAATATCTGATAACCGATATTGAGGAAGTATTCTGCTGTCCATGTAAAAGATATCTTCTCCAGGAACAGTATTGATATTTTGGATATTAGGTTCTTTTTTCGTCGGTTGAAAAGTACTAATCTGGGGCTGATAGAACGGGTCAGAAGCATTGAAGATATGATGAAGATCATTTAACAAGACCACAAGATGAGATGCTGCCTGAAAAGCATTTTTCCCGAGATCAGGTCTGCTTGCATGACACTGTTTACCAATTGTTTTGAAGCGAAGCCAGAAAATACTTTTTTCAGCTATCTCAATCATTGTTCCATCTTCGTTTCCAGAATCAGGAACTACTATAAGGTCCATTTTTCGAAAAGGATTTTCCTTGTTTTGCAGAATGTATGATAAACCGAAAATGCTGGCTGTTTCCTCGTCAGCAACAAAAGCCAAGCCTATTGATGATTCTGGTATTAAACCTTCATCTAATAAAGCCTTTGCAGCAAATATGGATGATACCATATCCTGCTGATTATCTTCCGTTCCTCTACCATATATTCTTCCGTTCTTTACATAACATCTGAAAGGATCATCGTCCCACAAACCCATTTCTCCCGGCGGTACTATGTCGATGTGTGTCAGAATCCAGATAGTTTTTTCTGAGTTCTTACCCGGTATCGTAGAGAAGAGATTGGGTCTGATGCCCGAAGAAACCCTATCATCAGGGGCGTTGATTTCAGTAATGTTCGGAAAGTTCATTTTGCGGAGATATGATGATATACACACCGCTTTTTTATATTCACCATCACCTCCATTATCAGGAGATAGGGCAGGAATAGCAGTCAGCTCCATTTGCATTTTGATCATGGCCTCTTCATAGCTATCAATCCGCTTTGCAATTCTTTCGAAAGCTGTCATATTATTCACAACTTACTTTCAATTCTCGTAACATTTCCGTAGGTTGTAAGCATTTGTTTATACACATTCTCATTGCCAACAACGAGAGTGACAGATTCATCTATAGATAAATATTTAACAGCCATTTTTTTAATATCTTCTGCCTTGACTTGTGCGATCCTGTCTCTGTAAGTTGCGAGATAATCCTCAGGCAGATGTTCATATTCAATCATTAATTGCTGATAAGCAATTTGCTTTGCAGATAGGAAAGAAAAAATAAAGTTATTGTTGATGGATCTTATTGCCCTTTCAATTTCTTTATTATCTATTATACTGTTCCTTAAATCTTTAATTATGGAATGGATTATTGAAAGCACTTCCGTTGTCGATTCAGCTTTTGTTATTGCGTAAACCACGAAAACACCATATTCACTTTTTTTCGTGTATAAACTCCCCGTACTGTATGCAAGTCCGAGGTTATTTCTAACTTCCTGGAAAATGAGGGACCTGAAACCACCGCTTCCAACGATAAAATCAAGTACCTCAAAAGGATAGGCATCTGGTTCCTTTTTACCCGGTGCAAACTGAGCGGAGATGACTATTGTTTGAGGAATGTCTTTGAATAGAAAATAGGTGTGCTTTTTTTGTTTTACAGGTATAGAGGGTAGGTCATAATTTTTTTTTGCCTTATTCCAAGATCCAAAATGATCTTTGATTTTACTTATGGCGTCTTCTCTTGAAATATCTCCAGTGACAACCATCATTATATTCCCCGGATAAAAAAAGCTTCTGTAGAATTGGACGATGTCATCTCTTTGAATATTATTTACGGATGTTAATGAAGGAAATCTTCCTGCGGGATTATTGTGGTACAGAAGCCTTTTGAATTCCCTGAAAGCGAGCTTTTGGGGATCATCCGCTATTCTTCTGAGTTCTTCAATCTTCAAACCTTTCGCCAGCTTTATTTTGCTTTCTTCATAAGCCGGATTTGTGAGTATCTGAGTAAAGATATTAAGCCCTTCATCTAAATCTTTTTTAAGAACAGAAAGACTGATTGATGCGGAATCTCGATTCATCGAAACAGTGATTGAACCGGCAAAAAAATCTAATGCGTCATCGATAGCACTGCCAGACATAGAGTTGGTGCCTCCGGTTCTCATAACTGTACCTGTCAGTTCGGCAAGGCCTTCTTTTCCTACAGGATCATAATCGGAACCGGTTCTGATTACAGCTGATATATTCAGGATAGGGAGTTCATGATCTTCAAATACATAGAGTATAATGCCGTTATCGAGAACCACCCTTTGTGCCTGAGGTGGAATGAATTGGATTGGCTGGCACTGCAATTTATCAGGGTCAGCGAGTTGTGGCATTGCTGTTGTTTCTGCTGAGTAGGCAATGGTAATAAAAAATAGAGGATACAGCAGAACCAACAGTAAAATGCGGCGGAAAATAAATTTGTACATAAGACTAATTTTTATTAACCAAATTTGCTACGGTTCTGTTTTCTGAAAGCAGATATTTATTTGCTATGCGCATAATGTCTTCAGGTGTGACCTTATCTATTACTCTTATGTGATCGATTAGGTAACGATAATCCCCGGCAATGATTTCAAAATAGGAAAGTATGTTTGCAAGTCCCGAATTAGTTTCCAGGCTTCTTATAAAATCGGCCCTCAGTTGATTTTTAGCTTTATCTAAATCTCTTTCGGATACTGCGGTTGATTTAAGTTTTTCTATCTCGTCATAAATAGACATCTCCACTTCTGCGCTGGTATGTGGATGACGAGGTTTAGCAAATATTACAAAAAGATTAGGATATTTTGCCCCTGGCACACCATTGGCTGTTTGTATGCTTTCAGCGAGGCCTTTTTCCTCAACAATTGATTTATAGAATCTTGATGTTCTTCCTCTTGAAAGTATACATTCTATTACATCGAACACATAGTCATCAAAGTCAGGCATCGCTGGTTTGTGATAAGCGACAATCATCTTGGGATTTGCATCTGCTAAGATATTAACGCGTCGTTCACCTTTTTGGGGTGGCTCCTCTGTGATGGGTGCAGAATCTAAATTGCGGCGTGGAATAGATCCAAAGTATTTATTGACTATCTTGAATGTTTTTGCCGGATCAATATCTCCGACAATTGCAATAACTGCATTGTTTGGAGAATAATATTTTTTGAAGAAAGCCGACGTATATTCAATAGTCAAATACTGCAAATCTGACGGCCAGCCCAAGATCGGTCGTCTATAAGGATGTGCAATATATGCAGCAGCTAAAAATTGTTCGTATAGCTGACCCCCGGGATCGGAATCAATCCTTTGCTTGCGCTCTTCCATAACCACATTACGCTCGGAATAGAATTCACGGAAGACAGGGTTAGTCATTCTATCCGCCTCAATCCTGGCCCAGAGCTCAATCCTATTGGAAGGGAGACTCACGTGATAAGTTGTCAGATCCAGTCCCGTGTTTGCATTCATATGATCTGCGCCGTTTTCCGTGTAAAGCCTGTCAATTTCGTTTTCCACAAATAATTTTTTATGCTGTTGCTGTAATAGTATCATCCGTTTGGTTAGCGATTCGATTTTACTTTTATCTGCATATTTCCCCTTCCTACTTTCAAGATCAAGATTTTTTCCGGTCTTAGCTATTAGCCTGAGGATTTTATCTTCCTTTTTATAATTTTTTGTGCCTATAGTTTTTGTCCCCTTAAACATCATGTGTTCTAAAAGATGCGCTGTACCGGTTCTGCCGTCAACTTCATCAATAGCACCCACGTTGTGTCTGATATATAAAGATACTGTGGGGCTTAAATGCCTCTCCACCATGAGGATTTTCAAACCGTTTTTGAGGGTATATGACAAAACCTTTTTCTCAAGTTCGTATGAAAATACGACTGAAGGGATGCTAATAAAAAGAAGTATAGATACAATTACGTGTATCAATATCCTCTCAGATGATTTGTTTGCCATTTTCAGCCATCTTATGGAGTTTTATTGCTGCTCGTATACGAAAGGCAGGATAAATTATTCCTACAATACTGATCAGAATTATTAGGTTTGATGAAAAAAAATACATGATAAATTCATAAGGATTCTTCAATAAAGATATTCTTCAACCACCAAAGCCATGAACCCATAAATTATTTTTCTCTCATAATATATGTAGTCAAATCAAATATTCTTATCAGATGTAATTTAATCGTCTACTAAAAATGTTTTCTTTAATTGACGCATACAACATCGGAGTATGTGTAAGTCCCTCTTCATTACGAAATAGAGTTACCAAAACATGAAACATCTGAGTTGCAGAAACAGGCAATACCTCATTTAGTCGCACATTCTTTATCGACAACTTACGATTATCATGATTTTAGGAGTGAAACAACGTCAAATATGAAAATACTTGCCTACAGGCGGGGCTTGCGGAATTTGCTCCTGGTCAGTCTATTCTTGTCATCACTTTTAACTCTTCGTACATTTTAAACGTTAGTTTATCGCTCCGGCAGGGAAGTAGTGAGTTATTGTGAAACAGAGGTTCTCCTTCAAGGTCAAATGGTGAGACATTCACTGATGATTCCCACAATGCCGTACCCGGTATAGGGGAATATTCCGAAATAATTGGTCTTGCCCCACATGATTGTACAAAACGAATGCTGTCCTTAACTTCAGAAGCCTCCTGTCCGGGCAATCCACACAGTAAGTAAATACCAAGTTCCTTTGATGTGTAACCTGCCTCCTTCAAATAAGTGACAGCAATTTTCAATTGTTCGTTGTTGACTTTGCCTCCGGTGTTTTCCTGAGTCATCATATTTGATGACTCAAAACCGAAACGAATGGTTCTAAACCCCGCCCTGTACATTAGCCCGCTTAATGTTTGCGTAATTTCACTTAGGTGAAGGCCATTTGGACAGTGAAATTGACACGGTAATCGTCTCTTGATTATTTCCTTAATCATTGGTACCGCCATTCCTTCGGGGTTGACCAAGAGGGCATCGTCATAAAAAGAAAAGTGATTAACACCGAAATTTTTATTCCAGAAGCTAATCTCATCAACTACCTTTATAGGGTCTCTCTGTCTGAAATTCTCATATAATATATGAGAAGCACAATATGTGCATTTAAAAGGGCATCCCCTTGATGTCAAAATAGATATTTGATTTATCATGGGCAAGAGATCGAAGGCAGGGTAGGGCAAAGAATCAAGATTTTGAGGATTAGGTGTAAAAATAGTCTCAACGCCAAAAATTTCTTTTAACAAAGCGGGAATATGCTTTTCACCTTCACCGGGTATAGTATAATCTGCTCCTGATTTTAATGCATGCTCAGGACATATGGTTGCGTATATTCCTCCTAAAACTATAGGAATGCCTGGATATGTTTGCTTTGCGATTTTTATTACGTCAAAGACACCTGGGTACCAATAACTCATCATGGAAGTGACAAGAATTAAATCCGGTCTTTCTGATAAATTTAGTTCTTCAACGAAAATATCAGGCGTTATGCCGTATCTATTATATCTTCTTTTAATGTACCTTAAGGGATAGGGTTTGGAAATATTTTCTTTGGGATACTTGCCGTGACCTGAATCATTTATCTTGGACAGTTTGTTGTTTGTTACTTTTTTTGACAAAGGATGATATGGATTCAAGCAATCAATGAATCGGACATTAAAACCATTCTTACGAAGCAGGCCAGCAATATAGAGAAGTCCAAGTGGTTTAATCCAGAAATCATAAGCCGCAAAATCGTATATCCACGGATTAATAAGAAGTATGTTTTTTTTCATATAATTTAATATGCATATCATATTTATTTATGATCTGACAACTATGCAGACTTGGAGTTAATGCCTTGCCATGCCTTGTTTTTTTATGAAGTCTATTATATTGTAGTTGTGCATGCATATCTATTAAGTAGTAACCATAACTGCTATCCTGCCTATCTGAGAAAAGACTTGAAGCATTATTTGATTATTGCTAACATGCCGCCCGAAAAGAGCAGGAACAGGATCAATATGAGGTCTGTCGTTCAAAGGGTTGACATGGCAATGGTAAGTGTTGGAGGCAGGATAATCTCCAGTATCGGAAAGGGTGTTCTTGTTTTTCTCGGTATAGAAAAAGGGGATAGTCACAATGATGCAGACTACCTCAATGAAAAAATAATCAATTTAAGAATATTTGAAGATACTAAAGAGAAAATGAACCTATCTCTTCTTGATATATCGGGGGAGATGCTTGTTGTTTCCCAGTTCACCCTTCTTGGTGACTGTCGAAAGGGACGAAGACCTTCTTTTATTTCCGCTGAACAACCCGAAGACGCGAAGAAACTTTACGAATATTTCATCAGTAAAGCGAAGGAGAAAATCAATCATGTTGGAGCCGGTGAATTCCAGGCTATGATGAAAATAGAATCTGTGAACGATGGCCCTGTAACCATGTTGCTTGATAGTAGAAAGATTTTTTAAAGATAATGAAGAACGAAATCCCTCCCTGCCAGATTGCAATAGACAAAGAAGGTGCCTGGTATTACAGGGGCAAAGAAATTATCAGAAAAGACATCATCTGTTATTTTTATCAAAATTTGAAAAAGGATGAATTTGGAAGATATATAATTGAATTGGAGGACGATTGTTGCTATCTAGAGGTGGAGGATACGCCATTTGTAATTAAAGCAGTATATAGATTTGATTCAAAATCCTCAAATGAAGAATGTATTTATCTTCTTTTGTCTGATCAAAGTCTTGAAAAACTTGATCCCAACACTTTATATGTCGGAAAAGACAACGTACTTTATTGTTGTATAAGGGATAAAGGGTTTATTGCGCGATTTTCAAGGGCAGGCTATTATCAAATTGCGAAATTCATAGAATATGATACTGAGAATGATGAATACTTAATTTTACTGAACGGAAAGTCCTTTTATATAAGGGGTGTCAAATTAAAAGAAAAGTAAAACAAACGGAGGCGCACTATGCTTGACGACCATGTAAAAGAGACATTGACATTTGACGACCTTCTTCTCGTACCATGCGAATCGGATATTCTTCCCAAAGATGTTGAGACGTCGACGCGTCTCACAAATAACATTATCTTGAATATTCCAATTATAAGTGCGGCAATGGATACAGTTACAGAATCTCGCACTGCTATATGTCTTGCTCAGGAAGGCGGCATAGGGATTATCCATCGCAACATGAGTATTGAAAAACAAGCAATCGAGGTGGATAAAGTAAAAAAATCGGAGAGCGGTATGATCGTGGATCCGATAACCATCGAACCTGAACAGAAGGTTCATGAAGCCCTTGATCTTATGAACAGATACAGGATATCAGGCGTTCCAGTAGTTAAAAATCGCAGACTGGTGGGAATCCTGACAAACCGGGACCTCAGATTTGAAACTAACCTCGATCAACAGGTCTCAGATGTGATGACCAAAGAAAGTCTTGTTACCGTTTCATCAAATATCACACTAGAAGATTCCAAGAAACTGCTGCATAAGCACAGGATAGAGAAACTGCTTGTCGTAGATGACGAGTATAACTTAAAGGGAATGATTACCATCAAGGACATAGAAAAGATAAAAAGATATCCCAGTGCATGCAAAGATTCCTTAGGGAGACTGAGAGTTGGTGCAGCTGTGGGTATTATTGACAGAGAAGCGAGGATTGATGCTTTAATAGCAGCGGGTGTTGACGTGATTGTTATAGACACCTCTCATGGGCATTCGAAAGGCGTTTTAGATGCAATAAGAGATACTAAGGCTAACTTTACAAAGTGTGAGTTGATAGCCGGCAATATAGCTACAGTTGAAGGTGCAAAGGCTTTAACTGATGCTGGAGTGGATGCAATTAAGGTAGGAGTAGGTCCTGGATCAATATGCACAACAAGGATAATCGCCGGGGTTGGCGTCCCGCAAATGAGCGCAATTAGAGATGCTGCCAAGGTTGCAGCGAAATGTGACATACCAATTATCTCCGATGGAGGTATTAAATATTCAGGTGATGTTGTTAAGGCCCTTGCAGCAGGTGCCCATACCGTCATGATAGGAAGTCTTTTTGCAGGAACAGAAGAGAGCCCCGGGGAAACGATTCTCTTCCAGGGAAGAAGCTACAAGGTATACAGGGGAATGGGTTGTCTTGAAGCAATGAAAATGGGAAGTATGGACAGGTATTATCATGACGATATAGAAAGTAGCCTAAAAATGGTTCCTGAAGGGATAGAGGGAAGGGTACCTTTCAGGGGCTCGCTTTCTGCAAGTATAAGCCAGCTTGTAGGCGGTCTTAAAGTCGGCATGGGATATGCTGGTTGCAAAACAATCAAGGAACTAAGAGATAATACGAAATTCGTACGCATTACATCAGCGGGACTTCGCGAAAGCCATGTCCACGATGTTATTATCACCAAAGAAGCTCCCAACTACTGGCTGGATTAACTTATATAACGGCATTGTAAACAAAGTCCAAAAGCATTTCTTGTCATTGCAGCGTACGTCTATATACACTTCACTTATCAGTGATTCGCATGCCTAAAATAGCACTTTTTACTTAGCTGTTTACTATTCAATTTGTATTCGATTTTTTTACGAGGTAATCAATAAATGAACTCTGCCGATTTTGTCCACCTTCATGTCCATACACAGTACAGCCTGCTCGACGGAACTATTCGTCTCGATAATCTATTTAAAAAAGCAAAAGAGTACCAAATGCCTGCAGTAGCCATGACTGATCATGGTAATATTTTTGGGGCCATAGACTTCTATCAGCACGCTCAGAAATATGGCATTAAACCTATTATCGGTTGTGAACTATATGTAGCTCCCAAAAGCCGCTTTGATAAGAATACACATACAATAGGGGAGAGTTCTCACCATCTGCTTGTTCTAGTCAAGGATATGCACGGTTATAAAAATCTTATGAAACTTGTAACATCAGGGTACCTTGAAGGATTTTATTATCGCCCACGCGTGGACAAGGAAATTCTCGGGAAATATAACGAAGGTATCATCGGTATGAGTGCATGCCTGCATGGAGAAATATCAGACCTCCTGCTGAAAGGAAATAAGGATGCAGCCAAGAGGGTTGCGGAAGAATATAGGGAAATATTTAGCGATGGAAATTTCTATCTGGAAATTATGGAAAATGGCCTCCCTGAACAAAGGATTGCAAACAGAGGGCTCATTGAAATAAGTCGGGAACTTTCTATTCCCCTTGTGGCAACTAATGACTGCCATTATATAAATCGAGAAGATGCTGAGGCACACGATGTCTTAGTGTGTATTCAAACCGGTAAGACCGTTGAAGATATCGACAGGATGAAATTCAAAACAGATCAATTTTATTTCCGGTCACCTGATAACATGAAGCAGCTTTTTAAAAACGTTCCTGAAGCTATTGATAATACGATTGCTATTGCGGAAAAATGCAATTTGAGTTTTGATTTTGGCAATATTTCGCTTCCTAATTTTAAAATAGATACGAATGAAACACTCGATGAATATTTAACGAGGTTAGCTAAGCAAGGAATGGAAAACTTAATGCCGGTTCTTGTCAAGGGCAATGAGGACAAAGGACTCCGGCATAAATATGATAGGCGCCTTAAAGAAGAATTGGAAATTATCAAGTCCATGGGATTTGCCGGCTATTTTCTTATTGTTTCAGACTTCGTAAATTATGCAAAACACAAAAATATTCCTGTAGGACCAGGTAGAGGTTCAGCTGCTGGAAGTCTTGTCGCTTATGCTATAGGCATTACCAATATTGATCCTATACGTTACGGACTGTTTTTTGAACGATTCCTGAATCCGGAGCGGATAAGCATGCCTGACATAGATATAGATTTTTGCCAGGACGGCCGGGACGAAATTATTAGGTATGTAACCGAAAAATACGGCAGCGATAGAGTCGCACAGATTATTACATTCGGGAAAATGCAGGCGAAAGCAGTTATCAGGGACGTAGGAAGGGCATTGAACATATCCTATAGTGAGGTGGATAGTATCGCAAAGTTGGTTCCCAACATTCTTAACATCTCGCTTGATATGGCCATCCAAAGCGAACCAAGGCTTCAGGAAGAGGAGAAAAAAAGTGAAAAAATAAGGAAGCTCCTCTCTCTGTCCCGATCTCTTGAAGGTTTGAATCGTCATTCCTCAACGCATGCAGCGGGTGTCGTCATTTCCGATGTGCCTCTCGTCGAGCGTGTACCCTTGTGCAAAAGCCCCAAGGATGAAATTGTCACCCAGTTTTCAATGAATGATCTTCAAATGGTGGGGCTGACAAAATTTGATTTTCTGGGATTAAAAACTTTGACAGTTATAAAAAACACTCTACAGTTTATAAAAGAGGGCAGGGGAGAAGAAATTGGTATAGACAAAATCACCCTTAATGATCAAAGAACATATCAATTACTCATGAAGGGGAACACTGACGGTATATTTCAGCTGGAAAGTTCAGGTATGAAGGATATTCTTGTAAACATGAAGCCCGACTGTATTGAGGATATCATCGCCTTGATAGCACTTTACAGACCGGGGCCAATGAATATGGTTCCAGAATTTATTTCACGAAAACAGGGTAGGACAAAGATTGTATATGAAATACCTGAGTTAAAAGAAATATTAATGGAAACTTATGGTGTTATCGTTTACCAGGAACAGGTAATGCAAATAGCCAGTGCTATTGGCGGATATACCATGGCTGAAGCAGATATACTGCGAAAGGTTATGAGCAAGAAAAAACCCTCAGAAATGGAGAAGGAAAAACCGAAATTTCTCGATGGTGCCAGGCATAAAAATATAACGGAAAAGAAAGCAAAAAAAATCTGGGAGCAAATGGAGACATTTGCCGAATATGGCTTTAACAAGTCTCATAGTACTGCCTACGCTATGATTTCCTACCAAACTGCTTACTTGAAAGCCAATTACCCGGTTGAATTCATGGCAGCGCTTCTGACAAGTGAAAAGGACAATAGAGATAAGATCATCAAATACATCAACAGTTGCAAAGATATGGGCATAAATGTCCTTCCTCCTGACATTAATGAATCACAAAGCGACTTTAGTGTTGCCGGCGAAAATATTAGATTTGGTCTCGCTGCAGTTAAGAATGTGGGTATTGGCGCCATTGATTCGATTATTTCAGCCAGAGAAAATGAAGGCAAATTTAAAGCTTTTAATGACTTCTGTAACCGTGTTGACCTAAGGAAAATTAATAAAAGGTTGATTGAAAGTCTTATTAAATGCGGTGCGTTTGATTCACTAGGTTATCACAGAAGACAGTTAATTGAATACTATGAAGGTATTGTTGACTCTGCTCAGAGGCGTCATAAGGACAAGTCAACCGGACAGACCAGTTTCTTTGACCGTTTGGAAAGTGTAAACGATGCAGATATCGACTCTTTCCAACAAGGATCGATCACTGATGTTGCCGAATGGGATCATCAGGAATTGCTTGCTCATGAGAAGGAAACACTCGGATTCTATATCACGGGTCATCCTCTTTTGAGATTCGCTGATAGACTCAGCACTTTGGTTAATGTAGACACTTCAAGCATAAACGATAAGAAGGATCGTGAAGCAGTTGTTTTTGCTGGTGTTGTCAGCAACATTCGTGAGGTGACAACGAAGAAAAAGGCTATTATGGCTTATATAACCATCGAGGATCTTAAGGGATCTGTTACAGTTATTTTCTTTGCGGATATTTATAGGAGTGCTTTTGGTCTTCTACATAGCGAAGAACCAGTTCTGATTAAAGGTACAATAGATGCTGGTGAAGAGGGCGTTAAAGTTATTGCATCTGAACTTACTGCCCTCGCTAATGCAGGAGAACAATCTTATAACACAGTGCACTTTTTTATTGATGTTACAAAATCATCTTTTGAAGAAATCGAGTTTCTGAATATTTTGCTTAAGAGTCATAAAGGTAAGTATGATGGATTCATCCATATTCTTAACAGTAAAAGCGAAGTAATTGTTTATCTCGGGAAGGAATGCAGGCTTGAACTAACTGATAACCTTAAAGAAGAAGCAGACCGCATACTTGGTGCAGCTTCTACTCGGTATAGTTATAAAGATTATTGATGTAATTCATGATGTTATAATGATAATATCAAGTATTA
>PDVH01000055.1_pt1 | contig 32329 bp, 32 predicted proteins | sample 1369781 | NCBI WGS metagenome assembly PDVH01 (sample SAMN07795378, study PRJNA414565) | Alkali sediment metagenome, whole genome shotgun sequencing project. | isolation source: glacial lake sediment | place: Bosnia and Herzegovina: Donje Bare Lake | collected 2016-06
CGCGCATATCTGCCATAGTTTTTTCACAGGCTGACCATACCCTATCAAAAGAATAGTAGTAATCCGTTTTGAGCTCGCCATTGACGTAGAAGTATGTTCCCGAACTTGCGGCGCCAACGGCGGCGCCGCCGACCACTACAGCACAGCCGGAAGTGAAGAAAATTACCATGATTAATAATGCTGACCAGCTTTTTCGTATAATCATAGGACCTCCTTTCAAAGAAAAATCGGTTATTTCCTTTTTTGCTTTTTCGTAGTTGTTTCCCTCCTCAGCATGAATATGGATTAATCCCGACGTAACAGAAGCGCGAAGAGCGGTGCAGGGACCCTATTTTCGCATAATCATGTCTGAGTTTGTATGAAGACACATGCAGACATCTACCACTAGACTTATAAATGATGTTTTACCAATTGTCCATTTTTTCTTATTACGAACTTCGTATAGGCGGGCCGTGCCGATGGTTGGTATTATGAAACTTTTCGCAGTAGATCTTAGTAGCGCCGATTTGCCGGCATCAGGGGATCACGATTCTCCGCTCAATTTAGAAAATTCCCTGAGAAGTTCCTCCTGTTTCTTATTCAGATTGACAGGTATCTTGACTACAGTCTCAATAATCTGGTCCCCACGCCCGTATCCTCTCAGGTTCGGAATGCCCTTTCCCTTCAGGCGGAATATGGCGCCATTCTGGGTTCCTCGCGAAATCTTAAGCTTTTCTGTGCCATTGAGAGTTGGTACCTCAATTGTCGCTCCCAGAGTCGCCTGGACAAATGAAATAGGTATCTGGCAGTATATATTGTTATCTCTTCTCTCAAAAAATTCATGGGCCTCCACATGGATGAACACATAGAGATCACCCCGTGATCCGCCATATTCTCCATCTTCGCCTTCCCCGCGAAGTCTCAGCCGCGAACCTGTTTCGACACCTGCTGGTATTTTCAGATGTACAGTTTTCGTAACTTTTTCCCTGCCCGCTCCCATGCAGTCTGAGCACAATTTTGTTATTACTCTACCCTGTCCCCTGCATTGAGGGCATGTCGTGCTGATCGTGAAGAAGCCGCTTGATTGTGTTACCTGGCCTCTGCCTGAGCATTGACGGCATGTTTCGGGCGTACTTCCCGGCGCTGCGCCCGTACCATGGCATTCAGAGCAACTCTGAGTTTTCTGCACGTCGATGTCCCGAGAGGTACCGAAGGCAGCGTCCATGAACGATATTTTAAGGTCATGACGGAGATCGGCCCCGGCACGCCTGGCTGTTCTTGATCTTGTCCGTCCACTGCCAAATCCAAAGATGTCCTCGAATACATCACTAAAACTTGCGAATATATCATCAAAACCCGAGAAGCCTCTGAATCCTATGCCATTGAGACCTTCATGGCCGTAACGGTCATATATATCCCTCTTCTCTTTATCGCTTAAGACTTCGTAAGCTTCCGCCGCTTCTTTGAATTTCTCCTCTGCATCATTATCGCCCGGGTTTCTATCCGGATGATACTGCATAGCCAGTTTTCTATAATTTCTCTTTATTTCCTCGTCTGTAGCTTGTCGATTGACTCCGAGGCATTCATAATAGCAGCGCTTTGTCATCAATGCTTACCATTGTCCTCCGATTTGATTATTTCCTTTATGCGTTCCACCATAATATTGTTATTGCCTTTTTCAAAGGCATAAAGGGCGAATGAGTATTTCTTACACTCCAGGGCGCGCTGTCCTATTGCTGTCCAGGTTTCCTCCGTAATAATTTGTTTCAAAGGCTTTAGAACCTGTTGAAGAAGCATGGTATCCCCCGATAGTTCAGCCATGCCTTTTATTTTTTCTAGGCCATGCACATGATTCGCCTTCTGATAAAAATCAATGGCATCGAAGATTTTCCCCTCCTCAAGAAATGCATCTCCATGTGCGATGAGATCCTTCTCTGAAAGGTGTTTAGTGTAAAGGATATGCTGTTTTTCTTGATAATTGGGCAACTTTTTCGACATTATTCAACGGTAAATCCACATGTACAAAACATGACTTAAATTAACAACCTTTTCGAACATGTCAAGAGATGGATATGCTTATCTGACAATCCTCTTTAATGCGTCCTCATATTTCTTCCTTGTCTGCGCGATAATCTCATCAGGAAGTTCCGGGGCGGGCGGTTTTTGGTTCCAGTTGATGGAGATTAGATAATCCCTCAAAAACTGTTTGTCAAAACTCCTCTGGGGTCTTCCCTCTTCGTAGTCCTCTTTTGGCCAGAATCTTGATGAATCCGGCGTCAGGAGTTCATCAATCAGGATCAGTCTGTCTTCTATGATGCCAAATTCCATTTTGGTGTCAGCAATGATAATACCCGCCTCTTCGGCAAGCCTTGACGCCCTCGTATATATTGCAAGACTTATTTCAATGATCTCTCCTGTCTGTTTGGAACCGATGGTATCTTCCATCTCTTTCTTCGTCATTGGCAGGTCATGCTTCCCTTCAGGGGCCTTGGTGGAAGGTGTAAACAGGGGTTCCGATAGTCTTGCAGATTCTCTTAATCCTCGCGGAAGCGCAATCCCGGAAATAGACCTGCTCTCCCGATAATCCTTCCAACCTGAGCCGCTTAAGTATCCACGGACGACGCATTCTACAGGAAGCGGCCTTGCCTTCTTTACGAGCATGGTTCTTCCTTCGAGTTCCTTTCTGTAAGGCAGGCACTCGTCGGGGAAATCGAAGGAATCTGTTGATAAAAGATGGTTTTCGACAATGTCCTTCATTCTGTTAAACCAGAAGACGGACATCTCGGTGAGGATCTTACCTTTTCCGGGAATAGGATTTGGCATTATTACATCAAAAGCAGATATCCTGTCTGTTGCGACTACAAGGAGGCATTTATCCACTTCATAGATGTCACGGACCTTTCCCCTGCCTTGCAGTTTTAATTCTTTAAAATCTGTTGAGATCATTCCTATTGTGTCAATCATAAATTTTCCGATGCCTATCTTATATAAGGATTGTTCATTTTTTCGTGACCTATGGTAGAAGTCGGCATCCTTCCATAGTTATGTCCTGGCAGCACCTTCGTATCATCAGGCAGCGTGCAAAGCCTTTCCGTGATGGAGCGGTGCATAACCGGCCATGAGCCTCCGGGCAGGTCGGTTCTTCCCACGGCCTCAACAAAGAGGGTATCTCCGGTGAAAACATATCCTTTTGTATAGAGGGACATGCCGCCAGGGGAATGCCCGGGGGTGTGGATGACCTTTAGTGAAATACCGCCCACAGTTATAAGATCGCCATCATTGACAGTGATATCAGCAGGCGGAGATTGTTCGGCCCCAAACATCTTAAAGACCATAGGTGGCGTGAACACAAGTAATTTAGCATCATCCTTGTGAATTATAATCTGTGCCCCCGTCTTTTTCTTCATCTCCGTATTGCCTGATATGTGATCTACATGGCCGTGGGTATTAACAATATATTTGATGTTGATATTGTTTTGTTCGGCCATCTTGATGATTCCGCTGCAATTTGCCGCCGGATCGATAACCAACCCTTCGCCGCTTTCCGGGTCACCCACAATGTAGGCAAATATCGCCATATGGCCAACCTGCATCTGCTTTAAAAACATATAGATTTCCCCTTCTTGACGCCACCAACAATTTGTGTCCTTAGAGTAAGTGACAGTCAATATTTGCAACTGTTGTTATTATTCCCAACCTAAAGGCTCATATCCACGCTCTCTCAGGCATTTCTCCACGAACCTCTTGTGGATCGGGCTTGGTTCGGATGCCTTGGATACCCCTCTCACCAGGCCGGCCGCAGCGCCTCCAGCCGCTCCCACTGCCGCGCCCCTTCCGAGATGTCCCGTAACTGCGCCCGCAGCTCCTCCGACAACAGTACCGGCTGCTCCACCCCCTGCCGTATTCTTTGCCACGGTCTTGCCGGCGTCTGACTTAACATATTCAGCCGCAAGGCGGTCGCAGTCGGCAATATCCCTGTGTGCCTGATCTTTGCCGACCATTTTGAGGTGTTCGTTAGGGTAAAGAACCGGGCCGTGTGATGTACAGCCTGATACTATCAAAATGGCGGCAAGAACAAAAAAGGTTTTCATTGTCGACCTCCATGGAAATCTTCCATCAGTCATTCTGTCTTTTCCCCTATATGTCCTTTACAAGTACCGCCCCAAAGAAGCCATCTGTGCCATGACGGTGAGGATAGCTCCTGAAATACCCGCGGTCGTCGACCAGACTGGGATTTATCGCATCCAGCGGACGATTACAAATAAAATCAGGATGACGGTTAGTAAAATCCTCGATCACTTCTTCGTTTTCCTCCTTCGTAATTGTGCAGGTACTATAAATAAGATAACCGCCTCTTTTTATGCATGGCGCAGCATTCTCCAGTATTGCCTTCTGTAGAATGAAACATTTCTCAACATCCTCAGGGCAGGTACGCCATTTTATTTCGGGATTCCTCCTCAGCGTGCCGAGACCTGTACAGGGCGCATCAATAAGGATTTTGTCGAAACTCTCTAAGGACGCCTGTCCTGGTTTTTCTCTGGCATCTCCAACTTGTGTCTCCACAATGACGGCATTGAGTATACTCGCGTTTTTGCACAGGGCGTCGATTTTTTTCTTGCTGATATCGAGGGCCAGAATGCTCCCGCGATTCTCCATGATGGCCGCCATATGGGTTGTTTTTCCTCCCATACCAGCGCAGATATCAAGGACTTTTTCCCCCGGTTTCGGGGAAACGAGGTGGGCAATCAGCTGAGAAGCCTCGTCCTGAAACTGAATCCTCCCTGAGGTATAGCAGTCCGTTTCCCTCACAGAAATCGTCGGAATGGATATAATGAGACCATCAGGAGAAAAGATGGTCTCATTTACTTCAAATCCATGCTGCGACAGTTCTTCCTTTGTCTTCTCACGGGTTGTCTTCAGTGTATTCACCCGCACCGTTACGGGGGGGACTTGATTGTTCGTTTTGCAGAGCGCCACAGTATCTTCTATGCCGAACATTTCAATCCATTTCTTTACCATCCACAAGGGATGTGAATGGATAATGGATATGTGATGTGCCGGGTCTTCTCCAATTTTGGGATATGTGATCTGATCTTTCTTCCGGATGAAATTTCTCAGGATGGCATTTACCAGGCCTGATCCTGCACGGCACATTTTTTTTGCTATCTCAACGGCCTCATCCACGATGGCGAAATGCGGTATCCTTTCGGTGAAAAGCAATTGGTAGAGGGCTGTTCTCAGGATGTTTTTTAGGTTCACATCCATGGTGTTGAACTTGCCCCTGTAGAGGCACTCGATAATCCAATCCAGGTGACCCCTCATCCTCAGCGTGCCATAGACAATTTCGGTGACTAACCTTCTGTCCTGGAGTTTTGTCTGAGGATGAGCCGAAAGAGAGGCATTCAAGAGTGGTTCTGCATATGCCCCTTCTTCCTCCACGCGATTTAGGATTTCAACGGCCATGTGGCGAGGCGTTTTCATCATCATTGTTCTCAACCCAGGGTGTCCCCAGGAGCTATGCGAAAACCTCTTAAAAAATCGTGGACAGCCATTTTTTTCTTGTTTTCCAGTTGAAGCTCCCGCAAATACACGTAGCCATTCTTCGCTGCAACTTGAAGGCCTCTTTCTGTCTCTTTGCCGATCTGTCCCGGGGATTCTGCAGGGGAAATCTGTTCTCCTTCTGCAGAAAATATCTTCAGCATCTTTCCTTTGAAGAAGGTGTATGCACATGGTGCCGGCGCGAGGCCTCTTATGAGGTTAACGGTTTGACGGAAATCGGCGTCCCAGCGGATGAGACCGTCTTCTTTTTTCAGCCGGGGGGCATACGTGGCAAGGGATGAATCCTGGGGTGTTCGTAACGCTTTACCTTTAGTAATCATGTCAATCGTTTTGAGGAGGAGCATCGCCCCCATTTCTGCGAGCCTGTCATGCAGCCCGCCAAATATTTCCTCCGGACCGATCATCGTCTCTTCCTTTGTAAGAATATCGCCTGTATCCATGCCTTCGTCCATCAGCATGATGGTTACACCTGTATTCACCTCTCCCCTGATTAACGCCCAGTTGATGGGCGCTGCGCCTCTGTAGTTAGGAAGGAGGGACGGATGTACATTTATGCAGCCCATTTTCGGGATTTCAAGAATCTCCCGGGGTAGTATCTGGCCAAAGGCCGCAACAACGGCCAGATCCGGATAGATGCCGTCCGGAGAAAGATTTCTAAAATAATCCAGGAATTCTTGATTTTTCAAACGTTCCGGTTGAGCAACGGGAATTTGGTATTTCTCGGCGATAACCTTTACGGGGGGCGGAGCGGGGACTCTGCCTCTGCCCTTTGGTCTACTGGGCTGAGTCACGACACCAACAATCGGGTAATCATGCCCAATCAGGATCTCGAGGGACGGAATGGCGAAGTCAGACGTTCCCATGAAAACTATTTTAGGCTTGGACATTTCTGAACTCTCCCTGCGCTTCGTCGTCCCTTCTGAGCATTCCCTTCAATCCCTCTCTGCAAAAGAGAGAGTCAGGCGGAGTGGGTTCCATTATTAATAATGTCATGATGTTGGGAACTATAGGAGAACATGCCTGGTATGTCAAGGAAAAGGCAGGAAAGAGGTGTGAACAAAGACAAAAGGGCGGAAATGATGCAGAGGCACAATCAAAAGGTTCTTGTACAAGAAAAGGGCCAGGATGAATTTCCGGGCCCTTTTGCGATTCGCGATTTTTGAGATATCAGTTTTTCGTCTTCACGTAAGTATCAATTGCATTCGCTGCCTGTCTCCCTGCTCCCATGGCGAGGATGACGGTTGCCGAACCGGTAACAATATCGCCTCCAGCATATACGCCTTCCCGGCTCGTCTCACCAGTTTCACCCTTCGTTATGATATAGCCCCACTTATTTACCTCCAGGCCCGGCGTGGTCCTCGGAATAACCGGGTTCGCTTCTGTTCCGATGGCTACGACAACCGTATCCACATCAATAGTGAACTCAGATCCCTTTATGGGTATCGGTCTTCGCCTTCCCGAATCATCAGGTTCGCCCAGTTCCATCCGGATGCATTTAATCTGTTTCACCCAGCCATTCTCATCGCCGATATATTCAACAGGGTTATGGAGTATCTTGAATTGTACGCCCTCCTCGTGGGCGTGATGAACCTCTTCCTTCCTCGCCGGCAGCTCCACTTCGCTTCGGCGATAGATGATATAGGCATTTTCAGCGCCCAGGCGAAGGGCTGTTCTCACTGAATCCATGGCCACGTTACCGCCGCCGATGACTGCTACATTCTTACCTTTCGCTATGGGCGTATCATATTGCGGGAATAGATATGCCTTCATTAAGTTTGATCTTGTCAGATATTCGTTGGCGGAATATATACCGCTGAGGTTTTCACCGGGGATATTCATAAAGACGGGGGCTCCGGCGCCTACACCGAGAAATACCGCATGGAATCCTTCCGCAAAAAGGTCATCTACCGTCTTAAGCCTGCCTATGGCAGCGTTTAGTACAATTTTTACACCCAGTTTCTCTAAATAATTTACCTCGGCATCCACGATCGCCTTGGGAAGCCGGAACTCCGGAATGCCGTAAATCAAGACCCCCCCCGCCTTGTGGAGGGCTTCAAAAATCGTAACGTCATGACCCACTTTAACCAGGTCGCCCGCGATTGTAAGACCGGCAGGCCCGGCTCCCACGATAGCGACCCTTTTGCCTGTTGGCGGCGCCACTTTTGGAATTACAATATTGCCGCTCTCAAGCTCAAAATCCGCGGCAAAACGCTCAAGCCTTCCAACTGCAACGGGATCGCCTTTCTTGCCGAGGACACAGACTTTTTCACATTGATCTTCTTGCGGGCAAACCCGCCCGCAGACAGCAGGAAGGGCGTTTGTCTCCTTGAGCTTCCATGCGGCTTCGATGAAGTGCCCTTCAGCAATCAGCTTGACGAATTCTGGAATGGCCACATCCACAGGACACCCTTCAACGCAAGCGGGTTTCTTGCATTGAATGCACCTGCTGGCCTCCTTTAAGGCAAGCTCCGCGTTATATCCATACGGCACCTCGTCAAAGTTGCGGATTCTCTTCTTGGGATCCTGTTCAGGCATGGCCTGTCGGGGAACTTTTTCCTTTTTCTCTTTCTTTTCAGGTTTTTCTTTATTTTCCATCACATTCACACCTATACTGTTGCAGGGCCTGCCTTTCTTCATCGGAATACATCCTGAGGCGGCTCATTAATAAAGGGAAATCTACCTGATGACCGTCGAACTCCGGACCATCCACACAGCCGAATTTTGTTTTGCCGCCCACGGAAACACGGCAGGCTCCGCACATCCCGGTAGCATCGACCATGATAGGGTTCAGACTTACAATAGTCTTGATGCCGTAAGGTTTTGTCAGATTGGCGAGAACCCGCATCATCGGCACCGGTCCGATAGCGTACACGATGTCCAGCTTCTGTCCTGAATCGATCACATTCTGCAATACCTGACTGGTAAATCCACAGAACCCATAACTTCCATCGTCTGTCGATACGAGCAATTCGTCGCTGGCAGCCTTCATTTCATCTTCAAGAATGAGGATATCCTTGGTCCTCGCCCCGATAATGGATATGACCTTGTTCCCCGCTTTCTTGAGCGCCACCGCTATGGGATATGCCACGCCAATACCTACTCCGCCACCAACAACGGCAGCTGTACCGAAGTTTTCTATCTCTGTGGGATGGCCAAGGGGACCGAGTATGTGCATGATATAATCCCCTTTCTTAAGTGAGGCCAGGTGAGTCGTGGTCTTCCCGACGATCTGATAGATAATGGTTATTGTTCCCTTTTCACTGTCAGAATCCACTATGGTCAGAGGAATCCTTTCTCCTTTTTCGTCTATCATCAGAGTGACGAACTGCCCTGCCTTCCTCTTGCGGGCGATCTCTGGCGCCTCGATAACCATTCTGACAATAATCTCCTGCAAAAAAGTCGTCTCTAATACTTTGTACAATGCTCCATCTCCTATCGTTTATTAATATTCACGGGAGACTGTCTGCTTCCTTGCGCAACCAGAACTCCCACCGTGAACACTGTTCATTCCTTATCTTAATAACGAGCGGCCACTCTGATAACATATTTCGTCCGAAAGTCAAGAAATAATATAAAATACATTGTTTAAGAAACATTTTTTAAGATCACTAATATCTCATAATATTATTGGCATTAATATGTACAGACATACAAAGATCTTTCAGATCCCCGGGTGCCGTTTCGGTTAATGAGATTTCTCCGTGGCAGAAATTTTTTCTTGACTTGCGGATAGGCTTAAAGTTATAGATCGCAAAAGAGTGTAATGCCTATGTATTTCAAAAAATTTTTTGTGTGCATGCATTCGTCGGGCAATGTGGTTTTAAAATCTACACTGAACACCTTGGTGGCCTCCCCATTCAGATTTATGATACTGTCCTAATACCTAATAGATGGAGTTCGTTTGGCCAATGGTGATTTCCCAAGCAAAAAAAGACGTTTCGATTAGCAAGCAATGCGGTTAAAAAGTATCTCATAATGAAGTATACAACCTTTCTTGCATTATCGGACAGAAAAAGCTGCAGGATTTTGGGGTCGATGCAAGCAAACATTAAGGAGGCGGAAAATTGGCTGATCAAATGATGGCGATCGCCATCTTGCTACCTGTTGCGGCGGGATTTCTCATACTGGCTGTCCGTAATTACTATGCGCGAAACGTTGTCGTAATTGTAACGGCGACAGTTTTGATAGCTAACAGCATTATACTTTCACTAAGAGGTCCTTTCACATATACACCAAGCGGGTTTGACTGGGGCTTACTTATCACCATCTTAGACTATGCCATTTTAATTTTTTATATCTACGTAGGCATTTCGTTACGGAACTGGCTGGTCCTCATTTTCGCCCTCACACAGATTCTTCCACTTGCATATTTTGAATTCGTCATGAAGGCCCATATTGAAGTGGCGCCTGCGTTTGTTGTTGATCATTTGGCCCTTGTCATGACCATGGTTATTTCCATAATAGGGTCACTCATCTGCATTTTTGCCCTGCGATACATGTATGACCATGAACATCACGCTCACATTGAAAAATCCAAACAGTCGAGGTTCCTTTTCTGGCTCGTTCTGTTCCTGGGCGCAATGAATGGTTTGGTCTTTGCGAATAATTTAGTCTGGCTCTATTTTTTCTGGGAAGTGACCACTTTATGCAGCTTCCAACTGATATCGCACGATAGAACAAAAGAGGCAATACACAACGCGGCACGTGCCGTATGGATGAATTCTACGGGAGGAACGGCCTTCATTCTGGCCATTATTTATCTTTACGCCACCCAGGGAGGATCATCCGCCCTTTCCATGCAGAACATAATCGGTGGGGGCATCCAGTCCTCTGTTGCCGCACTGCCGATCGCGCTTCTGTGCTATACCGGTTTCACGAAAGCAGCCCAGATGCCCTTTCAAAGCTGGCTTCTGGGAGCAATGGTGGCGCCGACACCTGTATCGGCCTTGCTGCATTCCAGCACGATGGTAAAAGCCGGAGTCTACCTTGTTCTCAGGCTCGCTCCTGTCTACGCAGGGACGTATTTGAGTATTGTCATCGCAGTCGCCGGGGCCTTTACCTTCTTTGCCACATCAGCACTGGCGGTCAGCCAGTCCACGGGCAAGAGGGTCTTGGCGTATTCCACAATAGCCAATCTGGGACTGATCATTGCCTGCGCCGGGATTAATACACCTCTTTCCATTGCCGCAGCAATTCTCCTCATCATTTTTCACGCCATATCCAAAGGACTGCTATTTCTCTGTGCCGGTACGATCGAGCATCAGATCTGGAGCCGAGATATTGAAGACATGGAAGGTCTTGCCGCTAAGGCGCCTCTTACCACACTGATTACCGCTGTGGGTATACTGTCAATGTTCCTTCCGCCCTTCGGCATGCTCCTGGGGAAATGGATTGCCCTGGAAGCTGCCTATATGGTGCCGCTGGCGGCAGTGTTTTTCGTTCTGGCAAGTACACTTACGATAGTTTTCTGGACAAAATGGCTCGGGCGGCTCCTCCAGGTCCTGCCGAAGATAGAGAGACCTTTTGAAAAATTATCGCTGAGCTACTCTGTTCCCCTATACCAGAATTTCCTTCGTGCCGCGATGAACGACGTCGTTTCCGGAAATCAGATCATTGCCCTGGGTTTGAATAACTTGATACTGACAACGCCCTCTATTATGCAGAGAGATATTTTGGGTCTTTTCCCCGTGTGGCCTCTCTACTTGATTCTGATTGTTGCCTTGCTCCTGCCTCTGCTGCTGATCGGGCTGAAGCCTAAGGAACTAAGGCCAGTTTACATGTGCGGTGAACAGACGGGCGGTACTGATACTGATGAGTGGCTGGCCGAAGCGGATCGCAAAACTAAATTCCAACTTGGTGGCTATTATTATCAGAGTACATTAGGTGAAAAAAGGGTAAATCCCTGGGCAAACGCCATAGCCATCTTACTCTTAGTCATTATGCTTGGATGCGGGTTGATCGTTATATGATGATTAAACAGTTCCTTCTTGTCCTTGTCACTTTAGTCGGTGCTCCTATTGTAGGCGGTTTGCTTTTTGGCATAGACCGTAGGATAACGGCGCGCATGCAGGGTCGGTATGGCCCTCCCATTATTCAGCCATTCTACGACTTCTTTAAGCTCTTGGGGAAAGAACATATTGCCGTAAGCAAGTTGCAATTTGTCTGGATCTACGGATACCTCGTTTTTATGATTGCGAGTCTGATTTTTCTCGTCATGAAATCAGATTTTCTCCTCCTCGTCTTCCTCCTCGGGTTTGCCGGTGTCTGCCTGGTTTTGGGTGGATTCAGTACAAAATCACCCTACGCCCATTTCGGAGCGAACCGGGAGCTGATGCAGATTCTGGCATATGAACCCGTACTTCTTCTGCTGGCGATTGCGATTTACGCCCAGAACGGAAGCTTTCTCATCAGCGAAATATTCAAACAGGACAAACCTTTGCTCTTCACGCTTTGGCCGTTATTCCTGGCTGTGCTCTATGTGTTAACCATAAAGATGCGCAAATCACCGTTTGATATTTCGACATCACACCACGGCCATCAGGAGATCGTAAAAGGTGTCACTACTGAATACTCCGGCCCTTATTTTGCGCTCTTTCATCTGGCGGAGTGGTACGAGATTATCTTGCTTCTGGGAATAATTTCTCTCTTTTGGACGAACCCGCTGTGGGTGGGCATCTTGATTGCTTTGGCTGCATTTTTGCTGGAACTTCTCATTGATAATATTGCTGCGAGAATGACTGTCGGCTGGATGGTCCGCTTGAGCTGGTCAGTAGGATTGATCCTGGGTATAATTAATATTGCCTATATCTATTACACTAAGGGGGTATCTTAAGAACTATGGGATTGATACAAAGATCTCGCGTTAAATCTCCATGGATTCTGCACTTTGACAACAGTTCCTGTAATGGCTGTGACATAGAGATACTCGCCTGTCTGACTCCTCTTTATGACGTGGAACGATTCGGTATGGTCAATATGGGAAACCCGAAGCATGCTGACATACTTCTCATTACGGGGCCCGTTAACAGGCGCACAGCCAGGGTCTTGAAGAATCTGTACGAGCAGGTTCCCGATCCTAAAGTTGTCGTCTGTGTCGGAACATGCGCCTCCACGGGCGGCGTATTCCATAGGAGATTAAGAAGGAAGAATTATTAGCCGAGGGCAAGAAATTTCTGGATGCGGGCGGAAAATTCGTCACCGCCGTATGCAGCGACCTGGACGAACTGCTGGAAGTGACGTACTTCTTCAGCCTTAATAGTGGTACTGAAATGACCGGCCTGCGGTATAAAGTGGCAAAGGATGAAGAGGTCGAGAGTCTCTCCCGCGTTACTCTTGCAACTGTGCTTATTGAAAATGAAATGAAGGAACTGTTCGGCTTAAAAGTAAAAGATCTTGCCATTGACTACGGAGGACATTTGCTTTTGGCTCAGGATAGTCCTGTTAATCCTCTTTTGAAAGCAAAAAAGGATGTGTCGAAAGGAGAGAGTTAATGGTTGCACGCACAACAGTACCCTTTGGGCCACAACACCCGGTACTGCCTGAACCGGTACAATTGAGAATTACTTATGAAGATGAAAAAGTTGTAGAGGTGGTTCCGGTAATCGGCTATGCCCATCGGGGAATAGAAAAAGCATGCGAGCTCAACGAATACGCCAAGAATATTTACCTCTGTGAGCGTGTTTGAGGAATCTGCAGCTACATCCACAGCGTGTCTGTGGTCGAAGCGATGGAAAGATTGTGGCCCGTGGAATTATCACCCCGGACAAGATACCTGCGTACAATCTGGGCGGAGATGGCGCGCGCCCATAGTCACCTTCTATGGTTAGGGCTGCTGGCAGACGCCTTCGGTTTTGAAAGCATGTTCCTGCAGTTCTGGCGCATACGGGAGCGGGTCCTGGACCTCATAGAGATGACTGCCGGACATAGAGTTATTCCCTCAGTGAATGTAGTCGGCGGTGTGCGCCGGGATATTAATGCGGAACAGAAAAAAGTGGTCTTGGACGCATTGCCAACAATACGCAAAGAGTGCGAGGATTTGATAAGGGTTGTGGTGAATGACTATACAGTGAAGTCGAGAACCGTCGGTGTCGGCGTTGTAACGAAAGAGCAGGCCATGTCGCTGGGATGCGTCGGCCCGGTGCTCAGGGCAAGCGGTGTCCGTGAAGATGTTCGCTTAACCAAATACCACGCATATGGCGAACTAAGTTTTGAACCTATAGTAGAAACCGCCGGTGACTGCTATGCCCGCGCGCTGGTGAGGGCGAGGGAACTCCTCCAGTCTATCGATTTGCAAATTGAGGCGCTAAATAAATTGCCTGAAGGTGAAATAACTACGAAGGTAAGAGGAAACCCCCCGGCCAATGAGGCAGTTATGCGTACGGAAGCTCCGCGGGGAGAGCTTTTCTATTATGCAAAAGGAAACGGTACACGCAATTTGGAACGTATGAAAATCAGGACGCCGACCTTTAACAATCTTCCCTCATTGTTGGTCATGTTGCCCGGCAATCAATTGCCGGATGTTCCTGTTATAGTTCTCTCTATTGATCCATGCATCTGCTGCATGGAGAGATAAAAGGCGAAAGGAGTATGTGAATAAATGCCCTACATGTTACCGACCATCTTGAAAAACCTTTTCACCGGATATGCCACCAGGCTCTATCCGGTTCAGGTCCGGGAGCCTTTTGAAAATGCCCGGGGCCACGTGGTATTCTTAGACGATAAGTGTACTATGTGCGGGGTATGTGCTCTTCGCTGTCCATCAGTCGCTATTACGACAAACAAGGAAAAGAACGAGCTTGTATTCTACCCATTACGCTGCATAGTCTGCGAGGTTTGTGTGGAAGTCTGCCCTTCTGATGCCATAGAATTAATCTATAAATGGCGTCCTTCCTTCTACGACAAGCCTGTCGAGATGCATAAGTCTACTCGTCTGGAGCATCTGCGTGAAAGTGCGGACAAAGCCCAGAAAAAAGAAGTGGAAAAAGGGAACGACTGAAGGCCAGCTTCTTAGCGCGAAAAAATGAAGCAGGCAAGACAAGTCTTGATGTCTTGCCTGCTTTTTTGTGGGAGAAGACGATGTCTTAATATATCCAGCAAAGGGGCTCCGTCGGCGGCTCAATTTCTTTAAGCAGCTAGGGCCAGCCGTTGTTCCTGTAAATGATGATCGCTACTTTTTCTAATGTTTTATTATTCGCTCAGAATAGAGAGTCCGCGCTCACCAATCATTATGATCTCGGTGTGAGTCAAACGGGTCGCTACTACCTTTGCCGTGGCACTCATGAATTTAAACCCGAATGCCGCATCATCACTGAATAGATTCCTCAATTTCACAGCATCCAGGGCAATTACCTTCGAGTCGTCAATACATCGAGCTCCTAATGTATAGAGATAAGGTTCCACGACTGACGACCATCCCATGGCTTCGCCCTTTGTGACGATATCCACAGTCACCTGCATCGGGGGGTGTTGGGGTCCCATGTAGGCATCCATTATCAGGAGGACCTTTCCTTCTTCCAAGAAGTAGATCGTATTCGCCTGATCCCCCTTCTTCCATAACTGGAGACCGGCCTTATAAGAGTCCTCTCTTGCTATGTCCGCCAATTTTTTGAGCTCTTCATCAGTGAATCCTTTAAAAAACTTGTAACCTTTCAATTGATTTATCGAAACCAAGTGTTTTTACCTCCTTTCTCAAGAATTGAGACAACATTCTTCTATTTGATTGTTTTTCCCTCAATGACTGTATCTTGCCGCGTATTCTTCTCAGGTATATGTCATTGCGAATCTAAAGGCCGAGACAGATGATAAATCGCCACGTCATTTCCTGACATTCCCTCAAATTAAGGAGGAGTATGTTTAAAACCCGCCATGAAAAACAAGTAAGATAAGCAAATAATGTTTCTATATATTAACCTCTTTTCTTGCGAAATGAAATACCTAAATCAGCAAATCCGAGGTACCAATTCACCCGTTGGAAGATCAATTTCCCTTATGCCACCGATGACGGTATTCAACAAGAGACGGCCACGGCCTTTCTTGCCCACTTCACCAATGATGGCGGCAGCCGTGCCATGCTCGTGTTCTGCCATGACCTTCATAACCTTCTCAGTATCTTCCGGAGGGCAGAACACCACCATCTTTCCCTCATTTGCCAGAAATAGCGGATCGACTCCCAGGATCTCGCACACGCCTCTTACCTCTTCCTTTACCGGAACATGTATTTCTTCAATCGTGATTTGGCACTCAGACTGGGCAGCTATTTCATACATAATTGCGCCGAGACCTCCTCTTGTTACATCCCTCATGCAGTGAATATTGGGACTGGCACAGAGGATGCTCTGCACAAGCGAATTTAGAGGGGCTGAATCCGATATAATCTCGGACTTAAAACCCAGGTCCTGCCGCTTGCATAATATGGCGGCTCCGTGATCTCCAATAGTCCCGTTAATGATCACCTTATCTCCGGGCATCACACTTCTGGGGGAGATTACTCCATTGTACTTGATAACGCCGATCCCGGAAACATTGATGAAAATTCCATCGGCAGCACCCCTTGCCACCACCTTGGTATCTCCTGTAACAATCTGTACACCTGCGTTTGTCGCCGCCAGCGCCATGGATGCAATAATCTTCTCCAAGTCATCCATGCTGAAGCCTTCTTCGAGAATGAAGCCGGCGCTTAGAAAGAGGGGGATTCCGCCACACGCGGCAATATCATTGACTGTACCATGCACAGATAGGGAACCGATATCGCCGCCTGGGAAGAAAATAGGGCTCACCACATAAGAATCGGTGGAAAAACAGAGCTTAATATTGCCTATATCAAAGACCGCGCCGTCTTCCATGCGTTCCAATTTGGGGAGGAATTTATGGGCAATTAGTTCATTCATCAATAAGCCGCCACCCCCATGATCAAGCATAATTTTGTCAAATTGCATCTGTAGAAACCTCTTTTAAACTAGATGATTGTCTGAGAATTTAAGAATTGAATAAACAAGGATAGCTTCTTAAAAAGCATAAATCTTAAGGGTTCATAATTGCCGGGGATTGCGGGTAAATAGATGTGGCATACATGCCCTTTGCTGACGTAGAATGGGGCATTCTGAAAAACTGTCAACTGCTGGGTGGAGGGCTCGTCAATGCGGTTCACCTTCAATGACTGCTTTCAGGCAATCCAGCATCTCCCGTGCCAGATCTTCATCTATCTTATGAATGGCGTAACCCGCGTGGCAGATTACATAGTCACCGGGCACTGTATCATCATCAATCAGGTCAAGACGAGCTTCTCGACGTGTACCACTTATATCAATAATAGCGAGCTTATTCTCATCTATGGAAATTATTTTTCCGGGAAATCCGAGGCACATCTCTTATTCTTTCTCCTGTTTTGTAACATCAACATTTATGATCATAAGGGCTGATTAACTCGATCAAGGCAGATGATGTTATGAATTTACTTGTCCAAAGAATTATATGGATTAGCATACAGTATGTCAAGTCAATATATGCTCCATGGTATAGCCGATAGGATGATTTGATACCGGGCTTCACCAGGAGCTGTCCATCAACGAAATCGGTACGTGAGAGAAACAGAACACCTGCACAAATGACTAAGCCCCGTAACGCTGATCCTTAGCGTCACGGGGCTTAAGATATTCATGGATTGTAGAAGAGGCACTGATCAACATCCGAGAGAATCTCAGACATCCTTGCGCTTCAACCACGCCTCTTTATAAAATCTGCCGATACCTGCAAACAGTGCCAGAAAGAATAAACCGAACATGAAACTGGGAGATGTCCCTACGAGCTCGTCCAACAATTTTCCCACATAGAGGAAGAGAAATGAGAGAATCACGATAACATGCCCCCAGGCACTCATCATGAGCAAGGACCGGTAACCCCTTTGCTGCTGTGTCTTAGTTATTGCTGCCATACCGATTATCCCCTGTGTCCTCCTTCACAACATGTCTCATCGCCAGGAACGACAGTGATGCCACTAGCCTCAGCTTACAACGGTCATAATGGCTGTGATCACGGGCACTGTGAAGAGTGAGATGAGCATGGTATAAAGGCAAAAAACGGCTACCAACTCCCGCGTGTACATCTTCTGATACTTGTGTCTCAATGAGATAATTGTCACGCCGCCCACAATCAGACAGCCAAACTGGAAGTAGGGAAAGTCCCTTACACTTGTCGCCGCATACTCGGCAAATCCAAAGGTCGCTGTTACCAGGACAACAAATAAGGAGAGAGCCAATATCTCTATTATCTTTTTCATGTGCTGCATCCTCCTGCATTTTTTTTCGTTCAGCTTATAGTAATGAAATATTCGTGCCAGTTTTGATAATTCCCGTATCATACTTATAACATATTGATAATAGAGAGGATTTATTATTTCGTCAATCGTGGTTTCAGGCTTTTGACACCCTGCAATGGGCGAGATATTTAAACAAACATTCAATGGCTTGAATGAAATGAGAAATTGTTACCCGTCGCATCGCAGCCCCTGCAGGGCGGAAATCGGGCCTTATAAAGAGATCTCATTTCAATCTTTGCCTGCGGGTTTGATGAGATATGCTTGTGAAACGGGTGGAATATATGGGTGGAAGGATGATTCAGGCAGGTATATTTCTGGCCAATAGGTCTTTTATTGCGCCCCAGATCACATCTTTTCCTTCTCCAGTCCGCGCGGAAAAAAGAATAGGATCCGCCGTCAGTGTCAGCAGTTCCTTTATCTTTCGCTGACGTACCTTTGCCTGACTTCGGGAGATCTTGTCTATCTTTGTGAGGACGACTGTGGGAACTATCTCATAGTGGCGGAGCCAGTCGATGAGGGTGAGATCCTGCTCCGAGGGGTGCCTTCGCACGTCAAGAATAACGACGACAGATTCCAAGGACTCCCTCTCTTTGAGGTACGTTTCGATCATGGGTCCCCATTCTCTTCTTGATGCTATGGGCGCTTTTGCGTAACCGTACCCCGGCAGGTCCACGAGGGAGATCTCATTGTTCACGGTAAAGAAATTAATGAGCCGTGTGCAACCAGGCGTGCTGCTTGTCCTGGCAAGGTTCTTTTTCCGGGCAATGGTATTGATGAGAGAAGATTTTCCCACGTTGGATCTACCGGCAAAGGCAACCTCAGGAAGTTTCCCTTCTGGATACTGGGAAGGTAGAGTTGCAGATTTGACAAATTCTGCGGATACTATTTTCATGATCCTGTTTTAACCGCACACTATTTTGAGAAGGCATTTTGCTAAATGCTTTCATCCGTCAAGTTCAAGGGTGATCCCGTATTTTTCCAGCTTTCTTTCAAACGTCGGCCGGGAAATGCCAAGTATTTCACATATCTCTCCCTTCGTTTTGTTGCCGCTTGCCTTGATAACTTTCCTGATATATCTCTCTTCAATCTCATCAAGTGTCAACAGCTTCCCTGTTTCCATGAAGTCAATTCTGCCGGCTTCTTCAGGCGCGCACTTTTTCTCAAGATCATCCAGCAGTTCCGGGAAATCTCCTCTCCCGAGTATCTGTCCCTTGGCGACGACAACGGCCCTGACCAGGAGGTTCTCCAATTCTCTGACATTCCCAGGCCAGCTGTACTTCATGAAGATGTCCATTAACTCGTCAGATACACCTAAGATACGCTTATGAAGATCACGGTTAATCTTGCTGATCAGATAATCGACGAGGGGCGCGATGTCCGTCCTTCTCTCTCTGAGAGGAGGAATATTTATAGATACGATATTGAGGCGATAAAAAAGATCATCCCGGAATTTCCCCTCCTTCACGAGGGTTTTGAGGTCTTTGTTCGTGGCAGTGATGATCCTTGCGTTTACCTTAACATGGTCCTTGCCGCCGACTCTTTCGAACTCCATCTCCTGAAGAATCCTCAAGAGTTTGGCCTGGAGGTTGATGGACATCTCACTTATCTCATCAAGGAAAACCGTACCGTAGCGGGCAAGTTCGAATTTTCCCAACTTCCGGGCGAAGGCGCCCGTAAAAGAACCCTTCTCATGTCCGAAGAGTTCAGATTCGAGGAGGGTTTCCACGATGGCGGAGCAGTTAACCCCAATATAAGGCTCATTAGGCGATGTGTTGTTGTGTATGACCTTGGCGATTAGCTCCTTTCCCGTTCCGCTTTCTCCCTGAATAAGCACAGTCGTCTTACTCTGGGAAACTATGCCAATGGTCTTGAATATTTCGCTCATCTCCTTACCCGTGCCGATAATATCCCCAACCTTGAACTGCCGGGACGGTTCCATGAGGAGACCATTTATCTTCTTTTCCATTTCAATGGATTTGAGTGCTTTGCGGATAGCTATGTCCAACTCGTCAACGTTGATGGGTTTGCGGATATAATCAAAAGCGCCCGCCTTCATGGCGTTAATCGTCGTGTCCATGTCATGATGTGCGGTGATCATAATTACCTTGACATCCTCATCATCCTCTCGCAAATCTTCGAGAACCGTGAATCCATCAACGTCGGGAAGCCTTATGTCGAGAATAACAACGTCCGGCGAGGTTTGCACAAACTTATTCAACCCGTCCGTACCGGTCATGGCCGTGTGCACCTCATGTCCCTCTTCGGTCAGATAAAGGTCAATAGTTTCACAGATAGAACTGTCGTCATCGATTATGAGAATCTTAGCCATGCAATTGTCCCTCAGTGTCGTTAACAGGCGTTTCAGAATTATTTTTGTTTTCTTCTAAAGGCAGAGTAACCACTACTTTGGTTCCTTCGCCCTTTCTGCTCAATACTTCTATGGAACCATGATGCAAATCGATGAATTTTTTAACCTGCGTCAGGCCCAGGCCTGTGCCGTATTTTTTCCTCGTAAAAAACGGATTAAACAGGTGAGGCATATCCTCTTCATCGATGCCATAACCGTTATCCTCTATTTCAATCAAGACATGCTTGTGCCCGTTCGTGACGAGCCTGGTTCTTATGCTAAGCCTTCCCCCTTCTTCCATTGCATCTATGGCATTGAGATAGATATTCAAGAATGCCTGCTTAAGTATCGCCGAATCAATGTTTATAGGGGGAATACCCTTTTCGTTTTGAAACTGCACATCTATCTTTTTTTCAGACAGTTCTTTTTCGACCATCGATAGTGAACTCTCGAGAAAAGCGCTGATATCTGCCTGCTTCCGTTCCGGTTCTGCCGGCTTTGCATAAATCAGGATGTCATTGACAATCTTCTCGAGGTGCTCAACTTCCTTCTCTGCTATCTTGAAACGCTTCAAATCATTCCCGGTGGGGTTTAATCTTTTTTCGAGAATCTGAAGGCTCATCTTGATCGATGAAAGCGGATTTCTTACTTCGTGGGCAATACCGGCAGAGAGCTGACCGACAGCAGCGAGCTTCTGACTGTCGTAAAATTTTTTCTCGAGATTCTTATATTCCGTTATATCCCGTTGCACCAGGAGATACCTGTCGGTTCCATGTATGGGTGCTGTAGTGATTAACAGATTCCTCTTCCAGCCATATCTCGTGGTTGCCTCGATCTCGAAGGGCTTATGCACACCTTTTTTGACGTCTTCCCATTTCCTGAGCATGAATTCCCTGTACTCCGGAATGACAAATTCCGCAAAATGTTTTCCTTCCATCCGCCGGAGTATCGATCCGGCATCCGCGCTCGAGAGGCGGCTAACATAGTTGATGATTCCGTCCGCACTGATGGCGAATATCCGGTCCGGAGAACTGTCAAGTATTGACTGGAGATAATTGTAGAGCTCCTGTATATCCATGCGCAGCCTGATGAGTTCATATATTTCATTGGACAGGCTTTCCGCGTACTCCTTCATGTTCTTGGTAAGCTCTTCTTCCTTTGTCACGTCCTGAAGCGTTTCGATGGCGGCGATGATCTCCCCCCTCTCATCATAAATCGGAGCGGCCAGGAAATAGAGGTATCGATTCTTGCCGCCCAGATTCTCAAAATAATCACTTGCGTCGTAGGCGCCCTCGGCGACGGCTGACTTATGCACGCCTTTTTTCCCGTAATACTTCTCAAGTTCCTCTATATTATTATCTACAATGAGGTCTGCAATGACAGGCCTCTTCTTGGAATAAAAGGGCATATACTGGCTATCAGTGCCGATCATATCCTTGCTGTCATAGCCTGTTAATTCCGTGCAGGCGCGGTTCCAGAAGATAATCTTATGCTGTTTGTCAATAACGAAGGTCGGTATCGGGGACCCCTCGATGACACCTTCGATGGTTTTCTTCAGTTTCAAGTTCTCATGCAGCTCATTCTTTATTGCCGCGGCATTGTCCGTAAGGCTCTTGGCCATTTCATCCGCTCTCGTGACGTCCTGGAGAGTTTCGATGGCCGCGGTAATTTCCCCTCTCTCGTCATAAATAGGAGCAGCCAGGAAATAAAGGTATCTCTTCTTGCCTCCCAGGTTTTCGAAGAAGTCATGCGCCTCATAGGCGCCTTTAATAATGGCTGACTTCTGCACGCTCTTTTTCCCGTAATATTTTTCCAGGCTTTCAATATTGTTGTCAACGATGAGATCTGCAATGACCGGTCTTTCCTCTGAATAGAAAGGGAAAGACTGCTTGTTCGTGCCGATCATATCCTTGCTCGCATACCCCGTCAATTCCTCACAGGCTTTGTTCCAGAAAATGACCTTGTGTTGCCTATCAATGACAAAGGTCGGTATGGGAGAGCCTTCGATAATCCCTTCCAGGGTTTTCTTCTCTCGGCCGAGTTGTTCTCTCCAGAGATCCCGTTCCCTTAGGTGTTTCAACTCTTCCTCGAGTAAGAGACGTTTCTTGCCGGAATGTGCGATCAGCAGGCTCCCGATGATTACGGTGATAATAAGTACAAAAGCCTCCAGCATGACGATGAAGAATGTTTTTCTTATCTGGGAAATAGCGACATGATAAGGAGTGCTGACAGCGATAGACCACTTTCGGTTGTTCAAGTCGGCCGGAGCGTATCCCACGATACTTTTTTCAAACCTTCCTCCTGTCTGGAGCATTTCATAGTCATCATAACCTGCCTTGTCCTTCAGTATTCCTTCTTTTGGAGATATTGGCTGTTCCGTTTTACCGCGTACAACTGCACTTATATCGGCGCCAACGAATTCATTAAGTGGATGGAATAGTACAGTTCCCGTATCATCGGCAATTATCACATCGCATGGAAGATCAGTCTTCGTAATTTTGATGTATCGCTCAACAACTGAGGAAGGAGACAGTGCGGTATATACGACACCTGCATAGTTCTTGTTCAAATCGAACTCCGGAACACCAATGACAACCATTCTATATTTTTCCCCCTGGCCGTTGCCCGCTTTTAGATCCACAGAAATTAGGCTGCTCACCCTGGTCTTGCCAGTTTTCTTGATTTCTTGGATTAGCTTGATAAAAGCGGGGCTTTCTGAAATGTTCTTCAGGATGCCCTCACGAAAAGTTTTCGGGTATGCCTCGATAACCTTACCTCTGTTATCATTTATGGCCAGGAATTCTATCTTTCCTTCCAGGTCATCATAAGTCTTGCGCATGTCTGAGCGCACCATCCCAGCATGATGCCGGGAGAGTATGATCAAGCTTTTTTCCACACTGTCAAAAAGATCGTCTATCCCCGCGGCCGTTCCTTTGGCGATAGTCATATATTGCTTCCCGAATTGCTCCGCGGATTCCTTCACCCTCGCCTGATTTATCATCAGAGAGAACATGACAATCATGATAATGACGATCAGGGTGGTGAGCCAGACCGGTACCCTAAGGTTTTTCTTTATGAAATCTGCAACAGACACTGTTAATCATCCGTTCCTTTAGCTTTCCTGTCCTTATATTCTTTAACGCCTATGGCGACATATACGCCTATGGCTGCTCCAAGGGAGACAAGAAGCTTCGTCAATCCACTTTCAATTTCAAATACCCGAGCGCATATCAGCCACACAACGAGATACGTTACTGCTGTTAAGATCTCCTGCATATTGGACCTCTTAAAGTTGTAGTTTTCACCTGATATACCGGTCTAACTGCAAATTTTCAATAGAAATATATGGAATGTTCCCGAGAGGGCTGCCGGCATCTTCGTGATCGAATTTGCACCGAAATTGGGAGAAGAAGCAAATATTAGAATTAGAGGCGCCTTAATCTTAACTTATTTTGAAGTGGCATTGCACTTTTCGTTCAAATGACAGAGTCAATTGAACAAAACGTTAAAGCATAATGCGTCGGAAACAGACATTTCGTTTAGCGAATAAATAGGAATAACATCGTCGTTGCATGATGTTAGCACCGATGAGCTATAAACACGAGTTAATGGCATGCCTGTTGCAAATGATTTCGCAGTTTTTATAATATTTCCTATTTCCCCCAGCACATTTTCATGTTATGGGGATGGGGAATTTTTAGATTAACTTTTAACAGGAAAGGAGAAAAAAAATGTTACGGAAATTCGGGAAAACTCTATTAACTCTATTTTCAACAATGGCTGCTTTGTTATTTTCATCACAGCTTGTATATGCTGCAGAAGCAATTCCGGCGGGTGAATCTTACACAAAGGCCATCTTCGCAGTAGGCGCCATGTTGGGAGCAGGGTTGGCTATGGGTATAGGTGCAGTCGGAGCCGGCTTGGGAATCGGTACTGCAACTAACGGCGCGTGTCAGGCGGTGGGAAGAAACCCCGGGGTTCAGGGTAAAATCATGATGACCATGCTTATCGGTATGGCCATGGCAGAATCGATCGCCATTTATGCTCTGGTTGTTTCGCTTGTTCTTCTGTTTGCAAACCCCTTTATGCGTTATTTTTTAGGTTAATTCATTTGAAGACAATTAACTTTAAATCTGACAAAAGTTAGGGGGAGAAGGCAATGCCAGAAAATATAAAGGATAAGCAGCTTTTCACAGTAGCGAGAGTATTCTTCCTGCTTATCGTAATCCCCTTTTCACTGATGGCTATTCTGATTGCCAACGGCATTCTAAAATTAGGGATTACAGCGAAAGAACGAGCAATCAACGTTCTAGATCAGAAATCTCAGGAAGAAATCAAGATACGTGCCATTAATACGGCGGAAGAGGTTGCCAATTTTCTCACGGAACGAAAGAAGGACTTGTTGATTGCGACCATCATCCCGGCAACCGAATCAAGCTACAAGCAATTTGTCAATGAAAACAAGAAAGCAATCTGGGTAAAAGAGGATAATAAAATCCAACAGGTCTTTGCCCCTCTCTATACAGAGATGACCCTCATCGATAAGAATGGTAATGAGCTGATAAAAATTGTGGGTGGTGCGGTAGCGAAGTTGGCACTGACTAATGTGAGTAAGCCGGCCAATACAAAATACAAATCCGAGGACTACTTCATCAAGGCTTCGAAACTGAATAAAGGTGAAGTGCATATCTCCCATGTTACGGGCTGGTACGTGAATAAATTCGATTTTGATAAAGGAAAACGCTTTCAGGGAATTATTCGCATGGCTACGCCGATATTCAGCAAGGAAGGCTTTTCAGGAGTTATCAGTCTTGCCCTTGATTTCCAGCATGTTGCCGGGTTCACCGATCATATTATACCAACCCAGTCCGGGTATGTATTCAGGGCGGATGCAGCGACAGGAAACTACGCCTACATGGTAGATAACCGGGGGCTTGTCATTGCACACCCCAATGATTATCATATAGCGGGCCTGTATGGCGACGGAACACCGGTTCCTCCTCTTACCGATAAAACTGTAGAGGCAATGACCAAGAAGGGAGAAGAGGTGCTAAACCTTAACCTCCTGGGCTTTATGGATCCGGGTCTACCGGAAGTGGCAAGAGGAGCGGTTGCCGGAAATACGGGCATAAAGGTGTACAAATTTGCCGGTCAGACGAAATTAGTAGCCTATGCACCCATCAAGTTCTACTCTGATGATTATCCAAAGCCCGGTGGATTCGGATGGGTCGGAATGGGAGTGAACGTAGAGAAGTTCAATGAAACGGCCATGAAAGCTTCCAAGGATGTGGAAAAGGAAGTGAAGGCATGGACCACGACGATCGTCCTTATCATCATCATTTCAGTCATCCTTCTTTTCTTCATATCCGCACTCCTCGCGCGAGGAATCGGGCGGTCAATTGAGGCGGAAGTCCCTGCAGATGCGCAGGAAGCTGCACTCGAAGAAGAGGACGAAGAGGACAAATAGGAGACCAAAAGGCCGGGAGGTACACTTCCGGCCTTTTTTTCACTAGTATAACAGACTACTTTCCCCTGCGAATTTTTGCGTCTGGCAGTTAATCTTTTATCTTTTCCTGGTCATTTCCGAAAAAGTTGGCAGCATCTTGAGTATTCAAGGGGTCGAGGATTATAGTGATAGGCAAAAAAAGGGAGTTGAAGTCGTGGTAGCGCTCCCCCTCCCTGATTTCTTATAATTACGGGTTTCTACATGCCAACGAACTTAATCAGAGGATTGGCGTAGAGTACGATCAGTGCAATAACCAGAGCATAGATCGCGAGTGATTCGATCATAGCCAGACCAACCATCATGGTCAGCAGGATTTTTCCCTGTGCTTCCGGATTTCTACCGACAGCGTTTGTGGCGCCGCTCAATCCGTTTCCCATTCCAACACCCGTACCGATTGTACCGAATCCCATGGCAATACCTACTGCCAAGAGACTGCATCCAATCACGATCGCCTTTGTATAGTCGACTGGTGCACCAGGTGCAGCAGCAGGCGCAGGCGCAGCAGCGGCCATCGCTAACGGGGCTAACAACATAACAAGGATCAAACTAAGAATTACACAACTAAACGTTTTTCTCATCTTTATTCCTCCTGTTTGCTTGGTTAGTTTATTGAGACATGTGGCATGTCTCCCCAAAAAATATCCGCGACTCACCTCCCTTCGTAATTAATATCCCGCTTTTTCCTCACGGATCAATTTTCCCGTGAGAAAAGCTTATGTTTCTGCTTTCTCCACAATTTACAAGCATAATATTCTACATGAACGAGATTCCTGTCAAGAATTATTTGCCCATTTAATAAAAAAATTTCATCGTCGTGATTGCAAATCACATTTCCGTTTGACTTCACAGGGCAAGACTGATAGACAACTCTGTCATCGCGGAAGATTATTACTACGTATTATTGCACCATCAATTTCATACGGAATAAGGAAAAAAATCTAAAATCAAAATTGGATGATATAGAGGAGAGGGAAAGATGTCTAAGAAGTATGTATTTGAGTTTGGAGGCGGCAAAGCAGACGGCAAGGCGGGAATGAAGGAACTCTTAGGCGGTAAGGGGGCTAATCTGGCGGAAATGGCCAATCTCGGAATTCCCGTGCCTCCCGGTTTCACTATTACAACCGAAGTTTGCAATTATTACTATCAGCACAATAAATCTTATCCGCCGGAGTTTGAAGCTGAAGTGAGGCAGGCCATCGCTAATGTTGAATCAATTATGCAGGCGAAATTCGGCGATCAGGGAAACCCCCTGTTACTTTCCGTTCGCTCCGGGGCGCGCTCTTCCATGCCGGGCATGATGGAAACAGTTCTGAATATCGGCCTTAATGAAAAGACGATAAAAGCTCTAATCGCAAGAACCGGTAACGAGCGCTTCGTCTATGATGCATATCGTCGCCTAATTATGATGTACTCGGATGTTGTCATGGAAAAGGCAGCCGGAATCGAGCCGGAAGAGGGCAGGGGGGTCCGCGTACAGCTTGAGCATGCGATGGATAAAATGAAAAAGAAGCTGCATGTCATTCAGGACACTGATCTCACTGCGGCAGACCTGAAAAAGCTCACCAAAATATTCAAGACCAAAGTCAAGAAAATCCTGGGGAAAGAATTTCCCGATGATCCTTACGAGCAGCTCTGGGGTGGAGTCGGCGCAGTCTTCCAGAGTTGGAATGGAAAGCGTGCCGTTTCTTATCGGCGCATTGAGGGTATCCCGGATGAATGGGGCACTGCCGTAACTGTTCAGTCCATGGTTTTCGGAAACATGGGCGACAAAAGTGCAACCGGTGTTGCCTTCACGAGAAACCCCGCTACGGGAGAAAATATATTTTATGGTGAATGGCTTGTAAATGCACAGGGTGAAGATGTCGTGGCGGGCCTGCGCACGCCTAATCCGCTCAACATAAAGAACAAGACGGATGACACGAAACACATCCAGAGCCTCGAAGAAGCCATGCCGCCGTTGTACAAAGAACTTGCAGATATAAGAAGCAGGCTGGAAAAACATTACAAAGACATGCAGGATATCGAGTTTACCATCCAGGATGGCCGCCTGTGGATGCTTCAGACACGCACCGGCAAGCGCAACGGGCCCGCAGCGGTGAAAGCGGCTGTGGAAATGGTGCACGAAGGTCTCATCGATGAGGCCACGGCAGTCCTCCGGGTTAGGCCGGCGCAGCTGGATGAACTGCTGCACGATATGCTTGATCCGGCGGAGGAGCAAAAAGCCCGTGTGCTTGCCAGGGGCTTGCCCGCGGGTCCCGGCGGCGCCACAGGCCAGGTAGTTTTCACTGCCGATGATGCGGCGAAATGGACAAAGGAAGGCAAGAGAATCATCCTCGTGCGTCACGAGACCTCTCCCGAGGATGTGCACGGCATGCACGTCGCCGAAGCCGTACTGACGGCAAAAGGCGGTATGACGAGCCATGCCGCCCTCGTTGCCCGCGGATGGGGCAAATGCTGCATCGTTGGCTGCTCCGCCCTGGACATCGACACGAATAAAAAATTGATGACCGTCAACGGCAGGACAATAAAGGAGGGCGATTGGATTTCTCTCAACGGTTCGATAGGCCGTGTATATGAGGGAAAGGTTCCGTCCGTAAGGCCTGATCTTGCGGCTAATCAGGAATATACGGAGCTCATGGGATGGGCGGACAAGTTCCGCAGGCTCGGTGTGCGCACCAATGCCGACCGTCCCCAGGACGCCGCGCAGGCGCGTGTCTTCGGTGCTGAAGGCATCGGGCTTACCCGTACAGAGCATATGTTCTTCGGCCCGGAGCGCATTATGCCTATGCGTGAGATGATCCTTGCGGAGAAAGAAGCGGATCGCCGCAAAGCAGTTATGAAACTGCTGCCATTTCAGCGACAGGATTTCATGGGACTCCTTGAAGCCATGCAGGGTCTGCCCGTGACGATTCGTCTCCTCGATCCTCCTTTGCATGAATTTGTGACCCTCGATAATCAGCAGATAAAGGAGCTATCAAAAGAACTCGGTATTACCGTAAAGAAACTTAAAGCGCGTGTCGAGTCTCTGCACGAACTCAACCCGATGCTAGGTCATCGCGGATGCCGTCTGGGCATCGCCTATCCGGAAATTACGGAAATGCAGGCCCGCGCCATTTTTGAGGCCGCCGCGGAATTGACCAAGAAGGGTATTAAAGTTTATCCGGAAGTGATGGTCCCGTTGGTAGGTACCGCTTCTGAATACAATCATCAGGAAGCCATCATTCGCCGCATGGCGGCGGAGGTGATGAAGGAACAAAGCGTGACCTTCGAATACCTGGTCGGGACAATGATCGAGGTACCGAGGGCGGCGCTGACGGCGGACGACATTGCCAAGACCGCCGAGTTCTTTTCCTTTGGTACAAACGACCTTACGCAGACTACATTCGGGTTTTCGCGTGATGACATCGGCGGATTCCTGCCCATTTATCTTGAACAGAGAATCCTGCCCGAAGATCCGTTCCAGAGTCTGGATGAGAGGGGAGTTGGCCAATTAGTTGAGATGGGTACCAGGAAAGGCCGTTCTACGCGTCCCAAGCTGAAGGTCGGTATCTGCGGCGAGCACGGCGGCGATCCGAAGTCCATCGACCTCTGCCACCGCGTGGGAATGGACTACGTTTCCTGCTCACCGTTCCGTGTGCCTATCGCGAGACTGGCGGCTGCCCATGCGGCCCTGATAAACAAGTGAAGTGCGCAGAGACGACGTAGTCACTCAATGATAAAAAAGCCGTTGTCACAACCGGAGAAGGTCGAAGACAACGGCTTTAAATTTTCCGGATCTCTTGCGGTGATTCCGGAATCTGCTCCTACTTCTTTTTTATGCTGTAAAGCGCTGATCTTCCGGGATAGACGGCATAATCGCCGAGCTGCTCTTCTATCCTCAGGAGCTGGTTGTATTTTGCCAGCCGCTCGCTCCTTGATAGAGATCCGCTCTTAATCTGCCCGCAGTTCGCTCCTACCGCTACATCCGCCATGTAGCTGTCTTCCGTTTCGCCGGATCTGTGAGAGATGACAGTCGTGTACCCCGCCTCCTTTGCCCTTTGAATAGTCTCCATGGTTTCCGTCAGCGTACCGATCTGGTTGAGCTTAATCAAAATGGAATTGGCAACGCCCATGGCGATCCCTTTTTCCAGCCTTTTCTTGTTTGTCACAAAAATATCGTCCCCCACGATCTGGACCTTGCTTCCCAGGGCGTCGGTAAGTAGCTTCCATCCTTCCCAGTCATTTTCAGCCAGGCCGTCTTCAATGGATACGATGGGATATTTCTTTACCATGTCCTGATAGAACTTGACCATTTCCGCAGCCGTCTTGGTAGGTTTCTTTTCCGCGGCCATGACATATTTCCCGTTGTCGAAAAATGAGCTTGCCGCAGAATCAATGGCGATACAGATCTCCTTTCCCGGCTTGTATCCCGCCTTCTCTATGGCCTCCATAATCACCATAAAGGCTTCTTCATTGGATTTGAGGTTGGGCGCAAATCCGCCTTCATCGCCAACCGAAGTGTTATAGCCCTTGCCCTTGAGGACAGATCTGAGGTTGTGAAAAACCTCTGCGGACATGCGCAATCCTTCCTTGAAGTTCTTCGAACCGATGGGCATAATCATGAATTCCTGAATATCAACATTGTTGTCTGCGTGCTGGCCGCCGTTAATGATATTCATCATGGGGACGGGGATATCCTTGGCGATAATGCCGCCGATGTATTTGTAAAGGGGCAATTCCATGGCTTCCGCAGCGGCCTTCGCGCAGGCCATTGACACGCTTAGAATTGCGTTGGCGCCGAGGGCACCTTTATTAGGCGTGCCATCCAGAGAGATCATTGCGTAATCGACCTCCCTCTGATTCAGGCTGTCCATGCCGATGACCTCTGGCCCGATTTTGTTGATCACATTGCTAACAGCCTTTACTACGCCTTTGCCCAGGAACCTTTTCTTGTCGCCGTCACGGAGTTCGAGCATTTCGTGCTCTCCCGTGGAAGCGCCTGAGGGCACTGCGGCACGGCCGGTAACTCCCGAAAAAAGTGTCACCTCGGCCTCAACTGTTGGGTTGCCTCTTGAATCCAGAATTTCCCTTGCGTATACGTTGATGATCTCAGTCATATGGCCTCCTCTTATTTATGTCAGTATGTTATTTTCAATATACCAATCCGGCTTAAAATTCAAGGCCGTTGTCTAAATGTTAACGACCTTGATTAAATGCGGAAACTTGTGTACATCAGGAACAACCGGGTAAAGGAGATGTGGGCTGTGCCAGGGAAGAAACGAACGAAACTATTTCACCATCTGAAAAAATGGCTGGAAAAGGCTGTACTGGATTATGACATGATAGAAGAGGGGGACAGGGTCCTCGTCGGTGTTTCCGGCGGCTCAGACAGCCTTGTCCTTCTTGACCTTCTCAATACTCCCATGGTGTATGTGCCGCCGTTTTCCATCATCGCCGTAAATATTGACCCGGGGTTCGATCCGACGTATAGTGACTATGATGTCCTTGAGAAATACCTGAGAAAAAATAACCTCAACCACTATTTGGAAAAGACGGACATCGGGCCTCTTTCCCACAGTGATTACAATAAGAAAAACCCCTGTTTCCTCTGCTCTCGGTTGAGGAGGAAGAGGATCTTCGAAATAGCGGCGGAGAAGGAATGCAACAAAATTGCCTTTGCCCACCACAAGGATGATATTATAGAGACGCTTCTCATCAACCTCTTCTTCGGGAGGGAGATCAGCACCATGATGCCGAAGCAAACGATCTTTCAGGGAAGGCTTCATATCATCCGTCCTTTCGCTTATATCGGGGAGGACCTGATAAAAAAATATGCGAAGGAACAGCGTCTGCCGTCCGCCAGGAATAAATGCCCTACGAGCAAGATTTCCCGGCGGATCTACATCAAGAAACTCTTAAAGAAGATGGAGCGTGATAACGTAAACATCCGTGATAATATCTATAAGGCATTGAGACACATCAAAAGCGATTATCTGCCGCAAGACATGAAAGATATGAAGTAGAGATGGAAATCTGATACGCGGCGCGGGGGATGAAAAATCTGCCTTCTATGTCATTCCGAAGAGCGAAGCGACGAGGAATCTTGTCTTACCTAAACGCGTCATCTATGGTTAAAAGAACATGGCGAAGAAGAAACCAGCAGGAGAAAAAATAATCGCCCAGAATAAGACGGCGCGTCTGAACTACTTCATAGAAGACACCTATGAAGCAGGCATCGCCCTTGTAGGTACGGAAGTGAAGGCGCTCCGGGAAGGGAAGGCGAATCTCAAGGACAGCTATGCCCTGGTAAAGGATGGAGAAGTCTTCGTTCATGAAATGCACATCAGTCCTTACACATATGGCAACAGGCAGAATCATGATCCCCTGAGGGTGCGAAAACTTCTGCTCCACAAGGGGGAGATCAAGAGGCTTTACGGAAAATCCAGGGAAAGAGGCCTGGCCCTCATTCCACTGAAATTGTACTTTAAGAGCGGCAAGGTGAAGATAGAAATCGGGATCGGGCGGGGCAAGAAACTCTATGACAAAAGGGAGAGCCTGAGAGTCAAGGACGACAGGAGGGAAATCGAGCGCGGCATGCGTCGAAAAGAATGAGTGTATTTGTCATCGCCGCCTCACCCAGTGAGCG
>PDVH01000006.1_pt1 | contig 31894 bp, 41 predicted proteins | sample 1369781 | NCBI WGS metagenome assembly PDVH01 (sample SAMN07795378, study PRJNA414565) | Alkali sediment metagenome, whole genome shotgun sequencing project. | isolation source: glacial lake sediment | place: Bosnia and Herzegovina: Donje Bare Lake | collected 2016-06
AATCCCCCCGCCCAGAATCGAACTGGGAATCTTCCGGGTTCTGTCGCTTTCGCTTCACAACCTGAAATCAATGGTAGCCAATCGCGCTTCATCCTTCTCCCTTCCAGTTTCCTGGAAATCGGGAATGTCCGCGCTAGACTTGTTGTCTACAGCCAGACGCTTTAACCATTAAGCCACGAGGGGATGATTCTTAGAACTAAAGATGATATTTAAAATTAACCTATCCTTTCTATAAGAAGATAACTCTCTCTGGATTGGCTGGTTGTTTTTAACAGGGCATGCGTATAATATTGCACAAGAAAGTCAACTATCTCCCTGTCCCCTGCAACCTCCGTAGCTAACTTGTACCTCATGCCGCCACCGCCCCAAGTCCAACTCGCCAGGGATTTATTTATCGCTCTGACAGCATCATGCAATCTGTCAGCCTGCGCAGGTTCCAATCCATTATTGCCGGGTTTCATCATTTTAACCAGCCTCAATACCTCGGATGAATTTCAGAAACAAAATAAGTTCTGTTCGAATTGACATATATCTTCTTGCCGTCCTGGGCGAAATGAGCAACCGCAGGCGAAAGTTCCAATCTCCCGACTATTCTTATTGTTGAATAAATTATGTATGAAAACACCCTTTCCTCTCCTGCATTAAGCCTGTCAATCTTCCAAGTTAATCTTCCTGTTCTTTCATCAAACTGGTGGGGCATCCCTGCCTTGTCATAAAGCTTCATTGCCATGGGTATCCTGTCAAATATCTCTATATTGTCAACTGATTTCCTTGCCTTTACATGCAGCATGACCTTTAGCGCAAATTCCCCGCCCCTCGTCCTCACGAATGAGCATCTCTTGCTCATGAAAAGTGAAGTTCTTGAATAAAGATAAACAGCCAGAGCGCTGAATATAATCAGGACTATAAGCACCAATGGCAGTGTGTAGTTGGTTCTTACCCAGACACTCCAGGATTCAGCAGGCTTAAGCTCCTGCTCCCACCTGTAATACACAAGCAGCCCTCTTCTTTCAGTTGCCAGAGGTTCAACTGAGAAACTGGCAAATAATCTTGTCAGGACATTTTTTGTTATTTCAATCTTGTCAGGAACAGCAAGGTTTCCCTCATTTGTTTTCTTTATGGTTGTAGTTCTTATTATCCATCCGCTCGTTGACTTTTCAGTCACTATGTTCTGCTGTTCAACATAATTGACGTTATCCTTCATTTCAGCGGAAACCCCGTCCATTTCAATCTCCGAACTTACAACATACGGCCCCGAAGCCAAATCTTTAACACTCCCGCTGTCAATAGGTAATTTTATTTCAATGCTCTCAAATGGTTTCAATGAAAAGGTTCTCCCGTCATCAAAGAAAACAGATTTGATTCTCAATGTGGCATTTTCAACAGGCATGTTCTGCGCGTTCCTTACTTTAATGACTGCCTTTTCATCACCGTACTTTATGTTCTGCGGCTCTATCTGCAGCACATCCTTCAGTTTGACTATCTTTATCGTAAGCTTGTCCTTGAATATGTCATCCCCAATGCCTTTTATCTGGTATTCAAATGTGTAATAACCTTCCTTTTTCCTTGCGCTTTCCCCAGGAAATGCTTTTACAGAAACAACTGACTCGCCAACAGGCAGATTGAAAGTCCCCCTTGGCTCAAAACTTACCCCAACAAGAGAATATATTTCAATTGGCTCAGAAGCGCCGTTATTCGTTATTGCAAAATCAAATAAGGCGGGCTTATTCAGCTCACTGACAAAAACAGGAACAACTTCAGTCTTCTCAACGCTTATGTCAAGAGCAGAAACGCACCCAATAATGAAAAAGGCGAGCAAAAATGCAGACAAAATAATTCTCTTTTTCATTTCCATAATCACAAAACACTAAAAGATGTATATAAATATTTATGTAATTGATTTATCTCTTGCCTGTAAGCTCAAGATATGCCTTTACTTCGTCCTTGAATGAGCGTGCGTCCCCTTCAACCTTGTTTTCCATAGCATCAATCCTTGTTGGTATAATGTACTTGTCATAAACTTCCCTCAAAAACTTGTAAACCGCGCTCGTCTCTTCCCAGGTGTTCTTCCTGTCCTTGATAAGAACCCCCTTTATTTCCATCGCTATCTTTCCCTTGTTCATTTTCTTTTTCTTGCCGTCAATCTCAACCTCAACTTCAGTCAAGCCAGTTATTTCAAAGCGTATTGTATGCTCAATCCTGAAATAATCAGATATGTCTCTCGTGGCTTTCCACTCAAAGCTTATGTCCCTTGCAGCCCCCGAAACCTTCTCGCTGTATTTTTCCTCATTCACGCCGTAGAGATTGTCCTTGAGCCAGCTATGCATGAACGTATAAAGCTCAGAAAAATTGAAGATGCCCGAATGGTCAAGCTTTTCCTTTATTATCTGGTCCTTTTCCACCATTTTGCTTTCGTTTGTTCCCCTTTTTAATCCGTTTATCTATATAAACCTATAGAAAATTGTATTTAAATATTGCCCTTAGGCAAGGGTCATCTCCGCCCTGTTATTCTCAAGGGTTATTTCTGCCCCGTCAAAGGCATCAACCCGGAAATCCAGTCTGTCCGCGCCGCTTGGTATTCGCACATTCTGCACGAAAAGCATCTTCTTCATTCCTATCTCAAGCGCCCCTACCGAAAAGTTGGCAACCTTTTCATTGCCGGCATAAACCCCGAGCTCTGCCCCCTTTGAGTCAGCAAGCCCGACATTTGAGATGTTTATGTCAAAATTCAAAAATCTCCCTGTCTTATTGGCATAAATAGAATCTATCATCAAATCGGGAAGGGAATTAAAAGAATAAAGCTTGTTTATGTCTGCAATTATCTCGTTATCTATCTGCTGATTGCATCCGGTAACTGGATAAAGTATGCTTTCTGAATTATTGTAGTGGTCAAATCCGAGAGCATGAAGAATCTCGTGTATAGCTATCTTGGGCTCGTCACACCTCTCATCCCTGTAAAGCGCAATCCTGCCTGTTAAAATAACCGAAAATTCACTGGTGTTTATTATCTCGCTCGGCCCGCCCTCTCCTGCTATGAAATGCCCCGCTTCCTCCGCTTTTGGGGATACCTCTGAGCAAAGAACCCTTATCTCGGGATTATCTGCTGAATTATAAAACCTCAGCACTGTCCTGCCGGAGATTATTGAAAAAGCCTTTTCTATATTGCTCCACTTTGTCTTTGTGCAGACAGATTCAAGCCTATAGCTTATGTTCCTATCCTTGTATCGCATGTTCGGATAGAACTGCCTTATTTCGCCGTAAACAGTCATGTTGCCCAATCCTTCAAGCGAAGGAGCGCCCGCAGAAAAAGGATGATAACTTTTCGCCTCTCCGGGGAAATTAGCCCAAAAAGTGTATGCCCCTATCCCAAGCGCAACAATGAGCATGAAAAATACCGCAAACTCAGATGCCTTCATGATTCATGGAGATAATAATAATTTATAAACTTATCAGGATAAGCTTAGCTATGACATTCAAGTTTTTGGAGCACACAGCAGACGTGAAGGCAGAAGTGGAAGAGAAAACCCTGAACAAGGCATTCTCAACTGCAGCCTTTGCCATGAAAGAAGTCATAGCCGAGCAGATTTTAGTGGCTTCAAAGATAAAGAAGGAAATTTCAGTACAGGGCAAGGACAAAGAATCTTTGCTTTATGCTTTTCTTGAGGAATTTCTATACCTTTTGGATACAGAAGGTTTCATTCTTGCTAAAGCCCCGTTGGTAAAAATCGAAAAAACAAAAGATGGTTTTTCTCTCACCGCCAAAGCAATAGGCGACAGTTCAAAGAACTACATCTTCACAAATGACGTTAAGGCAATAACTTACAATGATATGCTAATCAATGAAGGCAAGGATAAAACAACAATAATCTTTGTGCTGGATGTCTGATGATATTCCAGCGCCACCTAAATCTTTAAATAAACCTGTCTGTCAAAAAAATTATGCAATACGAAGCCGGACAATGTTTCAAATATGGTGAAGGTAAATGCCTGCGTATAGGTTCTCCCCAAGTAGACTCCAGGCACTGTGTTAGACCTGCTCGCCCTGGCGAAACGCCGAACTGCGTGGTTGGGTTAGTTTATTATCCTGATGGCAAGTCGGATTTAGAACCTTACATAATCCCGCTTTCAAAGCTGGAAAAACTCGAACCTTGGACAGGACCCCTGCTTTGGGAATCTGCTCCGAGGCCAGGAACATCTGAAATGCCCAGCCTGACCCCCAGAGATGACAAAGTAGAGCAGGTTAACATTATCCGCAGATTAACTTAATAAACCGAATTTATCTCTTCTTCTAATGGTAGAAATAAAGAAAATATCAAAGATTGAATGGGAAATTCCCAAGAGTGGGAAAATGAAAGTTCCGGTTAGAATTTATGCATCAGAAAAATTAATGATATTTATGAGGGAAGACGAAACTTTTAAACAAGCCATTAATGTAGCCTCCCTTCCGGGTCTTGTTAGAAATGTTGTATTATGCCCAGATGCCCATATGGGGTATGGGATGCCAATTGGCGGGGTGGCAGCATTTGATTTAGAAAAAGGAGTTATAGCACCTGGAATGATAGGTTTTGATATTAATTGCGGGATTAGACTTTTAACAACAGACATTTCGCTAAAAGAATTTCTATCAAAGAGAAAAGATGTTCTTCATGAAATAAGTAGAACAATTCCATCAGGAGTGGGAAGAGGAGGAAAAGCTTGGAGTAAAGAAGAGATTAAAGAAGTTCTTAAAAAAGGAAGCGAGTGGGCTCTGGAAAATAAAATGGCCACAAAAGATGATTTAGACAATACAGAAGAACGGGGAAAAATAGACGGGGCAAATCCAGAGGACGTTTCCCAAAGAGCAATTTCAAGAGGACTTCCGCAGCTTGGAACACTTGGTGCAGGAAATCATTTTGTTGACATTGTGGTTATAGAAGAAATATACAACGAAAAAAAAGCTAAGGATTTCGGGTTAAAGAAGGGCAATATAGGGGTTATTATTCATTGCGGCTCAAGAGGGTTAGGGCATCAAGTTGCTTCAGATTATTTAAGATTAATGGAAAAAGAATACGGGAGCAAGATAAATGAGTTGCCAGACCGAGAGCTGGTTTATCTGCCTATTAAGTCAGAACTAGGGAAAAAATATTTTTCTGCAATGAAGTGTTCTACAAATTTTGCATTTTGCAACAGACAAATTATCATGCACAAAATAAGAACTATCTTAAAGAATAGTTTTCCAGATAAAAATATGAGTTTGGTGTATGATATTGCCCACAATATTGCCAAGATAGAAGAACATACTGTCGAAGGAAAAAGAAAAAACCTGCTTATTATTAGAAAGGGGGCAACCAGAGCATTTAACCAACAGCCAGTTTTAATTCCTGGAAGCATGAGCACGCCTTCTTTTGTACTAGTTGGAACAGAAGAAGCAGAAAAATTATCTTTCTCTTCAAGTGCGCATGGCGCAGGAAGGGCGCATAGTCGGGCATGGGCTCATAAAATGTTGGACTTGCAAAAATTGAAAGATATTTTAAAAAATAAAGACATAATTCTTGAAGGGGGTTCTAAAGGAACAATAGAAGAATCAGAATTATCCTATAAAGACGTGGAAGAAGTTATCGATGTTACAGAAAAAGCAAAACTAAGCCTAAAAGTAGCAAGGCTAAAACCTATTGCAGTTATGATAGGATAACTCTTTGTTTGTGACCATTTTCAAGATTTTTCAAAGCGGTCGTAAATTTCTTTTTTCTATAGGGAATATACTTAAACATGTCAGTATCCCTTAAGATTATAAAATTTTTCAAGCCACAGATTTCTATTCTTAGTTTGTATGTCTGTATGCTTGTAATCCCCATGTTCTCCAAGCATTTAGTATAAAATCTCTTATTTTCTTCATCCATGCTTCCTATATGAACTATTCTAAGTTTATCCCCTCGTTTTCCTATCCCCCCCTCTCCTGCGACAACGCCCCTCATGTATAAACAAAGAGAATACACTCTTAGTTTTCAGAGTGATAGTGCTCCCTGTTTGCCCATCTGTTCTTTTGATTTGTGAAATGCCCTGTTAGACTTGTCAGGATTCCCTTTCTTTCATAAATCCCCTTGTACCTAAAGACTCTTCTCGCGAGGAAGAATGCAAATACAAGGAAAGCAATTACAATCGCTGCGCTGATATATGTTCCGCTGTTATCCCCGCTTATAACTAATCCGCTAAGGGTGCCTCCATCAAAAATAACATACTCCTGCACGAATGCAGATGCAATCTTGGATTTTGCATTTATCAGCAGATTGAGATTTCCCTCTGTGTTCTTGGGAAGCTTTAGCGCGGTTTCAAATTTTTCTTCTGTATGGGCATCTAAAATCCTGTTCTCTGATGTCTCAGCAATTCTCAAGTTCTTTGCCCCAAACAGCACAATTTCAACGCTCACATCCTGCTTCTCGCCAGCAAGCTCTGCCAGCGAATAAATTATGCTCAAGTCTCCGTTCTTGTCCTTTTCAGCTTTTATCAAATCAACAGAGAGCTTCTTTTCTATAATCTCAACATCAAACTTTGCGTCCTTATTCATTTCCTGGCAGGAAACCGAAAGTTCTACAGAATATTTGCCAGGCTTTGTTTCCTTTGGCACGTTGAGGCTGAACAACATTTCTGTCCTCTGTCCGATGCTCAAGTCTTTAATTCCTTCTGAGGAGGCAATCCATGACGAGTAATTATCCTTGCCAATAAGCTTGCAATCATTAAGGAATGCAGTTCCGGAATTTCTTATATTAAGAGACATTTTCTTGCCTTCACCAGGATTCGCAACCAATGAAAGAGGCTGTTCTATTTCCAAACCTGGAATTCCGAATTCAATTGCCTGTCCTGCGCTTGTGTTAACTACTGGGATTATTCTGCTTCCTCCTCCGCCTCCGCCGCCCCCGCCTCCGCCGCCGGATGAAGAAACGCTGAACGTACTGCTTGCATAAGCTATATTTCCGGCAGAGTCGTTTATCATAAGGCGCAATATGTAGTTGGAATAGCTGTCAACTGAGAAGGTTGTGCCCGAGCAATTTTCCACAAACGTGTTTCCGATAAGAGTTATGCCGCTTGCCAGATAGCTTACGTTATACACGCACGAAACAGGAGAGGCATCCATTGCATTATATGTCAATGGTATTTCCGTCAAGCTTGTTTTTGTGCCACTCGGCTCGATTATGTTCAACATGGGCAAAGTTGTGTCAACATGGAATGTTGTGTTTCCATTGAACGAAGAGTGCCCCAATGTGTTGTTGCATCTCACGTTCCACAAATAGGTTCCGTCGCTCAAATTCAGGTAGAACTTGCCGGTTGCTCCGCTTATTCCTTTCATAGTCTGATTTAATGCAAAGGCTCCCGTGAAATTGCCCCATAACTCGCACGTATCAAGATTAATGTCTGTCGCGGTATAAACAAATTCAATTCCATTTGTGTAATTTAGATAGACATCAATGGGGCTTGACAGAGATATCGTCGGCGACCCCATGTCAACTGAAAAGTCAACCTGATCATTCCCCACATTTCCAAGGCTGTCATTTGCATAAAGCCTCAGAATATGCGCCCCATTCGTAGTATTAAACGTAATATTCAAGCAATTTGCAATTGTTTTGTTGCTGGCGCTATCAACATTATACCAGCAATTTGTTGGATGCAAATCATAAACGCTGAACTGAAGCGCAATGCTCTCATTGTACCCGAAAGTGCTTCCCTCCGTTGGTAGAATTATGTTTGCGGATGGGGCAGTTGTGTCAATGTCAAAAATAACTGACGTGGAATTAACATTTCCAACTGAATCATTTGCATAAGCATAAATCGCATTGCTTCCCTCATTCCATGCCCTGTAAACAGGTGTTGTATAACTCTCATTCTGCCCCGATGCATTTGTAAACCATATATAATCTCCATTTGATGAGATATTAACCAAGATAGTTCTATTGTTATAAGTTGTATTGGCAGGGGAATTCAATGATATTGACGGGGCAATGCTATCCACGAGGAAAGTTACGCTCGCCGAGCTGACATTGCCCATGGAATTATTTGCATAAGCATAAATTGTATTGCTTCCTTCATTCCATATTCTGTAAACTGGTGTTGTGTAACTCTCATTTCTTCCGGATGCATTCGTAAACCATGTGTAATTCCCTGTAGATGAAATATTAACAAGGATTGTCCTGTTAGTATATGTCAAATTCTGCGGGCTCGCTATGCTCACCGAAGCCAGTGGAGGCACAGTCTGTATGGTTATGCTTCTCGTCTCAGTTGAATTCTTGTTTCCTAAGGAATCAACTGCATACGCTCTGATGGTATGTACTCCCTCAGCCAATCCAGTGAAGTTATAGTAATACTGATTCGCACCAGCATTGTACAAAGCAGAAACCTCCGTGCCATTCAATGCCCTGTTGAAAAATGCAACATCATCAATCGAGCCATTGACTCCGCCATGAGATCCGCCAATCATCGGTCCGCTTGAACTCGCGCCTGCGCCTATCATAAACGGAATGCTTGCAACATTGCACACACTATCATTGCTCATCGTGTAGTTGCCCACCATTGTCCCGTTCTTGTAAAGATAAATCTTGAATCCGCTCTTTACAAAGAGCCAGTGCTGCCAGACATTTGCTTCCCAGGTGCTCTGAAGATTTGCGCTGCTAAGCCAGTCTGTGCATATGCCGCCAACTTCTGGGCCTTTCCCAACAAGGAACTTCACAGCATTCCCAGAGGCTGCGAACCAGAAGCTGTACGGTGTCTGCGACCCGGCAAATCCTTTGCCCATCGGATAGAAATTAGCTGACTGGTTGGCGTAAAGGTAAAGCCATCCGCCGTAGCTGAAGTTTGCCCCCGGGGAGCTTTCATTGAAATCCTGCTTGTATGAAACATTCAGATACTGGAGCCCATTGAATGTGTAAGCTCCGCCGTATTTTCCGCTTGCATTGTAGCCAGGGCAGGCTGTTTCAGTGCATGTTGCATTATTTCCCCTGCTTGAATCGTCTGCAAAGAAAGTGCCATTTCCAGACCCAAGCCTCCACCATCCTACCAAGCTGTTATCAAAGTCATTTATTACATAATGCGCGCCCGCATCAGCAGAACTGACATTCACATATATTGAATTTGTTGCCTGGGTAGTTCCGTTTAAAGGCGTGGGCGATGTAAAATTAACTGATGGGGCAGCCGAGTCAACGGAGAACTGCAGGCTCGTCGCATTAACATTCCCTACAGAGTTATTTGCATAAGCATAAATCGTATTGCTTCCCTCATTCCACACCCTGTAAACTGGTGTTGTATAGCTCTCATTCTGCCCGGAAGCATTTGTAAACCAAATATAACTTCCGCTAGATGAGATATTCACCAAGATAGTTCTGTTGTTGTAGAAACTATTGACACAGAAGGGAACGCCGTATTAACATTAAATGTGGTTGATGTCGAATTCACATTCCCCGCAGAGTCATTGGTATAAGCATAAATCGTATTGCTTCCCTCATTCCACACCCTGTAAACAGGTGTTGTATAGCTCTCATTCTGCCCGGAAGCATTTGTAAACCAAATATAACTTCCGCTAGATGAGATATTCACCAAGATAGTTCTGTTGTTGTTTGAATTTGCAGGCGATAATATAGCTATCGAAGGGATAGAAGTAATGTTCACTGATTTGTAATTCGCAGAGTAAGCTGACGCAACTCCATCCGAGACATTGCATCCGAAATCGTAAGAAGAGCTGTTTTCGCCTGAAGGTATAGTTATGTTGGCAGCCCAGCTTTCGTAATATTGCCCGTTCAATGCGTTCTGTATAGCCTTGGATATAACCTGATGGCCTGGAATATTGGGATGCACGCCATCAACATACAATGAACTATTATAATAGCAATAATTCCCATTGGACATTATAGCATGTGTAGCCACAACAGTCACATTCGGATTACCTGAGAAGTTGGAATTCAGCCAGGCATTGAACGGCGTAAGGTTCCCGCAGAACATTCCATTGCTGTCGGGTATAACTTCCAGTATTATCAGGCTGTCATTTTTGGCTACCGCCTCTGCATAAATGACTCGCACTGAATCCTCTGCCTGGGTATAATTCCTTCCCAAGGAGAAGTCATTTATCCCGCACATCAAGATAACAATGGAATCATTTCCAACGCTCGAATTGAATCTGCCTGCCATGCCCAGGCAGGTATCGCTGCCAGCCCCCTTGTTGTAAACGCTGATTCCGCTTCCATCAAGCCCGCTTGCGTTCGAGTTCATGTAATAATCAAGCCAATACTGATACGAGCTATTAACAGGATTTGAAGGCCCTGCAGGAAGCGAAGGATTATAATTGGGGCTCCCTTTTGTTATAGAATCTCCTATTGACCAGACTATTCTTCTTGGCAGATATGTCGAATTTGCAGATTGCCATGACGAGCTTGCATTATTTTTATAGCTGATAGCATTGGTTAACTGGCTGCTTGCATTCCTTGTGCTGTTGGCTGTGCAATAGGAATAAACCTTCTGCCCCGGCAGAACATTCAGGGGGTACTGGTAGAAATTGGCTATGCTGATTGAATGCACAATATAATAAAAGCTGGCTGTCCCATTAAGATTTTTCATCGTTCCATTGCCATAAGCTGTCCAATTGTAAACATAGTTTCCTGCTGAACTGAGATCATATGATGCGTTATACACGCTCGCGCTTAGATTTGTGGCTCTGATAGCCTGCCCGTTTATATTTAAGTAGACCGTTCCGTTCGCATTTTGAACAGTCACATTAAACAGCGCTCTTCCGCTTCCGGTGAGCGTCGCATTGTTGTCCCAGTAATTGGAGAATATGGGATAAACCATGTCGGGGCTATAATCTATCCTTATAGTCCTATTTGCAGGCGCAAAAGTATAATTTCCTGCCGAATTGCCTGCGCGGCAGTTCCATGTGTAATTGCCCACTGGCAGGATAACTGCCCAGCTTGTTGAGTTTGACGTTCCCGTTATGTTTGTTGTCTTATTTAATGCAAAGGACTGGTTGCTTGAGTCTGTGATGTATAAGCTGATATTGGCAAGCCCCGAGTTGTCAGTTGAATTGCACTGGAAAGTTATATTCACGCTGTCCGATGTGCTCGTGGTGTAACCGCCTATTGGCAAAGACAACGTTGCGCTCAATATTGCCCCGTTTGCTATGTTCACCGTTCTTGTTTCTGTCGAGTTTTTATTTCCAGCAGCATCAACCGCGTAAGCCCTGAAACTATAGCTGCCAAGGCTAAGGTTGGTGAAGTTGTTGTAGTACTGGCTAGCCGAAGCATTATACAGTGCTTTTATTTCCTGCGCATTCAATGCTCTTCTGAAGAAGACTGTCTCGTCTATTGTGCTATTAACAAATCCGGTTCCAGCACCAGCTCCAATTTCAAATGGAACTGTATTATCACATATACTATCTGAGGTCATTGTATATGTTCCCACTTGAGTAGAATTTCTGTACATATATGTCACAGCCCCGCTCTTCACAAAGCACCAGTGCTGCCAGACGTCAGGAGCCCATGTGCTTGACATCGAAGTCGACTGCAGCCAGGTGCCGCACCCACTGGCCCCCACAAGCATCTTTACTGCATTCCCCGAAGCCGCAAACCAGAAAACATATGGCGCATACGAACTGGCAGCGCCCTTTCCTGCAGGATAGAAGTTGGCTGCTGTTGACGACCTTATATTTGCCCAGAAGCAATAGGAGAAATTCTGGTTTGTAATCTTAAAATCTGCCCTGTCCCCCATGGTTACGTACTGGCTGACGCCGTCAAACTGGTACGAACCATTAAAAATACCGCTAGAATTAAACGTTGGGCAGGAGCCGGCGCCGCATGTCCCGTTATTCCTTCCCGTCTCATCGATAAATAACGTCCCATTGCCCTGCTCAAGCCTCCACCATCCAACCAGCGAGTTATTCCAATCAAGGAGGGCATAATGGGTTCCGCCGCTGTAACTGCTGCTCACATTGACGTAAGTTGAGTTAGCATTGACAGAACTATTGTCTGCGGGAGTCTGCCCGGTGAAGCTCACGGATGCCGCAGCGGCAAGATTGCTCATGAATATTAATCCAATAAATAATGCAAAAATCGAACAAGCAAGCTTCCTTCCTCTCATTTTTTACTCGCCTCCAAAATCCTTCTCATGTCAATCTCAATCCTCTTTGAGAGCATAATCGCATTATCCTCGCAATATTTCTTAAAATTATTGTAAACGCTGGACTCCACGCTAAGGGTCACCTTCTTTTTAGTCATTAATATTAATTGACGTTCCGCATTTATAAACATTTCTGTACTTATATATACTTACATATACTTAAAAATAAGTAAATATACATATAGGAAAGACGCAACCACTATTTTTAAATAGTAAGACATTTTAGATAAAATATGGGAAAGAGAGTAGTAACAATAGAGATTTTGTTTTTTTCAATCATTCTCATGGCATCATTCGCAAGCGCAGAAAAATTAGGGGTTATAACAACAAAGGATAGTTTCATTGCTGGGGAAGATGTCACAGTTAGGGCTTCCCTCCTCGATGATAATAACAACCCAATCGACACTGCAGTTGAGATAACCGTTGAAGACGCCGAGAAAAAACTCTCAATAGGAAAGACTATTCCTTCAAATTCTCCCGCAGACGTAAATCTTGGTGAGGGCGCCCCTTCAGGATATTGGAAAGTTACCGCAAAATACTCTCCCGAAGGCAGAGAGCCAATAGTCGCTACAGCCTTGTTCATGGTCGAAGTGAAGGAGCTTGCAAGATTTGAGATAAAAAATAATGTTCTCACAGTAATTAACGTGGGGAATGCGCCCTACACAAAAACAATCCAGATAGCTATAGGGGACACAATAGGCTCAAAGCAGGTTGACCTGGGCATTGGAGAAAGCACGAGTTTCAGGCTTGTTGCGCCGGCAGGAAGCTACAATATTAAAGTTACTGACGGAAAAACAACCCTGGCGCAATCCGAAGTTGCCCTTACGGGCAATGTAATTGGCATCCTTGACAATACGGCGCTCTCAAGAGGGCCGCTGACAAGCGGCATAGACACCGGGCAGGAGACTTCCTACGGGGACGATACAATCAGCGGAGCCATAAGAAACAAGAGCCTCGTTTATATTTTCCTTCTCGTGGTGTTTGGTGCAGGGATTCTCCTTGCAATAGAGAGGAATTTCAGGAAAAAAGCCCTCTCTGACAGCAAACCAATAAGAGCAAACTAATTATTATTTCATCCCTCTTTTTTTCATTTCTTCTTCTAATTTTCTGGGAAAGCCAGCCCTGCAGGAACAATTCCTATTATGTTCTCCATGCCATTTTACTCTTCCTTCAAAACTTGCGTTCTTCGGCATCTTATTTTTTTCATGCCATTTTCTGTTAATTGTCATGCTTTCACTTCTTGAAATAAGCCTTAATTAGCTGGTTTCTTCCGGACTCTTTTGCCTTGTAAAGAAGCTCATCTGCAGAATGGATAAGATGGGTTCGATGCCCATACTCTCCATGAAAAGTTACCATTCCTACACTGACTGTAAGCTGCCCTTTTGGCTGCCTTTCTTCTCCCTTGAAATTTGCAGATTCAACACCTTTCCTTATTCTTTCGCCTATTTTTGCAGCATTTTCATGCGAAGTTTCAGGCAGGACTACAAGAAATTCCTCCCCTCCGTACCGGCCAAGCGTATCAACATCTCTTATCTTGCTTCCGATTATCTTTGATATTCTCTGCAGAAGCACATCGCCGGCGACATGCCCGTTATTGTCATTGTAAACCTTGAAGAAATCTATGTCCATCATCATTATGCTTAATGGATGCTTGAATCTTTCAGCCCTCTTTATTTCCTGGTCAAGAATCTTGTAGAGCGCCCTCCTATTATATATTCCTGTAAGCTCATCAATCATAGACGACTTGATTGCGGCATAATATATGTTAATCAGGTAGTTTATCGCAAATAGGGAAGCAGCTATCCCTCCCGCAAGAACAATCAGCTCTATAATTACTGTCCTGAATATTTCTGAAACGCTCCGCTGCATGCCTGCAAGAGATGCCGCAGAACTTCCGGACAAAACCCCTTTCAAAACATCTATTGCCCCAGTCAGGAAATTGATGTTTGTTCTTACAGTCATGAATGTAAAAAATGCAAATAACAGCAATGCAGCCAGCACGAGAAAAACAAAAACGTGAAGCAGCTTCCTGACTTTTTCACCTCTTTTTGGCATAATCTCACCAAGTTAAAAGCATTTTTAACCCTTGTGTAGTATTGTTATCCATGCCAATATACATAATAGAGCATCTTGAGCCTAGAATCTACAAATGGTGCCTGATTGAATACAAGAACATATCAAGGATTGTCGGGAAAGATAATCTCTGGTTTACGAACATAAAAAGAAAATCAAAAGCTTCAGAAGAATTGAAAAAATACGGAAAAGTCATTAAAGAATCACTAATAAAATTAAATTTGAAGAATGCCTGCGTTCTCGACCCAGAAGCGGGCAGGTTGCTCGAGCCAACAGAAGCAAATTCATTCGATTATTTCATCTTCGGGGGCATTTTAGGGGACTATCCACCAAGAAAAAGAACAAAGTCAGAACTGACAAGATTCATAAAGAATGCAGATGCAAGAAACATCGGAGAGAAGCAGTTCAGCACAGACAATGCTGTCCTTGTCGTTAGGGAAATAGCAGAAAACCACAAGAACATCAATGACATAAAATTAAAGAACAAGCTCACAATAAAAATAAACGATGTCGAGTCCATAGACCTGCCGTTTTGCTATCCGGTTATAAATAACAAGCCCCAAATCAGCCCTGATTTAGTTAAGTTTTTAAAAAGAAAACGCGGATTCTGATAATGGCAAGAGGTGAGAGAATAGACCGCAAGAACGGGCACAGGAATATCTGGCTTCTGGGTTCGTCAAGTCTTTTGAATGACGCCGGAAGCGATATGATTACCCCAATTCTTCCATTTTTTATAACTGCTCTTGGCGGAGGCGGAGTTGCCGTTGGAGCTCTCTCAGGCCTAAGGGAAGGAATGGCAAGTCTGTTCAAATTACTTGGAGGCTGGTACTCTGACAAGATAGCCAAAAGAATGCCTATAATATTTACGGGCTACTTTATCTCAATAATGTGCAAGTTTTTGCTTGCTCTTTCAAATTCCTGGCAATATCTACTTGCCTTTGTTTCAATTGAGAGGCTCGGGAAAGCAAGAGATGCCCCAAGAGACGCAATCATAGCACTATCAACCGGCCACAGGGGCAAATGGTTTGGTGTTCACCAGATGATGGACACCGTGGGAGCGATATTGGGTTCGTTAATTGTGCTTTTCCTCTTCTGGAAATTCAACCTAGGTTTTAAGCCAATAATAATAATTGCGGGCATAGTCTCTGTTCTCTCCCTGCTCCCCCTTGCCTTTGTGAGAGAACCAAAAACAAAACCCCAGAAAACCGGCCTGTTCAAGGAAATAGAGCACCTCAGAGGCGATCTGAAATATTTTGTATTTGTTTCTGCAGTGTTTACTTTGGCAAACTTCGGGCTGTACATGTTTCTTCTTCTAAGGGCAGAGCAGATAACCGGCAGCATGATATCTGCAATCGGGCTCGGCGTTGTATTTAATCTTGTCTGGGCGCTTCTTTCAATTACATTTGGCTCCTACTCTGACAAAATAGGAAGAAAGAAAGTGCTGATGTATGGTTATCTTCTCTTCCTGATAGTTTCAGTCGGATTTTTCTTCTCGAATGCCCTTGTTTCAATGACAATTCTCTTTGTCTTATATGGGCTTGTCTACGCAATGACCCAGGGAACACAAAGAGCCTACGTCTCCGACATGGCCGGGAAAATGAAAGGCACCGCAATCGGATTCTTCCAGTTTGTAATTGGGCTGGTAACAATCGGAGGAGGAATAATTGCAGGCATATTCTGGAATATCTCTCCCCAAATGATGTTTATTTATATCTCACTAATCTCCTTCATCTCTATAATTCTGCTTGCATTCGTAAAAGAAAAATAAAATTATTCATTTAGCTATTTCATCTCAAGTCCCCTGACTTTAGCTTCCATGTAAAGGCTTCTAGGACACTTCTTTCCCGAGAAAGCGCATATAACACAGCAGGATGTAAGAGGATTTCTAACCTCCTGATTGCATTTCGGGCACACAAACTTCTGTGGGCAGTTGTCAATATTAACTATCGCCCTGCTCTTTTGGGAGCATAAAGGGCACAACAGCATCACATTCTTCGGTATCTTGATGCTCTTCCTCTTTCTGCCCATTTTAGAAATTATCCCTTTCTCTTTTCAATTCTCTCGAGCCTTTTGTCTATCCTGTCAAGAGTCTCTCTCATCTTCGTTGTCTCTTTAGACTTGTTCCAGTTATGCCAGAGGCTTATTGTGTTAAATATGATATACGCAATGATAAGCCCGCCAATTGCCTGGAAAAGTGTTATTAAACTTCCCGCTCTTGCAAGAAGCCCGTTGTTTATCACAATTCCGGTCATATTTGTAACAATGTTATCAAGCACCATCTTCTTTATTGTCCTTTACTGCATTATTAAGAAATCGATATTTTTAAATCCTATCAAACTCTAGGATAAACATGGCAAAGAAACAATTGGCTCTTCCCTGGAGAATTACGGGATATGTCTTCAAGGGAATAGGGCTCGGAATTTGGTATACTCTAAAAGGGGCAGGCAAGCTTGTAGGATGGGGGGTTAAAAAGACTGCCACAAAGATGAGGGAAAGCTCTGAAAAGAGAAGACTAAACAAAAATCCCATCTACGGCAAGAAAGCAATGTTTGAGCCCCTGGAAGTCCTGAATAAAATTACAGGAGATTATGCAATATCTGAGCAGAGGATACACGATGACTCCATAATCGCTCTCATTTTTGGCAAGAGGGGAAGCGGAAAGAGTGCACTTGGTTTCAGACTGCTTGAAAATATTCATAATAAGGCGGGAAGAAAATGCTTTGTTCTTGGAGTTGATGAACAATCCTCAATGCCTGAATGGATAAGCCCTATTGAAAAGATTGAAGATGCTCCAAAAGGTTCTGTAGTTCTTGTTGATGAAGGAGCAGTATCATTTAATGCAAGAGAAAGCATGAGCAAAGCCAACAAAGGATTAGCGGGAATTCTCGCAATAGCAAGGCACAAGAATCTAACAGTTCTTTTCATAACACAAAACACCGGAATGATAGACAGGAACGTCCTCAAGCTGTCAGATATGCTTTTAGTCAAGCAGGGCAGTCTTCTTCAGCTTGAAATGGAGCGTCCCGAAATAAGAAAGTTCTATGAGAAAGCAGAATCATTGTTCAAAAAGCTCGAAGGCGACAAAAGGCAATATGTTTATGTCATAGATTCTGATTTTGAGGGGGCAGTTTCGCATTCTCTCCCATCTTTCTGGACAGAAACCCTCAGCAAGAACCAGGCTGATGAATCAGGCAAATAATGAGATACAAAAAAGCCCTTAAAACAGCATTATGGGGATTAGCAGGATTCATTATCTCTCTGCCAGCAATGTCTGCAAGTCTTCCAGTAATAAAATGGACATTTGGTTACATTTTATTCACGCTATCAGTTTTAATGTTCATCCTCGCATGCTCCCAGCTCTATAAGGACAACGCAAAATAACTCTCCTCAGCAACCCAATCATTAAATTTAAAAATCATTTTCACCATCACCAATCGTGCCTCAATCGTATAATGGCTTAGTACACATCCCTGTCGCGGATGAGATCCGGGTCCGATTCCCGGTTGGGGCGTTTTTCTAAAAGGCAGATTTAAATAAAAAGGGAGACTGAGGATAATATGAATAAACAGAAAAATAATACCGTTCCTAAGGAATTTGAGCATCTGGAATTGAAAGGAAACGTGTTTGCAGAGGCACATTGCTTATATAAATTCGGATTTGTCATGCAATAATTATGAGCTTGTTGTTTATATTTATTTCTCTGAGAGGAGAGGCATGATTCAAAGAAAACGATAACTAATTTGCAAGCTCTTCATTTACGCCGTTGCTATCATCATCGATGGCGCGGGCAAGCCTTCGGTGTTCTGCTGTACTATGATCGGACTCAGTTCTCTTATCCTATTCCTTATGCTAACCTCGCAGAATAATCTCAGTTCAATAGAGTCTTCGGTGATTTTTGCCTTGAACTGCCATTTATTTATCTTAAGATTGCTCTTGGTTACCCCTAAGAATCTTGACGCATCAAATAGTTGAATGCCCACTATAAAATCTTCTTTGTCTATGTCAATTACCATATTTTCAAATTCTATAGACCTATCATACTCTCTGCCCTTAATTTTAAAGAATAGAATATCATTTACATAATCATAATCCATTTCGCCCTTTCCTATTAATTCTCTCTCCTTTTCTTCCTTCATAGTTTTGGTACCTGCCATTCATTTATAAAATAGAAGGTGACTATATTAACCTTTCGAGAGGTTATGCCGACGATTAGCTTTATGATCCTATTTTGATACTTATAAAATACTGCATAAGCACCATTATGCTGAATTCCAACTAAAAAAGGCCTTTGTTCATTTATAATCCGCTTAAGTTCATCGCATGTATATATTTTTCTTTGTGCTTCGCTGAGCCTGAAGAAGGTATGCTTGGTGCATTCTATTTCATGCTCTTTTATAAAGTCTAAAAAGTCATTGATTTCTACTTTCTTTTTTATCTTATTGCCATACTCCATTACAATACAATTAGCTCCTCTCTATTTAAACATTATTCAGTAAATTGTATAATTTTTCTTTCATCTAGGCAAATCTCAGTTTTAAGAAAATAATAGAAAAATATTTATACTAGCAGCACTATCCCAGTATAACTCACAAAACTACGAATAAGAGCGGATAAACAATTCGATTTGCTCGGTTGGGGCGTTTAAGAATTATCTGGCTTTAACCTCGCCAGGAGAGGCCGAACTGGAATCTACTTTATTTTCTGAAGCTCCCTCTGAAAATCTATAATGCCTTGTTATCTTTATCCTGGCAGTATCCTCAATAACATCGCCAGTCTTATCAGGCAGCAATTTCATATTATGGATGTCTATTCCCTGGATTTCTATCTCAACTTTTCTAATACTTGAATAGTTTGGCGTGAGCACAATTGTTTTATGATCTGGTCCCCATTTTTTCTCGAATGTTCCCGAAGTGTAATTAAACTTGTCTAATGGAATATTCGGAATAGAAGCACAATCAGCTTTCAAATAGATTATGTAATCTCCATAAGTCATTATCGGTATAGTATCTTTTCCTTCTGCTTTGCTGCCTTTTTCAAAAGCTTCAGAGTCCTTTCTATGGATATAGTACAAGCTGTCTTTCTGATTTATACAACTCTTTATTTCGTCCAATTTATCTTCTTTCGTCTGTTCAGTTTTGTCTTCCATTTTGTTTATTATCCACTTGCAGAGAATCAGTACTTCCCCCGTAGTCTAACTATAAATCAGGCTCTTTTTATCACACCAGCTATTACTGAAATTATAAACAATATTACAAAAATTATGGCTAACCATTTAGCTATGGTAAATGAAACCCCCGAAATAATCCCAAATCCGAACACACCTGCAATTATAGCTACTATCAAAAAGAATATTGCCCAAAGCAGCCATCCTCCTACGCCTTTTCTGTTCATTTTATCTCCACGACATCAAGGTGACACGAGTATATAGATGTATTGTATTATCATACTCCTGATCTAGGCGTTGTAGAGAGTAGGACATCTGAGACAGATTTAAATAAAACGATTGGTTGATGAGAAAATGAAAAAAGAACTCTGGTTTAAGGCAAAAGAATATGGCTGGGGATGGTATCCCTGCAGTTGGCAGGGATGGCTCGTTCTTCTGGCTTGGGCTGTCTTGTTCGTTCTGGCAATTGTGAAAATGGACCATGAATGGCTGAAAAATCTTGTTTTTATAATTATACTCATAGCAGTTCTTATTGGAATCTGCTTGAAGAAAGGGGAAAAGCCGAGATGGCGCTGGGGAAGAAAGTAACAACTTTCAGTTTAAAGTCATCACAATAATCCTTAAAAACTTGTAAGGCAAAACCTGCAAATGGGCATCAATGATATTATTAAAATTTATAATCCTTGTTTTAGCAGTTGGGAATTTGAAGTTGAAGCTGGCGAAACAGATGCTAAAAATGTCTGGGGGCGTTTTCACATTAAGAAAGTTAAAATGGATGAACACTACGTTCTCTTAGGGGCAAGGGAAGAATACGGAAAGAGAAATACCCCTGAGATTATGGGGGTTGTGCATGAAGAGAGCGAAGCTCACAGAAGAATGTTTTCTATATGTAAAGAAGAAGCTGAGAGAATGAAGGAGAAATATTTCCGAGGAGAAAACGTAAGAGTCAATGAAAGTGTAAGCCTAAAATAAAATGGGGTTGCCGGGAATCGCACCCGGGCCACGAACCCCCGAAGCTCGGATCCTACTAGGCTAGACCACAACCCCATTTGTTCGCCGCAGGGAGGATGCCCGCAACCTATGGTGAGGAGCACCGCAGCAAGAGCGAATCAAAATATATACAAAACCCAATAAACCGCTATTTAACAACCTTTTTAAATTGCTTTTCCCAGCCCCCTTTATGAAGAAAATGAACAAGCGCCTTCTTGTTTCCGCCGCAGTAATAGTTGCAATCGCGCTTCTTGTTTATTTCATATTCTTTACTCCTTCAATAAATAATGGCGGCAAGCTCTCAATAGGAAATTCGCCTGTTTTGGGTGATGCCAACGCTCCTGTTACAATCTACGAATTTTCAGACTTCTCCTGCCCGTTTTGCGCAGCAGCTGAAGGAAAGAATCAATATTTGATGGGTGTGCTTGAATCAAGAGCCCCCGGCTGGGAAGCCCCAATGCCCGCAATAAAAGAAAAATATGTTGATACGGGCAAAGTCAGGATAGTTTTCAAATATTTCCCGGGGCATGGCGCCGCAGGAGCAGCCCATGCAGTGGCACTTGGATTATATGAGCAGAATCCCGATTTGTTCTGGAAGTTTGCAGATTTGGCATTCGCAAACCAGCAAAATCTCAATGACCTAACTTTAATGAAAGTATGGGCAAAAAACCTTGGAGCGGATGAAACAGCCCTTTCAGATTATATTGCCTCAGGAAAATACGAAGCCCAGTTGAATGAAGATGAAGCAATGGGCAGGGACAACGGCATAACAGGAACTCCAACATTTTTCATAAATGGGCAGAAGATAGAAGGTTCTCAATCATTCGGAATATTCGAAACGCTGATTGAACAAGAGTTAGCAAAGTAATAAAATGGACCCAAGAATTTCAATATTTTACATAACTGCCCCGGATGGAAAACTTGTTGCATTGAAAGACGAGCATGAGTCTCCTCCAAATGAATGGGTTTTCAGGCTTGAATATGACCCCAAGCCCGCCGATAGTCCGGAACCAACGCTTGTAGTATCAAGAGCAAGAGAGAATTACAATATTATCCGCGGGCAGACAATTCTTGACAAATTCAAGGAAAGAGGAGCCGAAATTCCTGGTTTTGATGCGTCTGCCAGAGCGACAGTCATGCATGAACTGGAAGAACTTGTCGCACTAGGCTCAAAAACAAGAATAATTTATCCTCACTATAAAGGGTAGTTTATCAAAAATTAAGAAAGCTTAGCCTGTCCTTCTTTGTCCTTGCCGGCAGAACCGACACTTTCCAATCTCTCAAAAAGATTAATTTCCTCTTCACTCGGGACCTTTGTGACATCTGCAACTTTATCTCCATCCTTTATCCTTACTATGTGCACTCCCTGCGTTGCCCTCCCCATTACTCTTATTTCCTTTACTTTTTCTCTTATTACCATTCCTTTTGTTGTTGTCACAATTATGGAATCCTTGTCCTTAACAGTCAATGCGCCTATTACATTGCCAGTCCTCTCGCTCACATCAAGAGTTATCACTCCCTTTGCTGCTCTTGATGTCTTTCTGTATTCCTCAAGCTCTGTTCTCTTTCCGAATCCTTTTTCAGTCACCGAAAGGATAGTCACCTTTCCGTCCTTTTCAGGAATTGCCTCAAGAGAAACAACTTCGTCTGTCTTCCCTAACTCAACTCCCTTAACTCCATAACTTGCCCTCCCCATAGGCCTTACCTCATCAGAATTGAATCTTATTGCCTGCCCTTTCTTTGTTATGAGCAGAACTTCCTGCCTGTCAGCAACACTTACAACATTGATTATCGAGTCGCTGTTGTCTACTGGAAGGTTTATCACTCTTACACCCATGTTTCTGGGTTTTGACAATAGTTTCAATGGTATCTTCTTTACCATTCCAAGTCTGGTCGCAAACATCAAATACCCGGCTTCAAAATTCTTTATTGCCATTACATTTGCGATAGTCTCTTCTCTCAGGCTGAGCAGGTTTATCATTGCCTTGCCTTTCCCCTGCCTCTCGCTCGCAGGAACATCGTTCGCTTTCAGCCAATAAACTCTTCCTCTCGAACTGAAGAACAGCAGATAATCATGAGTCGAGCAGACAAGCATCTTCCTTACAAAGTCCTCTTCCTTCAAGTCCGCCCCGGTCATTCCAGCGCCGCCTCTCTTCTGCTCCTTGTAAGCCTTCAAATCAACTCTCTTTATGTAGCCTGATTCAGTCATCATCACGACAACATCTTTCTTTTCAACTAAGTCTGCTTCGGATATCTCCTCAACATGCTTGATTAGTTTTGTCCTTCTCTCATCTCCGTACTTGCTCCTGAGCTCTGAAACTTCCTTCTTTATCACCTTCAATATCTCTTTCTCATCAGCAAGAAGCTTCTTCAGCTCTGCAATCTCTGCAGTCAATGACTTTTCTTCATCCCTGAGCTTCGTTGCCTCCATATGAGTGAGCTGCTGCAGCTTTATCTCAAGTATTGCCTTTGCCTGCCTGCTTGTCAGTTCGAACTTCTTTACCAAAGAATCATGCGCGCTGGTTACATTCTCGGACTTCTTGATTAATGCAACAACTGCATCAATATCTTTTATTGCAATAAGAAGCCCCTGCACTATTTCGAGCCTTTCCTCAGCCTTCTTGAGCTCAAACATGCCTCTCCTCCTGACAACCACCTGCCTGTACTTGACATATTCAGAGATAACGTCCTTGAGAGTCAGGGTTCTTGGCTTGTTATTGACAAGAGCAAGTATGTGCGCATCAAAACTTGTCTGGACATTTGTCAGCTTGTATAATTTGTTAAGCGTATATCTCGGCTCTGTCCCTTTTCTCAATTCAATGACTATTCTTACCTTGCCCTTCGCCGATTCGTCCCTTAAGTCATAGATATCAGGGAGCTTCTTCTCAGTCGCAAGCCGGGCTATCTCCTTTACAAGCTCGGCCTTGTTTACCATATAAGGAATCTCAGTGATGATAATCACAGGCTTGCCCTTTATTTCTTCAACATTCACCTTTGAGCGGATTATTATCTTCCCCTTTCCGGTCTTGTACATGTCCTTTATGCCGCTTCCTGTTATTGTCCCTCCCGTCGGGAAGTCAGGCCCCCTGACAATATCTGCAAGCTGGTCAATGCTTATTTCGGGCTTATTGATATACTCTATGATTGCATCGCAAACCTCCGTCAAATTATGAGGCGGGATGTTTGTTGCCATGCCGACTGCAATTCCTGTTGAGCCATTGATAAGGAGATTAGGCAGTTTTGCGGGCAGTGTCGTAGGCTCCTTCGTAGAATTGTCAAAATTAGGAACCATCTTCACAGTATCTTTTTCTATATCCTGCAGCATTTCATTTGAAAGCTTGCTTAGCTTCGCTTCGGTGTAACGCATCGCTGCCGGAGAATCTCCGTCCATTGAACCGAAATTCCCTTGCCCATGAACAAGAGGATACCTTAATGAGAAGTCCTGCGCCATCCTTACCATTGAGTCATAAACAGCCACGTCTCCATGAGGGTGATATTTTCCAAGAACTTCTCCCACAACTGCCGCAGATTTCTTTGTCGGTTTGCTTGCGTCAAGCCCAATCTGGTGCATTGCATAAAGAATTCTCCTGTGCACTGGCTTTAATCCATCTTCAACCGAAGGCAGTGCTCTCTGTATTATGACTGACATTGCATAATCAATGTAAGCCTTCTCCATCTCTTCAGTTATCTCTACGCCCTCTACTCCCTTTTCATTTGAAATCAGGTTTTTCTCTCTCCTCTTCTTCTCTTCTGTCTCTGCTTCCTTGTCTACCTTATTCTCTTCCTCTATCTTTTCTTCCTTTGTCGGTGTCATTTTTATTCCTAAATATCTACCTCAGCTTCATGCGCCCTTTCAGCAATGAACTGCCTTCTGGCTTCAACATCATCGCCCATGAGCTTTGAAAATGTCTCGTCAGCCATAGCAGCATCCTCTATATTTACTCTCTTCAGCAGTCTTGTTTTTGGGTTCATTGTTGTTTCCCACAACTGCTCTGCGTTCATCTCCCCAAGCCCTTTGAATCTCTGGACATCTGCATGCTCTCCAATCTTATGCAGCAGGCTCTTCAATTCTTCATCAGAATAAACATAATGGTCTCCTCTCTTCCTGATTCTGTAAAGCGGCGAGACTGCGATGTATATATTTCCATTTTCTATAAGTTTTGGCGTGAATCTGAAGAAAAATGTCAGCAAAAGAGTTCTGATGTGCGCGCCGTCTACATCTGCATCAGTCATTATTATTATTTTTGAATATCTCAGCTTCTCAGGCTCAAATTGCTCCCCAACTCCTGTGCCAATTGCTGTAATAAGGTTTGCTATCTCTTCGCTTGAGAATACTTTGATAGGGGCAGCTTTTTCCACATTCAGAATCTTTCCTTTCAGGGGCAGTATTGCCTGATATTCCTTGTTTCTCGCTTGCTTTGCACTGTTATGGACAAAAATACCAGATGCTAAGGCAAAATTATGCGTATTCGGAACCTCAATATCATAAACATTTATTCTTTCATCAAGCCATTCAATTCTTTTGATTTTGTGATTGTAGTGCTTAACCGCTTCAAGCATTTTTTCATTATCACCGCCAAAAAATCTTAAGCAGAATGTATTCATGCTCAATACAGAATTATCTTTATTTTTTACTCTAATATCATCAAAATTAATTAAGTTTCCTTTTTGTTCCAGCATACTTTTCATTAATTTAATTGTTTTATCATAATATGTCTTGTTATACGATTCTTTTCTTTTTTGCCTAAACTCTGGCGTCCATTGCTCGCTTGTTTTTTGTCTTCTCCAGATTATTAATGCTTCATCTTTCCATTGCTCTTTCGCAAGTTTTGATAAAAACTCTTTTACATTCGGGTTTTCCTCAAAAAATCTCCCGACTTTTTCAGCAGCCTTTTGTCTATTTTCTGGTTTTGCCCAATACTCTTTCTGATTTTTATTAAGAAGAGAGTTATTTCTATCTTTATATTCCTCATTAGAATTATAAAATTCCATAAACTTTTGGGCCATATGCTTTTTATAATTTTCATTTTGCCATTGTTTTTTAGCATTTTCAGAAAGCGCCTTTCTAACTTCAGGCATTTTTGCCCATTCGCTCATCCTTTTTCGGTATTCTTGGGTCTTATGCGCTTCTGATGATTTTATTTTCGCTTGCTTGGTATGCAATGTTTTTGCAATCTGTTCCGCGTGTAAAATCATATGCTCCTCCTTTGGCAGTCTTATTAAATTTGTAGGATTGTTATTCAGTTTGTTAAAATCTATATGATGCCTTGCTTCTCCCTGTCCTTCAAAATATGTCTTATTTGATAGATTATACTTGTCTGCCAGAAAATGAGTAAATACCCATTTTTTATTTCCATCCCAAATCATTTCATAGCCATCTATTGTAATTTGCCCGCCAATCTTTGAAGTTTTTCTATACAAAGGCATCAAAGAATCATTTTCTGTCAAACTCCGCGCCTCTTTATATGCCCCGTCTCTCAGCATAAATTTATGCTCTGGCGTGCAGATTATTTCTTGATTATTATCCAAAATAACTTTAATGACTCTTGCATTTTTTTTGGTTATTCTTGGACTTTCAATTTTTTCAATTCCAACAGAGCCATCTTCTTCTATTGTATAGCAAAAATTCTTCTTTCCTGCTTTTGCTTCTTCAACAAGTTGTGCAAAAGAAACATTTCTTCCGTCAGCAAGAGCAACTTCTACATTTCCAGCAAAACATCCGCCAGCTGAATCTCCTTCTACAAGATAAATCTCTGTCTCAGCAGCCTTGCTCTTTGAGCAATCGGCAAGCTTTCCCGGCAGTCCGCCAACACTGAAAGCACTCTTCCTTCTCACAAGTTCCTTGGCTTTTTTGGCAGCATTTCTTGCCCTCTGCGCCTCAAGCGATTTATTGACGATTGCCTTTGCAATATTCGGGTTTTCCTCAAAGAACTCGCTCAATATATCCATTGTTATGCTGTCCACAAGCCCCTTGAGCTCACTGTTGCCAAGCTTCGTCTTCGTTTGCCCCTCAAACTGAGGCTCAGGCACTTTTGCAGATATAATTGCAGTCAGCCCTTCCCTCACGTCATCCCCGGTGAGGCTTTCCTTTGCCATCTTGTTCTTCTGAGAATAGTCATTTATCGCTCTTGTCAGTGCAGTCTTGAATCCAGCTACATGAGTGCCGCCTTCTACCGTATTTATTGTGTTTACGAAGCTTAAGACATTCTCCTGATAGCCGTTATTGTACTGGATGGCGCATTCCAGAATTACATCATTCCTGTCTTTTATGAAATAAATAGGCTTGTGAATAGGCTCCTTGCTCTTGTTTACCCACCTTACAAACTCAACAAGCCCGCCCTCATAGTGGAAAATCTCCTTTTTCTTGGTTTTTTCTTCCTCAAGTATTATTTTTACATTCTTGTTAAGGAATGCAATCTCCCTTAACCTCGAAGCAAGGATAGAAAACTCAAATTCAGTCGTTGAAAAGATAGTCCCATCAGGATAGAATGTTATCTCTGTGCCAGTTTCATTCTTCGGGCACTCGCCAACGACTTTTACATCATATTGGGGCTTTCCAATCTTGTACTCCTGCCTGTATATCCTGCCATTTCTCTTTACGCTGACTTCCATCTTCTTAGAAAGGGCAGCAACTACGCTTATTCCCACTCCGTGCAGCCCTCCAGAAATCTTATAGCTGCCCTTTTCGAACTTCCCGCCCGCATGCAGCTTGGTTACAACAATCTCAAGTGCTGATTTTTTGTAGATTGGGTGAGGTTCAACTGGTATTCCTCGCCCATTGTCTATGACAGTTACGCTCCCATCCTTGTTTAGAGTCACGATTATGGTGTCGCAATAGCCCGCCATCGCCTCGTCCACAGAGTTGTCAACAACTTCATAGACAAGATGGTGCAAACCAGGCTTGCCTGTGCTCCCTATGTACATCGCAGGCCTATGCCTTACGCCTTCAAGCCCCTCAAGGACCTTGATGCTCTCTGATGTGTACGCTTTCTTCTCTTCAGCCATTTTTTAGTGTCTTGTTTTCACAAATTCTACTATTAAAAATCAAACTTGCTTTAAAAACCTTTCTGTCATTTTTTTGATTTTATCGACGATAAAATGGTTTTTTGAAAATTTTGCCAGAATTCAGGCAAATCTGCCGCTTATTTCTTGGCTGCAGTTTTTTGCCCTTCTTTTGCCTTATTTTCAGCGGCTGTCTGCTCAATTTTTTCTGCCTTTGCGGCTGCCTTCTGAAGATTTATCCTGTAAGCCTCTGTCCACTTGAGCTTATTCCTGTCTCTTTTCAGGCTGAGGGCATTCTTTCTGCACTTTCCTGAACAAAAAAAGCTTATTGTGCCGTCATTTTTTATCAAGCTCACTCCCTTGTATGAGCTTTCATCCTTTCCGCAGAAAACACATTTAGTCATTTCAAAAAAAGAACAATTAAGTTGTTCTCAACCTCCTGTTTTCCCTGATTCTCCTTGCCTCTATTTCAGTTTCCCTCAATGTGAGCAAATCTCCAATTCTTACAGGCCCCTTAACATTCCTTCTCATCTCTTTTCCTTCATTCTTCCCTGTCAATATCTTGGCATTAACCTGTGTTACTTCTCCTCTCGCGCCAGTTCTTCCGACAATCGCCTCAACAACCGCATTTACAGGCGCTTCTGAACTGAATCTCCCGGAGATTGTCCCGCTCGACTTTCCTGTGTCGGCAGTTACATCCTTTGCTCTTTGTTTTCCGCCGCCCATTTTACTTAGAAGCCTGTTTCTTTAATTGAGCAATCTCAGAATCCGCCTCGCCCGCATCTATTACAGCGACGGAAGAAGCGCCAACGCCCAAACCTGCGGCAATGCCCAGCTTTTGCTTTGAATCAGCCTCAACACAAAGAATATTTTTCTCCTTGCATAATACTGCAAGATGAGCAACAATCTCTTTTGGCTCAACATCTTTGGCATAAACAACAAGTTTAGCCACGCCAAGCTCTATGGCTTTCGTGACTTCATTCGTTCCCTTGTCTATTTTTCCTGTTTTTCTTGCCGTTTCGACGATATTATAGAAGTCCATTCTGACCTCCGCATAGCCTTAAACTTTTGTAAGTTTAAGGGTCAGAGAACATCGTTCTCTGGATTAGTTGCCTCATAGGCTTAACATTATTGTGAAATAATGCTTTATAAAACTTGCTGTTTTTTTCACTTTTGCAAGTTTTATGCTTGAGAACCAGAGTTCTCATTGTATAAACTTTATCCCTTTTTGCTGCTGGCAGTCAAGCACATAAATGCTTATTAAGAGCTCTTTTGATTTCAGTCGCATGGATTTGAATGAGTTAGTTGGCGGGTTCCATCGCTATCTTGATGGTAATGCAGAAATCACTGACAAAACAAAGATAAAAGATATCAGTCCGATAGAATTGATTTATATTCAGGGGGAAGCTGATAAACAATTGCATGTCAAAATAAGAGGAGAAGACTCGCCGCGTGTCTTTGCCCTGCCTGAATGCATCATAAATGACATGGGAGATGGAAAAACCTGCGTCCGCTCGCCAATGACAGGCGAACTCATGGTTCTATCCCCAAAAATGACAAGTTATTGAATAATCATCTCCACGTAACCTTTACGTCGTCTGTTCTCTCTCTTGGGGCAATATCAACTTTGTCAGCTTCCATCTTTATCCCAGAGTTAAACATTATCTCTCCCGTGTAGGCTATCATCCCGCCGTTATCAATTAAATACTGTCTTTCAGGACAAAAGAATTTTGCTTCTCTTTCTTCACACATTATTCTGCACATTTCCTGCAATCTTGCATTGCATCCGACTCCTCCTCCGAGCACAAGCTCTTTCTTTCCAGTATGGGCCATTGCCCTCTCAGCGGCTTCCACAAGCATTGGAAATGCAGTTTCCTGCAATGAATAAGACAAATCCTCAAGCTTTGCGCCTTTATCATAAAGCTGCTGCAATTTAGTTTGCATCCCCGAGAAAGAAACATCCATCCCCTTTATCGAATAAGGCAAATCATCAATATACTTTCCAGTTTTTGCAGCTGCTTCTATTTTTGGTCCGCCTGGAAATCCCATTCCCGCATGCCTGGCAAACTTGTCAATGAAGTTTCCTATCCCCAAATCAAGAGTTTCCCCAAAAATCCTGTATTTTCCGGATGCAAATGCAATTATCTGAGTATTCGCGCCCGAAGCATACAAAAGAACAGGGTCAGTTGCGCCAACACTTCTTCCAATCTCAAGATGAGCTATGCAATGATTTACAGGAACAATCTGAACCCCCAGCTTTTTTGCTTTCTCCTTTGCAAAATGCAGCCCCGCAATCAAACAGGGAGATAAACCCGGGGCATTTGAAAGCGCAATTGCCTCAATCTTCTTCTCATCGATGCCTGCCTTTGCAAGTGCCTCATTCCATAATCTTTCAGAAACTTCTCTATGATGCTTTGCGCTTTCCATAGGCACGATTCCCCCCGATGCTGGAACATACATATCTCTGACGTTTGCAAGAATCTTTCCCTTGTCAACAATGCCAACGCCGAAAGTATGAGCTGTGCACTCTATTCCGATTATCATATCTTCTTCTCAGCAAACGGCTTTATAAATTTTACAAGCAAGAAGTCAAGATTTAAAAGCAGCCGTTTTAAATTAATAAAATGAGATTAATAAGACAACCTGAACTTCAGTTGATGGTCTATGCCGCGAGCGGATTTCTTCCGGAGAGCGTCTATGATAGTATGCCTCCAAAGAAAGAAGCACACCCGAAGACAATTTATCTAGACCATGACAAACTAATCAGACTTGTTAAACAAAGAGAAGCAAACTCCTCGCCGGATGATAGATTGATTGATGCACTTACTAGCTCTTTAAACTCAATTAACCCAAGATATAGGTATGTTGTAGAAAAGGTTTACGTTGAGGGGAAAACTTTGAGGGAGATTGCCGCAGAAATGCATATTTCGCACACACGAGTGGCCGAGATAAGAGATGAAGCCCTGGGAAGACTGAGAACAAAAATAAGAGCAGTCTGTTAAAAAAGAGAGATAATGAACAGATTCCTCTGTCCATTAGTCTAATAATAAAATTAAAAAGCGCCGTTTGAAAAAATCAAAAGAATTTACTTCTTCTTCTTTCTTCCGCCTCGAGCCATTTTAGCCTCACATACGTTTCCCTTGCCATCAACGTAGTAAAGATATCCTGGCTTTCTTGTAACAGCGTTCTTTACGAGTATTGTTCCCATGAGCACCTCCTTTTGATTAAAAGTTTGTTAACTCTTTTTATTCGACGGTATATTTAAACCTTTCCCTTTATCGACGGGAAAACAGAAATTATCGCTTTATTTTTGTCATTGAGCGGAATTTCAACAAGCCTGGCAAATTTTTTCCCAGGATTGACATAAAAAGTAAAAGGTTTCACAATTTTGTGTCCAATAACTTTGTTTTTTTCATTCAGCCAGAGAGCAAGGAAAGGAAAGAATACAAAAAATGAGTGAACCCCCCATTTTCCAGGCAAATCAAAAAGCAAATTCTCAGAATTTTTGGATTTGAACATCAAGCCCACAAACTGCTCTTTGAACGATAGCTTTCTCGCCTTGATATTAATCTTCCTACTGCCAAAACCAACTCTTAGTCTCATCATTATTTGACTTGTCAACCCCCTTATAGGATCGAAAACCTTGGTTTTCACCCTTTAGTTCCATAGCCGCCCCCAAACGTTTTTGGCACGTGCATCAGCTCATGGATTATGACTTTGTCCTGCTCTTTCTTTGACATCTTGTTAAATCTCTCAAGAAATTCAATTGCATAGAAAGCTTTTGTCTTCATTGCTTTCTGCATGACTTTACCAAGAGCATGACATCTTGCTATTGTTCTTTTTGTGCTGCTTCCGTAGCTTCTCAGGCACCCAATCCTGCTTAAATCTATGTGATTCATTCCTAAAACTTTCACAATATCATCCATCCTCCCCTTTAAGTCGGGCGCCTCTTCGTATTTCATATCTACAAAAGCAAAGAAGGCAGCTTTATATAATTATATTCCCTAACAAGAACATGAAGAGTAAGGCGAAAGGAAGACCAAGAAACATAAGCAGATTCGTCTATTGGACTCCAAGAATTCTCTCAATTCTATTCATCGCCTTTTTGACGTTATTCTCGCTGGATGTCTTCGGAAATGGATATACCTTCTGGCAGACAGTCGGGGCGTTGCTAACGCACAATATTCCAGTCTTTCTTCTCATCATAGTTCTTGTAATCTCCTGGAAATACGAGATAGTCGGAGGAATAGCGTTTATTCTTGCGGGACTTCTGTACATTTTGTTGTTAATGGGAAGCGAGTTCGAATGGTACATGCTTGCCTGGGCGGCTCAAATCTCGGGAATCGCATTCTTCATAGGAATTATGTTCTTAATCAATTGGTATAAGAAGAAAAGATAAATAACTCTTTTATCTGAAATAATTTACCCCGTTTCTGAAGATTTGCATTCCTGGACCTTCCTCTGGCATTTTTTTATGCGCCCTCTTATATTTTTCTTTTAATAACGTCCAATTAGGCAGATGTGTAAAGTCAATAG